>Ga0179593_1445706_pt1 | contig 10017 bp, 18 predicted proteins | sample CZODoug2_1_08_16_FD_185931 | JGI IMG/M metagenome (GOLD analysis project Ga0179593, IMG submission 185931) | Vadose zone soil fungal communities from Angelo Coast Range Reserve, California, USA - CZODoug2_1_08_16fungal (PacBio error correction) | ecosystem: Environmental > Terrestrial > Soil >...
GAAATGGAAGGGGCGAGGAGGACTAAACTGTAAAAACAGAGGACAATTATCAAAAAAGGTGGGGCATTTCTTTAAAATGCCGGGGCGATCCATGATCCGGCGAGGTGTTGGTTGACAGTGATCCTCGACACATAACCCTCTGACGAAGGGCAAGGCAAAGAAAAAGTGGGGAAAAAGAAGGAGAAAAAAATTAATTCCTACAAAATGCAAAAAATCCGACAGAACGGCCAGACGGGGAGGAAAGGGGGGCCAACTATCGGGTTGCGGGGCAGTGGCGGCGTGGGGAATGGTGGGGCCCAGTTTCGTGCAAACATAGGAAGGCCCGTAATCGTATTTTTTTTGGCCTAAGCCCATACCGGCGGGGGGAGGGGGAGGAAGTAGGAAAAGAGCAATTATAACACAGGTACTACAAATCCATAAAAGTGGGGGAAGGGGTTGCCACAAAAAAGAAATAGCCTTCATGGACCTTGTGAAAGACAACCGGAATGTGGAAAACCAAAGAAAAAAGGGGGGGGAGAAAGGGGAAAAGGACTTCATCGGAAATCGACTCCGCAAACACCAACGGAGGAGGAGGGAGGAACAATAAAAAGGAAAAGAGGTTGAATAGCAACCAGTTGGGGGGGGGGGGGTAAACATCAAGGTTTTCTTTCCATACGGAGAATTCCCATGAACATTATTCTGGGAAGGGGGGGAAAAAAAAAAAAAGGGTAGGGTAGGGTATCAGGGGTTCAATGGCATCTGGATAATTTACGTAGAAGAAAGCAGGGGGAGTACAAACCAATAAGAGGAAAATTTAGGCACGCACATAGTTGGGGAAGAAAAAATTGGGGAAAGAAGAAGCCACAAGAACAGCAAGACCCCGGGACCATGAGTTGATCCCAAGCTAAGGGGGGAAGTTTGGAGGGGGTTCCATTTTGTGTCGAATTCAAAAATCAAAGACGGCTAGGGGGTTGGAAAGTTGAAAAAGAGACTGGACTGCAATTTCAGGGTTTGTCTGGAAAAGAGGATCCAGCGACTAAAAAAAAAAAGAGAACCAAGAAAAGCGCTTTTGAATAAAAAAAGGGAAAAAAAGATGGGGGGGGAACAAGATGGTACAGAGATGAGGATTCCTCATAACCCTTCCTCAGGGGGGAAGAAGAAGAAATGGACAATCTCATGTCCAGGGGGGGGAAGGGGTCATAATCCCCCTTAGCAAGCAAGAAGACAACGTGTTGGGTGGGATCAAAAAAGGAGAGAATGTGAGGGAAACATCGAAATGTGTGTTGGTTAAGGGGAAGAGAAGCTGGGAGGGACGAAAGGAGAACATAGGAAGCAATATTGAAGAAACGGAGAGGGAAAAAAGGGGGGAGAGGAGGGAAAAAGAGGACTGATTTTACGTTAAAGAGGTTCCGATTAAATCACTTTGAGTTATTAGTTCGAAGCACGACAAAAAAACCACAACAACAGGCACCCTCCAGAAAATAAACAAATGGCATCCTCCGAAAAAGGGAAAAGAAGGGGAAAACTACCTCGGAGATGACCCTGTGGTTAGGAGAGTATGTGAGATGGTGGGAAAAAGGGGGGGAGGGGGGACATTCTAAGACTACTCAGTGAGGTGAGAACTGGCTTGTGAGGGTGGGGGGAAAGGGGGCTTGCAGAATAGAAAGGACACAAGGCTGGTTCAGGGAAAAGGTTGCATCATTAAGGGCTACCTCCCAAACCAGGGGATCCCACTTTGCCATGGTGAAGAAAAAAAGAAGAGAGCTCAAGACGAGCATTGAACAAAGAGGGGAGGAAAACTCGATGTCTTCCAAGCATAATTGTGGGAGTGACCCGGAAAAAACGGGGGGAATCGAATTTTGGGGGAAAATTGGGGTGCCTGATTTGTGTTGTAAGGGAGGGGGGGGGATTGTTGGGGCAAAGTTTGTCTGGGCCACGACAGCAGCTCGACCAAAATTGAAAAAAGACTAAACAAGGAAAGACCACTTTCTGTTCGCGGCAGTACAGGCGTAAAGGGGGGGGAAAAAGCAAAACAATTGGGCAAAAGCTACGAGAGAGTCGAAAGAATCGACTGGATCAAGGGGGAAGAGAGACTCCATCGTTTTTTCCGAAGTCACGTCAATAAGTCTCTATCTAAAAAGAAAAGAAGAACACGTGCATGGTTTCGCGACGATGACAAGGGGGGAGGGATCATTTCAGAAAATTGGGTCTGCCGCGACAGGGAAGGAAAGAGTTTCTCACCGTCAAGGAGCCGGAGTTCTTGAGCCAGAACATAAAGGGGGAAGGGAAGGAAGCCCTCAGTCGTGTCCCCACCCAACCGACCAAGTTGGACTAATATGCACTTGAGGGGGGGGACTCCGACCAAGCGGGGGAGTCCATCAAGACTGCTGGTGGTAAACACCGGAAGGGATTGGCCAGCAAGCCCTAACATAATGCTGACTTCCTGTACGGCCTCCATAACCGGGGACCATCTCGTCACTTCAAGAATCGACTGGGGGATCACCTGTATTCTCAGATGGGGTAACCTGCTGAAAAGATTTTGGGGCAGCCGGACCTCACAAAGCCTTGCTTCTAATGAACATATATTAGGAGGAGAGAAAAAAAAACAACGGAGGGGGAGAGAAGATGTACTGGGTCACGATACGAAGCGGTGGCGAGCGACAAGACCCAAAGGAAGCCCACCTACGAGAGAGTAAAAGTACCGGGAAAAAAGAAAAAAGGGAGGAATACAGGTCGTGATGCACAAGCTGAAGAGTATACTTGCGTGCGAGAAAGAAAACGTGGTCTGTCCATCCGGGTACACGGCTGAAACAGACATTCCTTGCTGCCTTATAGGAATGGTGCGGGAACAAAAAACCAGCATGGAGAGAGCCAGAAAGGGGATGGTGGGACAAGAAACAGAGAAAACGACAGTTTCTGATGCTAAAAAAAAAAAAGCCTGATGTTGATAAGATAGTACAAGTCGGGGGACCCAGAAAAGCAGTAAAAAGGGAGAAAAAGGGAAAGTGGAGAAATAAATTAAACGGTAGGTTGGTCTCAAACCGTATAGATAGGGAGACTCTGTGGCAAAAAGAGGGGATAGGGCAAGAAGAGATACAGTAGAAGGGGGACTTGAATCCTCATAGATTCGCACTTTGTGCGGGTAACCATTACAGTACCTGACGAGCCCAAAGAGGAAAGGGGGGGAGCGGGATTTGAAGACGTGAGAGGACAAGGGGGGTAGAGGAGGTGCACCAGACAAGACAAAACTGCAAAGGGGGAAAACTGCAACAATCAAAAAAATTTACGCTTCACAAAAATCAGCAGTTCAAAAGGAAGTTGAAGGATAAATAAAAGAAAAAATCGGAAAAGGGGGAAGAGGGGCAAACGATGGGGGCAGGCGGGACGAGTGAGACTGGGGAAGATCCATGGGAACGGGGAGAACATCGGCATTGTCGTCCGCGTGTAGAGGGACGAAGGGCTCACAGAGAAGAGAAAAAGAAAAAACTCCAGAGCATTCGATGTCAGAAGGGGGGGACACTGATGCAAAAGGTTTGTACCCAAAGGAGCAGGTCAAAACAAAAAAAACGGTCAATTCAAGAAGGGGGAAAGACTTAGGAAGAGATAGGAGATTATGACATTGGGGAGGGGGGGCTGATGGAGGCGAAGTGGGGGGGGTTAATGGGGGGGTCGTTTCTAACAGAACGGATGACACTTCAAAAATGGAGGCACTTCTTATACAGCAGAAAAGGAAACTCGTCAGTGAACTGGGAAGAAGGATTGGGATATAGCGAATATCGCTTAGATAACAGGACATTCAAGGGGTGCAGCCAGGAAAAGAGACAAAACGGAAAACAAAAAATTCGGGAGGAAATCACAGTTCTCTCCTTCTGGATATAACCACAGGGCATGGAGGGAAGAGAAAAAAAGGGGATTAGGAAAAAAAGGAAAAAAAGAGGCTTGCGGGGGGGGGGGGTTGCAGATTGCATGGGACGTGAACAATCAACTAGAGGGAGCACAACACGAAAGGAGGGACATTTCCCCCCTACATTGGGTTATTCAGAAAAAACAATGAAGGGGAGAGAAGGGTCTTCAAACGGCTCTTTTGGTCGGGGCACGATCCACTAGGGAGGAAACCATGAGAATGAAAAGAATGTCCCAATGAAAATTCGAGAGGGGAAGGATCCTACAAAATGGCCAAAAGCAAGAAAAAAAAAAATAAGGGAAGGGGGGATGCAAAAGAATATCATTGCCTTTTAGCGTTGTTCTGGGGATGGGTCCCATTTCATGTCGTGCGACAAGGGGACCGGAATAACCCTCTCTGATTTGGGGGCGAAGGGCCTCATACAGGACTGGAAAGGGGAAAAAAGGAAGGAGAGGCAAATTTTTTCACGAAGCAATACATACACCTGGTGTACCAAAAAGAAAAAAAAATGTGCAAGACATGGTACAGTGGGAAAAGGAAAATTTGTGAATCAAGGAAAGGGTGGCCTTAACACGGGTATACATTTATGTTAAAAAAGGGGGGGGGGAAGAGCTAAAAAAACAAAGAGGAAAAAGAAGATTGAAAAAGAGAAAAAATTAGGCGGCACATTGTTTGGGGGGGAAAAAAAAGGAAAGGGATCCCACTGTACAGAGAGGTCCCAGGGGTTTCTGCGTTGGGAAAAAAAAAAAAAAGGTGTATGGGAGATGTGTCGGTGGAAATAACACTTTGGAAGGGGGAAGTTACTTATGCAGCTTATAGCAAAAAAGAAGAAAGGGGGATGGCAAGGAAAATAGATGGCGGCACGAAAGGGAGGAGTCCAAAAAAAAGACACGACGCGACAAAAAGGATAATCCCAGTAGGGTTGATCCCAACGAGGGAAAAGGTCAGTTTTGGGGGAGACATGGGGAAAGTGGGGGGGGGTCTGGAAAGGAAGGGGGCAAAAAGTTTTGTATACAGGACTAGAGGTCAAGTTTGGGGAAAGGGAATTACGGAGGTCTAAAATGCCAAAAAGAAAAGACTAAATGGAACCGCCAAGACAGAGGGGGCCAAGAGGGGGAAAAAACTGATAATATAGTCAGCCGATGGGGAAAAAGTGTGGGTAGGGCCCCGCGGACCGTCCGAAAGAGGGGGCTGAACCTTGGTGCAAGGGGGGAACAGAGGGAAAATCACTCCTTGAAGTTTGAATTGTTCAGAAAAGTCCCACTACAAGACCAGATCAAAATTTTGGGGTGGGGGTCCAAGGCAGGGAATAGAATGGGGAAAAGAAAAAAAAAAAAAAACAAAAATGGGTGGAAGGTCTGTAAAGGAAAACTGACCATTCATGTGCTCGAAGAGTGAGGGGGGGGAATTCGAGAAGGGAAAAGAAGGGGAGGGAAATGGAGGGGGTAAAAAGTTGACTAAGGGAGGAGGAGGCATTTAAAAACAAGGGGGGAAGGCTCAGTGGGAAGAGAAAGACTACCCCGTAAAAGACCACACCCCCTCGTATCAAATGCGTAAAAGAAAAGATTTATTTTGACTAAATTATATTAACTCTGCCTGGAACCCTTGTGTTGAGCTGGGAAAAGGGAAAGGGTAAAAACTGGTTTATAAAGCATGTCAAATTTAAACGTTACGAGGTGGTTTGAGTTGCACGAGAAATTCGGAACTGTCCCCAATGCTAGCAATGAAAATTTGGAAGAAGGAACGTAAGCCAAAGTGGGTACTGATATCCCATCTGACTCCTCGCGAGGGCCTACACGACGTACACGAAATGCTCATCTTGTGATTAAAGGACAACGTAAGAAAAAAGGGGAAAATTAGTGGGACTGGGGGAGCGAAATGTGGTGGCTTGGGTGGTCCGGTGTTGCCAAGCGTGTTTTGGGGTGGAGGGAAGAGGCTGGTGGCAGAGAATAAAAGTTTATCGACTTCTTCAAAAAGGAAAGGCTCCCCCCCATCAAGGGGGGGGTGGGAGGTAGGGGGAAACCAGCAAAGGGGGGCGAGGAAGCATGTCGATCCAATGGGAACAGGTCTACGTATCTTCTCCTGCAACTATAAGCAGGAAGAAAGGGGGGGGACTTCAGGAAGACTCGGGAAGAAAAAAAAGAAACTTACAAGGGGTAGAATAAGGTTCCGCCGGCTGGGAAGGAGCCTAGAATTGGGGAAGGAGGCTGTGGTCCAAGAAAGGTCCTAGAAGGAAAAGTCCATGAGGAAAGGGGGAGGGTCAGAGCAGAAAACTGGGAGTGGTGATCAAAAAATCCCACCAATCACCCACCACATTCCGAGGGGGGGGGTGCTCTGACCCAGCTATAAATAGGGGAGAAACCTGTGGGGGAAGACTGTTGGAGTGGAAGGTGCCGAAAAGACCCAATCGGCTCCTGGCAGTTCATCTTCAATCACGGGGGAACTCTTGAAATAGATAGGAGGACCAGGGGGAGGGGTTTTAGTCAATCAAGATATTATGTTTTGATGCCTACAAGTTGGAATGGTGGGCTCAAAGGCAGACTTTACACATAATGGCGATACGATCAAAAAAAAGGGGGGAAGGCAAGGAAAGTCTGAAAGAGTTCAATACATGTGGGAGGAACAGGAAACAAATGGAGCGTGCAGCATTACAAACCATACATAGGGATACATCCAAATCCACCTGTACGGTGGAAAGAAGATGAAAAGGTGCAGATGGGAAAAACACTGCTAGCCTTCTTGGTGACGAAGTAAGGGAAGGGCCAACGACATATTAAAACGCCCAAGTGTGCAAAGGGAACCGAGATTTGTCACGGAAGGAGAACTTGCTCGGTTGAATGGGGAACAGAGGGGTGAAAAAGGGAGAGGTCGACTCACCACCAACTCTTTACTGGGTAAGGTAAAAGGTCCGGACAAAAAGAAGAAAGGTAAAAAAGAAACCTTTCCCACTGGCAATTTATGGCTGGGAAAAAATTACCGTGTAAGGAGTGAGAGTCCCGAATATGGACTTTGAGAACGATGGCCATTCGATAGTTCAGAAAAAATACGTGACAAGGACTGAAGAATATCTAGGAGAAACGGGTTCGGGTTTAACCACAAAAGGAAGGATACCTGAAAAAAGAGGGAAGAAGTGTGAGAAACATGGTTAAGAAAGAGAGGGGGTGCCCCATCCCATACTTCAAAGGGGGGGAAACAAAAAGCAAAAAGATGGGGGACAGGGAAAGAAAACAGAAACAAATTGTCGAGAAAACAGATAAAATTTTTGTCACTAATTGAAGTAGGAAAAAGAATGAAAGATAGGGGCCGAGTGGGAAAACATGGCAGTCAACTTCCTCTAGGATCTAGAATGGAAGGGAGGGGACAGTTGCTTAGACCCTTTGAGTGATGCTGATAGCATTGCGTCGATCATTTGAGAAGTACTTAGATAGAGACAAAAGGAAGAAAAAAAAAGGGAGAAAAAGGTGAAGAGTGGTAGAGGTCACTTGAAAAAAGGGGGTCAAGAGAAAAAAGGTAAGCGAAGACAGTGTAAGATTGAAGAGTACTATCCTTAGACAAGCGCGGAAATTATGTCAGGGTGTAGTGAGGGGAGGGTTTTAAACGGTTTTTGGTAAGGGGGGGTGCAGGGGGTCAGGGAAGAGACCGAAAAGTAACTTGAGCACATACTTGGGCGAATCTAAGACAAAGAAAGGTAAACATCGTCATTTAGCACGTATTGGGTAGAGAGAAATGCACCCATTCAAATATTCGAGCAAACTGGGAAAAAGGGTCCGTGAAGAAAACTTAAAAAAAAATCCTTAATTCAAATGGACGCTCATTGATAGGGCAGGAGGGAGAAGAAACCCAACGATCAGCCAAAAAAAAGAGGGATCTGACTTCAAAAATCGTGCTGGGAATGAATTGGTTGGAAAGGGGAAAGGGAGAAGAGCGGGAGGTATACAAAGGTACAAAACTAAAGGGTACGAGATTACCCAAACAGTGGACAGGTCGTAAACAGGAAAGGGAAGTAACAGTGGTCTTCGCGACTGTTTGGGTGGAGTATAGATCATCGAAGTCAAAAGAAAAAGAGGGCGGTCCCAGTCGACAAGGGAAAATCGTATCGGCAAATGACAGAAAAAAAAGAAACAGGTGAAAAAATAAAAAATCGGTGAGATGGGGGGGGAAACTGTATATGGTATTAGCGGGGGGGACTTGGGGCGGGAAAGGGGGGAAAAGGGGAAAGAAAAATTCCATTAAAGAATGAAGGTCATCAACCGGAAAAAAGGGAAGGGGTTTTTAAGAAGCCCGAGGGAGGTAGGAACTGTATAGGAATGGTTCACACATTACTACAGAGACCGAAAAAAAGTGTGGTTGCAAAGGGGAAGAAGGAGGGAAATTGAAGGAAACACATGGATTTCAAATGAAAAAAGAAGGGAGCAGGAGCTGAAAACTTTTCAGCGGGAGTAGAGCAAAAAACGGGGTTAAATAAAAGAATGATAACGGGGGGAGGCAAATTGGGAGGGGAATTGGAAAAAAAAAGCAAGGTTGTTATTGACCATGGGGGGATCAAGTCATGACGCTTCCTTTTGGGACACCTGGGGTATTGGAGAGGGGAAATAAATGGAAAAAGGGGGGATTTTACGCCAGCCTGGGGGGGAAAAAAAGAAAGAAAAAAGTCGTGAGTAAAAGAAAGGGGGGGGGGGAAAAGGGAAGGGGTTACAACCATAAAAAGAAAAAGGGGGAAAAAGGAGAGAGGGGTTGACCCAAAATCTCAAAGGGGGGGTCATTTTTGCTGACATGTTGGTTGAGGTGGAGGGAGGAACTCAGGACGAAGGGGGAACATGTTGGTCTGGGATATCTAATGTTTCATGTTGTCTGGGGGACCAGCTCGAAACTGGACCCAAAAGAAACGACCCACTGGGCAGCGCCCAGGCAAAATTGGAAAAAATGTGAAAAAGTTGGGGGGTAAGAGATGTAAAGAATTTTGTTTTGGAGTACCAACCGCGCTCAACGGTCCACCCAGGGGTTTTGGGGAACAAAAAAATTGCCGACAGGACCCCCAAAATCAGGGAAAGACAAGGGAGGGGTCAATCCACCTGATCAGCAAGAAAGAATTTGTTAAAAGGGGAAGAGAATAAGTGGAGAAAGGGAGAAGGTTTGGGGGGGGGAGGGGTCGATTCCGTCTGGGGAAGAAACTGAACCAAAGGGGAAAAGATTTAAATGGGCGAATGACAAATTGAGATAGAGGGAGATGTTTACAGGTTCCAGACTTAAGACCACCACTTTGGGAAAGGGTTCTCAAGGGTTAATGGTAAGGCGAGAGGCAAAAGAAAAAGAAACCACTCAAACAACAACGGCGCAAAAAGGGGGCAAGAAAAAAACGCGCTGTAGGCTAGAAAGGAAAATGCATCGGGGGTGAGGGAGAGGCACGGGAGAAGGAAGTTTTCATCAGGCGAAAAGACTACTCAAGGGAAAGTTCAATGTCGAGGGGGGGGGAAGGGTTAGAGCTTCGGAATGGGAAAAAAAAGGGAAGCGCAACGAAATTGCAGAGGAAAACCACAGCCAAACAAAGGATCACTGCCAAGGGGGGATCCATTCCACAGAAAATCTCGGACCTAAAGGAAAACATCGACCAGTAAAGGGAGGGAAAGAAGAGGGAAGTCAACGGCAGTGGAAATTGAATGAGCTGTAAGGGAAGTGTTGGAGGGGGGAAACCTAGGTTGCACGCCACGGGGAAGGGGGGGGGGTGGTTTGAAACCTTTTGGCAAGCGTGTAGGGGGTTCACACTACTCCGATGAAAAAGGGGGAAAAAGACGAAGGCCGGCAACCTCCCCATCAGCTAACGGGCTCGGAGGTAAGGGGGAAACAAACCGAGAGAGAGGGAGGGAAGAATGTCCTAACTGTAGACGTCTTCTGAACTATAAGCAAGGGAGAAAAGGGGTTCAAGAAAAGAGAAGAGCTCGTGAAAATGACTTACACTTTGGTTAATGACTAATTGGAACTTGCTATGTTCATGAGAGAAATTGGGGACTTCTTGGGCGGTGCGGAAAGAAGGCCGTCTCACAGGAAGGGGAAGGGTGAGTTTGAGCCTCAAAAAGTGGCGGTGGCAGCAGCGGGGACCAAGAAAAAAAAAACAGAATCCTCCCCCGTCAGACGTC
>Ga0179593_1485318_pt1 | contig 10017 bp, 13 predicted proteins | sample CZODoug2_1_08_16_FD_185931 | JGI IMG/M metagenome (GOLD analysis project Ga0179593, IMG submission 185931) | Vadose zone soil fungal communities from Angelo Coast Range Reserve, California, USA - CZODoug2_1_08_16fungal (PacBio error correction) | ecosystem: Environmental > Terrestrial > Soil >...
ATTGGGGTTACCGGGGGAGCGTGGGTACAAAAGTTGCGCCGTCGAGAAGAAGTCACGGAAACCAGGGAGGTGGGGTCTCCGCTGTGAGTATTAAAGATCTGGCCGGCCAGAAGGGGGGGAGGAGATCCGGGAGAGCAAGAAGGGGGACCCGCGAGATTCTTGACGGTGAAGGAAGGGGAAAAAGGTGAGTCGTCTGATATACAACTAAGAACTCTGGTTGCAAAGGGGCTCCCAAAACACCAGTGAAAGGAGTCGTACCGTTAGTCCGACAAAGTATTACGGGGAAAAGAACGTAGGATTCTTCAGTTCGAGCCAGGGGTGTAGGCGGGTTGACAGCTAAGGGGTCCTCTCCGAAAAAGAAGTTGAAAAGGATGGACACCTGGAAATACCCGTGAACCCACGCCAGAAGAAAAAAAAGGTCGTAGGCGACTTAGTGGGGTGTCAGCTGGAACCTCCGTACCCGGGGGATGGGCTGACGACCGGACCGTTTGCAATGGGTTTTGGAGGGTCTGGGAGGAAGGTCAAGGACCGTCACGTGACGGGGAAAGAAGGACAAAGCGCGGGAAGTTCATGATACTCGCGCCGGTGAACGGGAAAAAAAGGATCCAGAATCGAGCACCAATCCTTGAGGATTGCTCTCTGGGAAGAGGCCAAGATAGGCGTCAAACGCGCGGCACGAGGTGTGAAGAAATCGGGAGATCCCCTTCAACGCAAACTGCCGGGGGGGAGGGAAAAAGAAAAACATGAGAACCTTGAAACGTAAGGGCATGGAAGCACGGGAAAAAAGGGGGGGGGCAAAAAGTCGAAGCTCGTGACGGGTGGTATGAAAGGCGAAGGTAAAAAAAAGGGATGTGGAATTGGAAAAGAGAAAAACACAAGAAGGCAGTAGTCGCAGAGCGAAAAACAAGGGGGCGCCGGGAACGAACCAAAAAACTAAAGGATTGCGGCGACAAAATAGTATATGCAAGAAAAGCAGCGTGGGGGTGGGATTCCGCCAAGGTAGGAGCGAGAAGAGGAGACAACTGTGGCATGCGTTTGGGAAGGTACAGAAAGAAAACGGGGGGTTCAGCTGTGGGGAAAAGAAAAAAAGGAGAAGCGTATAGATGTCCTGGGTGTCCGCCAAGGGGGAGAAGGGGGGTGGCAGGGCTGGAGGAGAAACTCCGGATTTCCACTAAGTGAAAAGTTACAAGCTTCACGTGACAAAAATCCTTCTCGAAACAAGAAGTGAAGGAGGGTTGGGGGGGAAACCCTCCGAACCTACGAACTGGGAAGGGATGGCACTATTGACCGGGGACGACACCGTTGTTGAATCTGTTCCGGAGGGGAGGGAAGAGGGAGAAAGAAGGGTAAATCAGCAAAACAGGGTAAAAAGGGAAAACTAGGGGGAACACAATGAAGTGGTTCTGTACCGGAAAAAGGGTCAAGAAGATTGAAAGATCTGGATCCGTATTGAACTTTTTAAATAGAGGGGGGGAAAGACGGGAGAGGTGAAAAATAAGAGGAGTGACAGGGGGAAAAAAAAAAACTGGGGAAGAACGTATATGCCCAACCCGAAGAGTTCAAAGAGAGACAACAAAAAAAGAGAAAGGGGGGTGACGACTTCCGTTGGCTATAGAATGAAACTCAGTAGGAAAAAAAAGAAAGTACAGTAAGATTTGGGGATCAAAAAAGAGGGAATCACGCAAGAAGCGATTTGAGAGGAAAACAAAGAAAAAGGGCCAGAACCCGTCGGACCAGTGTTTCAGGTTCCAGAAAAAAAGAAAGGGTTTGGAACGAAGGGTGGGCAAAAGACTTCAAGGGGGGTCGCCGACTACCTAAGGAATTTAGACAGGAAGAAGAAAAACATGGAAACATCTTCGTACAACAGGGGGGGATTCATCAAGATGTCAAAACTGGAAGAAGGCATCTCGAGGAGGGGGACCGGAGGGTAAAAAACCACAAGAAAGAGTGGAAATTTGGTCGCTCATTATGAGGAAAGGGGAGAAAAAACGGTGAGCAGCCGCAGTGAAAACACACGGAGCTTTCAATACACATCGGAGGGACCCAAAAAAAAAAAAAAAAAAAGAGGGGGGAAAAGGGGGGGGCTTCCATTACCCCCGGCTATCAGAGGGGAAGAAAGCAGGACCGGGTTTGTCTGGAAGTGGCAAGAAAGTTCAAACAAAAACTAATGGGTTAAAGAGGAAGAGCTTAACTTTTCTTTCATCACAACACCAAGAGGGAGTGAGGAAAACGGTGGCGCTAAGAGGGGCCACGCGGGGAAAGTGTCGGAAAAAAAAAATACATGGATCGTGTGTCGGGAGCATTTCTGCGGGGGGCCGGTGGGAGGAAGAATTTCGAAAAAAGAACTGATTCAGGACTTCGACCGCGAGAACAGGATAACAAAGGGAACTCCGTACTTCCGACCGAACGGAAGAAGGGGAAGGAATGCAGGGTTTCAGGCCGCATCCGGAGGACACGACACAATCAAAACCAGTTTGGGCGGGGGGGGGCAAAAAAAAAAAAATGACCAGACGAAGGTAACCTCTTCACACAAAACTCAGGTGAAGCTCCGGTGTAAAGCGTGTAACCTGACCTGGCAAGATAAGACGGCAAAGGAGGGGGTTCAGTCCGATTAGTCACACACCGGAAAGACGGGCAACTAACATTCCCTCGAAGAGGGGTGGTCAGCAAACCCGATGGGGAACAGGAAACTACTACCAGCAAAGGGAAAAAACCATTGAAAAAAGGAGCCACAAAAGAGGGACGGAGGGTCCAGATTTTTAGACAAAATAAAGGGAGAACGAAAATGGCAGACGGGCGGACGCCTCTAAAATGTTACGCACTGGTTTCCAAAAATAAGTGGGACAAGTGCCAACAGGGGAAAGAGGAGAGGGGATCACGGGGCGCCTGAACAAAGGATACAATCGAATAATTCCTACGGCCGGGGGGGCGACTCGAACAAAAAAACCGCTTGTATGAGTTACGGGGAGGATGGGGTACAACCAATGCGACAGGGGTTGAGGGGTTCATTGCGACGTGTCTGGAATAAGAACGGTATTCGAGAAAGAATTGGAAGGGGGGAAAAAGACATGAACGCAGTGTTCTTTCGCAAACTATAGAAAGGATCTGACAGTCGCAGGGGCAGGGGAGTTCTGGCATACACAAAAAAAAAAAAAACGAGACTTCAAAACCGATGAAGGGGGTGGGGGAAAAGCTTCGAAATACTGTCGGGAGGGGACCAAAGACTACTGGGGAGAAGCGAATCTAAAAGACCACAACAACGAGAATTAAAAAAGAAAGGGATTGGGACGGTCGCAATAGCTGGGCGGGGCGACAAATTCTCGAGTCAGGCCACTGGAAAATACCCATGGGACACTGAAGAAGATGGATCCCAGAACTGAAAGGAGAGGGCTGACTTTCCTCTGCGCTTAGAAGAAGGGGGGCTAAGGGGCCTCTTTACGTAAGGGAGGAAAAAAAAATTAACATGATACGAGGAGGGAAGGCCTCCGAACGCTTTTCGAAAAAAAAGGTCGCACGGAGTCTTACCGGGGTAACGAAAGACAAAGAAAAAGGACTGGAAAGGAAAGGCCCGGTAGTAGAAGTTCGGTCGTCTTTGGGGAGGGGTAAAGGGGTCCCGCGAGATTCCTCGGAAGTTACGGGAGGGAGAAGGATAGACCAAGTTAACGGAAGGGGACGGAAACCCAGCGCCGCGAAAGTTTGAAGAGGGTAGGCAGGTTGTCGAAAATCGGGGAAAAACTCCGTACCCGGGGAGAGAAGGGATGGGGGGGGAGAAAGGGACCGAGTGGCAATGGGGTTTTGGTTGGGAGAGGGTCCAACGTCACTTCCTCACCCGTTTGCGCACGGGGACAACTTCAGGGACGGCGCGTCTCGAGGAATGGGAAAGGGGGGGAAGGGCCAGGAAGAAGAAACCAATCGTGAAATGTCTCTCGGCAAAAAGGAGGGAGTGGGGCGTAAAACACGACCGGCGCGAACCGCTAGTGTGAAAAGCGTGGTAAAAAGAACGCAGCCAAACCTTTCAGGGGAATTTTGGGAGGTGAGCAAAAAGGGCATACCGGAAAAAAAAGGGAGGGAAATGGCAATTGAAGATGTTCCAGGCGGATTAGGGGGGGGGGGGTGGGACCCGGTATCGCTGGTCGACGGTAAGGCAGTTCGGCGAAACGTTAGGGGGGGGAAGAAACCAGCAAGCAGAACGGCTGCCAGAGAGACACGATGAGGTATGGAGAATGGAAAACCTGGTTCCGCCGTGGCGCCTTCTTCGAGCACATAGGAGATGAAGAACGAATCAAGGGGTGGGTGGGTTTTTGGGGCCCGCAAGGGATAGCGAGGGGGAAAAAGAGGAGCGCAAGCCTTGGGCAAAAGGGAACGAAGGGGCTTGCCCTGCCAAGACAAACAGGGGAGTACAGCAGGGATCAGTAGCCCTACGGATAGAGGGGGCCTTTGGCCGCAAAGGGGAGTCAAGGGGGAAAGGCAGAGCTGGGAGTAGAACAAAGGCCGGTGGGGCCCAGGGGGGTCAACGTGAGGTGCGTCAATGCGCCTACGTGGGTAGTTGTGGTTGTAAACCCCTCCGCCGCCGAGGAAAAAGAGCGAGGGGAAGGGGGGTTTGCCAAATCCGAATCCGCCAAAGGAAACTTTATGTTGGGAGGGAGGTAGAATAAAAAAAAAAAAAATAAAAAAAAAAAAAAGAACAACAGCAGTAGTCTCACAAAGAAAGCCTCCTTCTTTTTTAAGTTAAAGGGGAAAAAAGGACGGGGTTGGAAAAAAAAGTGAAGTTTTCGGGGACCTGAAACTAAAAAGGGGGAGGGGGAAAGCCCGACGTGGAAGGGAATTTATAATCGAGGGGGGGGCGGAAAGAGCCCAAAATCCGCGGCCGTTACTGTGCGATTTGCAAAGCAACGGGAAGTTGAATCCGGATATAGAAAAAAGGAAGTAGGCAAAGTGGGAGAGAGACAACAAAAAGGGGAAAGAGAGAGAGCACTGGGAAAGGGAAAAAAGGGATGATATCCAATGAACTAAGTCTGCGGAGAGGCAGCCGGAGATTGTGGAAACCGGAAGAACGAAGTCAAGAGGAGTGGGAATTTCACCGGGGAAAGGAAGTCGGTTTAACCGTTCCAAAGAACCAAAGAGGGGGGGAGGCCAGATTAATTTTTGTGACCTTCCAGTTGGGAAAGGGAAGGAAGGGTTGTTGTTCTCCGATACAAAGGGGAGGTAATTGGAAAAGATGACAAAAAACAACATTTGAAAGGAATAAAAACAGTGGATTCTTACCTGGATCAGAAGCATCGCTTCGTTCAGTTTGATCCGGCGGCGGCGGGGGTGAAAACCCACAATAAAAGGAAGAGGATTTGACGCAAATTATGGACGGGAACTCGTAAAAAGACTGGGCAACCCGGGTGGGGACATCAAAGGATCGTCGAAAAAACGAAGAAAACTCGGCAACATTGAAAAATGGGGACGGAAAAGGACTAGTCTACTGCTTCTGGGACTAACAAGAGAAAGGAAAAAGTGGGGGGGTTTAGTTGGGGGTCAACTACGAAAAAAAAGATGCCAAGATGGCGTCTGCATCGCACTACTTTGAGTCATCACAAAAAAACGTGAAACGGAGAAGGGCTATGGCGCGGGTTTCAGAAGAAAAAAAGAGACGGAACCCAGGGGTGTCGTGCAGGCTCCATAAAATGCAAGAGTAAAAAAGAGGTCACGGGGGGGATTCTTTTCGGTGTGAATTCGAGGGAAAACCGTACGACTTGAAAGTCTACCAAGATAATAAAACCGGGAATACACAACCAAACTTCAAACGCGCTTACAGAAAAGAAACACCGGATCAGACAATTTCAGACCTGCAAGGGGGAAAATTTCAAGGGATTTCCAGGGGAACCACCCGACACAAGACAGGCAGTTGGGAGGCGTTAAGAAAAGGAGAAGAAGGTGCAGAGGACACTCTAGTGTCCGCGCAGGTGAGGGAACAAGTAACCCTCCGGGAGGAAAAGAAAAATGGTTCTCGAGTGGATAATGGGCACGCACAACGTGCAAGAGACAAAAAAGAAAATTCCACACACCGCGAAAGATTGTCAGACCCGAAAGATCAAGTTGGAGGAAACAAACAGATAACGCAAAACAAAAAATTGCCAACGGGCCGCTGAAAGCCAACAGGGTAGGGGAGTTTAACGCAATAATTTTCAGCCGACAACGAAAAGAGTCACGAAGCTCTTCAGACAACATGGGGTCGAACGGGGAGAAAGTGGTAGTTCCAGAGGCGGGGCAAGTTTTAAAAAAAACGTACTCTTAATCGGGGAAAAGGTCAAACCCGCCTACACTACGAATCAAAAACCTTCAAAGAAAGGGGGGAGCGTCCGACAGAGCACAGAGGGGGGGATGTATGTACCGAATCTGGCAGGGTTCACCAATGCGACAGGTTTGAAGAAAAACCGGAGGGGGGCGGAGGGGCATCCCGGAAAAAATGTAAAAAGAGTCGCCAGGTCACCGGACCGAAGGACTCCACCGGCGCGGAAAAGTTCTCGAAACCGATAATACGAAGACGCGTGAAAAAAACCCCCACAAAAGCCTTGGAGGGTGAATGCATCTACACCCTTAGACTTTCACAACCGTTAAAAGGGGGGGAACAGGGTACCTACTGTCCAGACGGGTGAACTGCGTACCCTCACGATTTGCGAAGGTTTGGGGGGGGGTTGTTTTTTGGGAAAAAAAATATCCGACACCACAACCGTAGAAGGAAGATAGGGAAAAGTGTCCACCCGGGTCAGCAATCGTGGGGTAAATGGGAAACCGAAAAAACACTCGTCTAATGCGGTTCACGTTTCATACCAGGGAAAAAAGTGTTGGTTTAAGAAAAGCGTAGCTGCCAGAAAGGGACGAAGGAAAAACGATACTGGATCTTCGCGGGGATAAGGTCTATACACAATCGTTCCCGCGTCCAAGAGAAAGAACTGAGGGGAACAGAAATTTAATGAAAAAAAAACGGGGGCTCTGAACCAGTCGGTCAGAAGGGGAGGTCACCGCATTGGTGAAATCGCAAGGGTCGTACGCGAGAAAAAAAGGAAGGGATACTGTTCGAGGTGACCTAAGGCCGTGTAATGAGAAAGTGATTGGGATGGGAAGGGGCCTCCGTTTTAAAGGGGGGCTTGAGAAGGATGTTACCACTGTTACGCCGCATGAAATAACCCTTGAGAAAAGCTCCGAGAGACAAGGCGTCTTAATTCAGGAGGAAGCGGGGAGTGTCGAAAAGGAAACCTCCGGAAAAAAAGGTGGGGATCGCCGAAGCAAAGTGCAATTTTTTTTGAGGGTATCTGGTAGGATTTCCGGGAACGGCAGGAAGGGTGTGGTTCGCAGTTCTAAAACAATAGGAAAGGAAGGGGCGTGCGGATCGCGCAGGGACGTGTGCGTGCCCACGTAACGACAGAAAGCCGGGAGGAAACTGTCAGGTGCAACTTCTGCGTGCTAGGCGTAAACCGAACAGGAAAAGGAGTAGTGAACGAAATACCCTGGGCTCCCGGCACCGACAAACTGGCCTGATTGTTGTGAAAAAAAAAGGGAACTTGGGGACTGGCCTGGAATTCGGCTGATCGAGTGTTCCGGCAGGTGAAGGAGGGGAGGCCGGATCGTATTGAAAGAAAAAAAAATGAAAATTCCGGTTGTTCGCTAAGAACACCGGGAAAAGCAGAAAAAAAAAAAAGCACGCCGAAAATCTCTGCAGGTGAGAAAAACCAAAAGGGTCGCGGGGAAAAAAAGTAAAGGAGGCGCACAAAAAAGAGATGCCGTAGCGTCGCGAATAGGGGGTTGGAAAGGGAAATAGGAGGGGAGACGACTCTCTTAGGAGGGCCTTTGGCTAGCTTGGGGAAACTGGGCCCTGACCAAACAAAAAAGAGAAACGTCGCACAGCCCGCCGTAAACATCGTATAGAGGTCAGGCCGCCAGGGGGAAAATTGTTGCGTTTGGCAGGCGCGGAAAACTCTCCGTTGATGGTCCCGCGGAGAAAAAAGAACTGAGTTCAAGTCACTTTCAAGAGAAAAAACGCGAGTAGTGTGATAGTTGTGGGGTAAACCCAGCCGCCGCGACTGAACGATAAGAAGTTTGGGGAAAAGAGGGGGAAAAAAAAAGGGCCCGCCACCGGGTTTTAAGATATATGGCCGGGTTGGGAGGGGAAAGGGATGGGAGTCACGCGAGTGGGGATTCTTCTCAAACGGGAAGGGGGGGGGAAAACTGAACTGTTCACAAAAGAAGTTGTCTGGACCTGAAACTGACCGCTCGGAAGATTACACGGGGGAACCGGGGGAAGGGTAATAAATCGTATTGCGTGTGATGAAAGAAGGGGAAGTCGAGCACCCAGACGCGCCGGACTGGAGGAAGAAGACAGGGGGGGCAATCCGATATAGCCAAACCGTAATTCGTTCACCAGGATCATCTAAAAAAGAGGGAAAAAAAAAGAATAAACTGGTGAAACGACGTCCGGTTGGGGGAGGATCCGGATAACAGAAAGGAAGGCAAGCAAAGTCCACATCTGATTGGGGGGGGGGGCGGGACTCACGCAATCGGGGGAAAGGACAGGGCGAGTTAAAGAATAGTTCAACTCCCCAGCGGACCAGTGGGAAAAGAACAAGAATTTGTTGGGACACGGCAGTGTCCCAAGGGAAACTCGTTTGGCGGGCCGGGAAATAACAACTCGCGTGAAGGACACTAGAAAGAAAAAGAGAGTAGGAACGCAAGGGCTTCTCACCGGGGGGCAAAACTTCAGGGGCAAGGACTATTTCGGGCGATTTTTACAACAAAAACAAAAGGGGCGCGCGTTTTTCTCTCAGGATGACTGGGGAAAGCGAAAAGAAAAAAATTAAAGGGGCGCCTCTCAGTGGAAAATAAAATTAGCTTTCTTACGAAAGAGAAGGGAAAAATCTCAAAATTGAGAATTTGGCGGCAAGACCTCTTAAGATGGTCCGACAAGACAGAGACGGTGGTATGGAGGCACGACAGCACGTTGAAAATGACCAGGGAAGACTGCTCGTACGCTTACTGGTTGCCTGCATCACAAAACACGCGAGCCTCGAGACTGCATCTATATGGTGGCGAAGAAGGGCGACAGTTGCTTGAAAAAGATGCCGATCGTGTTCGGCCGCTCTGCCTAAAAAAGAGCGGGGGGGGTCTTTCTAAATCACCTAACTTTCCCGACTGCAAGAAAAGGGAGAACCTGATAATAAACATCAACGCGCTTCCGCGACGGAACAAAAAAAGGGTCCGGAAACGGGGCCGGGGCAAGGGATTGAAAGGGGGGGGGAGACACGAACCCAAAAGGAATTTGCTCGGGACGTTATCACCATGGGAAAAAAAAAGCCTGGTCTCTACCCACTAAAAAAAAAAACTTTTGGGCGCAATAAGAAAAACATGGAGACCGGGCCGAGGCCAGGGGTGTTGTCTCGGAGGGGTAGCAAAAGGCACCTTTCACCTGCGCGAGAAGACCGAACAGGAAAAGGGGGAACCTAGAAACACAGAACGGGGGGGGGCTGAATAACGAACCTCCTACATAACGAAAAGTGGAAACGGCCGCTGGGCAGACCATAAGGAGACCGGGTACGGAGGTTTACAGAGTTTCGACACGCGGAAAAAAACGAGATGAGAAGACATTCGCGAGGCGATGGGGGGGTGTAGTGACAAAGAAAGTGGAGTCAAGGACGGGACGACGAGCGAAAACAAAAGAAAAGGAAGCCAGTAAAAAGGACGATCGAACCTGCAAGAAATTACTTTCGGGATTCTACAGGGGACGCACAAAAGACCGGTACGAGGCAGATTTTCAAAATGGCGAAGGGGGGGAGAAAACTCTTGCTTCGACTGTAGTCAAGGTGAAGAAAAAGAATCGCGCCGTAACCGTGACCATCAAGAAAACAGAGGTGGCGCACCCGATACGCCGAACAGAAAGCCGTGGAGGGCAATTCATGCACTACAACAGCGGAGACGTTCAACCGGGGGTGGAACGGCGCTTCGCGACGGCGAAACTTACCCCTATTTGAAGAGGAA
>Ga0179593_1611112_pt1 | contig 10017 bp, 12 predicted proteins | sample CZODoug2_1_08_16_FD_185931 | JGI IMG/M metagenome (GOLD analysis project Ga0179593, IMG submission 185931) | Vadose zone soil fungal communities from Angelo Coast Range Reserve, California, USA - CZODoug2_1_08_16fungal (PacBio error correction) | ecosystem: Environmental > Terrestrial > Soil >...
CAAAGTATGGAAAATTCCTGGATCCTATGCCTGTCCCAGGGGGGCGTGTTGGGTGTGGGTGAATGTAGGTATACGGCATGAAAACCACGCCGAAGGAGAGTTAAATCCACGTGGTGACGTGTGCCTTATTAGAGGCGATGATCAGACGAAGCCAAAGCGGTCAGAAAGATGCCTTGACAAAAATGTGGGAGACGGGGTACTGAAATTCACCTGGGCGGGAAGCAACGCCGCCAAAGCAAAGGAAAGTGTTTCAGGTAATAAGAGCCAGCCAAAGATGCGAAGGAGGACAACCGGGCCGTTCAAAGGAAATGACTGCTGGTCACAAAAAAGGCATTGGGAAAAACCAATCGCTCTTTGGGGTGCGCAAATTACTAGGATAGGGTAGGCCGACCAAAATAAAAGGAAGCGTCTAAGCCCTAACAGGCGCGACGGGGGAAAGCAGTAATCAGGTTGGGCATGCCGAAGGAGGCTGAGCGAGAATTGAACATCGCATGTTCGGGGAAGCTCAAGGAATATGGAGACTGGAGCGATTTCGGTTCCATATCGGGTGGAAAAGCCTCCGCAACTGGGATGTCGAATTGATCGAGGAACGGCTCGACATGAAAGACATGGAACATTGTCCGGGAGCGATTGATTCTAGTGAGGTTCATCATCTACGATAGGATTATCTCAGTGGCGGCAAATCTCATGTAGTATGTCGCGGCCCTCGTTAGAAAAAGTGGCAAAAGGAGTCGTCAACCTCCGTTCCAGTAAGTGCGCGCCATTGTCGGGGAGGATCGGGGGTGTTTCAGCACAGGATCACGTAGGAGATTTGGAAGGTATGTCAAGAGACTCTCGGCGAGAAAAAAAAGAGACCTGGCATGCTTGAGACCGGCGGCTTGGGGGGGGCCTGTGCCTCTTCCGGCCTCGGAAGTCAAACCGGGCAAAGGCGTAAAAGGTTCCTCGGCGGGTCAGAGGGTGCTCACCAACAACCCACAATCCAATAGAAGTGGGGTTCGTAGATGGTCTGGGCTTGCTCAGGAGTCAAGTGTTGAGGGCAGGAAAAATCACTGTTAAGGGACCGACAGGCCGTGGGGATAGCGTACGCTTTCAGAGAGGAGGTGGTCTTAGCAGGTCGAGCTGGGGGGCAAAGGGCAGTTGGGAATGAGACGCCTAGGAAGTAGGTTTTAGAAAGATCTATAGAAGAGACGATCAGGGAGGGTGCGAAAAAAAATCAGTCACGCTCGAGAAGCTATTTGAGGCAGGGGACAACTACGGGCGCGCACTCTTGAGGAACCAGGGGAAAAAAAAGGGGCCAGCTAAGCATGTGCGCTCAAAAAAGGGGGCATAGTCTATCGCGGGCGCGGAATGGTCTTCGTGAACTGGGAGGGTCGCGTGGTGTCACAGGAAAATTGCGGAGGACAGAGCAGAAGATACTGGAACGATGTCATTCAAAAATCAATGTGACAATGGTAAGGAAAGGAGGCGCGCGGCTCACGGCGCACAACGGAATTAAAAAAGCGTTCGATCCGGGGCGCCAGTGCCATAGACTTTCGCGACGCAAGGGAGTTAAATCTGTCAAGCTAGCCTGCAGGCCGATATCTCAAGGATCATAAAAGGGACCTATTAGGCCTGCACGCAGACCAACCGCAATGTACATCGTCAACCCCAAACCAACGCGAAGCGGTGTCGCGATGAAAATAAAAACAACAAGGTGGCTTTGGGCGGGGACGGATTGGCGTCCGGGATTGCAACCGCTCGGTGTTACGAAACTCCTCTTGGAGAGCGAAGGGCGACTAGGACCCGGAGGGGATCTACTGCGCCCAAAGGAAGGAATGGGGGGAAATTACGCGGCAAGGCTTTTTTCTACGACGGTTCGGGAAAGATGGGTGGTCTCAGGGCACCTTCGACCCTTCGGCGGCGGCCGGGGAGGGATCTCTGAAAAACAAAACAACACGATATAGAAGAAGCCGGAAAGATTGCTCCGAGAGCAGGAGGAGGGGACCCGGGCGCACAAGGACCGTCGAAAACGACCCGCCGGTATTGATGGGGCGTTTGATAAAAGCAGGCCAGTCGCGTCGACCGAGAAGGGGCCATCGTGAAGAGGATCTCTGCGGGGGCCCGCGCGGGTAAGGGGGGAGGGGTTACCAGCCTGGGAAAAAAGAGGATCAACCAAAGGAAATCGTGGAGGGTTGCGCCTCCACAAGAGAGAGGATTTGGGGGTCCTGTTTGTTATAACGAGTTGGTTGTGCCGCGGTTGTCGATAACCACATCATCAACACGCATAGGGGGCATGGGCAGGGTTAAACCACAGGGAGCGACTTATAGGACAAAAAAGAAAACGCAGAAGGGGATAACCGGAGGTCGAAAGGAAGGGGAGGAAGGTAAATTTCAATCCACCCGTGTGACCGAGTTCTTTGTGTCGCCGTTATCGCAAGGTCTAAAAATCGAAGAAGATCTGAGGAAAAAAAAAGTGTATCAGGGTGAAAGCTGATTGGGTGGGGGGAGTCGGGAGGGAAGGGGAGCGGGGGCCTCTGTAAGGTTCTTTCTACTCCAACCATCACTAAGAAAATAGACCAACTCTATCTGATGAAAAAAGGGAAAGTTTGAATGATCATAGAGGGGCAGATACTGGGGTCTTCAAAGAGTGAGCTCTAGGATGCGTGGCAAAAGACAGATCCACAAAGAGGAGTCTCCTGGGATCAAGGTGGTTGAAAAGACTAGACGCTAAAATTGCTAGTATTTAGGACGTTATGCAGGGTCTCATGCCAAATCCCTGGAACGGCGTAGGCCTTGAGAGCAAAGACGCAGGGGGGAATAAGTGGGGACTCGTTGCGCAAGCTAGAAAGAGACTAGTCTTCCTTGGTCAGGACTGATCCTTGGGGGGGGGAATATACTGCGCATCCCCGGAGTGGCATAACGATATCGCAGGAGGAAATAATTACCTCGTCGAAAAGAGGGTAAAAAACGTTAATCTGTAGGATGCGGTGGGTTGGTGTCTAACCGGAGGGGAACAGAAAATGGACACTATAAAAGTCTTCCTTAAGATGCGCACGATTCCTCCAGCTAAAGATGTAGGGACGACCGCCATGGTAGTTCGCCCGAAATGCGCGCGATATGAAAACCTCGGAATAACCTGCCTCCTACGTTAGGCAAAAGGGGATCATGACCACCTCGCCGAAGACATCCAGGCACTATCTTCCTTGTCGGGTGCCGTCCCAAATAGGGGCTTAAGGCCTCAACTGCTACTTCTGATCCAATCTCTCGGCGAGGAAAGGCTGAGAAGGAAAGCACAGAAAATCGAAAATGCGCTGCCCCGGGCAAGCGCAAGCTAATAGCTGAAAGGAAAAAAATAATCAAATTTACCGGAGGGACTCAGTCAGGGCCGATCAGGAGCCTGGTGGGAAAAGACGGGTGAAAATGATTGATCTACCATGGGGGGGAAGAAGTAAAAAAAGTAGGTTCCGCAGAGGAGGCTAAATGGCCGGACCTGATCCGCGCTGCCTTTTCCACCAGGGTGCGAGGGGGGGAAATGAGGGGGGTCAGGGTAAGAACTCGTCCTTTCAGTACCACCAGAAGAAGTGGGCATGAGGTGTGCATCTCTTTGATCTACAACAGGTGGGGACCAGGTGGTTTGGGCGGCTTCAAGAAAAAAAAAAAAGGGGGTCGCTGGTCTTCTTCCCTTGAAAAGGTCTGTCCGGGGGGTCTGTGCGTTCGGGTCATGGACTTCGTGCCGCCAAAGGGGAGAGGGAGCACCGTCTCCCCATGGTCGACATCTTTCTTAAAATGTCTTTGGGGGAAGCCGATCAGGCTTCGAGACGGGGACGAAAAGAGTTCCGGCCGGCCTTCGCCGGACTTCGAAGGGGCACTAACTAAGGCCAACAAGCGAAATAGAAAACAGGGTGCATCTGTCGGACCGAAAGCCGAGATCGGTGACCCTCAACACAACAAAAAGAGGAGGGAAGATAACACCGAACTGGGAAAGGGGCGAAAAATGGAAAGGAGGGCGTTCGGATTGTATGGAAGCTGGCATGTAGTAGAAAAAGGACCATGCCGGCGCCGGCTAAGAGGCCGGCACGAAAAAGCGGACGGAAGCCCAGGCTCGAAGAAGTCATGCCAGCCAAATCCATCATAGGGGCTAGAAAATGGTCGGTTGACGGTCCTGCAATGTCAAATGAAAGGAGCGGGACCAAAAAGACCAAGATGGTTACTAGATCCAGCGCCAGAGGAAAAGAAAGTTAAGCTATGGGGGGTCTAGCACAGGCCAAAACGGCCAGGGGAAAAGGGAAGAGCGACTGCAAATGTTAAACCACCTGAGAAATGAGACGCAAACAGCCCCCGGCCACCCCCCCCAAAACCCCCCCCAACACACAATCACAACCCCCACCTTCACGACCCCCACCCATCAACCACCCAACAGCCCACCCCCAACACCCCCTCTCGAGAATGGGTGGGGTGGTGGTGCTCTCAGTACCTAAATAAATGAAACATGCTTTCCTCCTTATACTCACTACAAGCTCTTCTATAGCTAAGGAATTTTTTTTTCGTAATAATGAGGACGCCTGGTCTTATATGACATTTAGTAGTTTGTGAGGGAACCTGGGGTAGGCCATCCATCCAGAGTATATAACAATCCGATGCAGGGGATGGTTCATGGAGGAAAAGACGGGCTCTGGGACATGCATGAGCATTGGCCCGTCCAAAGAGAGGGGGTGTCTGAGGTCTGGAGAGGATGAGAAAAGTCAGTGGTATATTGGCAGCAAGAAGAGGTCTTACGAAAAAAGAAGATGGATGTGAGGGGCGGCTTCGGCACCCGCCAAAGACCTAAAAACTTCACATGATGCGCTGGGTGTCAAGGATCCAGGAGACAGTGAATGGGGCAGCTATAAAGAATTTGACAAAAATCTAGGGATAACAGGCGGGGAACTGAGTCGGTAAGAAGTGAGTTGGTCTGTTATGGAAGGGCCTCGGGGATGCGCGCCGGCTCGGTAAAAAACTGTCTAGTCCGAACGGGTTCATCTGCGAAACCAACCAACCCGCCGCCACACTTAATTGTCCTTGGAGGATTGTGTCTGCGAGCTCGGAGATACCCGGAGCCGGGTCGGCATAAGCCTGAATGGTGGGACAGGTTGACCGGAAATTCCGCTTCTGGGAAATGGGCGCAAGCTTCGAGAACGATTGACAGCGTCCACCAAGATTTCTGTCGGCCGGCCAGAAATCGAGCGTGAGACAGCAGACTCACTTCAGATTGATAACATATCTATAGATCTGGAGTTCAATCGTGTGGGCTCTGACGGTGTGTGTGGTATGCTGTAGGGTGTGTGGATGACGACAAGGGGTAATCTCGTGGGACAAAACGGGGCCCGACTGGACGAGTCAGTCGATGCACGTAAAAAATACTCCCCCGTATACAGGAGGAGTTGCTGAGGTCGTAGTGAACGGCTGGAGGCTCGAACCATTCCCCTACAGACAAGAGAAGGCAGAATAGACAGTTCAAAAAGACTCAAAGCGGGTTACCTGACGATCTGCTCGGGGGCTGGGAAAGCAGCTTACAAAATAACAAGCAACCGACGCTCAAAGGTTAGCTTGCCATTCCGAAATCGGCGTCGGCAGGGACGCTCCAGCTGGCCAGGGAGCGAAAAGGGCCTGACGTCTGCACGGCCTGGGTTTGAAAAAAATAGGGGAAGGTGATGCTGTTGCGACGGGGACCAAGCGCGGCCAATTAAGGCGTGGGGGGGGGTAAGAAAGACACTGAGAATGAACACCTGGGGGTGTCTCGATTGAGCATTATCAAAACGAAAGGTTAGGTTGGCGCTCGGCGGTAGGGGGTAATAGTTGTGGGAGTGTAACCCTGGGAGTTCAACGCCGCGGGGGGAAAGAAGAAAAATTTCGCTTGATGGTTGTCTAAAAAGGAGTAGGATCACGACGGCGCCAAAGTGACTTCCAGGAGGGGAGAAAAATTAAGAACGGCGTTTGAGAGTTCGAAAGGAGGGGGAGACCTAAACCCGGCGGAGGCGCCATCAGGGCCCTGGCCATGTTTTGGGATAATCTCAACAACCACAACGGAAGAGAGATCCATGGGGGATGGAAGACTTCGCGTCGGAAAAACAAAGGGAGAACAGTAAAAAAAGACATTCCGGGTTCTACACAAGAGGGAAGAGTGGGGGTGAGGCTTCACTTTGGGGAAGGAGAGATTCCAACGAGCCATAGGGGGTGGGAAATGAGGAATAGCGTCTGCCAGCGGCCGTTGAGAGGGATCTAGCGTGTTTTCCAAACCCTGGAGGGCAGGCAGGCCAAAGTAAGGTACGTGAGGACTCAGCCGAAAGCAGAGGAAATAGCGTCGGCGAAGGTCAGTGTTCGTGTAGGGGTTACACGCGAAGTTGGCAGTGGGACTGCGGCGCCAGAAAAGATCAACGCAGGGCAGTACAAAGGAAACTACGGAAATCTAGAGGACTCGCAAAGGGGGAAGAGAATTGAATCGCACGCGCCTGCAGGTCAGTTGACATGGAAATAATGACCTAGGGTTTCGAATTTTGTGGCAGCAGACGAGACCCAAGGCGCAGATCGAATTTCACAGTGAGATAGCTGAGGGGGGGGGGGGGTGAACTGGAGCTGGGAGGGAGAAGGAACTGATGGGTAGTCTCGTAACGTGGCGTAAGGAAAAAGACGACATATGTGCAAGAACCCCCGGCAGGATCTATTCTTTCACGGGGAGCGGAAAGTATCGAATCGACTGGGGAGATGAAAGCGAAAGGAAGGCAGGAGGTGGTTGCGCCACAACACGGGGGATTTCTGTCGTTGCAGGGGCATACAGGGAGAACGAAGACGAAAGGGCCCGTCTATAAGAGGGAACTATATGCAGGATCTCAGCTAACCATCCGTGCTCGATCAACTGGGGAGGCCATACAGGGGGGGGGGATCTGGTTGAGACCGGAAATGGGGGAGGACTTTCGGAAGAAAGGTACCCGTTATCAAAGGACTTCTGCGAAGAACAGAGGAGCCGGGGTCTCCTCGGATCGCACGGGCTTACCGAAGACAAGGACCATTGGACATCCACTGAAAAAGAGGAATATGTTTGGGGGGTTTGCGCACCGATACGAAGGGAGGGCAGAACTCTTGAGCGGTCGGGGGCCGAAGGACGCAAGAGGGAAGCGCTGAAAAATCTGACTCCGCTCTTTCAAGGGAAACCCAGCCGGCTCTGTTCCAGGGAGGCGAAGAGAGGCTACTAGGGGCCTTGGACCCCGCCCGACAAAATCCTGAATGGGCGACAACGGACGAGAGGCTGCGACAATAAGCATCCTAAAACTATGGCCGTCTTCCCCTCGCTTCGGGGCTCCATATTCGTCCCTGCTGATAATACCAACTTAAACTCCACCTTAAACTTGAAAAAATGCCAGAGTGACCCTGGCCAAGGCCCGAGGGAAACCGGAAGATGGGCAAAAAAAACACCAGACGGTCTCTGGAATGAACTTCAGAAAAAAAAGTTTGGACAAGGTCGGTACGACAGAGGAAGGAGCATGTTCAAGAACATGTCGTGCTGACGAGGATGTCTTGAAGCCAACAACCGGATCGAATCCTTGGCAGTTCTCCGGAGCTTTCTGCCCGTCTCGGTCCTTGAGACAACGAAGAAACAAAAAGAGCGCGCGGGTGGGGGAATCGGGACCAAGGGCGCTTGCCGGCCAGGGTTCAGCCCGGTGTTGGAAGTAAATTTTTTTATTTATAGAACGCAATCGTCCCTTTCGTAATCTTAGAGGAGCGTCTTCCTGAAAAGACCGTGGGGGGGGAACGTGAAGGGCTGCTGTTCCAGCGCCGAGGGTAGAAAAGTGGGAGAATACCGTCTCACCCCATCGACTGGCCAAGGGTTGGGGGAGGAACGGCACGACGCGGCTTCAGAGGACCTTGCCAAAGTCAAAGAAAAGGGGGGGGCCTTTCCTGCCGATCGGAGAAGCTGGGGAACTGAGGGGACTCTACTACCACGGAAAGGAAAAGACGACGACTGTGATCTTCAGGCCCACCTGTGCCCTTGGGTTAAGATATATCTCGAAACAACACTGGAAGTGAAAGAAACACCAGAGGCCTGGTGGGAATGTATATCAATCACACGGAAGTGGCGGGGCTTGCAGGTAGTAGAAACCAGGGCACTCCGGCCGCCATGAGGGAGGGGGGCAGTACTTTTCGCCCAGGGTCAAGAGGTAGAGGAAGTCGAATGGCATTCCAAAGCCGGTCAAGAGAGGAGGACGTCACCATGCACCTGGGAAGAAAGGCGCTTACCAAAGAGAAAAAGCCCTCCAAAAGCGGCAGGTTAAGAGTCATGAGTGACGATTGCGCCGGCCACAAAGGGGGGAGCGGACGTGCCGCAACAGGTCATGTCACCAACGAGTAAAAAGGGGCGATGGGGTGCGAAAAGCAGGACGTGGCAAAAGTTCCCATATGCAGGGAGTAGCAGGCGCGGCTATCAGCTCAAGGGGGGGGAAAGCCAGAAGGGGCGGATTGAAGACAGGATAAAGGGGCGAAGAAGGATGACGCATTTTCTTCCTAAAAGGTCAGGCCCAAAAAATCGTCACAGAAGTCAAGGGACATTTTTATGGCGAGTGGACAGTTGAAGCTCGACCATTTACCTGGGGCCGGTCCGGCATCATTTTGGTGTGATCTATGTGGTCTTAATGCGTCTTAACTGACGGGACGAGAACAAATCTCCTTTACTCAGGTTTCTGCGGGCCAGAAGGGTTGCTGCTGGGGCCCAGCCCCAGGACGTCGCCCTTGTAGGATGATACAGGGTCTGCACACGAATAGGAGCATTTGTGGGCCGGTCGTGGGAGAAGGGCATTAGCGATCTTCGACAGGCGAAGGAGGAAAGACAGCAAAAGTAGGGGCAGCTGGTTGCCTCTTGAGGGTCATAAGGCCCTGCCGAAGGTTAAGAGATGGTAATTCAAAAAGCCTCTGCGTCACTTCGAAAACAAAAAATGACCGACCAGTAAAAAGGCGCTTCATGGTGGACATGGTCAAGAGGTTCGGTATGTACATCTCGGTAACCCGTCTAAGGGGGGGGTTAGCGACATAGCCCAGGAGAGTGTCATGACTAATGAACTAAATTTCGCCTTGCGCATCTTCTAAAGAAAAAACTAAAATAAAACTCAAAGGGTGCTTCGGGCCAGTCGAAGAGAGGGGAGGCCAAAAAGTGGATGTCACTGCATACTAGGAGTTGGAGAACTATCGAACGAGGGAAAGCTCGTTGAAAAGCGGGAAAGATAACAGGGGTCGGAACAGGCATGGATCTGCTGGATCAATCTCATTCGGATGAACTCGGAGGACGGACAAGTCGATCCATGATGTGAGGCAAAGTTAATCATACGGAGGGAAAAGGGAGTGGGACGTCGTGAAAGGGGAGGCACCGGGAGAACCACGTTAAAGACCTATGGACGGTCGAAAGAGAACTGAGCCAGGGGCAGAGCGACACGAAAAGGGGATTGCAGTCTTGAGCTGGACTCTTTTACCTAACTTTAAGATGAAAAGTATTCGCGGAAACTGGGAAGGTGAAAATTCGCCAACGGTAAGCCATTCAGAGCGACGAAGCGAAGATGTCAATGGGAACCGATCCGTCTCACGGTCCTTTTTTTGAACCCTGAAAAGATATTTGGCTGGGAGGGGGGAAGTAAAAGAGGAAACTCAAGTGTACAAGAGACCCTGACCGGAGAGCGACGAGGTGTGGACTTGACATGAGGAGGGAACGGGGGGGCTGTGGGGCGAAGCTTCTTGGCTAGGGGGGCTGGCACCGCTCGAGGGGAGGATGAAAACTGAAAAAAACCCCAGAACCGAAAAGCCCCCCAACACGCAAAACAGGAGCAGAGAAGACTTCACAGGAGGAAACTAGGATGGGGAGGAAAATAGAAAGTCGGGAAAGGGGCTTGCGAACACGGCGGACCTTCAGTAAAAAAAAGCGGCTGTATCGTAGGACGACTGGGTCCGCTGGGAAGCCCGGCCGCCGCAACCATATGTCGGGCCAATGATATACTCAAAAGAAGGGGAGGAGGGGGGGAG
>Ga0179593_1696541_pt1 | contig 10017 bp, 18 predicted proteins | sample CZODoug2_1_08_16_FD_185931 | JGI IMG/M metagenome (GOLD analysis project Ga0179593, IMG submission 185931) | Vadose zone soil fungal communities from Angelo Coast Range Reserve, California, USA - CZODoug2_1_08_16fungal (PacBio error correction) | ecosystem: Environmental > Terrestrial > Soil >...
AAGGGGGAAGCTGACCTGAGAGAGACGGAACGTACTTTTTCTTGCGAAGGGAAGAAAAGGTCAGCGGAACGTGACGGAGAATCCCATTTCTCTCGTAAGAGGAAATATAGGACAGACAAAGGGGGAAGGGAAACGATCACTTCCTCGCCAACTAAAAAAGAAGGAGGGGGACACGGGAAGGGGAACCCAGCTCGCCGGGACTAAAGGAGAGAGGTGACGGGACGGGCCGATTTCAACAGGGAAGGGTGCGTCCTTCATTACCGGGGGGGGGAAGGGGTGGAGAGAAAACCTGTTTTTGTTCCAACGGGGGGGAGAAGTCCATAATTACAATACACTGAAGGTATTTGACCGAGGGAAAGGAAGTGGATTTGACTTGGGGAGACGACAAAACCGATCTTTAAAACTTCCCTGACGGAGGGAGGGAAAAGGACACATCAAAATGAAAAGGATATCCCTCTCTTTACATTGATTTCAACCGGGGAGAAGGAACTTGACGTCAAGAAGAGGCAAAAAATTCTCGAAAGATGGTCATTTCTACGGGGAAGAGAAAGATCATTTCGCGGGAAAACGCTAATGCATACGAGTGTTATTCAAGAAAAACAGGAAAGGCGAAGGGAGCGTGAGCCTGCTTGTTGGGAAAGGAAAATCCTCCACGTATCTTTTAAGAAGAAGAAGTTGTCGTGCGACTTCAAAAGGGAAGAAGGTGCGTGGACTTGCGGGGGGGGAAACTTTCAAGCGCAAAACTTTTGAAAAGAAAGGGAAATCACGGGGAGAGAAAAAAAAACAAAGGGAAGCCGCTTCCTCTTACCCGTGAAAAAGTCCTACTTCAGGTGTCGAGGGGGAAGAAATCCCACGGCAAAATCAAGGCAACTTCTGCTGAAGAAAATGGGAAAGAAAAGTTCTCCCCTAGAGGGACACCACGTCCATTGAAGACTAAAGGAAAAAGGGGGAAAATTCAAAGGGAAGCTGACCTCTTCCTGTATTTAGTCATCAGGGGAAAAAAGACGGGGTTGGCGTAAAAAGGGGACACCTTCACCTCTCCCGATTGAGACACGGGAGTTCGTCAATCCAGGGGAAAAAAACATTTCGGCGTTGGTTCGGGGAAAAGGAAGAAGGGGTAGTGGAAACCCTTACGCCCATCCGGGAAGGGAGAGAGGGAAAGCTGTCAAACAAGGGAGAGGGAAAAAGGATTGACAGAGGGAAGGACCCCTTGACGGCGGGGGGGAAAAAAAGCGGCCCGACGAGGAAACGGCCTTTTTGGAAAGGGAAGGGAAGATGCGGAAAAAAAGGAAATCGAAAGGGGGGTCTCGGCAAAACGGTTAGTTTCACAGCCGATCCGCAAAAAGAAAAGGAAGGGCTCGCAAAGAAAGTGCCCGGTCACCTGTTGCCATCAAGAGGGGGATGCCGAGGGGACAGAATGCAAAAGACGGGAAAGCACGAAAGGGAAGTTCGCAATTTCTTGAACGCCGTGCAGAAAAAAGAAAGAAGAAAAAAGAAATTGGGGCTATTGCCACACAGGAAAGGAGATCCAAAAGGCCGGGAACAAAAAAAAACAGGGAGGGCAGGACAGATTACGAAGAAGGTACGCCCCTACTGGCCCAGCCGTTGGAAAGAGGTGGGAAAAAAAAAATGAACGCTGGAGGGAAAGGAGAACAGTCCCTTAACACGGTTATCGTAGAAAAAGAAGGGGGGGGAGATGCGCTGAGGGAAAAGGGGGGCACATTTCTACCAGAAGTCGGCTTCTTTGACGTCACGTGGGAAAAAGGATTCCGACGAGGGGGAGTGAGGATCGAGTACTCCTAGGAAAGGGGGGGAGCCTGGAACCCTCAAGAAAGAACAGACACTGCAAGAGACGGAGGGGATCTCTTTTTCGCCTGAAAAAAAAAAAAAAAAGAAAAGCTCTCTCAAAAAAAAAAGAAGAAGACGATTGTGAATTTGGGGGGCGACTAGCCAGGAAGGGGAGGGGAAAGGAAGCGCTCAAGTGAGAGATCCTGTCCGTTGCAGCTGGGGGATAAACGCCCTGCGGAAAGAAGAGAGACTTACCTCCGTCGGAGGAAGGAAAAAGGGCCTAGGTGGGGAAAAAAGGGAAATGGCAAAAAAGGAGCGTGTCTACAGGGACAAGGACGGGACGGCCACGACGAGTGCTACGATACCCTGTAAGGAAGGAACAAAGGAGGGGGGACAAGACTTGAAGAGAAAAGCTTTGGCCGTCGTGGCCGTAACCGGAGAGGAGGAAGCCCGAAAGGTTGAGAGAAAAGCCGCAGCTTTTGAGAAACGTGCCCGTTCGGTGTGGCCATCGAGAAGAGGGGGGAGGTGTAGGTAAGAGGGGGGCACTAATTTGCGGACCGACGCCCAAAAAAGGTTCACTGGGGGGGGGGATTTACTTCATTTGCGCGGAGCGAAGGACCTAATTGCATGGGGGCGTCCAAAGGGGGGGGAAAAACGTGAAATGAGAAAGAGGGCGAGCCCTTGAAGGTCGAACTTCCCGTGTTTTTCGAGGAAAAAGGGAGGTTGGGGAAGGCCACCATTCGATCGGGGAGGTGCGGGAAAAGGGAGGGAGGGACGGTAAAAGGGAAAATGAAAAAAGGGACCCGGCTCGTGTCTCTGCAATGTGGCAAAGGACCAGTCAATTGAGGGAAGGGGGGCCACTGAGAATACAATTGCCGGAGGAAGGAGAGCGGAAAATGACGGAGAGGAAGTTTTTTACTCCTTTACAAGCAACAGGAACCGGAAAGGAAAAAAAAGGTCCTTCGCCCCAGGGGAAAGGAAAGTCCTAATCCATAACGCGAGGGGGAAAAAGGTTGGCGAAAAAGCCACCCGAAGGGAAGGGAAAAAGGCCCTACCGTTCCTCGTTAGGGGGGGGGGGAATGGGGGGACGGTGCCCTTTAGAGAAAGTCGCGTGGGAAGGGGGGAACGCGCATTTGAGGGGAGATTTGCTCCCCAGTACACTTAGTGAAGGACTCCTTGGGGAGCATTATTTTGCCTTGGAAGGAAAAAAGAGGGTGGAAGGAAGAGCGGCAATAGTTGGCGTAGTGAAAGAAAAAGATCAGAGGGGGGGTTCGAGGGGGGAGGTCGTCGGCCACGTTTGGAAAAAGGAAAAAAGGAGAGGTCGAAGGGGGAAAAAGGGGAGCACTTCCAAATCCAAAGGAAGAGCCGTTGAGGGAAGGAAAAAGGGTAGCCGGAGGCGGGGGAAAATTCTTGGTGAAGGGGAAAAAAGAGGAGAAACCATGCCCGGAATGTCGATCTTGCAACGAAGGGGGGGGTCGCCAGGAGGAGCGCCGACCGTCCCAGAGGAAAAAAGGTGCAGGGTGTCAAAGAGAGAAGTGTGGGAGGGGGACCAGGTCTATCTTGCCTTCGCCGGGAAAAGGAACTAACAAAAGGGGGGGGGCCATGTTGAAAAGAGGGAGGGGGGAAGGGAGCCGGAAAAGGGTTCCATCTCTTTGGTGCCGTAAAGGGACAACCTTAAAAAGGAAAGGAAGCCGGCCGTTGAGTGAGGGGAGGTAGAAGAAGGGAAAAAAAAGGGGACTTTCTGAAAGAGGAAAGGACAACAACATTTCCATTACTTGGGGGAAAAAAGCCCAAATACGGGAAAAAAAAATCGGGAGTCATCGAAAAAGGGGCATCGTCTCTTTCATAGGGGGAGAAAAAAAAAACTTCGAGAGGGAAAACGTCGCCTTTGTTTCAGGAAAAAAATGTGGGGGAATGATTAGGCATCAGGGACTACCGAAGGATTTCTGGAGAAGATGAGGGAGGGTCAAGTGACTCAGGAATCAAGACAATGAAGATTGGCCGTTCGGGAGAAAAAAAAAAAGCCGGGAAGGATTTTGGACGGAGGAAATCCTTGTAGAGAACGCCGTGAAAATCTCTCTCAACACAACACTGATGAGTGGGGGAGGGGGGGGGGCTATACAAGGGGAAAAGAAACAAGGACGGCCTGCTCAGAGAGGGAAAACCTAAGGGACGGAACTGAAAGGTATGTCTAATTTCTACAAGAAAACTGAAGGCCTTCCGTGGGAAGACCTCCCTCAAGGAGACATTTAAAAAGGGGGGCGGAAGAAAAAGGACATAAAGGAACCCCCTTCTTGCCTAAGGGGAAAAGAAAGGAGGGAGGGCCCTTAGGGGGGAAAACGCTACCCACCTTCCATCTAAAAGATGAGGCGCATAAGGTGGCGGTGCGATTTGGGGGCATCCCTTATTTGTGGGGAGTCCTGAAGAAGATGTACTGGGTGGGGAAAATCACAAAAAGGGGGGGGGGGAAGGGAAAAAGTACAATACCCTGTCCCGCAAAGGGAGGGGAGAATCGAAGGAGGGAAAAAGGGCGATTGCAAGTTTGGGGGGGGGGGGGAACATAAAAAAAAGAGTGGAAAAAGAAGGGACATGGGGGGGGGAAAAATCATTACCACGCTTCCTTATAATCCCTCAGAAAGAAAATGGTGGTTCGCGGCAAAGGGGAAGCAGCGACCTGGTCCTTCACAACCAGAAGGGATAAATGTGAGGGGGCAAATGGGCGGAAACTTCCCGGGAAAAGGAGGGGGGAGGCCGGTAGGAGATGCATACGCGACTTGAGGCAATAAGTAAAGGGACAACCTCGGAATGCTTTTTGGCAACGGAAGTGAAAATCCCTCTGAAGGGGGGGGGGGGTATCTTGTTTGCGCCGAAAGGAGCTGGTAGGGCCGAAGAAAAAGTGTACCTTACTTTTTCTTGTTGGAAGGGGGAACTGTCTGTTCGTTAGGAGAAGGGGAGGTGTAACGTTCCCCCCCCCCAAAAAAAAAAGGAAAGTGTCCGGGTAAAAAAGGAGACAAGTTCTGCTTAAAAAAGGACTTCCTCTGTCCCTTTTCCGAGGGAAGGAAAAAAACCCTCTTGAAGAGGAATATCGCCACAATCACCTGTTGGGAAAAAAAAAAAAGGGGAAATCAAAATTAAAATGAGAAAGAAAAAGGGGAGAGGAACGGTCTGTGGCGAAAAGAAAAAACGCGGTCACCACTTCCAGAAGGGAAGGGTACGCTACATCTAACTTTAAGAACCGGCCGGGGGAACTATGAAAGGGAGGGAAGGGTAGGAGCATAATTGGACAAAAGGGGTTTTCGGGAAGGGAGGAGGAAACCTTCAAGGAAAAGAGGAGGCCGAGGATTCACTGCCAAGAAGGGGGGAATGACATTTGGGTAGGGGAAGGGGAGGACCTCTGGGACTCGGTCCTCAACAAAAAGGGTTTGCCGTCAAAAGGCCACCGTCCGGTGCCAAAAAAAGGGACTACCTCGGGCAAATAAAGGAGAAGGTGAACCATTTCGAAAAAAAGGAAAACCTGCATTTTTTCCCCTTGAAGGAAAGAAAGAGGGCAGGCTTTGGGGGAGGAAGGGACAAGGCCAAACCTCCACGTTGAAAAAACAAGTGCATCAAAAAGGAGGAAGCCAGGCGGGCACTTTGAAGTTTCCATCTTTACCCAGGACCCTGGCCACTCATAGGAGGGGAGGGAGGGGCGCCGCCTGACAGTACATCCCCACTACTGGAAAAAAAAAGGGAGAGGCGTAGAAACAAAGAGTGAAAGAGAAAAAAAAAGAAAAGATAGGGAGTGGCTACCCTTTCACTTTCACAGAAAAGCTTTTTTGAGGAAAAAAGAAAAGAAGGTTCTTTCATGTCCATATTACTGATCACTAGGGTGGAAGAAAGAACGGGGGCCGTTTGCCCGCAAAAAAAAATGAAAAAAAAAAAAAAAAAGAAAAAAAAAAAAAGAACAAAAAAGGTGGGGGGGGGGGGGAGGGGGGGGGGAGGGGGGTGGGGAGGCGGGATTGAAAACGGGGGGGGGGGAAGAAAGGGGGGAGAAATCAGGGAGCAGTCGGAGGGGGGAACGTCCTTCCTGCTTCCCTTTTATCTCGCCTAAAAAAGAAAATAAGGGGGCGCGAACTAACGAAAAAAGGGAATGGGCACATTTCTACCGTCTCGATCACGGGGAGAAAGGAACAACAAGGGAAAGGAAGAGTACTTGAATGAGCATTTCCACTTCCAGGGGGGAAAAAAAAAAAACAGAAGAAAAGACCTGCAACTACGGTAAGAAGACAGGTTCAAAAAAAAAATCTAGTCACCACAAGAGAGATTGTTTTTTTGGGGGGGAAAAAAAGGAACACCACGAGGCGCCTTCCCGTCGCTTGCAGTGGGAAAGAAAGGGTCGGAATAGGAAGAGGGGAGACAAAGACCGGGTCTTCCTCGGGAAAAGGACCGGCATATTTTTGCACGGCCCGACAATTCTTGCTACCTCCTTCCGGATAAAAAGAAAAAAGGAAAGGAAGGGAAGGCGGTGGCCGTGAGAGGAGAAGAAAAAAAAGAATCGTGCTGACGTAGTCGCAAAGAAAGGGGGGGGAGAAAAAGCTACTATAATTGTACGGGAGAGGAAATTAAAAGGGGGGGAGGCGTTGCAACGAGGGAAAGGAAACCTCTAGTACCATCGTGGAGGGGAAAAAAGAACTTGGTGAAAGGGGGAGGAAAAGTCGAACACGCCGGCCGCTTTGGGAAGACGTTCTGTGGGAAGAGGGAGGGGGTCTGAGGGGGGAAACTTCCCGAACTTTTCTACGAACGAAAAAGGGGAAGGGGGGAGTTTAAAAAAGGGATGTACTGTCAGGTTCTCGTTAGAAAGAAAGGGGGGGGAAGGAGTATAGAAAGAAGGACAAATGACTCTAAAAGTGCTATCAAGGAAAGAAAGGGCCGGCGGTTGGGTGTACCCTACCCGTGGAGGGGGGAAGTAGTCCCAAACCAAGAGGGGAGGGAGTGGAAAAACAGTCCAAAGGGATCGTTCTTCTCACTGGGAAAGGGGAGGAAAGCACTTCAAGGGGGAGAAGGGGGGGAGACGACTAGGAATCCGAGTCGAAAAGAAAGGGGTGGGGGATAGAGACCGGTCCAAATTCCCTGCTGGGAAGTGGAAAGGGGAGGACTACTCCGATGCGCCTGAAAAGGAATGTAAATTCGCGAGGAAGAGGAAAAAAGCATCGACAGGGTGTTTTTCTCCGGCACCTGGGAAAAAAAAAGGGGCAATGAGGAGAAGCGTTCAAAAAGGGGGGAACCGGCTGTAAACCGGGGGGGACCGTGACGATGTACGAGACTGGGAAAAAAAAAAGCAATTTCCTTTGGGGGGGGAGAATCTTGTGAGAAAGGGGGGAAATCCCCAGGACCTTTAATCCAAAAAAGATGCAAAATTTGGGAGGGAAGGAGGGAAACCAGGGTGAGGGGTTTAAGAAGAAAAAAAAAAAGCAAGAGGTTTGCTCGGTTAAACCACGGTCCAAAGGGGAGAAAGGTGCAGTTGGAGGAAGAAGGAAGGGGGAGGAGTCGAAAGGGAGCCGCTTTCCCCCTCCCTGTCACGAAAAAAGAAACTTCAAACAAAACGTCCGGTACAACAAAGAGGGGAAGTCGGCTACGACAACGTAAGGAAAAAAAGAGGAAAAGGGATTCTGGAAAGTGCCATCGGAGGGAAAGGGGAGGCAACGAGGGAGGAGAAGAGGGACGTCAAAAAAAGTTCGCCCCGTGGAGGATCCCCCAAAAAAGACCGACGGCCAAGAAGGGAAGGGTCCCTTTCCCGGGGGGGTGCGGTTGTGGAAGAAAAAAAAGTGCCCTTTCTCCGTTGAGAAGGATGAAAAAAAAAACCACCAGGGGGAGAGGGGGGAAAGGGGATTATCAGAAGCGTGGTATGGAGTACGGGGAGAAACTTAAAGGTAAGTTTCAAAAGAGAGGGAAAAAGGGAATGCCCACCTTAACAAAGTGAAGCCGTGTAGGAGAAAGAGAAAAAACGGTCGTAACATAAATTGTCGCTCGTTAAGGGGGGGGACTTGAAAAGAAGGAAAAAGGGAATTATGGGAAAAAGCACCATACTTGTATGAGGGGGAAAAAAAAAAAAAAGGATGCAATCAGCCACGTCACGTCATCCGTCTCTGAGGGGACCTAGAGAAATTGTGCGAGAAGAAAGAGTTGGGCTAGTGAAGGGAGGGGTTTTTTTTCACTACAGAAGGATTCCGCTGAGGGGGACAAGTACTCTAGCCCTTGGGGAGGAAGGGAAGTAGGATTGAATTACGACAGGTAACGAAATAGGAGGGAAGCCGGCCTTCCTTTTTTACGTCTGAGAGGGGGAGACAGCAAACACACAAAAAAGGGGGGGGAAATATATGAAAAAGGGGGAACACGGACGGCCGGCTCTAAAGGAAGAAAAAAAGTCGGAACGACTTTTTTCTGGGGGGGAAAAAACGAGGAAGGCCGGAAGTGGAAAGAAAGGGATCGCGTACTTTTTAAAAAGAAAAAAAAGGCAGACAGACAAGATAAAAAAGAGGGCTAAGAACGTGAGAGCCAACGAGGAGGAAACACGGCGACGTCACCTCCAGCAAAAAGGAAGAAACAAGGCGGAGGGAAGGGAGGCGTGACGTGCGATTGCAACGGAGAAGGGTTGTTTGGGGGGGTGTTGTTTTTGGGGGGGGGGGGGTTTTTTTTTGGGGAGGGGGGCCTTCATAAAGAGGGGGGGGGGGAGATCCAGTCCCTGGCCCTGAAAAAAATTTGAAAAAGGTACAGTAAAGCCTCGAGGGAAAAAAAAGGGGGAACGACTCTAATTCTGGCTGAGGAGAGAAAGGAGAAGGGCAATTTGGAATGGGAGAACAAGAATTCACCATAGCTTTAAACGGAAAAGAAGGGCACAAGTGAACCCAGATGGGAAAGAAGAGGGAAGGGCAAAGGGTTCTCTGCAGCAAGGAGAAAGGAAACTTGAACACCTCATCACCAATCTCTCATCGTAGAAAACCCTTCCAATAAGGAAGAGAGGCGCTAATTCATACGCTACTGAAAGGGGGTGATGAAACAATAGGGGGGAGGAAAGGGGGGAAGGGGATAGGTTAGGCCAGGGGGACGATGTCACTTTCCATTAATCAAAGAGGGGGAAGGCCTCCGCTAAAGGGAGGGGGGAGTACCTCCTTCAACGGCTACTGTGGAGGGGGGAGTTGGTAGGAAAAGAAAAGGGACGAGGGTGAACTTTCACAAAGGGGGGGGCCTACCTCCGAAAAAAAAAAAGGGGAGACTAACCAAACAAAAAAATACCTCTGGACCGTGCCTATTGGAAAAAGGGGGAAGAGAAGACTAATACTCAGGAAGGTAAGACAGCAAACGGGAAAAAGGGAAAAAAAAGAGGCTGCTTCACTTTCCTGGTTTATCAAGGGGGGAAAGGAAGAAAAAAAAATTCGCGGGGAACGGACATGTACGGCGCAGAAAAAAAAAACGTCAAATGGGAACGGAAAAACGGGAAAGCGTCCGGGAAAGGGAGCAAAAAGCTCTGGTTGGGGAGAAAAACGTCTCCACCGGAAAGGAGGATCGTTTATGGCTATGATAATGTGGACTTACCTGGAAAAGAGGGGAAGAGGGAGTCTTGAGGACAGAATCAACACTTACTCCCAGCCTGGGGAGGACAAGGGGAGCGATCGGACAAAGAGGAATCTCGACGACGGCTCTTCCTGCAAAAAAACATACGTAAAGCGAACAAAATGCGCTACCGAGAGGGGGGAAAATTTTTCCAAAAAAAGGGAGGAACCGTTCGGAAGGAGGGGGAACATAGTATCTACTTTGTCCGAAAAAGGGAGGGGGCATGCGTGAAGATCAAGGGAGGGGAGGAAAGTCTAGACACTCTTGAAAGAAAAAAAGGCACCTTTTCCATCTTTGAAAAAAAGGGAAAGGCCATCTGGAGGAGAGGAGCCCTGACAGTCATCCCAAGGGAGGGGAAGAAAGTACGTGCCTGAGTCGCAATGGGAAGGGGGGAAAAGGAAAAATCCACTAGGGCGCTGCCACACCTAACGTCACGTAAAAAAAAGAGGGGGGGAAGGCGTGTTCAGGGGAAAGGAAAAGGAGGCAGGACCAGATTACGATCACGATTTTTAAAAGAAATCCGTGCAAAAAGTACGTAACAAAGGGGGGGAAGGGAAGGGGCGACGGAAAAAAGCCTCTTTCGTGACTCCAACCCTTGAAAAGGGGGAAGAAATCGCAACGAGGGGGGCTAAAGGCTCG
>Ga0179593_1712582_pt1 | contig 10017 bp, 10 predicted proteins | sample CZODoug2_1_08_16_FD_185931 | JGI IMG/M metagenome (GOLD analysis project Ga0179593, IMG submission 185931) | Vadose zone soil fungal communities from Angelo Coast Range Reserve, California, USA - CZODoug2_1_08_16fungal (PacBio error correction) | ecosystem: Environmental > Terrestrial > Soil >...
CACGGGAGGAGGGGGGTAGAAGAAAGACTATCGACTTGTGCAGAGGCGCATTGGCTCATCCGAAAAGGGAAGTGATTTCGTAGTCAAGGTGGCCGACTCGACCGTGGAGGATGCGCAAGAAGGGGACATTTTGAATATCTTTGGAGCCTTCACAGGGAGGCGGGGATCGGAAGATCATGTTGGCTGAGGAAAAGAACTCGCGCCGAAAATATCTGGTCCAGAAAGGGAGATGGGATGTTGTTTCAGAAAGGGGGACGCGCGCTGCAAACCCAAAGAAGAATTAAAAAACAGGTGCGCGGGTCTCCGGAAGGAGGGGGGAAAGGGAAGGGACTTCAGCTGGAAAACAGCGGGAGCTAGTTGCGAATATCAGCATAATAGAATGTAAAGAGGACGCTGATCCAAAGGGGGGAGAAATAGGGGAAGAAGGTGTTCACATAAAACTGCCTGGATAAGCGGAGGATGGATAGGAAGGACATGAAAAAAAAAGAGGGAGAATTTTTTTGGCAGGCAATCATCAAGGGAAAAAAGAAACGGAGAAACAGAAAAGAAGATCAGTGTATTCGACGAGATCAAGCGGTGGGCCGACGATCGGAAGGAAGGAGGGGAAAAAAGGTTCGCGTTGGGAAAAAAAAAGCCATACTACGAACCCTAGAGAGAAGACCACGAGAGGAGGGATCGCTCGGATGCAAAGGGCCCATAATAAATTGGTTCATGTCGCGTGGCTCCCCCGCTGAAATCCAAAGGAGAGGAAAGGAGTTCGTAGAAAGTGGGTATGGATTGGCGCGGAATACCTCGAGGCGTGTTTTTCGGGTTTGAAAAGGAGGGCTGCTGCCTCGCGGGGATTGTGCTAAAGGGGTGTGCCGAGAAAAAGATCACGCCGAGACGGAAAGCTGCCGTGGTGTTAACGGGTGGCACTAACCCCAGGGGGAGAAATACGCGGGGAAAGACGAAATGCTTCTTGATAAACTGTGTCCGGCGAAATGAAGAATGAGGAAAACGATTTTTCCAGCGGCATCCCTGAAAAAGAGGGGGAGTAAGGTTAGGAAAGAAGGAAGGAGCTCAGAACCAAGGAAAAATCCAGCGCCGCGGCGAAAGAACATGCCGGGAGTTCACAGAAAGCGCGTTTTGAGTAATCGCATGAAGGAAAAAGAGTTCGTAATCGAAAGGTGGGCTGAGATTTGGCCTGGCAAAAAGGATGCTTTGCTTCGGATCCACAAAAGAATAAAACGTCCGTGGGGAGAAAAGAAAGTTGGCGTGGGGCACCGTAAAGGGAAGGGGGTTTCGGAAGAAAGAATTGACCTCCTTTGGCAAGTAAAGAAAACGGGAGGGGGTTAAAATTTTTCCTTGCGGAGAAAAGAGCATCGTTTGGGGGGACCCGAGGGGGAGGGCGCAGGAGCGAATTCTTGATGAGGCAAGGAAGGGGCGAGGAAAAGGTGGTATGTAGGCCAGAACCGGTTCTTCTCGCCTTTCCGAGGCGACAAAAGAAAAACGGAGAAAAGAGAACCGAAGGACGGGCGAGGCGCAGATCGGGGGAGTTCTGCACTGGGACGTGGATCAAAACGGTGATGCAGGAAAAAACTGAAAGAAAATTATTCGCAGGAAGGCGCAACCCATTTCGTACTGGTAGAGGTGGGAAACGAGGTAGAAAGAAGAGAAGGACCCTTGCCTTCATCAGAGAAGGCCATTGAGGGGGAAACGCTGATCCCACTGCAAAAGTGGGCAAAAAGACCTGTTGCTTTCGTAAAAAATCACCTTTTTTAAAAAAGAGGGAGCCGCAAAGGGGGAATCAATACAGAGGAAATCCTGCGCGCAATCTGTGAGAGGGCTGGCGGGCTCTGTTCAAAGGACACGGACTCTTGAACCGGTCGCACGTTTCCCCGCCCTGAAAGAAAATTGCTCAAAAAGAGGTAGAAGGCGCCTCAAAAAAGCGATTTGCGCTCGGAGGAAAAAAAAGGAAAAGCAGGTCACTCCAAAATCCCCACATCGTTCTGGTGAGGACACACATTCCGGGTCACTAGCGCCGTCGGAAAAAAAGAAAATCAATCAATCGCCATCAAGGGAGACGGGGACGGGGGACCCACCGGCCAAAGGGAATGATCCACCACGTCCCCTGAGGGAAAAAAGGGGGGATCGAAATGCTAACGAGCAGCCGCAAATCTAAAGGGGTTTTCCTAGGTCGATGCCGAAGGTTAAAAAAAGGACTTGCGACTGGAAGCGTAACAGTCATCGCTTGCCCTCCGTCAAGACAAAGCGCGGAGGAGGGATAGGAAATCGAATTCCGCGGAAAAGGTCCAAATGTCCGGGATTCCGCTTTAACAAGGGGGAAAAATTAGCTTCATCGTCGATACCAAAAAGAAGTTCAAAAGAAATTAAAGCCGAGACATCCGCGAAGCGCGCCTTGTGGTATACCTGGAAAAAGGGGATAAAGCATTCCGACACCTCGAGGAGGGGCTCCGTCAGAAACGAGGAAAGCCTAGAGAAGGAAACACCGCCGAATCTCCGCGCTAAAAACCAGGAAAACAAAAAAAAAAAAAAAAACGCTTCACGCCATAGGAGTCGCACAACAACCTTGCAGATAGGGGAGAATAAAGAAACCGGGCTCCACGCAAGAAGGTCTTCTTGCCTCCAATCCCGCATGGAAGAAGATCTGGTCGGAAACGTACATCAAAAACACTCCGGGGGGGAAACCCCCCCGCTCCGCTCACCCTAACTTCAAAAGGGGAAGGAAACCCGGCCCAGCCGAAAATGAAACACCCATGGTGATCTGTCGAATCCACTGTTCCGTTATTGCGATTCGGGAGCCAGGCACAGGAGGATGGGGGGGACCTGCCAACAAAAGGAAAAGACTGTTTTTCATTTCCGGAAGAGAAGAAAAACTCAGGCCAGGTTTTAGGGAAAAAAAAGAAAAAAGCGCGATTTCCCCTCTTTTCGCAAAGGGAGAGAAATCTGCTTGGTCGCCGCGAAAAAGAAAAAGCTACAATCTAGCTCAAAAAAGGTCCTCCAGTCCAATGGGCCAGCCCTCGGAAATCGAATGGCCTTGAGGAAATCCGCATTTCTTTACTTCTCGCGGGCTGCTCAAAGAGGGAAAAGAATCGACGTAGGGGGAAAAAAAAGGGAAAAAAAAACTCCGCGGGACGTGGCCTTGCAAAACTCAACTTCGAAAAGGGACGGGAGAAAAAAAGTAGCATCCAACTTAGCCGTCGGAGAAAAGAGGAAAAAAAAAAATTTAAGCAGAAAATCCCTTCCTTACTCTTAAAGCGGCGCGGCCACCAGGGGCATCTGAAACCGTAAAGATACGGAGAGCGCTCAACAACAACAACAAGAACGCCGGTTTACATTGTTAAGTGAAACGCAGACGATCGACTGTAATTGAACGGGATCCGCAAATTGACGCAGCCGCCTTTAGAAGGAGGGAGAAAATCTTAACAGTGGCGCAGGGGAAAGGACAAGAAAAGAACAGTGGAGTATCGTGAAGCCTTAAGAGAGAAGAAGAGGGGTGCTTCGAGCATTGAGGTGGACACACACAAGACCGCGCCGACACCAAGATAGTTGTAAAAAGATGGATGTGGCACTGCGCGCTATGCACTGACCGCCCGCAAAAAAGAAGCTCTTCTCCTGGGGACGGACACATAGGGCTTGCCCATTTGGGTCGGTGAATTGAGGCGGAAAATGGGAGGGAGGTAGAGAGGAGCGGAAGGTCCACTACGGTATTCCGCTGTAAATGAAGGAAGGGGAAAATAGAAGGGGGTTCAATAAACTGGCATTTATAAAAGAGTCGTTCAAAATGAGTGATAGAATTGGTGGGGCGGCAATCATCAGGAGAAAAACCGTGCCAGAAGAACCGCGTGGAAAAAAGACAGGGACGGAGAATCAGTGGGAGGTCAAAAGGAAAAGTCCCCTATTGGCGCCGCAGGAGAAAACCTGTGATAAGAGGCATCACGAACCCGAGGGGGAAACGGACGAGATGACCAAGAACGTGAGTCAAAACGGAGGGTTGGGCAGGGTATTCGTGCAAAAGGGAGACATATGGTTGTGCGACTGCAAGCATTAGGGGTGGGAGGAAAGCGTGTGGCTCTGGAATAGGAGGGGGGAGTGGGGGGGAAAAACTGGGGCTTCTTCTCTCGAAGGGTTTAAGTCTCGAAGGAGAGAAAGGGAAAGGCAGGGGGCCTGGAAGAATCTGTGTCGACATGTGTTTTTGAGGGGGAAAAACCATGTCGTCCACACTAGGGATCAATCCGCAGAAAGAAGAAAAAGATCCGTTCTTGATTTACGAAGGGCTGCCCGGTATCGAAAGAAGGTGTGTACTAACGAGGGAAACAAATGGACGCCATGCTCTAAAATGAAAAGTGGGGCAGAAGGGGGCCAGGAAAATCCGAAAGGGGGAGCACTTTGCGTATCGAAGAACGATTCCCTGTACGTGGCGTTTGGGAGGAAAGGGGAAAACCATGATTTTGAAAAAAAAGGAACACCCATCCAGAAAGTCTTGCTGAAGGGAGAAGACAAAAATGGGCTGAAGAGGCGGATCACCAATCTGGGGACCGGACTTGGTTGATCATAAGAAAGGGGGGCGTTGGTGGCAAAAAAGAACCTGCTGAGAAGGAAAGCCGAAGGAGGGCTCGAAGGAAAGATCGCTCGAACATAGGGGGGAATCTTTCGGAGGGGGTGTCCTGCTGGACGTGAAAGTGGATTGCAAAGACAAAAAGAAAAAGTTCGAGGAAGGGAAGTGGTTCAACTGCTGAAGAAGGAAAAAGTTCTGACCAGGAGAAAGGGGAAGGAAAAAGAAGGAAAAAAAAGGTAGCAAGAGAGACGTCTCGCAGCGAGGGAAAAGGCGACTTATTGAGGGAGAGAGAAACATCTTTAAAACAGTTATGCGGAAAAAGGGATCGATGCGAAGCAGGAGGAAAAACGGGGAGGGAGAAACGCCATGAGAAGGTCAAGGGAAAGAAGAAAACAAAAAAACGGAGAGAGACAAAACCTTTACCCTTGCCGTCAAGGAAAAGGAGTTGAGCCAAAACAGAATGATGAAGCCGAGGAGGAGTCATCTCCTTCCTTCTAAGGAAAAAAAGATTTTCAGTAGAAAAAAGGACTCAATACTAAAAAAGAAGAAAAACGCGGGGGGACTCACGGGGATGCAGTTTGTGAAGGGATAGAGCCGCGTTCCCTGGGCTCTTGCGAAAGGAAGGGGGGAAAAAGTTCCCCGCCCGAAAATACAAAAAAAAAACATCACGAATTCTCCGACCTGTGAGGAAAGAACAACAAAGAATTAAGCCAAGAAAGAAAGCTATCAAAGAAGGAAAAGAGTCCGGTCCTTGCCACCGTCCAGCAAATAGAACGATGCTTGTAAACCATCAAGCGCATCATCCGGGAAAAAAAGAAAAATTTAAACGGGAAGGACAGACTGAGGATCTTCAAAAGGAGGCATCTCCCGCCCATTGGAAAAGAAGAGCACAATCCGAGGTTCCTAGGTCGATTCCTTAAAAGAAGGGCATTGCGAAAAAAGAAAGGAAGCATCGTGGAAAGAACCGCAAGTGGCGCCGCGGCGCTGGAGGAAAAGGAGGGTGCCTGAGAGAAGAATACCTTTTCCTTCGAGCAGGGAAAATAAAAAAGGAAAGGTGAATCGCTTTAGGAAAGCCAAGGATACCGGCAAAAAAGGATATTCGTCGGCGCCGTGCGTCAGAAATGAGCCACCCGAAATTCCCAGGGGGGGGGAGCACCCGTTGATGCCAGAATATCCGCCGAGAAGTAGAAGGCTCAGAGGGCACCAAGGGGGAGCCACGTACCTAGCCTCCGAATATCAGAAAAGAAAAACCCGAAAAAAAGAAGGGGACAAACGCTTCGCGCCAATCCGAAAGAGAGCGGAAACGGCGAAAAGGATGTAAGAGAGAACACGTAGACGGGAATCCACTCCCTCAGTTAAAAGGAACGAGGGGTCATCGCGGAAAAGGATCATCACGCCGGTTCGTCGTATTGCAAAAAAAAAAAACACGAAGGGTGAAGAAAAAAGAAGCCCCTCGGGACTAAAAAACACTGATTCCTGTACTGGACTTTCTAGCGGGAACGAGTGGAAGACCGCGCAAGGGGGCGAGAAAAAAGAAATTGCTGCCAAAAATTCTCCGTTTTCCCCCAGGGAGGAAGGAATAGACGAAGGGAAAAAGGGGGAGGTAACACGACGGTGTGGAGAAAAGGGGGCCCCTATTTTCTCACCTTGGATGAGAGGGGGGGGAAAAACTCTTAGGCAGAGGAAAAATGGCTCATTCGCAACTAGCTCCCGCCCGCAGAAAAGGAAAGAGGGTCGCAATTCCAAAGGAAGTGAGAAGCTAATTTAAATGAAAAGGATTTCGCATTTCTTTTACTTCTCGCGGGAAGAAGAAGCGCGGCCAACAGCCTATCTGCGTTTTTGGAAAAGACGCAACCAACACGGAGTGGTTGGGAAAGACAAATGAGCTACGGCTTTCGATAAAGGTAGCAGAAAAACGAACTTCCACTAGGAGGAAAAGACCATACTCCACGGCGAGGTCGGCCCCAAAAAAAGAAAAGAATCTATCGGGCTGAGGTACGGATGAAAGACACTCAGCACCGTCCGGGGAGACGAGGGAGAGAGCCAGGATCGCGCACTACAAAAAAGAGATCTCTAAACGTTTACAAAGGGAGAAAAGAAGGCCCATGAAAAAGGGAACCGCCCCCCCTTTTTTTTATGAAGGGAAGCCCAGATTAACTGGGGGGAACTCGCCTTTGAAAAGAACGGACGCGCCAGAGAATGGACAAGGGAGAGAGAGAAGTGAGGTTTTTCAAGGCCACAAACAAAACAAAAAAAGGGGGGGAGGGGTTGTCCCAACCGTCAGATAGAAAAAAGAGGGGGGTAAGAGAGGGAACGAGCCACCCTCGAGAAGGAAATTCATTTTTCGCGGAAAAATTAAGGGAGAAAGGCAACCAGGGGGGGAGATAGTTCCGAGTTAGATTCCTGTAGGAAAAAAAAAGAAAGATCATGAGCGGAAGAAGAAGTCGCGCGGTCATATTAGAAAAAAAAAATAGGGGAACTCTCGGGGGGGGAAATCTTGTTGAAATAACGCATTGCAACTTCGGTCTTCAAGAATAAAGGTTGCCAAGGAGAAAGAAAAACGGGAAGGGGGGGAAGCGCGGCGGCGATGAGCGTGTACCCAACGGAGGGGAAAAATAAGAATACCGATGGGCCGGCCTACGATCGTGTGAGGGGAGGAATTTTGGTCTGGGAAACCGGCGTGCCTGATGAACGTTTGAGAAAAAAAAACCAAGAACGTTTTGCTTCGCTCGGGAATTAAAGCACGAAAAGAAATTGTCATGGGGGAGGAAAGGGGAGCCCGCGGAAAATCCAGGAGACAGGGGGTGAAAGCGCAGGACGGTGGTGCTGGAAAAGGTGTTTTTCGGGTTTCGGGGGAAAGAAGAGGAGAAATGCGCGCGGGGAGAAGAAAGTGGATCGCGGATTGACCGCGGTTGAAAACGAATACTCAGGGGGAAGGGGGAGGGGTGTTGATGGGATCAAAAAAGGGCGCATGCGTTGATCATTATCGAGCAAAACGGGCGCCGAAAATATCCAGGGAGGATTGCGTTTCTGCCCGTATCGAAGAAAGGAACTATCCAAGGCCTAAAAAAAAGAAAAGGGTGTTACCAGAGATCGAAACCTCCGCTCCGGGAAAGAAAAAAAGGGCGATCAGACCTTCCGGGAGCTGGGCTGTTTGAGATCTCAGTAAGGCGAACAAGGCGTACATCGGGACTCAATAAAAGAAAAAAAGTCTTGTCTAAAAAAAATGGCCTGGACGATGCATTTGCGGGAAAAGGAAGGGGGAGAAGCATCAGCAGGACGTGGGAGAACAATTTGGCGGGGGCACCAAAAAAAAAAAGATAGGCGAATGAATTGGAGGAACAAAGCCGAGGGGGAAAAACCTCGCTGACGGGAAAAAAAAACCAAGCTCGAACAGACAAGGGAGGGTGTTGATCGGTACGGTGGGGAGAAGAACGGAGAGGGAAAGAGGGGAGGTCCGATGAAGATTCTGATGATCAAAAAGGGGAGGCCTGTGTATCAGTGCTGACCGGTTTCGGCAAGAGCCGAAGACAAAAAGAGAAAAAAAGGAAACTTTAGCGACGGAGAGGAGGGGGGGGCTCAGAGAGAAGTGAGCAACTTTGCGCGTGAATACAAAGGAAACAGTCTAGAAGAATTTTCCTAAGATTCGCCAGGTGGGAAAGGAGGCACTCCATGGCAAAAGAAATGAGGCAGTGTCAATTTCGTACGAAAAAAGAGAATAGGAAAAGAGCGAAACGGTCATCAAGGAAAATTAGAAAGAAGGATCCCACACTGCAGATGCCGCCGAGGGGAACACCTTTTGTCTTGGGCAGAAAAAACGGAATAATGTTGAACGCGAAAAGAGGGGGGCTAACGAGTCGATCTGCAAAGAAAAAAAAGGAGCGCAGGAGGTTCTCTTTTTGACAGGGAGTCGTGAGCGGCGAAAAAAAAGTGAGAAAAAGGGAGCGCCGAACAGGGAATAAGACACCGAACACGTTTGCCCCCGAAAAAGAAGTCAGAGACACCTGGGGACGAAAAAAAAGTCCGCACATACAACCGCGGGTAAAAGGAAGGGCCACGGAACCGCATAAAAAAAAACGAAATCCAGAGATATCCCGTTCCTTGCCAAAAAATGCATAGCGCCGTCGTCAGAAGAGGAAAAAGCACGTCATCCGCGTCGAGGGGAAGGAAACCCCAGGGGAAAGAAGGATGAGGCCTCTGCCCCCAGATGGGAAAATTCTCTCCAGACGCATTTTGTAAAAAAGAAAATCTCAGCAGCAGGGAGGGCCTAGGTCGATGCCTACGAAAAAAGAGGGGAGGAAAGTCTAAACGCCACAGAAACAAAGAGGGCGGAGAAAAATGGCGCAGGAAAAGAGGTTCCTGAGAGAAAAAGAATAGACACCCTGGAAGAGGGGAGCTCCAGGTCCGGGTATGCCGCTGAGAAAAAGGAGGAGAGCGAACAAAGGAAAAAAGTGAACAATCCCTGCTCGAAAAAGGACGCCGTGCGACTATCCTCTAGACGGACAAAAAAAAAATTTTGAGAAAAGGGAACCCATACCACCACGGCATTCCGACCATGTCTTCCCCAAGAAAGGGCCTATCCGGCTCCGAGAAAAAGACGTGGAAAACGGAACAGAAGGCAAAAGCCCAGGCACCCCAGAAATTCGAAACAAAAAAAAAAGGGAATCGATCTGTGTGAAAAAAAAAGCAATCGAATCCACCGCATGCTAGAAAGATTAGCCCAATCAGAGAAGAGAAAGCAAAATTGTCTTCGAATAAAAGCAAGAAACACGTTTCTTGGTCATCTCGTCAAGAAACCAGGCACCCGGGTTCGTCGTATTGCGAGGAAAAAAAAATGCTTGCAAACCGGAGAAAGAGAGCAAAAGGGGGATCGGAATACGGGACTTTTCTACGTGGCGTGGGGGAAAGGAAAAAAAACCTGCCGCGGAAAAGAAGAAGAAAGTGAGACCCGTTTGCCCCATTTTGGAGGGGGGGGGGGACAGGGGAAGACCGAAAAAGGTTTATTGGCAAAAGGGATCCAAAAGGAAGATGGGGGAACTGATGTACAGCTAATACCTATTTACTCAGAGGGGGAGGGAAAGACTCATTCCGAGGTAGCATAGCTCCCGCCGCCCGGCATCTAACTTGAAGGGAAAGAAAAGACATTTGCCCAACAAAGGGGAAGGTGAATTGTAAGGAACCGCTAACCATGAGAAGAAAAAGGTCGAGAAGGAGAAGGAAAGCAGCAAATCGCGGGGGAGGACACAAAATATCGGATATGTTTGGTGTCCTTTCAAACCACAAAAAGATACGATTTCTATAAGGTTTCACGGAAGGAGAAGAATAGGGGAATTAGCTCCACGGGAAGATGGTTCGGCGCCAATTTAATCGGGCCTGGAAGAAAAGGTGAAGGCGGAGAGTCAAGAAAAAAAGGGGAAAACAGTGGAAACCAGTCTTCAAAAAGGCGTGCTCTATCCTCT
>Ga0179593_1759081_pt1 | contig 10017 bp, 11 predicted proteins | sample CZODoug2_1_08_16_FD_185931 | JGI IMG/M metagenome (GOLD analysis project Ga0179593, IMG submission 185931) | Vadose zone soil fungal communities from Angelo Coast Range Reserve, California, USA - CZODoug2_1_08_16fungal (PacBio error correction) | ecosystem: Environmental > Terrestrial > Soil >...
CTAACGTGGAAGGCGTACTATAAATTTCTTCCTCTCTCTATAGATGAAGTGATGTGGAAAAAAGTCGGCTAATATGAAAGGTAAAATGGCTCCTGTGAATCGTCGCGGGGAGGAGGTCAGCGGCCTGTAAAACATCATTGGAAGTCCCTTACCGAGAAAAGGAAAAAAGTGACTAATCGGGGATTATTGCAATTGGGGGGAAAACGACACTAAATGCAGAAAAGCACGGCCCGTCCTGGGGAGGGAAGGTGAGCCTGGGAAGAATCATAAAAAAAAGAGAGTCACCGCGGGGGGTGTAGCTGTAGAGATGAAAGAAGAATCCTTAACGGACAGAATAATGTTCGCCAGAAGTAACAAGGACTCTGGTTGGGGGCACGCCTGACCGAGATTCTCCAGGCTGAGCACCGCCAGCGAGAGAGACCTTCTTTAAAAATTCCTGTGAAGTTATCGCCGGGATTCTTGCGATAGGAAGGATTATGAATTTAAGCCCGGCTGCGAGGCCGGCGCTTGAAAATTAAAATTCGGCGAAAGCTGCACCTTTTACGCCGGAAGAAAGAAGAGGGTTTCTCAAAAAAGAGTAGCGATAGAAGGAAAAAAAAAGGGAACGGAGAGCCCTTGAGAACCACTATCACGCAAGGATTGTAGATCGAATTTCCTCTTTTAAGTGAAACACACTCGGCTGGGGTTTTGCAGCAAGGATAAAAAAAAGAACATAAGGACGAAAAAAAGTTCGCCAGGAAAACGCGCGTAGGGAGGCGATTTGTTCCGTATAGGGGAGAAAGATTTTCATGCAGGGGGAGGATCGTCGTCGCTCTAAGTCAATAAAAAAAAAAGAAAAGAAAAAAAAAAAAAAATAAAAAAAACAAAAAACAACAAAAAAAGGAGTATTAGGAAAAATCGATAAAAAAAAAACGCGAAGAACTGACCAAAGAAAATCCGAAAGGAAAAGATGGAACCAAGTATCCGAAGAAACCCGTTTGCTTCTGAGTCATCAACATCTCCACAGCAAGGCCAATAAAAGGTAGGAGGAGATGAGGGGAAGACAACGACCGCACGTCCCGGACTAAAAGGGATTCCCGAGGTGATCGGCGGCAAAAGGAAAAAGAAAAGCTAAGGGACGCCAATAAGACACAGATATTCGGGGGGCAATCGGGAAGGGAACCTCAATGGACTCCTATGCCATCGTCCAAATTCTTGAAAGACGGCTTGCAAAAGGAAGTCTGAAATCGAAATAAATAGACGCCAAAGAGCCACGTCGAGCGGGGAAACTGCCTGTAGGCATTCGAGGGTCTTCCTTCGAAAAGCCTTTAGCCGTCGAGGTCGTCGAGGGGAAGACAACCGGGAGTGAGGAAAGGGAAAAAGAACTTCTATGGGAAGACAAGTGCGCGGTCAAGAGGGGGAGAAGGGACAACTGGACCAAAGAACAAAGGCGTTAAAGCGGGCTAGGGGATCTCTACAAGGATCACCTTACCTATTTAATTTTGGGCTTCTTCATGGGGTCGTGCAGACCAAGGGGAATCACCGATCGAGAACCTGCCTGTACAGAGACATTGAAGTGGCACATCTGTCGGCCTAAACCGTCGCAGAAAAATTGCCAAGCAAGATAGAAATTTCGCCTGCCGGGCATAAAATCAACAAGACATCCAGAACCCTCTGAGCGAAGTTATTTTTATGAGAGGGGCGATTTGCGCCCCGCGAGGAAACTGTCGAACTATGCGTGGACCCACAACTTCAGGGGATCTTTTTTTCGGCTAGAATACGTTTGAATTGGGTCGGGAAACTTGTAGGGCTACGCTTCTTGTGGGAGGGTTCGCGGGCAGCGGCAAATTACAACGACAATGGCAGGGTCAGGGAACAAAAAACGCAACGAGGCCGGACCGCGGGTTAAGGCACCGAATGATTACAAGCGGAAGAACGGAAGCAATGGTGACTTCCGCAGGCCTGAAGGGACGTGTCATCACCAGGCCACCCATGACGGGGTAGGGTAGAAGTGTTAGACAACGACGAAAAAAGACTGTATTTTGTCAGGGGCTGAAATCAAACGGTCAGCAGCCGGACTTTTTCCAGAAACCTTTCTCAGGAAAAAGAACCAGCTCTCCAGAAGGTCCATAACAGTCTGCTGTAGAATAAGCTTGTCTTTCCCGCGGGACCGTGCAAAAGAAGAAGATATTGTGGATTTGAAGGCGTAAGTGGGGAAGTCCATGGGGGGGAAGTCGAGCCATTGTCATAGGTCCCATACCAAAACGTCGTGGAGCGAAAAGGAGACTGGGAGGGCTACTCTGGCGGAATCGTTGGAGTGCGAACCTAGATGGAAGCATTTTGTGCTCATTTGGCACTTTTGAGGTGTGAGAAAAAAGCCGGGGGGAGAGCGGACGATCTGAAAGCGCCTCGTAAAAAAAACAGTGAAATCGAGATGCAGGTCCAAAATAAAGATCCACAGAAAACAAAAGTTAGCGGGCGATCGTCCAAGAGGACATGAGGAATTTGACGGGGGCGTTCAAGAGCAATAAAAGGAATTCGCAAAAGGAGATTAAACGTGCCAAGCATGCAAGGCCCGCCCGCGTGGTGAGGGTTGAGGAGGCCCCGAGAGGGTCACTAGGGGAATGGGAGAGCGGAAATGAAACCATCTTGGCGGATACATGGGAAAAAAGCTAGAAAGTACGGTTATTGAGTCGAAATGCATTATGAGTATGGCAGGCAGGGCAGGGGGGGGTACGGGTCACACGCTGGAAAGGGAAAAGACCCGAATTGGTTCATCTGGGAGGCAGACCGCGGGAGAGTCCGAGGAGGACACAGTAGCGCTAATGGCAGAAAAAGCCTTTTTTAAGGAAGCATGGTGCACAGGCGAAAGGAAATTAGGGAGGGGGGGAAATAGAATCGGGGATTGCTTGTCGGGACGCAGAAGCGGGGGAGCAAAAGGGAGGAAAGCGATCTGCCAGACGACCGCGATGGGCGAGAGGGGGAATCCAAACGCACTTATAGCTCGCCATGAGAATAGGAACTCCATCTACAGACCTGTTGCTGGGGGAAGAATCCTCGGCGGAAATTTCCTGTGAAGAAGCCTCAAGGGATTGAAGAAGCATGCAGATGCTCAAGGTCACTTTTCTAGCAAAGTTAACAAGGCCAGATTCAGCTGTCATGTAAAAACACCCGGGGGGTTTACTAAGAAAAAAAACAGGGGGCAAAAAGAAGTTTATCACTTGAGGGAGGAGTTTCTTGAATCGCCGTTTGATTCCCTCATCCCCCTCTGCTGAAAAGAGTAAACTTCAGAAGGGAGAGTGCTCTGGGAAAGGGCCAATGAAGACGCAATGCAGATCGGGGGGAAAGTTTGCCTGAGGAATTTGAAACGTGGGAACGCCCAGAAGAATGGGGGAGACCCGAAGAACCAAGATCCCTCCCCTGAATTCCCTGGCTGTCGTACACTCTTCAATCGACGGGCTCGCAGGGGCTCCCACGGGTTTTCGTGCTTTCGATCTCTTTCTTGGAAGATCTCAAACCCGATTGAAACAAAATCTAACTGATCAAAAAGGGAGAAGGGACGCTAGGGGAAGAGGAAGGCATGACTCTGGCGCACGTGAGAAAAGCGTTACCGGTGGCCGGACGCGGGTCACCAAGTTTGCGGACGGGGAAAAGGACCGGATTAAGTACGTGGCCTAACAGCCGTTCATCGCCGGAGGATTTCGGGAAGGAGAAAAAATGAAAGGTCTTCGAGAGACAAAACTTAACCAATGAGGTTGGGAAAGACAAAGAGTGTGCCGCGACAATTGGGAAATCAAGGTCGACAACATACGGTCAAGCTCTAATAAAATGGCGACGGGGGTTCGTATCTAAAACGCGGGGATCGCCACAACTACGAGAGGGCTTCCTTGAAAAGAGTCGTCGGCGGAGAAATACTTCTAACCAGTAACTGGTAGTATATCGGGATCAGATGTGGGGTCGAACAGTAGACCGGGACTGCCCTGAGACACCTGCGGGTCTTTTCTCGAGAAAAGGTTTAAGTGTTGGGAGAGCGAGCTCGGAGCATCCTGGTTCGATCGCGGGGGAGAAAAGGCTAAGTTGTCGGAGAAGCTTACTGACCGCCGGGTCAGAAAAAAAGCCAGAAGGGTGCCCTGCGGCCCGTCAATGGTTCCACTCTTCGATCATGTGCGACATCATGCCGATAAGCTCGCATCGCAGGGTGGTGTTTAGAAGGTTTTTGTTGGTGGTGGGGGGGTGTGGGGGGGGGGGGGGGGGGTTTGGCGTGTTGTGGAAGGGAGGGGGGGCGGTTGGGAGGCGCTCTGAGATGGTGAGCGGCGACCGCCATCGAGACCAAGGTGCGTGTGGCCAGCGGGAACGGCGAAAGGACTTGGCGATATCAGCCGGTAATGTCCTGGAGGGCACGTTTGGGAGAAGGGAGGACCACTTAAAAAATCTTGTGGACGGCCGGGAAATTCAGAAAGGTCATCACAGAAACGGGGGCATTGCGGGATGGAAAAATTGAACTCCTAAAGTACCTTCTCACGCTACGGGGCATAAGCGGGAAGCATCGTATAGGGAGTCGGCAGAATCGGGCAAGCGCACGAGCGGGATCCCTAGGAAAAACAAAAGGATCCCCAAGGTCGTAGCAGCCACTAAAGTTGCACTGTGCCATTACCAGGTTAGAAAGTCGGCATCCCTTTTGGCCTTTGAGACTTGGGGCCTCTGAAGTTCTGTTCATTATCTTCTCGTCGGGATGAAAAGGGGCCCTCCCGCTCTTCGCAACGGTCCGTTGAATTCTCTTGATTCTGGGGTATCCCTGGAAACTCCTACGTCCGGTGAGGAACCTTTCTTTCTCAGAAATTTGATCGCTGACAAGTGAGCTCAGAGTGAGTCTGAACCACTCGATGGGAATTCCTGAGATCGCAATACAGAGGGTTACCGCGGCCGCGAGGACGGTGGGGAAGGATTCTCTATTTTAATGGCAGGAAGGGTGGGGCTCTTAAGATCTAAATGGAAATCCGGGCTCATAAAGAGGTCGAAGGAACGGGCGTGAAGAGAAAAACAATGGAACTCCTGAGGCTACCCAACTGCATATTCCTTCCATCCAAGTCGAGCGTCGAGAGGCGACAGGACGCGTTGCGGAAGGAAATTCGCCGAAGATGTGGTGCATTTCCGTGCGCCGGAAGAGAGGCCGGCGCTCAACCGAACGACGCAAGACCTCGGATGCAAGCTGCATGGTCTCTGACATCAAAAGGATCTTCTTGAAAAACGTCCAGTTCGTAAGATGCAGGGACGAAAAGCTAAGAAACCGGCACGCAGTCTCTACCGTCGAAGGAGAGTGATATTCAAAAAATTTGGGCCTCGAAGCCTTCGCAAAGAGACGGAAAGGGGGCAGATCGAAGGCTGGGATTTTCCAAGCCGAAGTGGATTTCCCCGGGAGCCCCACTAGATTACGTCGAAAGGAGAAACGGAGCTTCGCCTCAAAAGTCCGATTGGGCACCGAGACAGGAGGATTTGGCTCCTGCAGAAAACGGTCTCGAAAAATGGAAGAAGGTACCTCAATGGATTGGAAAGAAAAAGAGCTGACGGGCAAACCGGGGCGAATTCTCAGCGAATTCCTGAACGGTGCGCTCGATACGGGGCGGAAAAGAAGCGTGGCTCAAAGCGGCGGGGAAAAATTACAGCGTAGCGCAATCAGCCCCTGACAAAACGTCGGGGGGGATCAAACGGAACAGCCGCTAAAACGATCTCCAGGAGGGCCTGTGAAGGGGCGCCCTTAAGAAGCGCGGGAGCCAAGTCGACCAAAACCGTTCAAGTCGGCGGCAGTCATCTGACAGGTCATGTCGGCCGAAAAGAGGTTGGAGAGGGTTTGGGAAGTTGTTGACCTGGCATGAAGAAAAGGAGTGTCGGTGGAAATTTCCGAGGAAAGCGAACGCAAAAAGCAGCTAAGCTGGGGAAAGCCTTAAGCTAGATGTGCCAGTGGAAATGAATCCTTGTAGAAACCTGAGATAAAAAAAAAACCGAAACTTCATTTGGGAACACCAGCCGCACAATAATGGCGGAGGACGAAAATGTCAGATGCTGGAAGGCTCAAATCAAAGGAAAACCATCAAAGAATTCATGCAATTCATCTGTGGGGGGAATTTTAAGAGGGGGGTTCCAGCTCAAATAGTTACCTTTTCTCCAGGACGTTCGAAGGCAATTAAGGAAGGTGAGCAATCTGGAACCTTCCCTTACCTTCGTTACGGCCTTCTACGTATAGTCTAGGGAGGAAAAAGTTTGGGAAAACTACCAAAGAAAGTTCCCGGGAAAAAACCTTCCTTTGGTTACTTTTATGCCCGGAAAGAAGAATCCGGAAGTCACGCGGGGGGGGTTACGGTTATATGTAACGACGGAAGCCGGAACGTTTAGCGATCCAGGACTCTAAAATGGGAATTTCGCCATGCGAGACCGCGGACGCGGTTGACCCACGAGTCTCCAAGTCGGGAGCAAAGCTATATCCAGAGAACACCTCGTGGATGTGCCGACGGGGGGACTCAATTGGTTGAGGTGTGCTCGACGGGATACCATTACTGTTGAAGGACGGGGAGGCCGAATGGGAGGATCTTCCAGGAAGGAAACTCCTCACGTCTCCAGAAAAAAAAGAGTTGACGAGGAATAATCTTTTTGGAGGAATTGGGGACCCCCCAAGAAAAAAAAAAAACCAGGGATTCGCTTTCCAGCGTGTCGAGAGGAACGTGGAAGGAAACCACGATCAGGAGGGCAGGAAGGGCTCAGGGTGCACAATCTGCTGTCGGGGGGGGAAGTGCAATAGAAAAAAAGAAAGAAGCTGTATTTCCCTTGGGAGTGAGCAGGGGGAGGGGGGGGGGGACTCTTCGGCGCGAATTGGTGCAGTCATAGAGGATTTCATGAGGAAAGAGAAAGGTCTTCTGCGCTCAAAAGCAAGGCCAACAACAAAAAGAGAGAATGACGCGAGAAGGAGGATGAAACTCTTTTCCATGAAAGCAAATCCCCGGTTATTACGAAAAGAATCCTCGAAAGGAAAGAGGGGCCGTGAAAAAAAAGGGGAGAAAAGCAAGGGAATCGCAGCTATGGAAGGGTCTGAAAGTTGACACATAAAAGAAAAAATGGTGACACGTAAAAACGAACCGGGAGAGGCACAAGCAAGGATGTAAGGAAAGCGTACGCGAGCGAATGACTACCTTCCAAATGGGGAAGACAAGTTCGGATGAGCAGAGCTCCTCATCAGGCGAAAAGCCTATTCCAAAGACTTCAAAGGGGGACTCCAGATAGAAACTGGGAGGAAAGATCACACCATCCTCCTCACCTTTCGAGAAAAGCATCATGGGTACTTTGCCGAGGGTGAGAGAGGAGTCGTCTTCCCCGACCCGTTAGTCTCGATGTGGGGAACCCCAACCAGTCCTTTCTGGGAGGGCCTTGGAAGAACAATTTAGCGTCCTGGAGAGCCTTGCCGGAGAGGGCGTCCTTTTTAAGAGGAAAACTACAAAAAAAAAGCTTTAACCGGGAAAATGCGAACAAGGGCAGAAACGTAAACGATAAAAATGGAAGGCCGGGACGGCCCCGGAGGGTCGTGTTCTTGAAAAAACCCCAATGGGCAAAGAGAAAACTCCGGAAAGAAACTTGAAGCCTTTCAGTGAGGGGGAGAAATTTAGGACAAAAACTTCGCTTACGGGGGGAAAGCGCACCAAAAAACCTGGTAACAAAGTTGATTCGCATCTGCCACCTGGAAAGAAACGTCACAAAACTTCACTGATCGGAATTGTATGGAGGGCCGCGAAGGTGCTCCCCTGAGGCGACACCAAGGAAGAAAGGGTGGAAAGTGGGGGCCACCAGGGGGGTTGCAGGAAGGGGTCTATATAAGGTGGAATTTTGAAAAACGGCATTAAGGCAAGGGTCTTTATCTACGCAGGAGGGGGGAGGCATCGTAGGGCGTCCATTCTGTAGGAGAGGGTCACGGCGGGACGAACAAGGGAGGGGGCCAGTCAGAGGGTCCACCAAAAAAAACCCGATCCGGCTTAATCCAAGGTGCGTGCAAAAGACATAAGGGAGACTGAAGGGCGACGACGAGGGGCTGGTCGCCTTCGAAGCAAAGAAGGGGGGAAGGGGCCGGCTGAAACTGAATGACACCCTTACGCTGAAGAATTAGCGGCGAAGTTTTTAGAGGGGGTACCAAAGGCCATCGGAAGGAAGGGGAAGGTCTGCGACGGAGGGACACTATCCAACGGGGGCTGAGCCACGAAGTTTCCGGGGGGACGGGGAGAGGAGAACGGAAAAAAAATTAATCGTCTAGATACTCTGGGTACCAAGGGCGTTCCTTACGCCGCCTGAATTTTCGGGTGAAAGAGGGGCCCGGGCCATTTTCTGGTATCTAAAGGCATGGGGAATGGCCAAAGAGAGCCGCACGGGACAATCTGAAAAGAAGGGAAACTTCGGCTACGCGAAGAAGGGGAGAAAAAAAAAGCAAGAAAAGGCGACGAAGCAAGGGGGAGTCCCAGTGGGGAAGGGGCGAGTTCGTGGAAGAACTTGCGATATAAGATCGCCCCTTTCTAAGAAAAAGCGTACGGGGGAGCAGGGGGAACAAAATGTCGAATATCGTGACCACGCGCTACCCGGTAGTTCTATCGTCCTCGCTGGGGAACAGGCATTTCTCAAAGGGAACGGTCGGAAAGAAAAAAGGGGGGCCAAACCACGGGGGGGGTCCACGCCCAAATCTTTAAGGGGAGGAGGGAAGTCTTCGCGTTTCCCAGTTCTGTGCGGCTGCCAGAGGAGAGGCGGCGTACCGCGCCGCAAAAGAGCTAGTGGACCGAGGAGCAAAGCGTAGGGGGGGAAGTCTCGAGTGTCTCTCCAGAAAAGGGGGTAGGGGGCCGGCTGGGGGAGTCGAGGAAAAAAACCTTGAGTGAAAGCGGCCCAAAAGGGGGAGGGGAGGCAAGAGAAGCTTTTCTTGCGCCTCTAAAAAGAAATTCGAAGGGGAGGGCTGAAAAAATTTCAGAGAGGAGGGGCCCCTCTCGAAAGCCTGATCAAGGGGCCGGGACGGGCGAGGTAAAAAGGGAAGGGACCGGAATCGCGAAAGCAGTCATAAGAGTCGAAATCTGCCCGGAAGGGAATCCAGCTATCAAAACAAAGAGCGGACGTCGCCCCTTGAACACAGATAAGCCAAGAAAGGGGAACCGTCTCCGTGTCGTTCGGGAAGCCGCTACCGAAGAGAATAAGGAAAAACTGAAAGGTCATATTACGCGAGAAGGGAGGGTCTCAAAGTCAAGCAAAGAAAACCTGCACAATTCTAACAAGGAGGCAAAGTCCATGAAGGGAAAACGGGGGGAGGGTGGGTAATACCAGTGGTTGAGAAGTTAGCAAGATCTGGGACGCTGATTTTCGGTAGTGCCCTAGGGAAGGTAGCCGAATAAAAGGCGCGGAGGAACTTCCTGCGCGTTCGCCAGGGAGCTGTAGGAGAACGAAAAAAAAGGTCCGAGTTCACACCCCGAATAGGGACATTTTGCCTGGGGGTGGAAAAAAAAAAGACGAAACAAAGGTCCGATTCCCCGACGGCTGCCAAAAGAGAATATCAAGGACATGACAAGGAAATAAAAAACAAATTCGCAGGAGGGGGTCCGGTGGGTTTGCCAAGCGAAAGTGCCTCGGGGAAGGGGGGCGTTGTCAAACGCGAGACAAAAGCGCAATACTGGAAGGAAACCTCGACAAGCGCGCGCTGGAGCTTATCCTTCAGGGGGGACCTCAAGGATCCGGGAAAGGCAAGGGGAGGCACGGAGTCAACCAGAGGGGAAGGGGGGAGAAACTTGAGTCTATACTAAGGCTGCGAAGAAAACGATGCAGGAAGAATTTCGCCAGGAAGAGAAAGGATTTCTAATGAGATCGTTAGAAGGGGAGAAAACCCTTCACCAATGAGTTCGCCGAGAAAAAGGGGGACAAGGTCGAGAAACTGGAAGTCAACGGGTCTCTCAACCATAGGGAGGAAAGGGACGATCACGATCTACTACCAGTTCGAAGGGGGGTTTTCATCGAACGGGGCCAAGAGAAGCG
>Ga0179593_1318162_pt1 | contig 10016 bp, 12 predicted proteins | sample CZODoug2_1_08_16_FD_185931 | JGI IMG/M metagenome (GOLD analysis project Ga0179593, IMG submission 185931) | Vadose zone soil fungal communities from Angelo Coast Range Reserve, California, USA - CZODoug2_1_08_16fungal (PacBio error correction) | ecosystem: Environmental > Terrestrial > Soil >...
AAAGGGATCATCTCCTCGGCCGATGTAACCGCGCTGGTGCGAAAGGAGGGGGTGAAAAGACCGCAAAATTAAGGGGTACGTTTCGGACGCTCGACATAATAACAGGGGGATGTTGGACTTCTTCTTCCTCGAATTCACCCAAAGAGTGGTAGAAAATAACAGATCACGAAGGCTGCAATCCACATGAGGGAACACGCGGAAAAGATGGATCAGAAGTAAGAGGCTGCAGACATACGCCTACCGAATGCCGGGCAAACAAGGAGGGACTCACCTTAAAAAAAGCTTAAATAGAAATCGCGTCGATCCAACGTATTTAAAAATCTCGAGGCTGATCGCGCGAAAGGAGACGCGGACGTGAGGGGAATTGGTCATTCAAAACTACACAGGAAGAAGAAGGAGGTATTCTCACTTCAAAAAAGGTCTTAAAGGGGAGAAAAAAGAGATCGTCACCAAAGTAGCCGGCTGCTCCGACGAAAAGAAATAAGGTCAGGCGCGGAAGAATAAAAGATCAAGAATCCGAACAACACAAAAAGGAAAAAAGGAAAGAAAAAAGAAAAAAAAAAAAAAAGGAAAAAAAAAAGAAAAAAAAAAAAAAAAACACCAAACAAAAAAAGGAGAAATAAAGCAAAACAAATCTACGGGTCGCCTATCGCAGCTTCGGCTTCGATCAAGGAAAGGGCCCACATGCAATCTCCCTCTGTTGTGCATGCGAACGTCCCGGAGGAAGTAACGAATGATAAAGACCGCCGGGGGCGCTGGGGGCATGTTGGGGGGGTTTTCGGTATAGTCATGGTCACGAACAACCAAAAATGAGACCATCCTGGGGGCTGTGGATCGAACACAGTCACCAATCGGGCGCAACAAGAAAAAGGCGATTAAACGGGTAAGGGTCAAGGGAGGGGTGCAGAGGTGGGGGATGGGGCAGGGTTGCAAAGCAAACGCTCTTCTCCTGGGAAATAGAGGTGCCGGGGCGTAACACAAAAGAGACTTTGGCCGGCGAGAATGGAGAAAAGCTTTCTGCTATTTCGACCGGGTACGCTCTAAGGGACAGCGCAGGATCATAGTGAATTCCTGAAGAAAGGAGGAGATCTTGGTATACACGGAAGCAGGGAGGGGAGGGTTAGAGGAGGGCATTGCAAGAGGCGGTGCGCAAGGTGAAGTGAGGAAAGATTGAGGAGGGGATCTGGAAGGCGTGCTCGTGCTCGGAAGAAGGGAATCATCAACAAAGGATGGGACGGAAATTCAGCCGGGATCCCCATTGATCAAAGCGCAGAGGATGAGGGGAGGGGGAGGCCATGGGACAACGGAGAAAAGTATCTTCTAAAATACAATGGGGAACCAACAGAAAGGCGGAGAGAAAACAAAAGGCTTGATATTAAGATAAGGGAACTTATCCAATCGGTCAGGTGAGGAAGGCGGCAACAAAAGGAAGGGGTAAAACTCCGTAAGAACAAAGAACACCCAAGACCAAACGACGCAAACCCCCGAAATCTACATATATGCTACTCAGAAAGGCGGAATGTGTCATAAATGAAAACGAGACGCTCGTGGAACCAAGGCGGTTAAAACCACAGGGGGCAGTACTATCTGAAGACGACTTCTATATCTTGAACGCCAAACAACTGTGAAAGAAGGTGCAGGGGACAAAGAACTAAGAACTGGATTGCTGGTAAGCAGCAGGGAAAAAAAAAAACACAAGCGCAATCGAACAAGTTGAAACTCCTGTCCGGGCTCGATATCCGGTATGGAGGGAATAGGGAAAACAGCCCGGCGTCACCGGGAACTCCAGTCGGCGTATTCGGATCCAAAGCCGTGGAGACTGAGGTCTCCTTCTAGATGAGGGCGGCTGGAAGGATCAGCGAGGGAAGGACAAAGGGAAACAAACAAAGCCATCGAACAATCTGCAGCGGGGGGGGCCAGTCTAAACAAACAGGGCAAAGAAAGACTACGAAAACACTGGTGACAGTCTGTGTAGGCAGTGAGGACGGTCCTTGAGAGGGGGGAAGCGAGAAAAACGGGCGAAAGACAAGCACGGGCAACAAACCGACACAGGAGGAAGAGAACGCTGGGGAGACCGTCACCTCGGTATCCCACAGTAAATCTACGTGGTTGGAGAGGTGAAAGGGAACGCTGGGGTTTGGGTCGCAATCACCGACGGAGAAGTATGGTGAGAAAACCGTGGACACGTAAAGGGGCGACTAGAAACACCTATGTCACTACACTTAGGAGAAACGTTAAAATTGCAAAGGAAAAAGAAAATCAGCTGGGTTGGTGAAGGACGGATGAAGACTCCGGCAGAAAATGGGCTTCCGAACGCAAGAATCAGGTCGCTACAGTCTAAAGAGTGGAGGACAAAAAAGGAAGATGGGGTACTGAGAGCAGGGGGCACGGATGAACTTACAGGCAAGAACTATTCAAAAAAGAAAAAGGGAAAGGTAAGAAATGAGACGGAACAAAGGGATGGATCCACTCAGTTGAACAAATCTCGGAGAATACCCGAACACCTTGAAGGAAGGGTGGGAACAGAAACGGGGGGCCTACTTCGGCCAGGTGAAGATCAAAAAAAAACAACAACGGGAGGAAAGAAGAAGAGGAGAAAAAAGTAACAGGAATTCTTCACCTGAGGTACGGCCACAGGACTGGGGGGGAACGGAGGAGGAATCGTATATGGCAAGGCGTTATACCTCCCGTTGTCGGACCAGTAAGGGAGTAAGTCCCGCGGGCAACCGCGGTTGGAAAGTTGTCCGTTGCGGGCAGGGGCACCACGGCGCGTACAGTAGATGCGAGGACTTTACTCCTCGAGGGTAGAGGGGAACGGAGAGGGTCAACGCTTGTCAGCGTCTCCCGGTCCTCCAGGGGAAAGGTCTTCATACAAAGAGGAAACAAAACAACACGAATAGGAAAGCGTTTCCGGAACGGGACGAAACCTCAAAGGAGTTGGAAGAGGTGTTTTCTCTAGGAAGACGGGACGTTTGGGGGGGGGCAAAAGCAGAAGGCCCGGCGGGGATGATTGCGGAAGCCAACCCGAGGCAACCACGCGCCAAAGGAGGAATGGGGGCGAAAATCTGTTAAGGTATAACCAAGGGAGCTTCCGGGGGAGGGCGGTGTGGGGTGGCAACGGTTGGCCATGGGGGAGTCTAAGATAGTACCTTACATAAACCTGCAAAAAAAAAATGAAAAAGGTTGGGGGGAGGTGAAAGAGTCGGGGACTTTTCGCTGACGACGAAAAAGCATGACAGGGGGTCGAGAGGGTTGGGAACGAGTGTTGCTCAGAAAGATGCAAACGAAAGGATACCATCTGAGACCCCCAGAAAAGGGCGGTTGGAAGCGAAATTAACTCACGACGGGACTACCCGGGCTTTCAACGGCGTAGAAGGAAAAGATCCGCGGAAGCAAAAAAGAAGTTCGTGAGTTCTAATCGCGGGCCGATGGAGAGGGGGGCTGTCAGGGAGTCACATTGAAAAAAACACCAACAAGAAAGGGAGGAAAAGTTATTAGGAACAGCAAGAAAGATGACCAGGTGTTTTTTGGGGCGGTAAAAAAGATAGCGAGAAAGGGAGGGAAACAACGGTTTGGTACACTAATGGTGTCCGAAGAGGAACACGGGGACAGGGGGATGAAAAAGAGGCGTGGGAGAAGGACGGAGTAGGGTTTTCGGATCGGCGTCGGTGGGTATTTGGAAATCAGTCGTGACCAAAGTGGAAAAGGTTCCAAGAATCACCGGAATCGAGGGGGATCAAACAGACCCCATTATTTTATCACACCGGCGGGGGGAGGATCCTGCCGGGATTGTTGTTCACAAAGGAGTTCTCACGCTACTCTCCGTTGTGGACGACAGTGGGGCCTCCAGAAAAGAAGAAAGAGATTGACAGATGAAAAACATCACCAATGAGCGAAGTCCTTCAGGGGACACCGGCGGATTATAAGGGAAATAGATCGAAGGCGAGAACAACATAGTCAGCATAAAGAAAAGTGGGGGCTCAGAAAATGGCGAAGAAGGGGGGAAAATGAAGGAAGGCGCTATATGCCTCGCTCTTACACAGGGACCAACCAGCTCCGGGAAGTACAATAGGAAAAAGGGGTCCGTTTGATCCAGAGGGGTAAGCTTCATGGGACTAATAGTAGGTGAGAGAAAAATGCATCAACAGGGGAGTCTAAATGGCCGAAGGTACCCATTTCAGGGGGGGGGAGAAAGTCTGGTTTCAGACCATTCTCCTAAAAAGGATAGAATTGGGGAATAAAAGGCAAACATCCACTGACTGGCACACCCGGAGGGTGGAACCAGGGAATCACCGTTGGGAGGGGCTTAACTAGGGAAGGGGAGGGATACAGCCAAAATTGCTAGGATATGTTTCCGGGCAAATAGAACAGCCCAAGAAACAATCTGCCCAAAAGCAGCAATAGTTGTGAGAGAGGGAAGTAAGGGCGTTCGACGCCCAGATGGGAAGTCAAGGGTTTGAACGTCTGGAAGTTATCGAGGCCCGAAGGCTGAGCGAGGGAAGTCAATGAATGTGCGAAGAATTTGCGAGCAGAGGGAAGAGAATGCACCTGAGAACGGAGGTCGGACGAGGACGGCATCATGTTAAGGGGTTGTTAAGAACTTCAGACCTTTGAGCTGAAGAAGGTCATCAGGGATGAAGCAGTTTATTTCTTGGCAACCTTGACCCATCTCCGCCAGTAGAGCGCCGTGCTAAACCGCAGAGAAGACCTAGATATCGACGGAAACGTTGCCAATTGGGGGGCAACGCTTGGAGTCTTCCTCGGGTCTTTGTCAGGTTCTCCAAAAGAGGGGGTAAAATAGAAATACACCTTCGTCGTAGAGCACCGCAAGGGGGAAAAAAGATACAGAGGCCGGACATAGTGTAACAGTGGGGATCGGCCTGCTGCTGATTTGAGAAAAAGGGGGGTGTCGAGGTAAGGAGAGACGACGTTTCACACGACGAGTGTGAGGGTGTGGACGTCAGTCGAAAAGGGCCATTGGAGGAGGGTTGGAGGGGTTGAAATAAATTCATACGAAAAAAGCATCGACAATCGAAGAAGAAACTGAGAATCTCTATAAAAGAAAACTTCTTTTCTTAAATCTGACTCTTGTTAAGCGCTACGCCATTGAGGAGTAGAGGGGGGAGATCAGGTATTTCTCAACCCGCAAAAAAAGGAAGGAAAAATTTAGACCAACACCAACCCGGGGAAAAAGAACACTGGAGTGTTGAAAAGTCGCGTCAGTAAACGAACACAAGGGGTTTATAAAGAAAATCCCGGCCACGATCAACCGTGAGTTTAAGTACTAAGCTGCAGAAAAAAAATGGGCAAGGGACGGTATGACGAGATCGCCTACGGGATGAGCAACAACGGGGGGCTGCAGAAAAATGAAAGGAACGAAAAAAACACAAAACACGCTGAAAGAGATCACATCCCGAAAAGACGTCTCCAGGAAAGATACCTGAGCTATCTCTACTTGGGCTGAATCTCGTCTGCTACTGAGCGACGGTAAGGGTCAAGATGATATTTCCCCATCCCGACACGACTGAATAAGATTACTGGAGTAGAACAGGCAGATAATGGAAAGGAAGGCGGACAAAACTATCTCACCCACGATCCTCAGTAGGCAAGAAGACGTTCAGACCTGCATTGCTCGGCCCAGCGGAAGAAAACTCGGAAGAAACCGGAACTGCTGATAATCGCGAATCAGGCTTGCTTCTAGAACTTAGGGCGGTCCCCACAGGAATCACCTAGGGGTCGAAAAACGGAAACCTCGGAACAGGAAAAAATCAAGGACTTTAGGATTTGATTGGGTATAGCGGATCCGGGTCTTAACCGGGGAAGATCACAATCCGTTTCTTAGCGAACAGGCAAAGAGTTCGCTCAAGACACCCAGTATTCCCTTGTTAAAGAACGCAGGTGTTGGGCGGGGAAGGTAGGGGAGTGGTTCTTCCCCTCGTCCTGTAGAGTCGGCAGTGAAAAAAAGAGAGTTGCCGGAGGAAAAACAAAACGGGGCCTTTGGCCGAGGATACATGAAAGGTCCTTCGAGGGCCGCCAAAAAAGTAACTTACAATTACCTCTAACGATGGGAGCCAATCGGGAAGGACAGCAGGTAGCTGGGGCGGCGCGTGTGGCAAGGGACAGGGGAGGAGGTTGAGAAGGCAGGCATTGCACTCAGGGAGGAGCAGGGGAGGAGAACGAGGTCTTCAGGAGCTGGTGTTCCGGCGGGAGAGGGGGAGCGATGGAGGGGGGGAACGATCACCCAAAGGCAGGCCTGAAAGGGAAGCCGCGAACCAGTTGGTTAGCTGGACCAGGTACTGTAGGTGACAAGGTCATCAAAAAACTATCTAGCTGCGAAAATCCATGGGGGGAACAAAAAGACCCCGCGAGCAAAACAAAACAAAGGGTCTTTTTGACTTACATCAGCAGGAAAAGGAAAGAAAAAGCGATTTCAGGTGAGTTAATGCGCAACAAAGTGGTGCACGACGGGAGAAAACTCCCAACCCTCCTAAAAAGACACCAAGAATCCTAAAAAAAACGGTAGGGAAGGTGCAAACAAGGAAAAGCTCGGTAACCAAGCGTTTCCAACAAACCGGGGGATACGACTACGGATAATATCGGGAAAGCAGGAACAACGGCAGGCGGAAATTGACAGTGATGAAAAAGGACTTCACGCGGTTGTCTTGGGTGAAGGGGAACTCCGACAAAAATCCAGAGGGAAAGCGATGCGAACAAAGCAAGGCTACGAGGAGGGAGAGGTGAATAAGGACAAGCGAGTCAAGGGAGAAGTCGGCGTATTCGCGGGAAAACCAAGGAAGGGGGGTGAATATACGATGGGGGAGGCTGAGGGCAAGTCTCTATAGAAAAACCAGACTAACAAACCTCAGCACGGGGGGAAAGTTACGGCGAGTCTTCAAGAAGCAAAGGGTAACGAGGACGCACCAACAGTGGTGAAAGGAGGCCACCGGGGGGGGAAGGGTGCACGGGGGTAAAAGAATACCACGGGACCAACCCGGGCAACCAACCCGCCACTCAAAGACGAGAACGGGCGGTTAACAAACAAAAAAAAAAATTAGCAACACAGGCCTCGCCGGGTTGGGACGGTTGGCGCCATAAAGAGGGTTGGTCGCAATACTCTCAGGCCAAGACGGTACAAAACCTGAACCAGTCGCGGCTGAGCGGGAAACAACCGAGGAAACGCACCGAGGGAGAAAAGGTCAAAAGCAGGGGGGGGGCCTATCATCGTGTTTGTTGCGAAGATAGCGAATGGAGGCGAAAGGGCATGCCGGCGAAGGACATCCAATCAACGAAAAATATCATAGACATGATCAGTACAAGAACCGTCAGCTCGGTTGAAAAAAGGAGGATACAGTTGGCCAAATAAAAGAACAGCAAAAAGGGAAACAGAGGAAAGCACGGAGTGCCCGCAAAGTACGAAAGAGAATGTCAGCAAACTGGATAAACAAGAAAGGGACAGCGCGTGAAACTAAAAGGACACAGTCCGGGGGAACACCCCCGGTGAAAGGACTTCGTAACCGTTTTACATATCTCAGAGCAAAAAAAAAAACTGGAGAGAAAAGATATATAAGGCACCGTCCGAAGGCAGGGCACCTGCGTTACAACAGGACTGCACGGGGGACGGGCAGGAATCGAGAGTTACCCCTGCGTGGGAAATCCAGTTGTAGGGAAAAAAATCTGCAGGCAGAGAAGTCCGCGGAGGGCAAATCCGCTGAAGGGTAAAAGTGCAGTGGCTGGTCCAGAAAAACACTTAGCGACAGAAAACATAGATGGGCCTGGTAATGTCCACATAGGATTAGATGGGTATAAGAACGAGATTGCCATCGGTAGTCAGGAGACAGGGTTGCAAGCCCTGGAAGTAGGCATAAGAGGGGGAAAGAAAAACAAGCTTAGAGTGCCCGTGAAGGGGGACTTTGAACCCGAAAGTGAAGAGTGTGGGTTTCGTCATCGACTCGAAGGGAAGTGTTCGGGTCCCGAGCCGCCGGGCCCATGATTAGACGCCAAAATCGGGATCCCAAAGGCGCAAAAGGGATATGCCGGGCGAAGGAGGTGAAGGAAAAAGCGTCGACGAAGAATAGTGGCCAGGGTTGGGGTTCCCGGAGGGGGGCAAGGGGGGGAAGAAATAGATCAAAGGACAGTCAACATCCCTAGAAAAAGACTTGAAACAGTGTTGTGCAAACGGTGACCATCTGATGGCTTTCGCTGAAAAGCCGATCCTGGACAATAACAGGGTCGGGAGGGGTGGATATCGTGACAGAAGGGGGGCCCACAGCGCCAGCTAGGAACAAACGCGCCGTTGGGGCGGTGGAGAAAGAATAAAGACTACCTTATGACGGGAACTAAGGCAGGGTCACGGCATGAAAGGAAATCCGAGAAAAAAAAAGGGGTCGGGGACGCATAGCGGCAAGATGGGGGGGGGTGGTGCTGGCGTAGTTCACCTGCGAGCAAAAAATCAACTGGGAGGAAGGGGAGGGATCCACTCAAATCGAACGAAGAAACATTGTTTTGCGGTCAAGATTAGACGTCGGGGTGACGACCAACCGGGGGGGGTGGCAACGCAGTGGGGGGGCCGCGTAGAATTGGGTGAGGGAAACTCCGCAGGGGAGATGAAGCAGGAGTCGTGCGATCGTTAGTCTGGGGAGTGGAGAGGAGTGACCACAGGGAAAGGTGCAAGGCCGGGGGGAAAAAAGAAAACGTGAAAATCGAGGGGATGCAACGAGAGAAACGACTGGAGCGTAATCATAAAAAAAGGGGATGTTGGGTAGGCGAAGGCAGGGAGGTGTGAATATGGGACAAGCGAAAAGGGGGGAGTGCTGTTGGCTCCTGGGCATCCAAAAAAAAACGAATACGCGGGACCGATGAACAAAAAAGGGGAGCGGCGGCCGTAAAGAAACAGTTCTGGAGGGAGATTACAGGTCTAGTCACGCGAACTGGCGATAAAAGAAATCAGGCGGTGATACAACCAACCTGGAACGGGCCGAGGGAAAGAGGCCAGGCGCAAGAAGACGATCCGTTTATACACAATAACGACAGACCGAATCTTGAAGGGATACACGGGGGATCAAGATGTAAATGCCGGGAGCGGTTTTCGGAGGAGGGGGTAAATCAGCTCACAGGAGAATCTCAAATTATCCGCCGTGAAACATGGAAGGGGTGGTTGCTAAGGGGGGAAAAAAAAGAGAGGGTTTCACTGAAAATCGAAACCGGCAGCTTTGCAGAAGAACTGCACATCAAAGTGACGGGCCAAACCTGAGTGAACTTCAAACAGGGAAGCTCCTTTGGGTGGGGGGGAGGGGAAGCTGGGAGGCGGAAAACCCGGAGAGGCTTCTCGGTCCGAAAAGATAAAAAAGCCAAAGAAACACGCAAATGAAAGCTTGTAGATTCTTCCTTCGAAGGAATTCGCCGGAACAGAGGAGTAGACGGGGGGGGTGAAAGACGAAAGGGGAGCGAAGACAACGGCGAATGGGCCGAAGATGGTTCGGTCTCTTTTGCGACGGGACTCGGGCACGAAAAGGAGGCAAACGGAGAAAGAGTAGGAAGACAGAGGATCAGGGGGTGCGAAAAGAGGTGTAACTCATAAGAACGGTGGCTCTGAGTGATAATCCAAAGAAGGCGGCTTCAGCGGGGTAGGGCGGGGGAGGGAAAAGAGTAAAAGAGGAAAAGTCGAAGCGTTCGATGCGATAAGACCAGAAAAAGGAGAAGAATAACGGTCCATGGATCGAAGAGCGGGGGGGACTTCAGTGTTATGTAAAGGATGACAAAGAACGTGGGACCGGCCAGCCATCGGCGTGAGAAAAACACCTTGGAAATAGCAAAACTCAATAGGAAGGAAACAGGGTCTCGGAGCGGATCTGTAAAGTGGGGGGGGTGGGGGGGAAACAATGGGGCGTCGTACGAAAAGAAGTTGCACACGAACAGGGAGTGGTTCGCGAAAACGGGTCAAATAGAGTGGGCGGGTGGGTTGGTCTAAAAACCCAGGCATACTGCAAAAAAGCCCGACACAAATCCAACGCTGATAA
>Ga0179593_1336504_pt1 | contig 10016 bp, 10 predicted proteins | sample CZODoug2_1_08_16_FD_185931 | JGI IMG/M metagenome (GOLD analysis project Ga0179593, IMG submission 185931) | Vadose zone soil fungal communities from Angelo Coast Range Reserve, California, USA - CZODoug2_1_08_16fungal (PacBio error correction) | ecosystem: Environmental > Terrestrial > Soil >...
AGCGCAAAGAAAGCATGGCAGAGGAATTTCAGGAGGGCGGTCGCGGCCTGTTGTCCACGGAGGGAACAGGATGGGACAACAGCCCGGGAGGGGGAGAAAGGGGCTACCTCATCGATCAACGAAACTTGGCGGGGGTGTCCGGCAAGAAACCTGGGGGTGGCGCAATTCCCTCGACTACTTAACGGTTCTGGAGCTCGCCACCGAAACACACTCTAGAAAAAAAGGTCTCCGGGGCTTGAGGGAGAAGGGGGGAGGAACGCAGCGGCACACTCCTAAAATCACTATTTACCGCTGCACGTCGAAGAGCGCCGAGGAAAGAAGGCACCGTCAAGGACCAGAATTCTTGACCGGATCTTGGGGGGAGCACTGGGTTGTGGAGAACCGGAAAAAAGGTTTGGGTTGAAGGCGGGAACTGGAAAACACCGCGAAAATCCTCGTGCTGGTTGAAAGCAAGGTGCGAGGGACTGGGCTTGACCGCGTTTAGCGACAAAAGACACAACTCCAAAAAAGCAACAATCAGTCACAGTTCACCGATTAGGGAGAAGAGGCATCACGTCGGGGCGAGAGCTTTTTTCAGGCAGTGGAAAAAAGAAAACTGGGGCGTCACCTCTTACAAAAAGCCGTCTTCAACAGGAGAGGGATAGGCTCAATTCGGGACGAGGAAAAAGTCGGGGGGGGGGAGGGCGCTTGACGGAGTACCTTGTCGCCTTAGAAGCCTCATCTGGGTTATTTGCGACACGGCAGTATCTATCTTGGAAACGTCCTCACAACTTCGACTTGCTCCGCGGGGGTGAGGAGAACGCGGGGCGATCGATCAATTAGCAATAGATTGGGCACCACGTTAAAATGAGCGGCGGTCGGGGAGGGAAGGAAGAAGGCAGAAAGATCCGTAAAACGACGATAATTGGACAGGGGGAAATTACGGACGACTTATACGTCGCGTACAGCGTGACAACGGGGGGGAGTTCGTCGAAAAACAAAAAAGCGGGGGGGAAAGGCCGTTTACAAAAAAGCAAAATGGGCTTCGGGTCTACCCCGGCATCGGAGCCCGGCATCTTAGAAAAGGGATTGGAGAGGCAAAGTACGGGAAGAAGGGATCCCACCCGGCGAAAAATAGACCGGAAGGGGAAGAGGGGAACCGCGAGCACTAGTCCAGCGGCTGGCGGGGAAGCAAACCACCCGGAACTAACACGAAAGAGAAGAAAATCATTGGGATGTCAAGGCAAAAAAGTGGGTGCGTGAGATCGGAACTGACCGTGGACTCTACGGGGGGGAAATAACAAACAACCAACGGAGTAAGAAAGATATAGGGATTCCACGGAAGGCTCGTACCGCAACAGGTAGGAACGACCCTAAATTTCCTAGCTGACTACCAGTGGAAATCGGGGGAAGCCACTGGGGTGAAAGGTTCGCGGAAGGGTGTAAACGAGGGGGGGGGGGGGGGGGGGGGGGGGGGGGGGGTGGGAGAAGGGGGGAGGGGGCAAGCGCGCGGCGGACCCGCGGTGCACCCAATATGGCTTTATATTGTTGCAAAAAAGTGTGAAAGCGCAGCTCACGACTGGTGAGAAAAGGTCGACGACTCAGCCTTTCGTCGAGCACGAATAGCCCCTGGGAGGTTTACCCCGAGGACTGAAGCATGACGAAGGAGGCGACAACCACCACGTTCAATCAACCTAACTCAGGTTTCCGTCCGTAAGACATGCGATAAAAGGCCTCAGAATCGGGCTCGATAGGGAAAGCAGGAAAGCCGCCGCGCGAAAAAACCGAACAGGCGGGGAAATTATGCTCGAAAAGCCAGGTCGGCGCAGCGAGCCGAAGGCCGGAAAGGGGGGGCCTCGAGCGGGGCTCGACCAGAAACCCTCGAGAAGATCTTTGAAAAACTGAGCAAAAGAAAGCTGCGGGGGGAAGCGAAAACCCAAGGGTCAGGTCATACTGAGGCTCCCCACAGAGCCGAAAAAGAGGTGCGCGAAGAAACTTTGATCCGAGCACCGGCGACGAGGACGGGATTCCAGCTAGGGGAAAATAACAGTTGGGATCCGCCCAGGAGGCCGACCGTTCTCCCGAAGCGTAGGGCCTTTACACCAGGGCCGGTCATGCGAGAGGGGGTGCAGGAGCGACTCAGGTCGGGGTGGTTGTCTGCGGTTTTTTGAAGGGGGGAAGCAAAAGCGCTGAGCCGCAAAATTGAAAGACCCCGCCCCCGGCTCTTCCTCCCGGGGTGGCGAGGGACTCTAATTTAAAAAGTCAATTCCCTCAAGGAAGCATCAAACTTCGGCCCCGGGGATCACCAAAGGAAGAACAAAAGCAAGTTCATCGATGGAAGCACCGTGAACGGCCGAGGACGGGGAAAGTGAGCCTAGCAGGGGAGCCTGACGTACGGCGCGAAAGAAAGTAGTCTTGAAAAAAAGCAAAGTCCGTCCACGGCCGAAAAGCAAGACCAGGACAAACACGGGGAGTCGTACTCGGGGCGCGTTAGTCGGGTGCTGTCGCCCCGAAGTTCAAAGGATTAGGACGGTTGGAAGGGAGGGCCACCTCAATTCTTAGTCGGCGCGAGAACCCATCGTGCCGGGAAACTGGAAGGAAAAGCACTGGGTTGGACATAAATGCTCAAAGTGGATAACTCAACCAGCAGGTCAGGACAATTCCACGCGGCGGGGGATCGCGAAAAAAACAACTTATTATTATGAAAGAAAAGAGGAGAGAGCCTCGCTGCACCTCTATCTGTCCGCACCAGGAAGCGCGGGAAGGTCAATTTTTTACGTACAGGGAAAAAAGGGGAGCAGGAGGCAAGCCCCTTGCGGGAAACTGCAAGGTGATCCAGGAACCCTCCGGCCGGGAGGGGACCGGCGAAGAAGAACGGATTACTGGCAATGGAAAACTGTGGGACAAAAAAGACAACCCAATATCCTGTACTACAAGGGGGACGCCTCGCTAACGGGGAGGAAAATGAAGGAGATGAAACGTTGTTTCTCCCGGCCGGGGAATTCGAAGGGGGAAAAGGCGTTCAAAACTAATCCTACGTAGGGAGAACAGGAAAGAGGAAAAGCACCGTGGAAAAAAAACTGGGCCAGGGAAGATGTCAAGCTTGGAAAAAAATTGTATTCACAGCTAAGGGATGGTTCTTTGCCGGGGACTCGTTCGAGCGGCCCGGAGCAACCCGGTGCGGGAAAAAATCGGGCAGGGAAGCTCGGGCTGGGACATTTTGAGGGCACCAATGGGGGTCGACCAGCCACACCGAACCTCATAAAAAAGACGCCCAAATCCTCTTCAGGCAACGTAAGCGGCAGGAAGAGGTCCATAAAAACTGCGGTTCATACGTGAGCAAAGTCCGGAGCGTTAATTGGGCTTATCCCAGGGCTATTGAAAAATCTGGACCACCCGTGGTCGCAGGATGAGGGTGCTCACCGGGAAGAAAAACGTCACTGCTGGTATCGTGGTGCGAGGTGACGGCTCGTGGCGTTATACAGGACTGTGGATCAAAACAGAGGCGGCGCAATGCCCGCCGTGAACACGAAAATGAGTAAATTTGGAGGCGGAACGCGAGCCGGGAGCTCGCGGACGAACTGAGCGGAGAGGAGGCGAAGGGACGTCAGGGGTTATATAATACGGGGACAACGCCACGGGCGGCGGGGTGAGCGGGATTGGAGGAGGAGACGGCGTCGAGATCGCGTGAAGTCTTCCGACTGGACTGAGCCTGTCGGCAACACTGGTGTAGGCAGGCGGCGCAGTGGATTAGTACATTGGGACGAGGGGACTACATCAGCTCGGCCGGGGGCTACATTTAACCCCGCAGGATGGGAGGCGAAGGAACCGGCAGTGAGTCCCGGGACAGCTGACGAAGACTTCAGAAACAGGACGTTCGCAAATCAACCAGGGACGCCCTCTGACGCTGCCAGAGAGAGAGAATATCCACTTCGCCAAAAAGGGCTGGCCGCCAGGACCACACGCCAGTACCACAGTGCTTTCCGGTAACAGGAATCAAGGTTTTGGTGGGGCGGTGAGCGGAAGGTGAACCGCTAAGGCGGGGGGACCGGGCGGAGCAAGCCAGGAAGTGGGGCCCGAGAAGACATGATTCTCGAAAACCACTGAGGGGGATAACGGCGTAAAAAGTATGAGTCCGGGCCACAAAGGGGTCGGCAAAAGGGGGCCGTTTGACTTCTAACTCGGACTCGGGGCCAAAATGGTGACGGGGTGGTCTTACGGGGAAAAGAGGGGGGGAGAATGGCGCAAAAACGCACAGAGGACGCAGCGAGTGGGCCCTCTTCCCGGGAGGGGGTGACGGCCGGGGCGGGGGGGGAGAGTGGGAAGACAGGGTGTCCGCGCCCGTCGAAGAACTCAAAGAGATAACCGAGTCGAAAAAAAAAAACCCTGTACCCCTGGTGCGAGCGGCCCCTGGCATGCACAGCTGTATTCGCCGCAAGATCACGACCTAGAAGGCGCTCACAGGCTAATGGGGTCGGGGAACGAAAGGGGAAAACAGGAATTCCTGGAAAGCAGTCATCATCAGACTGAAGCGTAGGCGACCCGTACCCTAAGCGCTCTGCACCAAGGGCGCAAAATCAGGGGCGTCGTTATTAGCGAACGCCTAAGATGGTAAGTCGATCAAAAAAAATACTTCAGCGAGCGACCTCGCCGTGCCTAACAGAAGAGTATCTCCTGGAAGGGGGCCAAGATGACCCGCGCCATACCTCTTCTGTTCTGAAGGCGGAAACACGTCGGAAGAACTCAACCCAAGACCACATATCAAAATAGGACCGCAAAAGGGGAGAACGCACCTACTGACTAAAAGTTCGAGGAAGAGAGACAGAAAGAACCCCGATCCTTCACCATCTGACGATCCCGAGGAATGTGTCAGCGGAGCCGGTGCCGGAGAGTCGAAAGGAGTGTGCGGTGGGGGGGAAGGGTAAATTTTGTTCTGGGGCTCCCAGGCGAGGCAAATGAACCTCACCCTCTCCCCGGGGAGTCGGGGAACAACCTTGGCCGACATTCACCCCCCAAGGAATTCCCGGAAAAATGGACGAGGGGCTCAAAAAAGGCTGCCACCATAGCCTTTCAAAAATTTCAGAAAGGGACCCGGGGGAACCGTGCCAAGGGGGAAGAAGATGAACAATAAAGCGCCGTCCTCAATTAGCGATTCAGGAGTTGAAAACGAAGGGGGGTATAAAAAGAAATAAGCCACGGGACAAAGGATTCTTACCGCGTGCGCGGTAGGAGGTTGGCTGCCTACAGGCCGTCGTATGTCGGGGGGAGGTGAAAAAAGCGCCGCGCTCAGGTCGCAGGGAACTACCACCATAAGTCTTCTATAAAAAATAAAAAAAGCCTCATAGGGGGTGGAGTTGTAACATGCCCTTCAACCATTTCACGAGACAAAAGGAAAAAAAAACTGGGAAGGGATCATGCGGTGCCATGCGGAGTGCACGAGGGATCTGAAAGTCAAACAACAACAACAAGTAATGAGAGAGACGCAGAAGAGCAGGTGGAAAAAACGGCTATCTGACGTCACCTTTACTCGTGCGCCGGGGGAAGGACGGTTTAGAGTATGAAAACACCCGAAAAAAAATGGAAATGGAAACAGTCCCTTGTAAGGAAACGACCCATAACGGGGAGACGATCCGGGGTAATTCCGACTGCACCGTACCGCAGAAGCGTTTTAACCTGCCCCAAAGGAACGATACTAAGGGGAAGGGGGAAGACTAACAAAAGACTGCAGAACGATGAAAATCTGAGTACTCAAGTCTCCCTGGGAGGGATGTACTCCAAAGGGGAACCCGTCTGTGAAACTCCCTTAAAAAACTACAAAGAGTACACCCCAGCGGGAAAAATCTACCGCCTTCCTCTCGCATCAGCACGGCAAACTTCTTTCACGTGCTTCCCGGGCTGACCCCTTGCTCTTTTTTCTCTAAAGGGGGGCAACGGCAAAAGGGGAGGGGCAACGGTTTGACGGGACCGGCGGGGGAACTGGAGCGTCCTCGCAAAGCAAGACCCGGTAGAAAAAATCAGGGGGCGCGGGGAAAGGTGTCACCTTTGCGGCTAAGCCGCAGGGGGCTCAAAGAAAAAAACACCCGCAGACAAAGAAAGAAACATAGATCAGGCACCTTCTCTGGGCATTACGACGGCGAACCCGGAAGACCGAAAGGTTGGCTAAAGCGGCAACGGTGAGCATGGTCAGTGATTTCCCAACTCGTGCTGCTGCCAACCTAGCTCCGGCGAGGAGAAACCCCTGTGCGTGCCACTTCTTGAAAGGGGTTACGGCGGGGACGCTTTGAAGATTTAGTACCCTACCGGGGTCGCCGTAGCCCGTCGGGGGGGAAGGGGGGTGACCGAAGGGGGAACACCTGATCAAGCGGGGTCGTTCTGAAGTCAGGAGTCTGGAAGCGACGAAAAAAACTCGCTGAAAGATAGACTCAGGAAGTCGCCTCCTGGAAAGGGGAAAGACCGCGGGAACCCAGCCACGTTTCTGCGACAAGTTTTCTCGCAGGCTACGGGGAAAGTGAGTCGTCGAGCTCACCGATCGCTGCTGCGTCAAGAGGAAGGAACTGTCATGATTAACCGGGAACCAGAAAGAAGGTGAACTGGGGAGTTCTTTAACGGAAGAGGGCGGCAGAAACGCATCGGTCATGTAAGGGGGCCCGGAGAGGTACACGCGTGGACAAACAAAGCATGAGGGTTAGATTGCCTTTCGGTCGTGAGCGATGCAACTTCAGCTTAGACATTTCATCAAAAAAAAAAAGACCTGACGACTGATCGAAACCGAAGGTAAACAACGGCGGCCGCCAACCAATCTGACTCCCCCACTAATCAAAGCAACGTACACCCAGCGGACGCCTCTTCTGGGGGGGTACCTCTCCCACCAGCTCTCCGGAAGCAAAAAAAAAGAACCTCTTGCTCAAAAGGGGGCCGTCACCCTTGGTTTGCACCCTCGAAAACAAAAAGAGGGGTTTAATCGAACCGATGGGTGCCCCCCGGAATGAGTGCTGAGCAGAAGAACTGGACCCCTCTGATCTCTCTCAACTCTAAAAATCTCTCAAACACAACGGGAAAGAGTAAAATCCCGAAGAGTAAATCTCTTCCACGGTCCAGTGGCGAGAAGGAATGTCAACTCGGCCATATGCTACAGATGGGCCTCGTGAAAAAAAAAACTTTTAGGCCTGTCTGCGGGAATACGGGGGAAAAAGGGGCGGTGTATCCTGAAATCGCAGGACGGGAAGGAAGAGGGGCGGGGCCTCTCCCTGTGGGGGGAACTCCTCTGTGGGGAAAGGATCTACTTCCGGGAGCCGTCGACAAATCAGCTTCAGAGATATGGCGAAAGCAAAGAGAAAAAAGAAGGGGTCACATAACGGGGGACCCCTCCTGGCCCCCAGTCATTCACCGATTTGAGAAGGGGCAAAACGAGGGAATACTCGCCGCCTCCAAACTAGATTGTACGGACCTATGACAGTCGTCCCTAAAACTCTAAGAGAATCCGCGGCGAGAAAAATCGTCATAAGTAATCACCGTCTCTCAAGTGGAGCAAGGGGGGCCCCAAAACAAGTCACGCACTGATTCCCGAAAAAACCGGAAACCAAGTGCAGGGAGAAGAGAGCGCCGATCAAGAGTGAGGCGCTAGGGCTAACTCGCGGTCCGGAAAAAGTCAGGCAAAATATATGAAAATTCGTGTTGGTGGACCATGGAGGGAAAAGATAAGTACCTCGCAGGTTCTGATCTACCCTGCATTGATACGAGGCACCGAGCCGCCCCAAAAAACCTAGACCTATTTTCTGAAAGAAAAGGGGAAAAAAAACAAGTTTCGTGAAGAGGCAATGAATGGGGACAGGTACATCACAATGAAAAAAGCTCTCAAAAAGGCTCAAGTCCCAATAAATATGATTATGGGGGAGGGAACCACCTCATCACGGAATGAGCGCGGACAGCTGTTGCTGGACCCCTTGGTCTTCGGTCGGGGGGTGGATGGAAGACCAAAGGAGGGACGGAGCGAAAAAAGGGGGCCAATCGCGCCCCAGGAGGCCTTCGGGACCGAACCAGGTCGTGAAAGATTCGTAGGGGACCCCTCGTCAACTCCCGTAAAATTGAATCCCGTAGAGGGCTTACCAAATTCGCTACCAAACTGAAAGAAGTTCAACAGTGCCCCGCATAGTCCCTTTTTCCAAAGTTCCGGGGAACAAAGGGCTCTAGCAAGGGGGACACGAGGCGAGCGAGGGCTGGGAAAACTCGGGGGGGGTCCAAAGAGGGAAAGGCACGCCAGTCCCAAAGAATTCGGACTAGCCGTCGGGATTGTCGAGAGAAAGGAAACGGACGGCTTAGATGCGGGTGGCCGGGGGCGGAAAGTGCGTCAGTCGGCGCGGCAGGGGGAGACCAACCGGTCTCGAGGAAAATCAAGGAGAAAAAAACGGTCCTTCCAGGACATGGCTTAAGGGGGGGCAAAGAACGGACAAAGGGCCGCGGAAGGAAAGGAACCTGCCTTAGCAATAGCGGTGGAAAAACAGGCTGGCACGATCTCTCAGAAAACAAACAAAGGTAATTTATTAAATATTATAGATCTAAAGAGAGGAGGGGACCCCTGCTATGGCCGGCACCGGGTACGCGGGGAGGGGATGTTTAGGACGCACCCCGCATTCCAAAAAACCGGATGTTACGGAAAAAGTGGCCTTCGATAACCTCGATAAGGTGTCCGTGGAGGATCGAAAGAAGGACGAACGCTGGCAGAAATGCGGCCAACGAAAGGACTGCCGGTGTGTAAACCTCGACAACAAATACTACCTGACGCCACGCGGGAGAGAGGGGGGGGGGCTCAGGAGGTGTCGAAACGGGGGTGGGAGGGGAAACTATAGCAATACGGATCGGGGGAATAAGGGAAAAACATCTCTCAGGGAATCAAGGAAAGCACTAAACACGTGACAGGCAGGGAACACGGGCAGGAAGTTACACGGGCTGGACTCTTTGGGGGGGAGAAATAGAATGGATGGGGGGGGGAAAAATTGTTAATGGAAGGTTAACTTCGGCCGCGCCAAAGCCCGGTGAGGACCTCAATTGTTGGTGGGCTGTGACATTGTGAGAGCCGACCAGTGGAAGGAGACCATCCACAACCTACACTCAAAAAAAACCGCAACAACCCACGGAAGCTAGGAAAAGGGAAAACGGCAACGGGACCCGCGAGGTCGACGGCGCATACGGAGGTTTTGTGGACCTAGAAAAAAGGGACGTCCCTCTCTCCAAGGTAGTCGGGCTCGTGCGAAAACACCAGGGAAGGACTCACTTCGATCTTGTTTTCTGGTGCGGATCAGGGGTGCCGAGGAGAATTGGAACACAGCAGCGGTAAGTGGCGCGGAAGGACTTCAACTAAACGGGCTGATCGAGCTTGTCTTGGCGGACCAGAAGGGATCGAGAAACCTGCGCAGGGCTGGATCTCGTGCGCCTACGGTTGAAAGGGGTCTCAAAAACTCATAACTGAAAAACCAGGGGCTTTATCCAGTTTTTGGGAATCTTCTTCGGGCAGGGGTAACAATTCTGCTCTAAATGCATCTAAATTTCTGATGACTAGAGAAGTAAGTAAACCGAGAAAATAGGACCAGCCCCCCCTCTCTTTAGCTTCTGGGAGCGTTAAGGTGATAGCCGGTTATGTCGGCAATCAGGCGCGGCCAGGTTGACTGGGGCCTCTAACCTCGTGTACAGGAATGGGCTCGTGGAGTGGAGACGAACGAAAAATCTGAGCCGGGGACTGGAAAGGAAGTTAACTCTGGGGGTCTGGGCGCGAACAAAGGGGGGGGGTTGAGTGATAGCTCCCCACCGTGCGACGCGTTAGTACACTCCCTTAGTCCTCGGTCCATAAAACACAGTCTCAGAGGTCGGAATCTGGACCATTAGGCCGCCAGGGCCACCCGAGGACAACAAAAAAAAGTTCTAAGAACTCAACGTCAACAAGGGGTGAGGGAAACGGTTCCTTTTGTCATCATTGGAGGGAACGACGTGAACTACTTATTGTGTCTTCTCCCTTAAAGAATACGACTTATCATTTTTAAATG
>Ga0179593_1353746_pt1 | contig 10016 bp, 13 predicted proteins | sample CZODoug2_1_08_16_FD_185931 | JGI IMG/M metagenome (GOLD analysis project Ga0179593, IMG submission 185931) | Vadose zone soil fungal communities from Angelo Coast Range Reserve, California, USA - CZODoug2_1_08_16fungal (PacBio error correction) | ecosystem: Environmental > Terrestrial > Soil >...
CGAAAGGAAAAAACCGTTGGGGGGCGGGGTTGTCTTCTGGGCAAAAAAATGAGGTAGGGGCGTTTAGTTGGCGAAAGTTTCCAAATCGCTCTCCCGAAAGGATTCAGAACATCCCTCCCTCAATAAACGCTTGGAAAAATCACAGGTTTGAGAAAACGGTAACGTGTACTACGAATGTCTCCTCTAAAGGAAGGAATCGGGGCAGCTTCCGGTATATGGAAACGGCAAAGCCCCCTCTTGGTAATGGGAAGAAAATCCAAAAAAGAACGCCATCAAAGAAGAAATGTCTCAGGGAGGAGAAGCGGCTGCTGCCTGGAGGGTCTTCAACTGCCCGTGAAGGGTGGGTAAGGCCACGCGCTGTGACCGATGGACATAGGGAAAAAGCCTTCGGGATTAAAAAAAGGTCCAAAGGGGGGGGGTGGGGACCCATCTTTGAAGGTTCAACCGGACAAAAAGAAGAAAATGCTCGGCAGAACGGCGTCAATCAAAAAACAAGGACAAAGGGGGGGGAAATCAAAAAACTCAGAGCCATCTGGATCAACAAACAAGGAATGTTAAGACAAAAGGAACTACAAAAATGCAACTGTCGACTCAAGGAAGGAATAGAGGACGACTTGATTAAAAAGACCTTAGCACTCATGTTGAAAAGGAAACATCTAAAACATGGAGAAACCGATAGAGGGAAAAAAAAAGGCGTGGTTGTCTAAGGTCTAGGGGGAAGGATGGATGGGAAAAAAACTCCTTTCATGGGGCAACCCCATTTACTAAAATAAGAAAAAAAGTCGGGGTCTATGTGGAACAGAACACAAAAAGAGATAGGGGAGAAAGAAGGAGAACAAAAGCTTTCAAGGGGAAGAGGACAAAGATTCTATAAAAAAGATCATTCGCCCCAAAAAAGGGGAGAAGATCGCTGTTGGGAGGGAAGGAAAAGGAAGGAGAGGAAAAAAGGGGAGGAACACTAACCATTGTATTCGTGTTAAACTTCTCTCCAAACGGGGTCTTGGGAGAAGGGATAATTCAGTAAGGACCGTGTCAGAAACGAGAAAAAATCAGAGCAAGAGAATTCAGTGGGAACGATTCATCACCCGAATTATTATCTGGGGAGGAAACGCGAACGATCATCGTTTACGGACCCTGACAGTCAATCAAAAAGGGGGAGATGAAAAAAAAACTCTTGAGGAAGAGATAGGGAAAAGAGGAAGGGGGGACACGACTGATCGTCTATTGGGGGAAAGGGGACTGTGCAGGAGTCTTCGGACGGTGGTGCATGAAAAAGTAAAGAAAAAAAGCAAAAAAGGACGTTAAACACTTGCGAGGATTGAAAAAGGAAAAAAATAAAGCTGGGGGGGGGGAGAGAAGGAGAATGGGGCAAGCGTTTTGTGTCGTTGAGTAATAAAGTGACCACCCACGTGAAGACTAAATTGGAGTGGAAAAAAAAAGTGTCCATATAATCACTGAGGAGGAGGGCAGAGTGGGTGGGAGGAGGAAGGGATTAAAAACCGTTATACTCGAAAGGGGTCTCGGGGGTTCACGAGTCCCTCCTGAAATCAGAAAGGGCACTGGCGTTGAAGTTACGTCTCATGTGGAGGGGGATTCGCCAAAAAACGGGGAAAAGGAGGGGCATGGGAAGAAAAGGTGTTTGGAAATCATCCCAAAACTGTTAAACTTGGGGGAAAGAGGTAAAGGTTTGGAAAACCGCCTGACTTATGGCGTTCAAGGAATCTGGAAACGAGGACGAAAAAGAAAACCTCTATCAAATTCCACTATCTTAAAAAAAACAGTCCACGCCCTACCACCGGGGAACACCCCAAAACCCCATCATAAGAAAATAAACAAGAATAAATAAATGGGAACTACGGAGGTAGGGGTGAAACAACAAGCACGAGATCATGGTGAAGGAATGTAAGTCTATCCCCTTTTTCTCAATTTTCTTGGCTCGTACGTTTTCTTTGTAATTTAGGGGGGTCAAGGGGGAAAGGGGGGTAGTTAACTTAACCTTCTACTCTCTCCTAAAATACGGGAGAAAAGAGAAAATTCCACTCATTTGAGTGTGAATATCCGGGGGGGAAAGAGTTCTCGCTGCAGTCTACTTCCTTGCTGTAAAGAGGGGGGGGAGGTTTGCAGGAACGATACGGGGTTTTAGAAGAAAATGTAATTTGGGGGGGTAAGCTTCTTGAAAACGAAGGGTCTGTATTGGTTACCTGAGGGGGGGGGTGGACTTCAATACACAGATCGTAGGGTCTCGAAAAGGCGGATCGTGGTCAAGATAGTGGATCGTGAGCTCGACCTGTTTTTGTGGGTGGTGTTTTTTTTTGGGAAGAAAAATGGCGTTGATCAGAGTAAAGGACTAGAGGGGACGTCTGGATTTGAGAAGGAGGAGAAAGACGTAGACGCGAAGCACCGTCAATTTTTTCTAGGTTAAAAAAAGCATTGAGTTTTATAGATCAACCGGAAAATCGTTTGCAGGAAGGAGTTCCATCGAAGGTTAGAACGGTGGGTGGGGGAGGAACTGGCTCTTTTCCGGAGGAAAAACAAACGGGGGGAGATAGATCTCAACAAACCACCAAAAGGAGGGAGGAAAAAATCTCTTCACTTAGGACCTCCAGTAACCGAGGGCGTAGAGAAAAAAACACACTGCTAACCTTCGCAACCTTGAAGGGAAGGGGCGAAAAACGACCGTTATTGTCTATAGGAACCATCAATGAGGTTTTGTTAGGTCCAGAGAAACGGGGCCGTTTCTCGGTCGGTACCCCGTAGTTCTCCAGACAGGAACGAAGAGGCAAGGTCTCTTAGACTCTCTCAAACGAAATTGGAGGGGGGGACGGAATCAGGCGACCTATCCATTCTCGAAACCTATCCTATGGACACTCTACGGTAGGGGAAGGGGAACAACGAGGTAAACTCGATCAAGAGGGGTCCCGCGATGGGAAAAAAAAAGGAAAGGGGGAAAAAACTTGTTAAATTAACAAGGGGACACTAAAGCTCGCATGATGAAAAGAGAGAGGGGAAAAAACGCGAAGTAGAAGGGGGGGCCCTTACTCCGTTCGATCAATTCTTTCAGAAGAGAGGGCTCAAGGGGGAAAGGAAAAACAAACTGAGGAGGTCCCCTACCATAACACGAACAGTAAGAAAAATCAAATAAATTTATCAAACAGGGGAGAGAAGGACCGCAAGGTCCAAAGAGAGACGAAGGGACGGGTGTACAGTCGCCGTGTCGTCCATTCTAAATGTAAGAGAGAAAAATGGGGGGTGGAGAGGGTTGTCGAAGGTGGGTGGGAGTCGTGGAATGTGTGAAGCGGGGGGGGAAGGGTCTCGGCGTTTCCTCTGCCTCTTCCATGAAAGGGGGAAAAAAAGGCGCTTTTTCTCAAATATCAAACGTGGAAAAAGGGTTTGGGGGGGGCCGTTTGGGAAGAAAGGGGGAAAAGAGGAATCAGTCGCCGGTTTTGAAGCAAAAAATGAGAAGGGAGTAAACACAGTTTACTGGCGGATGAGGAGTGATTCGAACCCCAGCAAAGGGAGGTAAGGTGGTGGGACGCAGGGCATTCAACCCTCTGCCACTAAGAAAGGAGGAGAGGGCACTGGTGTTGAAAACAAAGCGTGCACAAAGTTCTTCACTGGGGGTTGTAACCTTCCTGGAAACGAACGAAACAAACGGGGGGGGGATGAACCGGAGGGGGGGGCCAGGTTGATTATTTTCAGGTCCATCCGTGAAGCACGCGTGTGAGAGAAGGAGGGATGGGGATGGGGGCAGTTAACTGAAACCGGGCCTACAAAAAAGACCCATAAAGGGAAATCGCGATCAGATTGTGTTCTCGAACTTAACGTTGATAGAGGTGAAAAAGAGTGTGCCATTTGAAAGGTTCGGCGCAGAAAGGGAGAAAGGGGGGAAAGGAGGGAGGTCGTTGAACGCCCGCTCCTAACTCAGTGGGGGTGATCGGAAAGAGAGCGGATCACGCATTGCGGTAGGGGAGATAGCGCGCTCGTAACGAAAAAGAAAACGTGAGGACGTGTTAAAAAAGAATCAAGGGGTCGGGGTGACTAAGCATTGTGATCGAGGGGGAGGGGGCAGAAACTCAACAGAGATCATTCATGTACCGAAGGGGGGGCGAAGGAGGCTCGACGGGACCGTGCGAAAAGAGAAAAAAGGGCTTGGGTGGCAAGCAATTTTCAGGATATTGTATGGATGTTATGTGCTACATCCGCAATCGACTTGTTCTTAGGGACGTGAAGGGGGGAAATAAGCGGGGGGGGGGCGACCTCATGCCGGCAAAATGCCGAGAAAGAAAAAAAGGGGAAAAACGCTAGATTTGATCTGGTGGAAGTTTTTTGAAGAGGGGGGGGGATTCTGCAGGAAACAGCTTGCCTAAGGAGGAATAAAGTACCAGGGACAGAGAAGTAATGGGCTAACGAAGGGGGGTTTGCGTTGGACTAGGTGGAGGACGAAAAAGGTGCAATTGTTTGTGGAGACAGAGTCGGTCGGCAGGAAAAAAAAGAGTGCGTATGTTTTGATTGGCTGCCGTTCTGCCAGAGCAGAGATAATCACTCAAGGACTGGTGGGGGGACTAACCCACAGGGGGGGGGGGAGGTTGGAAAGAAGAGGAGGGCGTCGCACGCAGGTACTAGGATAAAGGGGAAGTGGGGAAGAAAATTAACTGCGGGCAGCCCTCCTGCTCATTGGGGGAAATAGTAAAAGGGAAAAAAGAGTTTATTTCGGTCAGAACTCCGTCGGATCTTTCCCAAGAGGGAGGAGGGGAGATTCCACCCTATACAACCGAATCTGAATCAGAGTATTGAGGGACAGAGGGGAAAGGGAGGGATTCCCACGGTAAAGTTTCCGCAACCTTTTAGTTCAAGGGAGGTGGGAGGTCCCTGCCAGGTATTTCCGCAGAGCGTCGGGAGAGAATCATGAAAGGGCGAAAAGGAAGCAAAAAACTTAGTTGTGTGCCGATTCCGCAAACATAAAGGAGGGGAGAGCTACAAAAAAAAATTATGAGGAAAATGAGATCCCAAGATAACTTTGGAGGCAAAGGAACGGGTAGTGAGGGGAGGTGGTTTCTAATAGGCACATGAACTATCGTCACAGAAGAGCTAAAAGACCCTTAAGTCCACCGTCGGACAGCGGGCAAAGGGTTTGGCGGAAACGTAACCGTTGACTCAATCATTCTCCAAGACGGACTAGAAATAGGTATAAAACATCTTCCTGTGGAATATGTTGAAAAGAAAAAAGACCACTGGGTAAGGGGGGGGATATCAAGACGGTCTTACGAACTCAAATCACATCATCCAAAAAAAAGGAGACAGTCGTGAAAACGTCTCTTAGGTCTGCACGCCGATGTTGTTATAAGGAAAAAAAGCTAAAAAGGACATCGTACCTACGGCGCAATCAATCAGGGAAAAAAGGCAAAAATGGTTTGGGTTATTCCACCACGTTGACGGAGGTCAACCTTCCTCTGCTGACTCAGTTGGCAGAAAGGCGGGAAGAAAAACCAGACGGGGAAGTAACAATAACAGCGGGAGAAAAAAAAAATGGATTGGTAGGAAAAAGGATCCAAGGAAACTAACTGAGTCCGGAAGGAATCTTTCCGGAGACGGGATGACTCTACGTAGCGCTCAGGGGGGCAAGAAAAAATAGGACCCAACATAACAGAAAATCACACGAGCGTCGTGAGGAAAAAAAGGGGATCCGAGGGGCCTCCGGGATTGGACGAAACACACGCCGTTATGGGGCAACAAAGCAAAAAAAGAGGACCAAGTCGTATTTCGTATGGGGGTACACCTACAACCCAGAAATAAACTGAAGGCCCAAAACCAGAGGTGGGGGGGAATATATACGCCAGGGAAAGGGGGAAATCAAAGAAGGTAATTCTGACAAACCGCGGTATAGAGAATGGGTGGTTGATTTTCCTGCAAAAATACAGCTACGGCACAGGAAAAAAAAGTTTATTTTATGTTTAAACGGGAGAGGAAAGAAGGGGATTTTTACGGGAAAGATCGCATAGAATCGTAACCAGGGGGCAAACCGCTCATGCTTCTTCCCTCGTCCTCTAGTTTAAAGCAAAAAGTGATGACTGGGAGGTCAAAGGACTGACGATCATCGTTGAAAGGAACTAAAAAAGAAGCCTACCTTACTCTGAAAAAAAGGGTGAGTCCGCTATAATAATATTAAAGCGGGAAGAGATGATAGCAAGGGGGACAGGTCGGGGGCCGGGGGGCTTTCGGACGTGGGGCTGTACACGGAACTCCGACTCAAAACCCATTAGAATCAAACTCCTTGGAAACTAAAAAACCGAAAAAACTAAAAGGAAGGGGTGTCAGCTCCTTTCTACGGTTCAAAGAGGTTTTGACGGGAGTGACCAGGGAAGGGAAACCACTTAAATGACTGTTCCACGGATGTTGGGAAAACAATTCAATAAAGAACGGAGAGGAGGGGAAAAGGGGGTTGGAAAAGGCTTCTTGAGGGAAAAAAAGGGGAAATCTAAAGTTTCTCTGGGTTCGAATCACCACGACCGACCAGTAACGAAAATTCGGATATTTGCTGTCGCTCAAAACGGAGCAGGGAGAGGAACAGTGGGTATATCCACGTTGTCGAAAATCCCGAAAGAACGACGGGGGTTGAACCGCAGCCGTAGTGTCCATCATCGGCACGTAAGGAGCAACCACAAAGATATCACCGATGTTTCAACGACTCCCCAAAAAAAAAGCCAAGAAAACCACCTCACCAACCATCCCACCCAAACTAATCAGAGGGATCATAAGAATGAACTACGACTTCTCCGGAACCAACGAGAAGAGGAGAGTTTCCTTCCATTTCGTTCCGTCGAGGACGCCTTTTAAAAGACTTGTCTCTGTGGCTCTTCCTGGTGGAGTAGGGGGTTCAAAGGGAAAATTGGTGCTTTACGTAAACTTCTACTACATAGGAAGAAATGACATGTATCTACTGCTGAAGTGAAAAGAAAGGAAGGGAGTAGTTCATTGTGTTCAAGGAAGCGCATTCTAGCAGGACCTCCTTTCTTCAGAGATGTGTAAGGGTCCAGGGAAAAAGGGTTTTTTTGATAGAAACTGGTTTTGGGTGACAAATCGTGGTGAACTGGACTATGATCGAGTGTGTGAGGCGTTGGGGAACGTAAAGAAAACCAAATATGCGTAGATTGTCTCTCTCTAGGTTAGAGATGGTTCAAAAGGGTTTTTTTTTTTGGTTCGGAGGCAAAAGAATGGGGAGGTTTAGAGAGGAGGACTCTGTTCCGGTATTATGAGTGTCGGCAGAAGGAAAGGGAGCCGCGACGCAAAAGAAGGGGGGATAGCGTGGCCCTAAAACAAACTAATTGATTTTGATATCTGACCGGCAAAAAGTGGACTATAAATTTAAGTCAAATGTTTAGCGGAAAAGGGAGAAAGTGGGTTTTCGATGAACAGATCGGGGCATGTTCTTCACTTGCGAAAAAGATAAACAACAAAAAAAATATGAGGAGTAAAATAGATAGGTCTGTATTCAATTTCGTGAAACTCAAAGTCAAAAAAAAAAAACACACCCACTTTCAAAGGAGCCGGAATCTTCAATGAGACAACGAAGGGGGAAAAAGGTACTATATCACAGCATAGGGGGGGTGTTGCATTTCCCGAGAGAAAAACGCCGTCTCGACGCACTTGAGTGATAAGGCAGAATAAATAAGCTTAAACACATTCATCAGCTAAAAGAAAAAGAAATGGTTACGCCAGAAACTGCGCGCGAAAAAAACACCGATCCAGCCGGGACAGAAGGAAAAGGAACTAACGAAGCTGGTTTTGAAGGAACAAGAAGGGCAACTCGATCAGATGGTCCAGTGGTAAACAATCAGTGGGGGCAAAAATGAATTTGCAAAGGGAAAAAAAAACTGTGAAGTAGCAAACCAGAGATTTGCAAACACGCAATTAAGCTCTGAAAGAGCAGAGCTCGAATGTCCCAAATATAGAAATCACGTTTCGTAATCCGCAGAGGTAAGGATTTACGCGATATGCGTCAGCGTTTCCAATTCGCCAGGGGGAAAGGGAACAAACCAGGACCATGAACGCAAAGGCTAGCACCATAAGAAACCACAGGTATAGAAAGGACCTCAATTCAGTCCCAGACTCTGACTACTCTTTCTTTTGGTTGGAAAGGGAGGACCTTCCGTACGTCAAGGGAGGGCACTGGTTCATGGATTGGGGGGGGGGTTGGGGGTTTTTCTTTTTGTGGAAATTGATGGGGGTGGGGGGGGGTCGTCGTTCTGAGTGGTTATAGCTTTTTTGATGGGGGGAATTCAGTCTTTTCCGCTTACTAGGCCGTGATGGCAACGACGTTCGTCTTGGGTGGAAAAAACGCAACTTTGAGGACACACGGGGGGTTCGACACAGTTGTACAAAACCGTGGAAAAAGGACATGATGACTCCTTTTGGTTACTGAAAGAAAAAATCTCCGGCTGCACAATGGGAGGGGAGGTAGATTAGGTCTTCGAACCCCAAAAAGGAAATGGAAGTCTACCGGGGGGAAAAAAAAAAAAACAAAGACAGCCGCATGAAACAAACACTCAAACACACTCCTCGGGTAGTCTATTGAAATTTGAAAAGAGTGCAAAGAGTCAAAATTGGGTGGGGAACCGGGAAGGAAAATACGAAACAACCGAGGACACCGGAGGGAGAAGAAAAAAGATGGATTTGGGGTTCGTGTTCAAAAATGCCGTTCGAAAAGGATTGGGGGAGCTATAGGTGGGCCTGGTGTGAAATACTGTGGCACCGTGGAAAGACCAAAGGGAAAGAAAAAAGAAGGTTCATACTGCGATCAGATTTTTGGGTCAAGACGGGACAGATGGAGGAATTATAACGAGAGGGGTCAGACTGGCAGGGGAAACGCTATGGCTATTAAGTGACCAAGGGAGCGCGGTTTTGAAAGCCCAGCTCCTAATCGTTTGAGACGGAACCAACTAAGAGCCGCATTTAGCGGGAGGTTACAAGGGGTGAAGATCAACAGGGCAGCGGCGGGAAAAAAAAGAACCCTTGATTCGCGACCGGTACAAAAAAAGAAAGGGGTGTGCCGAAATCAGTTCCTGTCGCGTCTGGGCGGACTCCAACAGAGATCAAGATAGTACCGAGGGTGGGCGAAAGCCTATTGCTAGAAAGGGGGGCAATCGAAGGCAAGCTTTGGTTCCAGCATTTGCGGGGGGAGTTGATGGAAAAAGGGTGAGGTCTAAATCCGCAATCGACTTGGATATTCTGGTCAGGGCACGGGGGTTGCCAAGGCGGGTGGGGGGACAAGAATGCTTTACCAAGAGGAAATACCGGAGCACATTCCAACGAAGTGGAAAGGGAAAAGGATGGGTTACCATGTTTGTGGCAGCGGTTGGTAAAAGGATGCAAGGACAAGAAAGTTCTTTCCAATCACGTCGGAAAACAAAGGAAAAGGGCAGGATAGTTAAGTTGGAGGCAAACGGGTGCTTGCCTACCCGTGGCCCTGGGGTGTTGAAAAAAAAGGGCTATGGCTTCATGATCTCCAAGATTGCCGAGGTTTGTTTAGCTACGGAGGACCGATAGAATAATGTTTAGCCTTCCAAAAAGGGGGAGAAGCAAGGTGGGCCCTTGGGTTTTAAAAACGAGGTGCAATCCCGCAAGTGTCAGAGGTCACTAGCGGGTGCCGTGGGTGGGGGACAACTACGGACGTTCATCCCTCCGTAAAATCAGGTTGAACCGAGGAGGAGTAAAGAGGGGGTCGTGTATTTAGGGAAGACTCACGTATGGGAATTTACCCAATGAAGTAGGTCTGGCGGGGCCTGTCATTCCATATCACCGGAATATCAGCACCTGTTTAGGGTGAGGTAGCGTAGCAGTGATAAAGTACACGGGAAAAGGTGGGGGCCGAAAAAAAGTGATTTTGACTCTTTTTTGAAGGGCGGTGGCCGCCCGTTATTTAGCAGAGCGGTCTTTATATCCGCATTGGCCCTTTCTGCCAAGAAAAAGCAAACAAGGGGGGAAGGAACAAAAAGATTGGAGGGGGAAGGGGGTTCGGG
>Ga0179593_1288080_pt1 | contig 10015 bp, 6 predicted proteins | sample CZODoug2_1_08_16_FD_185931 | JGI IMG/M metagenome (GOLD analysis project Ga0179593, IMG submission 185931) | Vadose zone soil fungal communities from Angelo Coast Range Reserve, California, USA - CZODoug2_1_08_16fungal (PacBio error correction) | ecosystem: Environmental > Terrestrial > Soil >...
TGAAAGGACCTTCTTCTGCATCTGGCTCGAGCCCTTACTACGGTTGAAAGGAGGGAAATCGACCAGAAAACTCACATCGGGCGGTCGACGGGCCTCGATGACGGGACGAAAAGCGGGGTGTGGAAAGGTCTCAGCTCTCGCCCAAGGGTCGACCCGTACCTCGATCTCTTCCTCTTCAAAAAGGAGTTCTTTAACGTTCCTTCTCACGGCCGAACGAGAGACTGAAAAGCGGGAGAGTTCAAGGTTCATCAAGCCACGCGACAATGCCGAGGACGGGAAAAGCCCAAAGGTCAGGTGACCGGGTTGTAGGAGAGGCAGAGTGCCGTGCTGATTCCAATAGGAAAAAATAAAATAAAGCATAAGGGAAATGAAAAAGGGGAAGTGTGAGGAAAACAGCGGGCCTTCTGGACGGGTCTCAAAGGCTGAGAAGCCCCTTTTGCCGCGGAATCGCCAAAAAGAAAAACCTGGCCTGGGAGAAAGACTAAGATAACGTCTTCCATCACAGGGGTTTCAAAATATGGGCTATTGAAAACCGACGAAGACAAGGGGCAAGGCGCAGGTAAATCGCCAAGATCAAATCGTTCTTCACCATCAACCATATCAATACCAACCATAGAGCTCACGCCCGGGATGCCGATCTCTGTGAAAAAAAGAAAGTTCGTAAGCGGGCGCGACAGAGAGACTCTACATCCCAAAGACCACCCGAGAGAATTATACCGACTTTACCTTACAACGTGAGGGAGAGCTCAAAAACTTTTACGAAAAAGGAACGGAAGGGCACAAGATCAGGGGTCACGATGAACAGGGCGAAAAGACTGATACGATATGGCAAGGAAGTTACCGGGGAACCATACTCGCCATGCAAAATAGGGAAAATCTAATGGTCTAATGCCAAAAAGTCTCTATGAAACGCGGGGTAACGCGTGAGGACCAACGGGAGGAGGTCGGTCTGGGTGGACAGAATTCACCTCCATCAACGGTGGCGGAGACTTATGCGGACACTGAAAGCGGGTTGAAAAAGCTGAGAGGTTGCTGTGGAGACAAATAGAGGAGGAACGGCTTCTTCCCGAGTACGCGGATAGGGAGGGGAGGACTGGGCCCCGCCGCAGGGAAAAAGGCGCCCTCAACATCTCTTCGACATAAAGTTATCTACAAACGGGGTGATGAAATGGGAGCGTCAAAGATGTCCTAAGGGGGAAGGAGACAAGGCAGTGGGCCATGAAGCAGGTCTTAAGCGATTGAGGGAATGCAGGCGTATTACGCCTTCAACAAGAAAGTCCCAAAGTATCCCAAAAGCAAAAGAAAAGGGGCAGGGGGACGGGCTCGGGTGTCCCGAGAGGGCGGCTTTTCTCAAAATCAGAGCATTTTGGCTGCCGTAGGTGGGTTGCATCTATATGTTAGCATGAACCTGGAACTCGCCTCCCTATAGACGCTTTCATGAGGGACACCATACCAGCCCTCCTCGGAAAGGAGGGACTTTCTACAGAGAAGCGCCGTCTCGACGGGACGTCAGAAAGGCCAAAACAGACACCTTTTTCGGGAGCACTAACTTAGGAAACAGTCCATCGTTCTACTGGATTGGGGTTGGTCGTCAAAGGGGGAAATAAAGATTTTGCAAAGAACGATGGTTCCGATGACCCTAAGGGGCGAGAAGGAGGAAAAAACAAAATGCCATAAGGCCATCAGTATAATCAAGAGAAGATAAATTCCCTCGGAACTGGCGGACACGTCGGGCTCATGAAAAAAGAAGAAGGGCTCGGTCAGGTTTCACGGAAGGAGACGATAATACAAAAGCAACACTTCTACACACACAAAGGGTGGAGTGCGGGCACAATGGCCTCTACTTACTTGAACCCACCAGTAGGATGGGGGTGACCTCCCTCGAGACAAAAGAGGCGAGTAATCCTCCGCAGGTACCTGCGATTGTCAAGGGCTTCGATCACCGTCAGGACCCTATCGTATCATAAACAGAGCCGCTTTACTATGGACCCTAATTTTGAAGATAAGCTCTCAATCTGCACCACTTGAAAAAAAAGATCGGCGACGGAGGAACAACACACGACGCCACGAATCTCAAACAGGGAGAAAACCTTACGTACTTAAGGGGGCAATCGGGAAGGGATGTTCCAGTAACGACTCAATGTTAAGACCACGGGATGGTCAACCAGACAATCCGTTGGACGGCCTCGAAAAAGGGTTTGGACTTCAAGGAAAAGGAAATCTACCAAAACGTGCTATGTCCATGGTCTAACGTTTTTCTTCCAAAAGGGGGGGTTAAAAGTCTCGACTACTCTCTCCTGCCGCCCCGGGTTAAAAGGCTGCACAACCAATTTTACTGGACTGAAAAAAAAGGTCGATTCATGCACATCGTTAAATGTTCTATATATAGGGGCTGGCCGCCTCAAGGCTGTCTTGTGACGAATCAAAAGTTCCAAGAAGAAAAGACCAAAAAAAGGATCGGCGGGAGGAAGGGCCTGGTCACCGGAGGCAGAAAATCAACGACCGCAATAGAGAAGTAGATCCGCAGGGCCCGTCGCAGGACGGGGGGGTGACAGATCGGCCGGCGGGGGTATGAGGGGTCAAAAGGGAAGGTCGAGGTCGATGGGCTTGACACATGGGCGGCCTTAAACTCTTCTCATAAAAGCCGTCGAAGTATTAAATCATGAAAACGGGCCAAGCGGAGGTTACGACCCTGTCATCGACCTCGTCCCCACAGAAAGGGTCGCAGTGAAAAAACTGGCGAAGCCAGCGTTATATTACAAATTCTGGGCAAGGGACCGGAAAGAGAGAGGGATCAAGGGCCCTCCGCTGCCCTTAAGGAAAGAGTGAAAAACTGGGGAAGAGCTCAACAACAAAACTATTAAGAGAAGATATTCCTTAGGAAAGATTGACTTGAAAGAAAAGACGAGGCCAAGGAGGGGAAGACCTTGCCAAGAAAAGTGGGTGTAGGAAATGCGGGTCGACCGATCAATTGGGCCCATTTAGGCCGCCTGGCGAGGTACTGAGTACCGGCTGTAAAGAAGATTAAAGGTTTAATTTTAAGTCGCACATAGAACGACGGGAGGGGGTTCGAGCCAGCACGGTGAAGGGTCTAAAGGTCGGAACAGCGACCTCTAACGACAGTTGACCTGTCACAGACCATCTGAAGGTGACCTTGAACCCCCCCGGCCGGAGAAGGGGTGAAAGGGGGGGAAGGGGGGAAGGATATAAGGGTACGCGGGGCGGGAAAGCGGTGCCAAAAAAAAAACCTCGTAACGCCGATCCGGGGGTGTTTGGAGAAGTGGCGGACCTTTTGGGGGAATCGGCCCAGACCGCAAGGGGAAAGGCGGGTCAAACTTCTTAGAGTATCGCCCAGGAAGCCGAGGGATGAAGTAGAACATAAAAAAGGCTGGAAGAATAAAGTCAGCACCGTACTTCACTTTCGTAAGGCGGCGTCGTCAACTTCACCTCGTACCTGGAAGACCACCAGGAGAGGGCCATGGCCATAGGCTTTCGCGACGTTGAAGGCCCGAAACACATCCAAAAAAGTGAGCGGGAAAAAAAAGAAAGTGGAACAGGGGGAAGTCGTAGAGAGGAAGACAATACGGATACAAGCCGCTGGCGGAAGGTTTGGGCCGGCGCCCTTTCGGCTATCTTTTTGGGGCTGAAAGAGGGCGCTGCGCCGAGGTGAGGGGAAAGTGAAGACCCGCGGCAGAGCCGGATAAATCGCTAAAATAAAATGGTCGTCAAAGTCATAATGTGCGTCTCCGAATATTCCTGCGGGTGATCGCCCTCTCCATGACTCAGGGGAGAGGGGGGAGGGCGATTAGAGACGCACCTGGAGGGTAGAAGGCCTTGGAAACAAGAACGACCGGGGTTATGTAAGGGAGATCCATTGAACCCAATACAATCTTCGAGGACGTGTCGCGAGTCAGATCTTCTCCTTGACGAAATAGGGGGTATACACATCTCAGGAGCAAGTGCAAAGACGGAGGAGAATCAGACGCGCCTGGAGAGGGATGAGCGATGCGTAGAAATTGTTGGCACATCAGGGGATTCACCAATTGTTCAGATAGTCGTGAAACATCGGCGTCCGTAGTGCCCGAATAAAAATCCCTCGAAAAAGGGCCGGGTGAGCCAAAGTAAAGTGCTCCCAGCAGGGAGGTTCTGGCCTGTCGGTGCGCCTATAGCCTTACTGATGATATTATAATAGAAGGACATGTGGGCCCGCAAACTCTGGAGACCCTGGAAGTTCATGGAGACGGGACACGCCGGCCCGCGGTTAGGCGTGGCTGAGATTGCATTTAGAGCTTAACCAATTCTTCAAAACCGGACCCATAATAAAAAAAGGACGGGAGTCCAAGTTTCCAACCTTCGCTCTGACCAAATAGTCACGAGAGAAAATCCCGTTTGAAGGTGATTTGTGGGGGTAAGCGGTCAGAGGAATGTAAATTCTGTGCTTTGAGAGTAAACAATTTCCAGTACAGAAATAGCTATGAATAAAACGTTGGCCACCCTTGAGTTTGGGGGGAAAATCCCCAGGTGGACATCTGTAAACAAGGGGAATAACCAAGGGACGGGTCTATGACTGAGAAGAACAGCGGTTTTTTAGTTGTGGCTCACACTTAAAGGCGTTAAGAAGATCCTCCTGGACTCGTGGAAATTTCGGGCCTGAAGCGATGCAATAAAAACACCAGCAACTCGGTAATGCCATAAGCGGACCGGCATCAGTCCGTTAGAACCTACTTAGGGAATTCTTTCTGCCGGGACCAAAGACCTAAAGCACTGAAAAGAGGGAAAAAGGCGTCACATGGACCACGAAATTGGTGAATCATCCGAATTAACACAGCCGTCTTGCATCTAGTCAATGGGAGAGGGATGTGAATTGAAACTTCGTGGAAAATCTGTATAAGGCTATCTGGTCAAAGGGCATCTTAAATTGGGCCATCGCTGTGGCAGGATGGGGAAACGTTCGGATGAAGAGTCCTCTTAAAATGTTACGACATGGTAAATGCCGGTGAAGGGCAAAAACTAATGTTTTTGGACGATGGAAGAGGAGGAGATCCCGTCAGCCAGACGAGCAACCGGAAAGTATCGTGTGGGAAAGAAAAAAAACTACTTCATCCGGACCGTGAGTAGGGGAAGTCCCCTGGCGTGGGGGAAGGGGAGTTGCGGGGATTGAAGAACGAAATCTGATTCTTGGCCGACTGAAAGCTCAGTTCCCTGGTCTTAACTTGACTGGGAAATTTCCACTCCCACGTTGTTGAACCCCTTGGCGAGGAACCCCGTCTCGGGAAAGAAGGTCCCCTTGCTTGGCGCCTCCGCAGGCCATAAGGGAATGAGCATCAGGCCCACGACCAGAAAACTCATCACAAACTAAGGGTTTATCCAGCCCGCTTTCGCTGATCTTGGACCGATGGGAAGAATAAACAGATGCCTCGCCGCTCACTGACCTACCTAAGGGGGGGATACTGAACCTACCTGGTCCTAATAGGAGAGGGCGAGTGTCGGGCGGGAGTGAACGCTCCCGCCTGGTACAGAGATAATTAAGTAAAAAGGAAGTAGACAGCAATGAAAGAAGAGCGATGCAGGTAGGACTAGTGACTTGGCGCCCGTCCATCCCCACCCTGTATCGGTACAAGATAGGAAGAGAATTCGAGAAAGACACCACGGAGGAGATTCACGCGTATGGTAGCTGAAAGAGAGAAAAAAAATAGTAAAGAAGAGAGAGGGGAAAGAGAGAATAGCATGTAAGTAGGGTGGGTCGCCTCGAAGGTGTTTTAGTAAAGCCTACCCTCCTCGTTTTCAGGATCGCAGGGAGAGGGTCTCTCATCCGGTAGTCCGGTCGAGTTAAGAAAAAGGGATAAACATAAAGGGAACTAGAACGGTGAGCAAAGGATAGAGAAGTACAGACGGGGAAGAGTATCTCTCTCAAAACAACTGATAATTAAGGGGTATAGAGCCCTCTATGGAATGGCTTTATCCTTTCTAACCAGTTCAGGTTTCTCTTTGAGAGAAGGGGGGCGGGTTTGCAGAAAGAGACGAGCGGGAATACAGCGAAGGAGGATGCAACAGAGAGGCGGCTGAAGGGAATAAGAACTTGAGGCAACAACGATGATATTTTCCAAGAAGGTTAACTTCCGAAAGTCTCTAGCAGCTTTCTTTAGACAGGGCGACCTGTCGGGTCCGGCAAAAATCAGAAGATAAAGAAAATCTTTGGAGAAAATCGCAGAAGGACGTCGAGGCCGAGAAACGTACGAGACAACTGGGGTTGATCTGGACCGGGACCCTCCTCGTCTTCCCAATTCTTCGCCAATCTCAGATGCTCGCCGCCGAGAGGGGATATGCCGGCTCCCAGGAGAAGGAAATGATCGGGACGTGGATCTAGGCGTTCACCGACCGGGAGGCGAAACAGCAACACAGCTCATCCAGGCCGGGCGGTCAGGACAAGCCCCGTGCGGGTTCGGTGACAAACGTGGCGGAGAGAAAGGCCTTCAAGATTCCATCGGTCCAATCTCAGCGCAATAGAAGCTCGGAGCACGGGATTTGTTATTAAGTCTGGCGCTGCGCCCTGCTGATAAGGACCCGGTAGGAAGAGAAGAGCCAAGCAGCGGACGTCGACGACGACGAGGGGGAATATCCAAGTTCAAAAACAACGAGTGGGAGAGGGGAATCAGCCTGGGACCGAAAAGAGCTGGAACCAGTAGACCAAGAAATCCGAAATGCGAGCAACTCAACGCTCATCAGAACCACGTCCATTTATCGAACGGTCCGAGGAGGGGAATATCTACACGATCAGGGCGGCCCTCGGGGGTCGCAAGATGAGAGAACTATATCATCGCTCTAACCCTCTGAGAAAAGACCAACTACCGATTTTACTTGAAGAATAAAGACGATCATCCAGAAAACGTGGACATAAGCAAGCAGGGGACTAACGGCACACGCTCGGGCATGGCCAGGGAGACCAGATCGCCTGCTAAGACGAAAGTACCCAAAAGCAGAACTTGTCAACCGAAGGCAACGAGTAAGGCGGATGCGCGGGCCCAGTTTCGATGAAAGACCAGCCTTGGGAAAGCCCGTGAGGCCAAACGTCTCGGCAAAAAAGAGGTTGGTAACGGCCGCCAGAATTTAAGCTTCCTCCACATGAGGTCGTTGGAGACTACTGATTCTGGGGGGGGAACGATGGTTGAAAGTTGAGGGGGGTTAGCCGACATCATCGGCGCAGAGCCCATCTACACATCAAATCGCGAGTCAAGGCCCCCGCGCCATTGGTGCGACAAAAAAAAAAGAAGACGGATGGAACATTCAGGGGTACCTCGACACGGCAAAAAGGGGTGGGATCAAGAGAGTTCAGATGTACCCTAAAGGGGGAGGAGACAAATGCAAGGGTGGACATGAGCCGGGGGGGTTCGAAACGCGATCTGGACAGGGACTTTCAGTGCGTGGAAATTCACGCCTTCAACTAAAAGCCATCAAGAGACCGCGCAACACCGTCAACGGGATCGGGCGGGGGAGGGAGACTGTTTCCGATCAGGGAAGGCGGGGTAAATAACAGGGGGATCGAGCATTGGCTGAAAAACGTCCATTTGTGCAGCGAAATTTTAAGCTACGGACCGGACAAAGCCTGCCCTATAAAAGAGTAAGCGTGCACGAGAAGCTAGCCACGGAATCTGTAAGGGACCAATTGCTTATCTTTACTATATCAGTCCGGCTCAAGGCGGTCACCGACTGCCACCAGACAACAATTGGTACGGGAGCCAAGAGGAGGGAAAGGACCATCGAGCGCCCGACGGAATTGGTTTGACTCGGGCAAATACGGCGACAATGTTCACGACGAGGGGTGACCGAACCCTCAGAAAAACGATGTCCACAATGACGATAACGGGAAGAGATATAAAACGATCCAGGGGAGCGTCCGAGCTATGCCAGAGTGTGTCTGTCAGATGCGATGCCTTCTTCCGGTTGGTCAGAAAGAAGAGAAGGGGGCAGAAAAACCGGAGACCGGCACCGGACTGCAAAAAGGGTTGGTCTGGGGCGGGCATGGCCAGATAACGTGACCCACCCGGTAATTGGTGTGGGAAAATAAATCTCGAATCCGGCGGCGAGGTCTGAAAGGGGAGACTCATAGGAGTAGGGGGGGCGAGGGCTTCGATCACACGCATTACTCAACTCAGGAGAAAAAAGGAGCATTGACGAAAATGGAACCTGTGGGTGGAGATTGAAGGCGCTTTGAAGAGGTCTCACGTACACAAGCCACCCGAGGGAGCCGGGGAAAGCTAAGCCAAAACGATGCAGCCGCCGCGGAAAAAAAAATAACAACCTTGAAGAACTGTATCCAGGAAAGAGGGGCTGAGGTCCTAACTCAAGGTTGGACGTATGGAGGAACCCGGCTCAAGCCCGTTTGACGGTTCTCTGCGAGTGGGGCCTTCAACGTCGCGCACCTTGGGAGATGGCCTTGACCTGTGGGTCTCAGAGGGGTGACGAAATAGAGATCAGAGAGGCCATAGTCGCCCATGGGTCTGGCCTTCACCGGCTTCCAACAAAGGGGGTTCAGCGAGCCAGTGGGTCTACGTAAGCATAGATTAACTTTCAAGAAACGAGAAGGCGGCCGCCGGGTCCAAGCGGTCTGGGACAATCAAAGTTACGCGCCGACCACCACCCTTCTTAGGCACTCTATGGGCACTTAGGCCGACGCCTCACGCGACATATAGGATATCAAGAAAAAAAGGAAAATCGCAGGACGGGGGTGGGGAAGGTTCAACGTCGCCGCGATTGGATTAGCAATTCGTCACTTTGCGGGGCTATGGTCTTAACTGGGTGCCTCACATGGGCGGCCGAGCAAAGGAAGTCTCGATGGCGGAACTCATCAACCGGGGAGACGGATGTCCAGCCGACGCCCTCTCCCGGCTGAGACAATCCTCCATAGGGAATGGGGAAAACACAAAAGAAAGAACAAGCAACACACACAGTTCGAATTCAACACCCCTTATGGGGCGCAGGGACGCCCTCGTAGCTACGCGAAGTTTACTCCGTTCCTTCCCTGTAGGAAAAGAGGTGAGCAAAAGAAAATCACGAAAACAAAACAACACAACACGAGGAGGAGGAAAGAGGAATAAAGTCGGGGGATTACTTTCCGGTCCCTCCTCCCTGATCAAAAAATAGCTAGATAGATTAAGGTCCCATTTAGGCAGAGTGGGTGTATACGCGAGGAGGACGAGAAGGTGGTTGCAGGCGAAGATGTGATGTTGAAGACTGGTCAGGTCGGAGGAACGGACCTCGGCGGTCAACATGATAATTCAGCCATCTGAAGGATTTCGAGCCGCGTGATTCCACAGGGTGGTCAGAAAAGCTACCCAGAATTGAAACCGTGCACAATACCAAATCGCGGCTTCGGGACCTACACAACCCTTCTGAGAATGCCAGGGGCCTGGAGTATCTCGTGATGTCGTCTGCGGGGAAGGTGCTAGAAAAGGTCAAAAAAGAGAAAGAGAGAAGGGGGTGGGGTAGGAGGCGGAACCTTTTTGCGTTCCCAAACGCCTTGAAACCCCCGGAGTAAAAAGGAGAGTCGGAACCTTCCGCCTATTTGCATAATTTCGTCTCCGGCTGTAAAAATTTGGGGAAAAAAGTGGACTTACAGCCACATGGGGGCGATGGGGTCATCGATCCCGGGCTTCAAACTCGTCCTGGAGACAAAATTAGCGCCCATGTAAATCGCAACAGGGGGAGGGAAAGAAGTTTACGCCAGCACAGAAAGAAAGGAACCAAACGGCTTTGTCGGTACTAAGATGGGGAATTGCGTCGTCGCGTGAGCCAGCCGATCTTGAAAGGGACCGTCGGGCGTCGCTTTTATGGGACACAAAAAAGAAGACCGGCAGGAGGCGAGCGTTTGAGATGTTCAAATCGAGTGGGGTCGGTGAGTTAGACCCCCTCTGCTCACATTCCGGGGAGAGGGCTACAAAAAGGGACAATTTAAGTAAAAAGACGGCTCATTGTGCGGGAAGACGCTTTCAAGTCCTGCAACGGTTATCTAAGCCCA
>Ga0179593_1290754_pt1 | contig 10015 bp, 10 predicted proteins | sample CZODoug2_1_08_16_FD_185931 | JGI IMG/M metagenome (GOLD analysis project Ga0179593, IMG submission 185931) | Vadose zone soil fungal communities from Angelo Coast Range Reserve, California, USA - CZODoug2_1_08_16fungal (PacBio error correction) | ecosystem: Environmental > Terrestrial > Soil >...
TCTAGAAATCGATCAGTTCTTACTTGCTGGAAAAAGACGTGGTGGCCTTTGAAAAAGGGGAAGGGACAACCGATTCTTGAAAAGACTAAGAAGGATGTCTCGGCCTTCCACGACCCCGGTAGAAAAGAGATCCCTTATAAGAGGTAATTGGGAAGCCCACCATTACCCTTGGCTACTGGGTGTCCCGAGGGGGCGGCCGGCGGAGGGTCAGGGTCGTGGTCATTCCTTGTCTAACATGTATTAATCTTTACGAAGAACTGGGGGGGAAAGGGTTTTGAAACTCTTTTGGGGAAGGTTTGCCATACCAGCCTGATGATCGAATTCCCTTTAGAAGGGGGTCCGATCCATCGAGACGGAACATTTTCTTCATGGCAGTGACCAGGTCCTCTCTGTTCACAGCTGAGGATTGAATGAACAGAGTTGGGGAGACCGTTTGTACCTTCAAAGTGAGTTGATTGGCAGTTCCAACCAATTGTAGCCGAAGGTTATCTGTTTGCTCTTATTCCAAGGAACGAGATGTCTTATTGAGGGGGGAAAGGACAAATCTACTTTCAGAAACCTCGTTTACGTCGGGTGAAAAAGTTCGGGTCGTCTGGGGGTTTGAGGGACTTATCGCGGTAAGGCAGAACTGATGGGGGGAAGATGGTGGGGGTAGGGGGGTGTAGAACAAAATAAAAGATCCAAGTCCTGCTGAACATCAAAGGTTGTCAGGCTTGCCGGGGTCGAGGGGGAGCCCCCGACGGGGGGGAGGATGAATAGTCATAAATGAGGTAGGAAAGGGTTAGCATGTTCAAAAAAAAAAAACACTGGTTTAGTTGAATACGATTGAACCACAGGAGGGGGGATGGGGGGCGTCAGAGTGAAAAGGGTTAACTCTGTTCCAAGCTGGGCTGGGGTTCTGTGAGTGTTTTGAAGGCTCTAGGTATGGGTTGCACTCATGATCCGGACGAGTATCAAGGTTTGAGGGGGGGGAAGAAAAACTCCTGGTAAGACTACTAAAGAAACCATGGAAGGGACGTCCCGTTCGCGCCTTTAACGGAAAAGAATCTTCGAAAGAAGTCGTAAAGGTGGGGAGCCGAATCCCGTAACGGGGTCGCCACAACGTCGCCGGCCAAAAGGGGACTTAAAGGGGGAATAAACTTTTCTCCACTAACCGAATGCGTATTTGCAATCGAAACGAAAAAAGGAGTTTCTCATGGGCACAAAAAGGGGAATCTGAAACTACGTTCCCGGTCTACCATACCTAAATGGGAGAAGCTGCAACGGCCGCAAGCCGAGCTACGCTGACCGTCATAAATACACGTAAGTGAAAGAAGGGGAAGGGGGATACTGGGGAGGAAGAAGAACAGTTTCTCCGGGCGAATATTCGACAATCGGTTAAAAAAATCGGACAGGTGACCGAAATCCATGATCGGTGGAGGCAATGAGCTGGCACCCAGCGCCCGGGATCGTAAGCCGGGTACAAGGGGCGGGCTTAAAGAAAGGGAAGTTTGCGCATACCTTGGGGTCTGACACCGAAAAAAATGAAGGTCAAGACAAGCCGGGAAAACTACGAACGACCCCTGAGACCGCTCACGGAACGGCCGCGCCAGCTGGGGTGGAGGGGGGGAGGGAGGAGGGGGTAGACTCCGGGGCGGGAGAGCAGGTTTTGCCCTTCAGTGTCCTTTACTTTTGACCCTAAGAGGGAAGAAGGAGGGGGCGGGAGGGATGGTCGGCAAATTGAGTACCTAAAGGGGTTTTGCACTGGCAGGTTATAGGGGAAAGAAAAAACACTAGAGCGCGTGCTGCCGGTTGGGCGGCAAACTGTTTTCTTAAAAAAAAGCATATTCCGGCATTGGGATGTCTCAACTCTCGGGTACCTTGGGTTCCTTGTAAATGGGACAAGATCTCAAAAGGAGCAGGAATTCTATTCCTGATCTCCACTTTCGAAGAAAATGGCAAAAAAGGGTGCCACCGGCGACCCAGAAGACGTACGCCAAATGGAAGAATTTGTGGGAGGAAGAGGAATAAGCAACTGCGCGAAACTGGGCCCCGCTTGGGGAAACGGGTAAACCGAACCGAAATCCCTGTACCGAAAGTGAGGGGGGTCCTATACCTTTGTGCAGGTAGGGAAGGAAAATCCGATTTCTGAAGTATCCCCCATTCCCCCAAACAGGAGAACAGGAAAGTCCAACAAGCTCTACCTTACCCATCAAAGAGAGCACGGACGAGAGAAAAATGCAATCTCCAGATCACCAGTCAAATCACGCAAGCACTTCCTATAAAGAAGAAGCACAGAAAGGGGGACCACTAAGCTCCAACTGTTATGGATACACGGAGAGCAATAAGGGGACGAAGGAATAGACTGTCCCGGCGCAAAGGGGACCAAAATGGTAAAACCACAGAGTCTAAACCTCCTCTGGGGCGAGAGTTGTGGGATGGCGATGCTGGGGCAGGGGGGCCAAGGTAGATACAGCTTGAACACAAGGGCAGCTGTTGAATCCTCAACCGAAGCCAGCATAAAGGGGCAGAAGGGGTACCAGCTCAAAAGTGGGATGCCATCGGGTTTGGGTGGCAACGCCGGCCTGGGAACTTGAATGATTAGACGGGAAGAGAAACCATGTTAGAATCAATGCCCGGGACAAAGGAAGGTACCAAAATGTTAACAAAAAGGGGGGGAGAAAGGGGGAAAAAAAAAATCGGAGGGTGGAATTTGGCCTTCACTGAAGTTCCTCAAGAGAGGGGGGAACAAACAGCCAGTGCCCCAAACCCGTGCCGTAAAAAGGGAAAGAAGAAATCTAAGAAAGAAGGAAAAGCAGTATTCAGATAACTTCCACCAGCGATCATGTCAAAAAAAACAGGGAGAAATGGTTGCTCCTTGTACATCAGCTTGAACAAGAAGAGGGCACCACGAAAAGGGTGCAACAGGGTCTTGAGCAAAAGGAAGCCCCTCTATCCTACATGAATACCCTAAAAAAAATGGGGGAGGAGGGAGAACTCAATCGAGCCAGCGTGGGCCAAGGACCACCTTAGGAGGGTATGCGGCCTGACCTGAAGGAGAAGGGGGGTAACAACAAAAAGAAAAACACCCATTGGCCCCCTCTGCGATGACCATGACGTTTCACGACGAAGGGGGGGGGCAAAAGGTATTCGCTTTCCATCCCTGGGTGCTCACGAGGGGCTGGAAAGGCCTGACAATTAAGACACAAGGAAGGGAAAATCAGTGGGCCCAGGGAGGGTTTAGTATATTAGGACCCAAGCTTTCATTTAAGCGTCAGTGAAGGGAGGAGAAAAACTGTGAAAGCCTTAGGCTCTCCCGGAGGATAGCCACAACAACAATGATTAGGAGTAAAGTATAGATAAGGGATAAGGATGGACGTGGGGGGGGGGAGAGTCCCCTGTTTAGCGCAATGGAAAGAAAAGATGTACACCTGGTGTGAATAGCCGCAAAAAAGCATGGACCATGCCTCAGTTCCTTCCCTTTTGTTCGCCTGCATGTCATTATTCTCAAATCATCTAAAACGTTGATCCTCTAATAAGTTTCAACACACAATGGCTTTAAGCAGGGTAGAAGAAGTAGGGGACACCTGGTAAGGGGGAGGGGGGGTTTTTAGAATAAAAAATTCTGCGTCCAACGCCTCACTCCTACGGGGGAGGGTTGGACCACAAATCTCTAGTTACCACAACCTTTTGTTCACACGGGTGATTTCCGTCCTGTGGGTCTGTCTACTTCGGGTCTCTGGGACCTGGTATTCAACGCGGGGAGGAACATGGGATGACTCGCCTCTTCTTTTCACAGATGTATTTGAAATGGAAACGCAGAACACCATTTCAGGAAGGGGGGGGCGGAGCGAGCAGATGGAAAAGGGAAACACTTCTTCCCTGCTGTTGGCTTAAGGTATTAGCATTGGGGGAGAAGGAACAGGGGAGGAAAATGGGTGTGAAACTGGGGTTGTCCCCTGGAAAATGAGGGGGAACAGGGAACGGGGAAAAGAAAATTCGCAGGCTCCCTCCTTGGAAATGGTCCTTCTTCGTGGGAGGGAGGGAAGGGGGGGGAAGGGGGAAATGGGTTCTCGGAGCCGCATATGCAAGTTAGCATGGAAGGCACTAACCCCCCAAAAAGGAAGTGTCCCAACTTTAGTCAGGGTCGGAAACCCGATGACTGTGCGGTCGTGTGGTCGGATTAAACGCGTTCGTTGGAACAAAGAATCAACTCGCCCCCGCAAGCGCCCTCAACCGATCAGAGAATCCGGCCCGGGAGAGGGGGGAGAAAGTAAGAAGTTTTTAACATGTGGTACATGCCGGAAGCCCGTAACTAGGAGGAAGAAGAAACCGGGAAAGGATCTGGGACGGACTGGTATCCACAAGCCGGCTTGCGCGTGGAAGTGGCGGGGCTGGGGTGAGGGGAGAGGGAGGTCAGTTGGAGTGGACTGAAGGTGAGCCTGGAGACCTGTTTCGTCGACGTTCTAAGGATTCGATGGGAAAAGAAGCTTGAGCGTTCATGGAACGGTTTGGAGGGGGAAATTAATCCAAAGAGAACTGTTCTCCTTGAAACTAAGGATAGTACCAAGAAAGTGGGGTCCCGGTCGGGGGAAGGTCGTTTGCGGCAACGAGTGGGACCAAAAGCGGGGTCGAGCAGTGATCAGGCCTCGGAACAAAAACATTGGTTCTTTTTCAAAAGGGGGAGGTAACTTTTGTCCTCGCGGGTAGGCTAATCGGCCAAACCTGTAAAAGAGCGGGGTTGTATTAAGGGCACTAAGACCTGAGAGGGCGGTAAGGAAAACAATCTAAAAGAGGGACACCAAGGTCCCAGAGCCTTCTGATATTCAACTAAAGGGGAAAAAGCCGAGCCCTCTCTTGTTCCTCAACCGAGTCCCAACAGTCAATCAAAAAAGGGAAGCCTGCAAGTGTTTGGTCTTTGGGAAATAAAAGTCCAGGGGGGGCAAACGCACTTGGCCGACCTTTTCACGGTCAAAAACAAAAGCGAATTCCTATCGTCTCAGCATGAAAAAACAAAGGGAAGGACAGGGAAAGGTGCATCTGAGAGGTGCCTCACCAATCCTAAGCAGAAGTGATTGTCCTAGCGGATGAAAAGGGGTCGGAAGGTGTCGTTCAATAAGGAAGGTACTTGACTGGGAACCTACGACAAGGGAAATCGACACTAAGTCAGCCTCAGGCGAACCTGGGAAACCGGAGAGATAAACGTTTCCCCATCCCTGGGGAACTAAGCGCTGAAAAAGTGGGGAGTAATCTGCGCTGTGTACTAGTTTAGGGAAAGGAACGCCCGAGAAAAGAGGGGTAACCTCCAATTGGGAGAAACGAGAAGAAAAAAGGAGTTGCCGCAGTAGCTTTGCAGGGGAGAGAAGGACGTGGATCCTGTAAACATCGACTGGGCTAGACAGGGAGGGAGGAAGCGACTTGATACAAACACGGGAGGCTGAAACGGGGCACCGGAGTTACTTTTTTAGGAGGGGGGCGGGACGGACCATGCTAACTCTCTATGCGTGGGTAACACGAAGAAGGACGTCTAGAAATGGGGCCAGTTGATTGGAAAGCAAGCACTGGATGAAACGGAAGATCGCTACTGGGGGACAAAGGGAAGGAGGTAGGGGATGGGAACGTATTCAGGGAACTGCGGGTAATGCGGGAAACGCGCAAGGACAGGCACCTTTTTAAGGGGGTGAGGACTACTAAGAGAGTTGTGGGGGGGGAAAACCTCCACCCTATGAGGTCAGACATCATTGGAAAAGCAACCCAAAAGACTACGAGAACAATACGCCACAAAAAGACCATAAAAAACCCGGCGGAAAATTAAAGAGACTGAACATAAGGAGTAACGGAATCAACTTCTTCAATCAGACAGGTGCAAAAATTAGACTACAATCCGGATCTTCAAGGAGCTGTGCAGAGACACAATACATTATTGGGGGGAGGAAATCAGTACCCGTCCATCGTCGCTGGGGGCCTCCCCTGGGGGGGGGTAAAGGAAGGAATGGGATGAGGGGAGTACACTTAACCCACATCTAGCTATGAAACAGGCATTACCCGGTGTCCCTTAAGAAAAGAAAAAAAAAAAAAAAAAACAACCTTCCATCCAGCTACAAACGAATGAAAAGAAAAAGTCCGTACCGATTTCTGTACAATGAGTCTGGTTCCGCGGGAGACGAAGATTCGAGTGTCAATTCCGGAGGGAGAAAACGGCGAAAATTCTATGAAAGGACTACAAAGTCCCGGGGACAAGAAAAGCCAAAATAATAGTTGGTGAGGTCCCACAGGCGCCACTGGGCATACCCACCGTAACTCTACGAGGGGACCGTCTATGCAACACTGGGGGGAAAAGTAAAAGGAAAGAACCACCTGCATCACGATATGGGATGCTCTCTGAAAACAAGTCCAATGGCGAAAGAACTCAGGGCTGTGTTCGAAGACACCAAAGAATGTTTTAAATGGTGGAGGGAGTCCGGAGAAAAGCTGGGAAAGGCCTATAACATCTTTTCTACTCCAAGACCCAAAAGAAGAAAAGGCCGGCCGTCCCATGTTTATTGTTACCAAAGAGCAAAAGGGCAAATCGGAGCATTACGGTTCTTATAAAGACATAATCTGGACAGTGCATTTCCGTACAAATCTCGTCTGAAGGGGAATACCCGGGGTTCCCGTTACACCGGCCACAACGATGTGTGACCCAGCCAGTACGAGATCTCAACGATATTCGAGAAAATCTCGATGCAGAAAAAAAACACCCTGGGGATGATTAAAAAAAGATCTCTTTTCGCTACAGAGAGGGAAGATCGACTCTTTTGGAACAACTCGTTGTGCCGGGGCTGCAGGGGAAAATGGTTGGGGGGGGAGGGGAAACCACTCCGCCGTCGGTCTAGGAAACAGGAAAGCACATAAAGGTCCTGGGAGGAGCCGGAAGGTGTTCCACACCTTTCCTTAAAATGGGGGGGGGGGAGAATGGTACAATAACCTGGTAAGGACGGAATGGGAAGATGGGGGTCGGTGCTATAATAAGGCCTTGTCTTCATTACTTCATGTGGGGGGGAAGAAGGGGGATATCCGGTACAGTGGGAAGTCTTGGTGGGGCGGCGTTTCGAACAGCCGAGGAATGGCAAGGCCGGTTGATGAGGAAAGAAAATCGAGCGTAGCATGATGCGTTGCGTGTCCATTTCCAAAGGGGAAAAAGATTAGGAGGTTTGATGGACACCATTTAGCGCCGTTTGGAAATTCAAATGATTAGGAGGGGGGGGGGAGGGGAAGGTTTGCCCATGAAGTGTAGACTCTTTTCCGAGAAGGAAAGTGCTTCGGGGGCGGGCAAAGGGAGGGGGGACCTAGACGGGAATCGTCGTACCAACTCCTTGGCCGCTTGACCTGTTGTCGGTGACTCGTTGTGGTCGCCTTAGGAAGGGTGTAGGGACGTATCAATAGAAGCTTTCCTTTCATCTTCTGGGAGGGGGGGGGAGAATGTTGTTCCCCGCTCCCATCTCCATCGCCCACTAAGAGTCGGCCACGGGGGTGGGGAATGACGGGAGGGGGAGGGGGGGGGGGGTTTCCCGAACAAAAGAACTGATGTCTTCTTCATCTCAAATTCATGCTTGGGCCAAGCGAGGAAAGACTGGAAAGCGTTTTTGATTGCACGTATTCATGATGGGCGGTCCGGTTGGAAAGGGGGGGGGACGGATTTTCACCAGATTGGAGGGGGGGGAACAAAACGGGTGTGTGATGTTCTGGGGCTTGACATGAGAAGGAGGGGTGTTTACTTAACTTTGCTATCAGGGACTGGGTGGAGGTGAAATAAAAGGAGAAGGATATACGAAAATTCCAATGCCTGGCCGTCGGTTTCGCTGTAATCAGGGAAAAAAAAAAGGATGAGTAGGCGCTAGGCTCGGAGATTCTGTCGTTGCCCGTGCGACAGACGGGGAGGAAAAGACTGGCCGACACTGTAAAGAATGAGAAAAAGGAAGACCTTCACGTCGATCTTCGGCTTACTTTTGCATCATAGAAAAGGGGGGAATCTCCGTGCAACGTTATAACAGTCAAGGGGGAGAAGAGAGGGGGCAGTCCCGCAGCCTGCTACCTACTAGGAAGAAAGAAGATAAAAGTCGGCGTTTAAGAGTACGGGGGAATTCAACTGGGGCCGGACAGTTGTGCGCTACTAATATGGGCACAATTTCATCGGCCGTGGTCATCCATCCAAAGTGGGAAGGGGTATCCTCGGGGAACCAGGTTCTGGAAAGCTGGCAAAGGGGGTACGAGAACTTTTACATGGGTCACGGTACGATCCAGGTTGGCATTAACCTTGGGGAGAAGGGGATCCAGAAAAGAAGTGAAATCCCAGCCGGAACTCACCGGAAGAAAATGAATAGTCCTTCTACAGGCTGTTCTCTGAGTTATGCTTGGGCAACAGGGAAGGGGGGGAGATCTAAAAGTGTGCCCACTTCATCTTATTTCAGTTAGAAGGGGAGACCCGGGGCTGATGCGGTGAATGTCCCGTGGGAAGCTCAGGTCGGACCATTGGGGGGAAAAACTTGCAGGAATGACCTCCGACCCAACACTCGAATCTTCTTTGATTAAGGTGGCCGGCGGCACGGAGGCTCAGTCGAGTTGAATTAGCAAGGGAGATCACTTGGCAAGGGTCCGGTTTCGATGTCAAATAGATGGCCCCTGGGACCGTCGATGGGGAAATGCTACTACACTTTCGCTCTGGAAGGGTAAGGTACGCTACCGGCATAAATCCTTAATCCATGGAGAGAAAAGAAGATGTGGGCAAAATAATCCTATTTTAAAACAAACACGAAGGTACTACGCATTTTTCTAGTTCATTAAAAACATTCATGAAACAAGCCAGAGGGGTTTTTATTAACACCTGGCCCAAGGTGGATTGCTCCTTTTGCCGTTCTCGACATCCTGAAGGATACAAGGCAACCAAAGCAAGGAACTCTCAAAAGAGAATATGGAATCTCTCAGATCACTCTCTCAAAAATTCAGACTCCCTAGCCCCGACCAGCAAGAAGGAAGGTCATAAAATCCTCACACTTCAAGAAACGCCGCATCCGGCGGGTGATTTGGGGGATAAAGGACGGAGGAAGACTTTGAGAGAAGAAGAAGGTCCTGCTCCGTACCCTTTAAAATAACCAAAAAAAGGCGGAAGAAACCGGTGAACCTTCGGAGATAGTTTGTGGGGCGAATGACGGGCCGTTTTTGAAACATGGACGGAAGGAGAGGGGACAACCGGGGGCCGGTGTAATAAACAACCGAACTGCCAGCATCAGTGCCGAACATGTAACATATTCATGGTCAGGAAATGTTGTGGAATTTCCGTCCGGACCATAAGGGCCTATTCTAAAGGACGAACGAAACATTTTGAAGGATCAATAGGTAACAGTCCGAACAAGGGTGGACAACTGAGGATCCTTCTAATCGACTTTTCAGTGGCCGATTCCTAATTTGGAAACGGGGCCCAATCTGGTGCAACACCGTGCCCCCACACCCATTTGCCGAAAAAGGGGAAAAAAAGGTGAACCAATGAAAAGAAGCCAACGCATTAAAAGAATACTGCACAGAGGCGAAAATCATTGGAAAATGCGTAATGACGTTTGGCCATGAACATCATCTGGGAACAATCAAGGTCCAGAAATGTGGCATCGGATGGAAGAAAAAATAAAGAATCCCGCTTATCCGAAAATGCAGAAATCACCTTCCCCAGGGGGAAGAACGGTAAAGAAGCGCCACCTTTAACATTCTGCGGGGGAAGGAAGTGGGCATCAGTAAATTAGAGGAGACCACAGACCAGAAAAAAGGGCCCTAAATTGGTTAAAGGGCTTCATCTGGGCCGGGTGGGGAAACGTAGGGGAGACGGGGTTATCAAGGTGTTAGCTAGTTGCTAAGACCTGCAGTCATTAGGAACGAAGGGGTGGCAAATAGGGGGGTCCCAGTGTTTTGAAGTGTGAATCAAGTCCTTTCAGGAAGGGTAGTGTTGGCCCACGATTAAAAACGGAACCGTTGGGGGGAGAAGGGAAAAATTCAAGAGAGAATGTCT
>Ga0179593_1356305_pt1 | contig 10015 bp, 11 predicted proteins | sample CZODoug2_1_08_16_FD_185931 | JGI IMG/M metagenome (GOLD analysis project Ga0179593, IMG submission 185931) | Vadose zone soil fungal communities from Angelo Coast Range Reserve, California, USA - CZODoug2_1_08_16fungal (PacBio error correction) | ecosystem: Environmental > Terrestrial > Soil >...
GCAAATTTTCTTCTACAGGCATCGAAAATTCAATAAGCGGGGAAAAAACGTGAGGAGAGGGGAAGAGACGGAGACCGATGGATAGTGACTTAAAAATGGAGATATGTCAATCAGAGGGAACCAATCAGGCCGGGGAGCGCATACCTAAGAGGGGAAATCGGGCATCCCGAGGCGCCCGCCGGCACAAGAAAACCAGCGGAAGCGCTAGTTCATGACTCCGGGAAAAGAAAAGGGGGCTCCCGGAAAGGCAAGCCAGTTAAATTCGAAGAAAAGACAGGGCAGCCCGCGCGGGGAAAACTAGATGGACCTTTTAGAAAAAAGGGAAAAGGAGCCTTTGCAATGAAAGACAAAAAAAGCCAGTTTACCGCAATAGCGGCACGAAGAGTCGGTCCTGAGGTTGAGGTAACATCGACCGACCACAACGAGGAAGAAAGGGAGAGAAAAAGACACTTCGGGGAGAGGAAAATTTGAGTTGGAGAGAGGTGGAATTGTTAGAGGGAAGGGACTCAGTCTTTGGCATGAAGGGGCGCAAATAACGCAATATGGGGGAGGGGAAAGCTAACCGCGATTGGGGGCACAGTCCAATCACCTTCGACTATCAAAAAAAGGAAGTAGAAGTACAGAAAGAAAGCCATACTAGTGAAAGGGAGGAAGAAGAGGATAAGACTTACGGGGAAAAGAAAAAGAGACAAACATAGAGGTGAAAAACGCTAGGAGGTACGCTAAGTAGGATCATTCTGCGAGTAATACAGCTAGTCAACCTTCGCCTGGCCTTCACAGTGAAAGGGGGCGAATCAAGAAGAAAATTTAAAAAGAACAAGATACGTCACACTTCGACGTCTAAGAAAGGGTGGAGGTGAAAACGGGGGAAAAGAAAGGATGGGACGAGAGAGGAAGGGGGGGAGGAGGAGAAGTATCACTGGCGGGGGAAAGAAAGGCGGCCTTCTGAGGAGGAAAACAGGTCTATTGCACATCCGGAGGAGGGCAATGGGATAAAACCAAAACTTCCGGGGCTAGGGGAGGGGGACCAGTAGGAAAGGGAAACGTACACTTCTTCTGAGAAAAGAGAGAATGACGAGGAAGACTGGAAAAAAAGAGTTGGGAAGCCGAAAAGTGGACGAAAAAGCTCATAAGGAATAAAAAAATGTGAGGGGGAGGTACCATCTGTCTTTCGGGTCAGTCGCGAGCAAGGGGTAAATATTCTTCGGGATGGACGTGTCTTAGAGGGCGGAATGAGTTATGAGGATTGAATGACGACCAAGGAGACGGACTCGAAGGTCCTAGCAGTATGACCACTGGAGCAGAAGAATTCTGCAGCGAGGGGCAATTTGTAACCACCGTAGTTCTCACTTTGAATAAGAAAGGGATTCACAGGGGGAAGGGGAAAAGATAAAACACGTCGTGAGGGGAAAAAAAGAAGAGACTTCTAAATTTGATCGCCTGAGAGAAAAAGGGAGAGGGGTTCGTCTCTCGCAAATCCATTAATAAAAAAAAGTCTCGGAAGGAGAGAGGGATCGAGCGCTCGTCAGAAAACCCGGTAGAAAAGGGGAAAAAAGGAATAAGTTGCGGGGAGAAAAAAAAAGGCCGTGTAAAAAGTCTTTCGGAACACAAGGAAGAAGTTTGAAATCAGGGGGAAAACACGTGCAGGTGTACGTGAAAAGAAGAAGGAGGAGACGCGAAGTGCGGGACTCCGAAGTAACAGTAACAGAATTACGAATGGAGCGTAAAGATCATCGACTCCTTGGTTGCCACAAATTCCGCCCAGGAAGGGAGCCCTCCTTCCTTCACACAGGGAGGAGTCAGACGTCGGGAAAAAGCGTCCCGAAGGTCGGAAAGGGGGAACAAGGGAGATAAACCTGCCGATTCTCTGGAGCTCAAAAGGAGAGAAGAGAGGACCAACCTATCGAGAGAGAAAAACGCCACTTGCCGGAGCGCAAGAGAAGACACAGGAAAAAAGGTGTCTCCTTGGAAAGGGAAGAGGGAGGGCGAAACAGAGATCCAAACAAAAAAGAAAGATTGGTCATCTTCAAAAGAAGAGGAAAGTGAGTTTCGGTCGATGGAGAGGTGAAAGAATGGTATAGAACGCCTGGGGCAAAAGGAGGGGGTTAATGCAAAAAAAGAAGAAAAGATGAAAAAAGGGAAGAGAAAAGGGACGTGTGAAAAGAACCTACAGTCGACAGAAGCGGAGAAAGGGATACCGAAAATCGCACGCACGAGGGGGGAGGGAAGGTGGGTGGAACCCTATGGAAGGGAAGGAATCCGTTCCAAGGGGCTTTACGTGGGGCTACTTCTAGGAAGCGTGCCTCGAGAGAGCATCAATTTGGCGGTGCCGCACGTAAAAAAGGGACCCTTTGTAAAAAAAAGGGCGAACGATCAAGCTGAGGATGTTTTTTCCCTAACAACGAGTAAAAAAAAAAAATCAAAGGGCAAGTTTTCGAGGAGACGATGACAGAGCGAAGCGAATAAAGCTCGGTCGGGAACCGGATTCTTCCGGAAGGGACAAAAGAAAATTGGAAGAGAGACTAAAATTCTCATATTCGAGGCCACACCTGCACATTGCAAAGGGACCGCGAGAGGTGTCTTTAACCGAGTCAAACCCGACGTGGATCTTCGTTGATCGGGGAAGGGGAAAGAGAAAGGAGTTAAAAAGAAAGAACGTAAAAAGAAGGACCGAAGCATCAGGGATGGATGAACGGGCAAAGCGAAGGGAGAGATTCTACTTCCGTAGACGGGTCGAGCAATGACCGAAGAGGAAAGCGTACTCAAGCGAATTACCACGAAAGAAAGGAAGGGCGGGTAGCTCGAGCGCTCAATGGAAACAGTTGTAAACGGTCAGTAGCCCAGAAGGAAAGGGAAATAAAAAGCATCCCGGCGGCGGAAATTGCTTGAATTGCAGAACATTCATTGGAGGACCAAACAAGGGCGGTTGAGGGCAGATCGTCAAAGCTTGAAGGCTAGGTGGGAGAGGAATCTAAATTGGGTTGACTGACGGGGGGCAAAGGGTCCATTAAAAATATTATTCTCCAGAAAGAAATTGAAAAGAATTTCTGGTATTCGGAAACCTGCGACAGGGGGGGAAAAGATAATAGACTAAGGACTAGCGGCGTTCTCCACTAGGGAGCGGGAAACAGCAGGGAAAAAGAAGGATGGACTCTTCTGTAAAGGTCAGCCGTCGCCGTTTTGCTGAAGAGGGGAGGGAAGGCTTAAAGAAGGCGTCGAATGGACATAGACCTATTTCCTCCAAATGGGAAAGGAGAGCGCTACCAAACCCAAGCCTAGAAAAACCAACGGGAAGTGTAGAAAACGAGGTGGAAGAGGAGGAAAAAAAGGAGGCATACGTGAGTGAAGGAACGTGACGTCACGAGAAAATTGGGAGGGGGGGGGGGGATAAATGACGAAGTGCGATATGGGGCCTTGTGAAAAAGAGGAGGGAGCTAGTTAGGGGACGAAGAGAGGGCCTTCCTCACATAGGGAGAAACGAGGATGGATAACTGAGAAAAGAAAGCAGTTTCCTGATGAATGCCTTAGGAGAAGAGGAAAGGGGGGGGTGACTAGGGGACTAAAAAATGAAGGCATCGCAGGGGAGTGACGAAGTGTTTGCAGAGTGAAAGAACCATGGCGGTTGTGAGGGGAGAGAATCATCTATTACTCAATTAGGGGGGGGGGGAAAGACCTTTTGGGGAGAAACCCTTGTTGCCGGTACGTTTCAAACAGAGAAGGTCAAGCGTTGAAAAAGATGGCGGAAAATATGAGCAACAGTGGTGTGTCCTCTTCGAAGAGAGGACCGCGGTGGTCAGGTTGAAGGGTCGCAGATGAGAAAGTAGGCAGTTTGAGTGAACGAAACGGGAGGGAAGCGGCTCATCACGTCCGGTAGGAAAAAAAACGGCCGGGTGACGGATGAGAGTCGTCGAATTTGAAGGAAAAACGCGGAGAAGGAGCCGTAAGATAAAGGGAAGGGAACCGGGGAGCATAGCCGTGAGGGCCAGCAAGTCCGCGAACTTAAGGAAAGGGGGAGAACATGCCTGGAGGAACACAACAACAAAGGGAGGAGGAGGAAAGAATATCTAAAGGCAGAAGGAAACAAACTGGCTCACAGACCTGAGAAAAAAAAAAGGCTAAAGCTTTATCCTAATAAGAGGCGAGCGGACAGTTACTAGGGGCGGATGGCCACGGACGAATTACCCCGTAAGATCATGTCCAGGCAAGCTGGCAGAAAACACCCTTCGGGACGAACGGCGACTACGGGTGATACAGAGAGCCGGACTAAAGCAAGCAAAGGGGCAACCACATCTTAATTTCTAGAAGGAAAACGTGGACACGGGGGGTCAAAGGAAAAGGAACGAAGGGAAGGCATGGTCGGCAATTGAATTAAAAAAAGCGATTTGGAACAAAGGGAAAAGGGGGACCTGGTAGTCAAAAGATTCAGCTATGAAAGGAGAATCAAATCAGTGGAGATACGACCCAACCAAAGAGGAGAACAGGAACAAATCGTTCCTTCATTTATAACAAGAGGAAGGACAAACCCACACAAAGTGGGTCTAAATTCTGAAACATTAAGGGGTCAGAGGGGGAGCTGGAACTTGAAGGCAACATGTGGTGTCTGCAAGAAGCCATAAGGAGAAAAGGGAAGGGACGAAAACGAGGTGGTTGAAATAGGCGATCGACGAGAAAAACAACACGAAGACCGGTGTAGAAAAGGGAACACTCAAAAAGGGAAACGGGAAAACATTACGCCTCGGGAGAAAGAGAAAAAAAAATGGGGGGGATACAGAGCGAGATGTTGCAGTGAAGCGGAGGGGGGTAGAAAGAGAAAGTCCTGTTCCGGAAGAGAGGACCTAGAGGTAAAGCTCCTTGAATGGATCATAATGATCAAAGGAAGAAAGAATAACTAACCACGCCGACGGCGATCGAAGTTTGAAAAAACAAGGGAAGGAATCCGATTTCGAGAGAAGTCTCTCGGGGGGAAGGAAATCCTAATAAGCAGAACGTCTATTCACAAAAAAAGGACCCCGGGCGCAGAGGAAAAAAGCATAAAAAGGAGGCAATCTCGACTCCTCAGGTCTAATGCAGGAAAGAGGAGCCTCACCGAAAGCTACAACATTTGGCGGGAGGGACATCAAAAAATAATGGACAAAAACGAAGAGAAACTGCGCTTTCTCAAGACGGTGGGCCAGGGGGGTTAACACACATAATCACATCAAGAACGTACCTCAGAGCAAGGGTGCTCCCCGTCCTTGATGGCCGAAAGATTCAGGTACTATCCAAAAGAGAAGGGGATCGGGGAGGGACGAGGAGCACCTATCGGCTGATGTAAGGGCATTGGAGTGTGAAGGAGCGAGGAGAAAAAAGATTGAATTTTCTAAGGCAAAGACCTCCGTTATATTAACAGGAAAACGGATCCGCCCTTCTTCTTAAAAGGCGAGGGGGGGGTGACAACGGGTTTCTTCAAAGGTAAAAGCACTGAAGGGAAAAGGGGAGATCACTGGAAAAAAGAAAGGAGGGGGAAAGTAGCAATCCTCAGAGAAAGCGTTGAGTGGCTTCGGCAAGGCGTACTTGACGTGGTACGTCTCTCACCAGGTTTCACATTACTTAAGGAGCAGAAGGGCCAGAAACTTGATCGCGCGAAAACTTGACAGAGACCCAAGAAGAAAGAGGCCAAAGGATCGGGAGGAGGTCGAAGGACCAGCCGTGGAGACGGGTCTGGTCACCTGTTCCAGCAGCTTGGGGGGGGGGAAAGGGAAGCGAACCAAAAAGCAGGGGTGTAAAAAGAAAAATTAACGCCTTCGAAGAAGGAGGGAAACGAGGCCAAACCGCTTACGGAGGAACGTATGACGCCAGGCCATCGTAATAAGGGGGGAAAAACAGGACCATCACCGGCAGGGTAAGAATCAAGGATCCGAGTACGCCCGTCTGCTCAACCTAAATGTAGGGGGGAAAAAAGAACTCGCGGGCGAGTCCGGGCCGGAGGTCTCTTCAGGTCGGAAGAGGGAAAAAAGAAGTCGCGAGACAAGGGCCGACCGATCTAGTCCAACAGCAAAAAAGGGATAGGTACTTGGGAAACTCCGACGAAAAAAAGAGAAGAAAAACACTCTAGTATGGAAAGTAGAGAGCCGCAGAACCAACGGAAAAAGACACGGGTGAGAGGAGCTTTAGCGGTACGGCCTCCTGAAGGAGATGATGGGCACGCGATTCTCGCTAGGTATCGAAAAAGAAAGAGACAGAGAATCTATTCGTTTTGCACCGGGGAAACCGAACGGGGAGAAGACGCTACTCTATTGAAGACGGAACAAAGCGGGCTGAATGTTGGTGCCCATTCGTCTGAGGAGAGAAGGAAAGAAGGGAAATTCGTGGGCTACGTCGGCGAAACGAGTACGAGGGAGGAGAGAAAATTTTCGGGAAAAAGGAAAAGGACACGGTGGGGACCGAAAAAGGGGGCCTATTCCGAAAAGATATTAAGAAAAGGGTGGACGAAGATAAAAAACAGGTAAGTCGAAAGAACCTACCCCTGAGTGGGAGAGGGCTAAAGCGGGGGAAGAAACCTGAGAGGAAAAAGAGGGGCGAACGTGAGGGAAGAAGGACTTGAAAAACGGAAGGGGGGTCTAATGAGAGAGGAAAGGCCCCTCACATGAGAGGAAGCGTTACTAAAGCGTGGTCTGGTCCACGTCGGGACGCGGGGGAAAGAGAGGAGGTGCGTCACATGATCCCTTTTACAAGAAGCCGAGAGGGGAAAAGGCATTGACTGGAATGCCAGGGAAAGAAAAATATGTCACCCATAGACTTCGTTATAACGAAATGGACTCATAAAATCGAAGTACAAAAAAAGGAAGATTAACCGATAGCGCTCGCGACAGCTCTATCCAATGAGAGGCGTGGGAGAGTAAAGGAATGCAATCACGGGAGGAAAAAGAACATGATGGAGAGCCTGCTAGGAAACATTGAGGGAAAAAAAAGGGATCAAGTTGCAGCGTTCACTTGAGAGGAACTGAATCTAAGCGGAAATGTGGGTCGTGGGGACATACGTTGTCACGAGAGAAAGAAAAAAAGGAGACAAATTAAGAATATTGGGGCGGAAAGCAGAAAGGTTGAAAGGGAGTAAAAAGAAGTCAGAGGAGAGAAATCGTACTTCTCTCACCGAAGGACCTCCAGGGATACAAGTCAATCGTTGGAAAAATTATCGGAGAAGAAGGGGTGACAGCTTGTTAGGATTCTCTTGTATCAAGAGGGAAAAGGGAAAGGGAAAGCTAAATTGCGAGAAGATAAACAATCAAACAGAAGGAAGGGGATTAGCTCTCTAAACAGAAGAACCTGAGGGGTCTGGACAATGGCAGCTGATGACGATTCGTAAGTTGATGGAAAAAAACGGTCCAATTGGAAATATACGGTACTTCAACTCCCGAAGGGTGGCGAAGGGATATCTCTCAAAAGGCAGGGGTCTTGCCCACCCGGAGAGAGGGAAGGTGCGCGAATCGTGAGTGAATTAAAATGGAGGAGGAGGGAAAAGAAGGAGAAGAACGAAAAACAGGAGAAAATGTTGTCTTTAATCAAAACATAATTACGAGCTTCGTGTTTGTAGAGAGGTGGCCCGATCTTCGTTAGGTAATTGAATGGTGGGACTAATCGCGTCAAGGAAAAGGTTTGTAGCGCCGCCTCGGGGGAGACAGAGGCAGTGGACAGTGTATTGGGGGGGGGGGGGTCGATTCAGGGAAACCAGCCGCGGGGGGGGGAGGGAGAGGGTTGCATTGAAAAACCGAATCCGAGTCCTTGTTTCCGCGCTGATGAAGGAGTAGGAAACCGGTATTGGCCGTGGAAGACGGATAGGAGAAGAAAGCATCGAATCCTGGGGGCGGGTGGAAGAAAGAGATCGTACGGCTGAAAGGAGGGGGGAGAAGAGTTGAGGGGGGCGCGAAAGGAAGAGAAATTTTTACCGGACGAAGAGGCGTCTAACTGTGGATGCAGAAGGGACGATCCTGCGAAGAGGTAAACGTTGACAGATGGAGAAGAGGGAACATGTCTGAAGCCGCGAAAAAAAAGGAGAGAAGGGGGTACAGCCTTCCTTGACCTTCATAGAGAAACAAAAAAAGAGAGGGTAAAAAGTAGAAGGTTGTGGCCCAATGAGGGAAGGGAGGATCTTAAGAGATGGGAGAGGGAATATGGACCTAGGGTCAAAGGGGGGTCACTGGGGTAAGGAAAGGAGAACTTCTTGCCGCAGAAAGGAACTGGACACAGAGAAGAGAGTAGGAAGAAACTCAAAGATAACCGGAAAAGGGACGAGATAAGGAACGAGAAAATTCTCGTGAACGACACCTCAGACACCCTAACAACAAGAGGGGATAGAGAACCGAAAATACCAGTGGAGGCTCAAACTTCCCTCTTAAAGGGAAGGAGGAGAAAATGCCAAGTACAGAAAGAACAGCTTGGGGGGGGAGAATATCAAGGGGGGGGAAGGACCACAGAATTGAATAGAGGTGAACGCAAAGAAAAAAAATCCATTTATAATGACTGAAGCTAGTTCCTGAAAAAAGAGGATAACCCCGACACACTTGAATCGCGTCAATGAGAAGCAGAAAAACCATTCTAGAATGTTTCGGGGCGAATATGCGTAAGGTAAGCTCTAGGTGAAAAAGCACCATTTGTGGCGAATACGATTAATGAAGAGGGAGGTCAGCGCCCTCGACACAAGAAAAATGAAAAATGAGGAAACTTAGATAAAAACAGCGCCATGAACAAGTCGAGGGGTACCGTACGACACTCTACCTTGACCGTTACAGAAAAAGGGAATAAACCCCCTTGGGAGAAGCTAAGAGAAGGGGGGGTTTGTAAGAACGCTTATGGCATGCGAAGGGAGAGATGAAAAGTGCAAATTGCGGAGAGCTGAACATTCGAAGGGGGCCTCTCATGACTTCCGTCCGAAAAGAAAAAAAGGGGAAAAAGGCCTGAGAAGTCGTTCTTGTGGAAAGGAAGATACCTGTTCGATCTCCCGGTCCCCCTTGGGGGGATGCAGGAAAGGAAGTGAAGAAACGGGGAAAGAGGCATGCTAAGAAAAGGAGGAAAGCGTTGCCGGAATACCCGATTGGGAAAAGAAACTTCGTTCTCGCGGACCATTCACAAGAAGGAGCGAAAAACAAGTTCGGCAAACTAGATGGGAACGAAAAAACAAATATAAAAAGAAAATGGTGGCAATACCTGTACGCGAAATCGACTTATCACATGTGGCATCAGGAAGCCGTGGATTGAGTCAGGGCGAGCCACTGAGGGAGAGAAGGGTGTGGGTCTGTGCGCGCCCGCAAAGATCATCAAGGAAAATTCGGGGGGTCGACGAGGAGCGTCATCAGCGGCATGTGAGACGACACCGTCTGAGTTGACCGAAAGTTACAGCAATCTGCAGCGCCGGAACTTTACCACAAGGGAAAGGAGGAAAAGTAAAAAAAAGGGGAACGAAATCAAAGACCAATAACACGTCGGGGTGAAGGTGGTATAAACTCGAGAAATGGTGGAAATCAAAAAGAGAAATCTTTCCAGGGTTCTATCAAAAAGGAAGGAAAGGAATATTGAAGGCAGGTCTCCTCAAATTGTACGCAGCGGAAGGAGAAGCGAGGCGAAAAGAAAGGGAGCAACTCTAACTCTGATAAGGAAGGGGAGTTAACACCGAGTAGGGAGGAACACACAGTAAATCAGCTGGAAGGACTCCGCTTTGGAGTTGAAAGGAGGGTGTACTCAAAGAAAAAAATTGCTAAAACTCCTTAGAGAGAGAAAAAGGGGAGGAAGGCCAAAGTAAAGCCCTTACGGAAAGGTAACGGGATCAAGAAAACTCCCGGGTTTGCCACCATTCCCACAGGTGGGACTCTAGGACAGGCTGCCTACAGGGAAGGGGAGAGAAGAGGTGTCGGTCACGAGGGCACCGGAGAAGGGAGAGGAGGAAAAGAGTCAGAATCTTCAAAAGCGAAGAGAACCTCCTCCCTCAGCCCAAAACGGCAAAAGGGCAAACAAGAACGTGGCCGCGTCGGCGGCGAACAAA
>Ga0179593_1463543_pt1 | contig 10015 bp, 10 predicted proteins | sample CZODoug2_1_08_16_FD_185931 | JGI IMG/M metagenome (GOLD analysis project Ga0179593, IMG submission 185931) | Vadose zone soil fungal communities from Angelo Coast Range Reserve, California, USA - CZODoug2_1_08_16fungal (PacBio error correction) | ecosystem: Environmental > Terrestrial > Soil >...
ACAAGATCACAAATGGAAAAAAACGGAGTAAACAAGAAAGTGGGAGCCAGAAAAAATCAATACGGGTTTACAAATTGGACAGAAAGGGTGGGGGATTGTCCAATGGCAGCAGCGAGCCACTGAAGACCTGCCGGCAAGTGTACAACTGAATCCCCCACTGAAGACAAAGGGAGAAAAGGGGGTCCCAAACAGAGTCCACTCAAAAACATCGGCGGTGAGCCAGGTAGAGATCACAATCACGTTACGAAGAACTGAGCAAACATAATTGTCTCATCACATCCAACAGGCGGGTATGGGGAAAAAGGAGGGCTGGGGGGAAAGGGGCAAAAACCGAATTAAGCTTACAAATCAAGGGTTAGAGTTTTCTCGGAAAAGCTATGAACGTACTTGGCTGAAGAGGAACTTGAACAGTCATTCAAAAGACTGAAATATAAGCGGAATGCAAGGGTATCCGGTGGGGCTTGCGAAACCAGCAATACAAAAAACGGCAACGACGGTCATCACCAGTCTTCACAGAAAGATTCCAGGAATTCAAAGGGGGTTTCAAATTGAAACACCAAAAGTTTCCTAGTACAACGGGGGAAAACCATCAAAAGACAAGTATAACCAAAGCAAAACACCAGAAAGGGGGGAAGAGGTTCTCTACTCATAGTCTTAAAGGGCCTAGGGGCCAAAAAAGGGAAACAGGGGCAGGTATTGTGGCCTAACCGGGAGGAGAGATATAGGTTGAAGAGGGAACGCGGCAATAAAAGAAACAGTGTGCATAAAAATAGTTAGTATAGTGGTGAGAGGGTGCCACTGGAGCGACGCAACGAAGACTGCACCAAAGGGGTCCGGGGAACGCAAAACTCGGTGTTCTAAAAGCGGAATCCGAAAAGGAACAAGGGGAGGTCGGGGTGCCCTGGTGGCACAACAACCGGGGAACAAGTGGGGCAAAAAACACTGGGAAAAAAGAAAATGGGGTTCATCGTTTTTTGGGGTGCACAGGATCGATTTCCGTGCCGGGCCTTCCGGGGGGGAAATCCGCGTAGAGTGGTGGACGGGGAGCAGGTCCGTCACCATCATAGTAGTACCCCGTCATTCATAACAGTTAGAAATGGAAGGAAAAAAAAAACGTCTCGTAAAGACGGAGGCCGCCGTCGGGAAGGGAAGGGACACGCACAAGCCGACGCTGGTGAGGGAAGAGATTCGCTTAAGTGGACTCCCACGATAGACAGAAGGGACGGAGCGGTAAGTTTTAAAAGGCGTCGCACCGGAAAAGGAGGAGACATGGAGATGGCCTACCGGTTCATCTCGATTGAACTACTGAATGCAGGAGGAAGAATCCAATCCGTGGAGTTGTCGGGGGGTCGCTTTTGCTCCGGAGCTGCGTTCGAAGGCAGCCGATGTGACCCTCGGAAGCCTAAGACTTACGAGGACATCGGAGCAGTTTAAGAAGCGGGACAGCAGCCGTCCGCGCAGGAAACAGTGAGGGGACGGCTAAAAATACCGAACGAGCTTCTGTCGGCCAGAGACCTAAAAAAAAAGTCGTTTGAGGCTAAAATACATGGAAAAAAACTCTTAGAGGAGAAACAGGCAAGGCCGTACGACGGGGAAAGATCGCGCGCTCAAGAACAAGGACGCCGTCCGCCGCAGAAGCAACGCCAGCCTCGGTGGTCGGCCGATATAAGGGAAACACTGACCTCCAATAGCTTCTGACAACGAGAAGACGGGGGGGCCTTCTGCGCCGAGTCGGGGGAGCTCACAGGAAAAAGGGGGAAGGAGATCTAAAAGTAGAAGGGACGAAGGGAGAGGACTAGCGGAGACCTGCTCTTTCCTAAAACCGTTCTTACGCGAAGGGAAAAGGAAGTCGGTCCCGGCGGACGAATCACACGAAGGGGGACCGACCGCGCCTTGGAAGGGGGGAACTGGTGGAAGGAGACGGATACGATCAAACAAAAAAGGCTGGGGAGAAAGAGATCCTTCTCCGACACAGTCGTCCCAGGCAAAAGCGGGAAAATCCGCTTCGTAGCGGCCGGGAAACGACTCAGGACACCTTCGCGCCGGCCTGCTAGGCGAAAGGGAGCAGGGGGGAGGACCGCCTGCCCTTCACGAAGAGGAAAGAAACCCAGAGAAAGTGGGGACGGCACGGGGGGAAGGCACTCTTGAGATCTACAGAAGAGGAGCCGAAAAACAAGAGGACTCGGAGAAAACAGCAGCGGCAGGGCGGCCAAGGACTAAAAGGACGTCAAAGACTTCTTCGGGGGGGCTGCGCGGCGGAGGAACGAAGGGTCCCTAAACTCGCAGTACGAAACGTCGGAATCCCGGGAAGTCATGATCAAAAACAGGAGGGATCTGGCGGAAGTTCGGAATAAAACAAGAAGAGTAGGGCAAAACTAGGGTTAGTTAGGAACAAAGAAAAAGTCTTGGACACCCAACTCTCCTCGGATTTAGCAGACTTCACCAGCAACTTGCCAGGACGCGGTCTGAGGGGACCGAGAGGACACCGTCTACTAATCGCATCATATTTCTGCCCCCTCTCCACATCTTCGAGCGAGGACGTTCTCGTCAATATACAGGAGCAACATCCTACGGCCAAAGAAAAAGGAATTGACGAGTAGGAAGAAAGCTCACTCGGAAGATCGTAGGAAGAGTTTCTGCGACTACCTTCAGAGAGAGGTCCATCGTCGCGAGGGACGGAAGAAAAAAAAAGCGTCCGCCCTTCAGGGGCGAGAAAAAGGGGGAAGGAACAAACGAATGACACTCGTTACTGAAACAGCAGCGGGGTAAAACAAAACGAACTTCGGCGACGAAAGAGAAGGTAGCTGGCAGGATTGCGGGGAAGAGGCACGCAGGAAGGTGACCTAAAAAAAAAAGACGAGGGGAATGAAAAGAACACAAACAGACGCGAGAGATTTCCCTCGTAACTATGATCGGAGGCGTGGGGGGTTTAAAAACCATTAAAACCAAAGCCTAGGGAATTGTAGGGCAGGGGTCAAGGGGGGAGTTGAAGGCAAAAAAGGGAAAGTCGAGTTTGTTTAAGGGTCAAGATATACCCCGGGTGACTGACTGAAGGGAGTAAGACGTCGAAAAAACAAAGGGTGGTGGGCCATGAGAAGGACCGGGGGGGGGGATCGTCTAACTCGAGACGGGAGCCACGAAAATGGTCAGAAAGAAGTGCTGAAAAGAGACTTAAGGAAGGAAGGGAGCACCCAAAGCAACAGAGAGAGACTACAGGGATGGCCACAACAGCAAAGGGACATGGGCCACAAACAGCATTTTCTTGAAGGTAAGACCAAACGGCATTGGAAACGGAGTGGGGGTGATACTGTGATAGGGGATAGGGGGCCCCGGTTTTCCTCGACTGGGGCAGGGGGGGGGGGGTACTATGGAACCACGAGAACTTGCGGAAAAAAGAAGCAGGTGCGAAGGGCGGAGTGTGGCCGAGAAAGGGTCATTTTACTCGTTTTCTCATCAAAAACGGCAAAGGCAAGAATCTGTCTGGTCCACGCGGGTGGACACGTGAATAGGAAATCCAGAATGTCCAATACGTCCCTCAGGGAGAGAAGCTCGAAAGACGAGGGGTTGACAACTGCTAATGAGCAGAGTTTAGAAGGACACCTACTTACAAACCTTTTCAAGATCCCCTCGTGCGTTTGTCTTAATAAAAATATCTGGTGCTCGAGTAAAAATTGGGAAAACGAGGTATCAAGCGAAAGTCCCCTACGAGGTCGTTCAGGTGATAACCGGCGGCTTGGGGGAATAAAGAGAAACTTTTCTAAGGGGGGATTCAAGTCTGACACGGCATGAAGCTACTTAGAGGGCGGGACCACACGAACGAAACAAAGCGGAAGTGGTCGTAAAAATATTGCGGGGGGGATCCAAGGGAAGTTTGCAATGTCCGTGGGGTGAAGGATGAATAGCAGGGCGCCCTGATCTCAGCGCTAAAAACCAAAGTGAGGAATAGAAGAAGGAAGTCGCGAACCTTCAGAAAACACTAAATAGAAACCATCAACGGGGATCCAAAGCAACTGGGGGTTTTATCGAAAAACTGTGCAGGATGGTTGGTCAACTTGGGAAAACAGACTATTAAAAAGGCAAGTCAGGCAAGGACTGTGTCAGAAAATCAAACTGAGAAAGGAAGTGACTTCAACAAATCGACGGTTACGAACCGGATCAAACACAGATCCGGCGGCAAAGAAAAAAGAAATGAAGACAGTGAAACTCTGGAACGCCGCGGAGACCCAGATGAGTTAGGAGCCAAAAGCGGACCGAGGGGGGCCGGGGGGGCAGTGAAAGGTGGGACCAACTCTCTAAGTAGCTTGGAACAAGCAGGGGCGATTTGCTCCTGTGGGCCAAGAAGGGGGGGTGACGGCTCAAGTGAAAGTCACAGCGGACGACCTAAAGCGTCGCCGGAACAGGTGGGCGTGCAGAAACCATCATCAAAGGGTCGGAAAAAGCCAAACAGGAAACCTGAGTGGCCGCATTTCTTTCCGGAGTGGGGCGAAAAAGGAAAAAACCAACCAGCGATGGGAAAAGGGGGGAACCCTAAGAAAACATCAAAAAAACCTAAAAGTGAAATTCTTGACTCGAACGCAAGAAAATGGGGCCTGTTCGGGCGTGACAAGGGGTGGAGGGGAGTTTGTGGTCCCTACCCCGTCGTACAGAGGTGAAGTGTGTGTTAGGAAGGAAATCATAATTGTCCCGCGGGGGCCGCAAAGAGGTGGGACACTGGGTTTGGGGAGACTGTCCGCGAGAAAAAGACACGAAGAACCAAAATTGAAGAAGGGGACAAATCGTTCGAACTTAAGCCCGAATCAGTAAAAGGGGAAGAGGGTAGTGCCACGGTTTGCAACCTCGGCCTCCAGTGAAAACTCAGCGGGCAGGAGAAGGGACGACTTTCTGTGGAATTGGTAAACTCAAGGAAGAGTTACTCGTTGCCTACCAGGGACGACGAATAAGGAGGGTAATGCTGGGGGAGTGGGAGATTAGAGGCAACACGCGTGGCACTAAGGGAATTCGCCTGCGGGGGGCGGCCATGGGAGAAGGCAAAACAGCTCCGCCGTCGCCGGCCCAGGAAGAAGATAAGGACACTGCAGGCGGACAAAAACAGTTGAGGGAGGAAAGCCCCGACAAAATAGATGTTGACGTTCCGGACAAGAAGAGCAGCTGACCGAGGCGCAACAGCTAGGCGTGGCACGCCTGGGGGGGGGTCAAAACGCTGCGACGGAAGGCAAAGCGTAGGGAGTAAACTCGTCAATGCTTAGGTTTGCGTAGGGTTTTAAAGAACTGACTCGACAGGGGCGACGACGGGTGGACCGAAGGGCCGCAACTGACCTGAGCACCGGGCTAAAAAGAACTCCTAGGCTGTTCAAAGGACTCTCTAAAAAAGAAGTCACCTGCTGGCTTGAACACCTCAAAGAAGCAACGAACGAGCGGGGGGTAAGGGACGCCTAAATGTCCCACTTGAAACGGTCTGCGCAAGGGAAAGGAAGCGCCTCTCTACGAAGCGCTCAAGGAAAAGGGAAAGCCGTCCGCCGCGACAAAAGAAGAGTCGTAGCCCTTGAAGTAATGTCAGCCCCCAACGCTGCTTTTAGGAAGCCTATAAGGCGGTTGCGCTGAGGACGGAGGCAGGCGCTATTCGAAGGGAGTATGAGGGGACAAAAGGAAACAGCACTCAGATCCCTTTGAAAAAAGGGAAAGACGGCGCGACTGGGCAAGGAAACTACGAGTTAAGAAGCGCCGGGGTCCGGACGCTAAGGGCGGAAGGTCGTCACTTCTCGAACCTCGAAGTTCAAACGCGCAAACTGGACGACTGGGGATTGTCAGAACAACAAACTTCTTCTAGAACAAAGAGATCCTTATCCTTCCAACCAGTAGAAAGACTCGGCGAAGGGGTGGACGCGGCGTCGGCGCCAGAGAGAAGGCAACGGGGGAGCGACTGCCCAAAAATATAAACACGCGCACGTCAGACGAGGTCAAAAATTAGATTATTTCTTTTACGGGCCGACGGAGCGGCCGGCTGTTGCAGGACGCAGGCGGAAGAAGCGCCACCAGGCTCGGGGAACGCAAGGGGAGACGGCCGAAACTAGCGACCTGGCCAGAAAACGAAAAGTCGTGCTTGCCGTGACGGGGGCGGACGGGCGTCCTTCCTTGTCAGGAAGTCGAGGGAGGCGCGTCGTGCCACGCCGAGCGAACCCGACAAGCGATCGGGCCACGAAAACCTCCCTCGGAAGTCGTGCGTAGGTGAAAAGAACCTCCTCTTCGAACGGAGGGACAGTGTCGAGGCCGGACATCAAGAGAAGCCCGCGGCTCGAAGGGATAAGGATTACCCTGCCGATGAAGGCGAAAAGCTGAAAACGGCTTCCAGCACTCGGGCTCGCTTTCGAGCAGCGGGCAAGTGCTCAAAAAGACTCACCGCAACAACCGACCAGGGCGCTTGAGTGGGGTTCGTCCCGAAGCCGTCGGATATCGACTTTCGAAGTCGTAAGTCTCAGAAGGTTCTGAGTCGGAAGCACCGGCGCTGCCTGCAGGCCTCGGGAATGCTCTCGCGTAAAGACGGGACACAGAGCGCAAAAGCTTTCTAGAAAAGGGGAGAAAAATCGGCTGACCAGGCACATCAAAAATTCGGGATCAGGGCCCCTGAAGGAAGAGGCGCGAAAGGGGGAGGGGTGGTCAGATTAAAGCTCGATACCTTAGTAACTCCAGAAGGGGGGGGGGACTGACACAGAACAAAATTCAAAACTAAATACGCGGGTCCCCACTGCGTAAAGCTCGAGGAAGTGACCTATTTACAAACAACCCCAAAGACAGGTCAAGTCCTGTTGGAACGGAAGTGAAGGGAGTTTCGTTGGGCCCCTGGATACGGGGGGTGGTGCCAAACCGTGGCAAAAAGAAACGATCACCCGGGGTGAGTCAATAAAATACTTACAAAAAAAAAGTGTGGGGGCCACGGGGCCAATGAATTGGGGGCAAGGCAACTTGTGAAGGGAAAAAAATAAGCGAAACGAGGAAGCAGACCATAACGAGGATACCTATAAATTAAAAAAGTCGAACGGCCAACCACACACGCAACCTCCGCTACTGAAGGGGATGGAAAAACAAGCCCCTCACCACTGTTACCTGGGAACCGACGAAAAGGTTCCCTTTCGCTGGAATCCTCATGGGAAAAGGGGGGTTCATGAGTCGTCATGGATAGGTTGAACGTGTTTTAGACTGGAAGAGAGGTGTGGTAAAAAACCTCACGTAAAGAAATGCGGCCAAGGAGGTTTGGCTACTGGGGAAGGGGGCGCGCAAAATACTTGGACTCAAAAAAAAAAAAACTCCTAAGACAGGCGTCGTCACGCTGGGGGGCAAATGGAAAAGGGGGGGCCCGCAGTCTTCATAAACAACAAGGTCAATCGCTCTCCCAAAGGCAAAGCGAAAAAAAAAAAGCCTTGTGTCCAAAAAGAGATTAGCAAGCGTTGCCTGAACGACGGAAAACGCGTTTCCATCCCCCCGCCTCGGTGCGGGAGAACGCATCGACTGGGGGTCTACGACTGCAGAGGGAACCGGACTCGACCCTTTGGAAGAAAAGGTGAATATTTGATCTGTTATAACAAGTAGAGTTGATAAGATAAAGCCTGGTTGATAAAGGGGGGGGATTCAAAAAAAAATTAATATTACTTCCCTGAAAAAGTGGTCACATCGGAACCAAACAAATCACTAAGGGGGGGGCGGTAAAAAAAAGTGCGTTGGGGGCTGGATTAAAGGGTATTGGTTTCTAAGGCACGTTTGGTGTTAAATGATTACAGAGGGGCGGTCATGAGGAGAGAAACACAAAAAAAGATAGGGGAGTATGAAAAGGAGAACCTCTCTGAGAAAATAAAAAAGGAAGGTAGGCAATCAAAAATCAGGCCTGTGGGGGGGTACGAACTTAGATGTGGGGGGTGTGGTCAAGGGTAAAGAGAATGAAACTTCAACAAGCCGAGTGGACCTAACCAACCACTGATCCAAATTCTTAAGGTAATGACCAAATCGACGGTTGATCAAAGGGGGGAAAGCAGAAGGATTCCAGGAACTCTGGAAAATAGAAGGTACTCTCGGCGCCCAGAGGGCGGTACGCCACAGCGACCTCGGGTATGCCAAAGGGGGGGCAGTCGGGGAAGAACCGCGGGATAATCCGGTGGGCTGGAAATTGCACCTCGAATGAAAAGGCGTGTGATTTCGAGGCACGGAAGGGACACCAGAGTGACGAAAAAACAACAAGCGTCTTGCCGGACCGTGGCATAAAACACAAGTCACCGCCGATACGCCACCCGCCCACCCCCCCAGGGAACAGAAAGGAAGCAAATTGGGGAAGTGACTTGAAAAGGTTTGCACCATGAAAAACCTCGGGCCAGGAGAGAAAACACGGAACACCCTAGCCAACGACCAGGAAGCAAATTCTACCGTCTACGGGAAAATTCGTTGGCCAGATCTGGACAATTGTTCCGGTTGAAACTGGCCAGGTCACATGGTTCTTGGGTGTGGGTTGCCATCCACTGTGAGGAGTATGTGTGTAACCGAGACAATGCAAGCAAGGAGGACGAGGGGGCAGAAGAGATACACGGGGATTCTTGAAAAAAGGTAGGTCGAAAGCGCCGTCAACCCTTGAAAACCCCCTGAAAGGGAGGGGAACACAAACGAGTGTTCGACGTAAGACCTATCATGAGAAAAGGGGGGAATATTTCTGGCGGGTGGTGCCGAGGAAAAGGAACACACACTCCCCCCCTGAAAAAGGCCGAAAAATGGACAGCAGTTAGGGTGGAAGGTGTGGGGAAAACGCAAGGACGAGGAGTGAGAGTTCCGCGAAACAGAAGCCACTTAGGATGTGACGTTGCTGAAACGGTTCCTACCCGCGGGAGGACCGCAGGGTAAATGCCTGCAAAAGGCCTCCTACCGAAAAAAAACTTATCGTCCTATCAGGAAGACAGTCACGAGGTTGGGGGGGGGGGGGGGGGGGGTGTTTGGTTTTGGGGTGTTTTTTGGTTGGGGTTCGAAGGCCGCCGACAAGACCCCATGCTTGGCAGAAGGACCGAGCATTTCCTGAGTGACGCCACTCTAACACCGGCAAGCCTGTTAAGGGGGAGGCAGAACGATGCCCCCAGCTAAAAGCGAAGGCAGGCGAGGCGCCGACCTTTTACAGAAAAAGGCTAACAGAAAGGGACTTCGACGTGCGCTAAAAGGAGCGGGCCGACCATTCAAGAAAGTAGGTTTAGTGGTCGGCTTGGTCGCCACGGCTTGCGCGACCGCGACGCCGCTGTGTCACCTCAGGGCCGCCGACTGCCTAGCTAACATAGAGCAGGGACGGCAAAAAAAAAGGCCAAGCGCGAAAGACGCGCCAAGGCAAAAACTAGGCCGCGCGGTTAAAAAATTGACTAACTAACCCTCCCACTAAAAAAAACAAAAAAAAACAAAAAACCCCTCACAGCCAAGGTGGAAAAACTGGAAACGCAGGGCGATCAGGGCGGGTCGTCGGTCGCCTACGAGAAGCCTCAGCAGAGTACGCCGAGCTCAAGGTAGGCAAGGTCCGCCGGAGACGCAGCCGCCGAGGGACTCAGTCCGGGGCAAGGAGAATCCCTGAAAAAAGGGGTGAGATCGGGGAAAGAGTATGAAGAATGACGGGCTGGAGCAGGGAGAGAGTGGAATCGAATGGAAGTCAGAGTCGAAGGACGGAGTTTGGAACATTTCAGGGTAGGAGAGTATTTTGGGTGCAGAGAGAGGTGGAGGCGACAGAAGAAGTGACGCAAGCTGGGTTAAGGGAAAAACTTTCTTCAATGAGAAAATTCAAAATTCCCGTTAGGAGGCACGGCCTCTTTTGGGACTTCCGTCGCCTCGTCGAACTCTGAACGAAGAGGGAAGTCTGTGCCTGTCAAGAAATCAAAGAGAAACTGGTCGAGAAGTACTCCGGCTCTTTAATACCAATCTAGCTAGCTTTCTCTCAGGTGCCGTGCCTCTTTAAGAAAAAGAGCCTACTCAAGCTTGCACCGCGCCTGTACGACTGGTGGAGGAGAAG
>Ga0179593_1477317_pt1 | contig 10015 bp, 10 predicted proteins | sample CZODoug2_1_08_16_FD_185931 | JGI IMG/M metagenome (GOLD analysis project Ga0179593, IMG submission 185931) | Vadose zone soil fungal communities from Angelo Coast Range Reserve, California, USA - CZODoug2_1_08_16fungal (PacBio error correction) | ecosystem: Environmental > Terrestrial > Soil >...
ACATCCAAGAGTCATCTAAACGGGGGGTCGGGAAGGCCCGAGTGGAACATGCCGCGCCGTCCCAAAGCCAGTCAGGGGGAAAAGGAGCGCAGAGCGTGGTATCTAAGTGTCGGCGGGATAAGCACAGCGTGTTCTTGGGCTGACTTTTCCGTCGCGGTAGAGCAGCTGTAACCAGGTGACAAAGACTCGGAGAGATCAGATTCCGCTATAACGTAGATAGTAAAACTGACAACGTGAAAGAAAACGGGCAATAGCGCTTCTTCGCTCCCGTAAACTAAATGAGCGACCGTCTTCCCGGGAGACAAAAAACATTTCGTATTAGGGAGGAAAAAAAAGAGGCAAAGGGCTGTGATGCGCATTAGTGGGGATTAATCGTGGGTCAAAGGAAAAACAAATAGCGCGACGTTCGAAAAAAGCTAAAGCTTACAACAAACCCTTTGGACATGGGGGGCTTACCCCAAAAAAGGGAGCAAAGTGATTGGCAGGTGAGTCCCCAAGAAGTTGAGAATAGGAAACACGGTTATAAGCTGGGCGGGTTCGCAGCCGGCCAAAAAACGTCGTCCAAACCGTCATAAAAAGGCGGAAGAACGACGTAGGAAATATTACTTCGAAGTCTCGCGAAGCGGGGAGAGTTCCCTGCGCGCACGGGCCAGCCACCACGTCCGTCATCAAACGAAAAGGATAAAAAGTTCTGCGACGTTCTGGTCAAACAAGGGAGGGCTTTTCCTTTCACTGAAATTGAATGTTAACGGGGAAAAAACACGGGAATCAAGGGGCTACCTGCGCGCGCGGCGGCGGACATACGACTTCACCGGATAGAAACGGAGAGAAGGGGGGCCGCAAAGCTTTGTCACGAAAAAGGCTCCAAGAAAAAAGAGTCTAAGATCTTACCGTCTTGCTATGAGTTGGGGCGCTTAAGCAAAAAAAAATCGGAAAAAAGCGTGGCAAAAAATTAAGGAAACGAACGGTTAAAAAATAAACCTGGAGAGGTCCCGCCACGAGTATCTGGGACGGGAAAACGCTAAGTAGCGAAGTGCAGTCGTAAATGAGGGACTCCAATAAACGAATAAAAGGGGGAGTTTTGGGCGAAAAAAAAGTGGTGAAGGGTGATCCCGTATATACTACTTAACGAAAAGCATCGAAGGAGGCGTACGAAGACAGGGAAATCTACGCGAAAATTTGAAAGATGTGAGGGGAAAATGTGGGACAAATCACGAAAAAAAGCCTGCGAGATGTGGTCCGCACGAGGGAATGAAGAGTCTTCTGGAAAAGGGGGGGGATCAGTAAACTATACGCGCTATGCTCGCCCCACACCATGAACAGGGCGCCCGGAAAAGTTGACTTGCTTCGACGAGTTCCGAGGGAAAAAGAGGATTACAACTGCTCGAACTGACTCGCACGGGAAAAAAAACAGGAAACTCGCGTTTAGGGGGGAGCGGTCCGGGGCTCGCGAAAGACTGGGGGACTGACATGACCAGAGGGAAACCCCGAAACCCGACGGGGACTCGTTATCCTCCAGCTCCTAGCGGAAGAGACCCACGCCACGTGATTTAGAACCGCTCTATCGAAAGGGAGTGGGGGGTTTACCTCTTCACCAGTTCTCATGAAAAGGCCGAAAACCACGTGTAAGCCGCCCGATTCGAAGCATTTTTCAAAAAAAAGAACGAAAGAAGACTATTCCGTTTCCTCTCCATGAGAAAACTGGGCGCTAGGATCAAAGGCTCGCCCAGCTTCGTAAGATTGAGCCCAGATGGAAAAAAAGACAGCGAAGACAGGACGCTTTCGAGGGCCGTTGCGGCTCGACCACGCCAGAGCGGAACAGCTACGCAACGCCCAAAAAGAGTTGTGGGGAAGGAAGTTTCAGCCAGAGGCCGGCTAAAATCGACAACTGGCCACCTTAGAAAAAAGAAAAGGGGGCAGGCAATCGGGCGCGGCGCAAGGAGCTCGAAAACACACAAAAAGAAGAAAAAGATGTTCGGCCGCGCGGATTGGGGGACGCAACGAGAAGGTGCGTCTAAGGTTGTCGAGGACGCGAGGGAAAAAAGGTCTTGAACACTCGGTGTGGTGGCTTGCAGGGAAGGGGAGAAGAGCGGGGAAAGAGGATGAGGAGTAAAAGCCGCAGCTTTGATGGGGACGATGGACATTCGCTGAGGGGCGACCAGAGAATTCGGAACCAATCGGGACTAAGCATGGGGGCGAGAGAAAGAGAAGTCAAGCGCGCCCAGTTGAATAGGGAGCGGAGCATGAAAAGGATTTTCAGTGAGCAGAAAAATGAGGGCGAAACGGACGGGGCTCCTCAGACCGTTAAGAGCGAGTTGGGTCGGGGCTATGAAGGAACTGTTAAGATGTAAACCCAGGGAGCGTGCAGGAGATAATGTTCTCAATAGGAAAAGAAGATCGAAATGAGGCGGATCGGGTAATGAGAACTCAAGTCGACGAGACCGGGTTTTCTTCTTGGGATAATTTTCCGCGAGCCGAAACCGCTAGGGGAGACTCTGCGCTTGTGCGAGAAGTGAGGCGTAGGTCCGCAGAAATATCTCCCGTTCCGTCCTTTGTGGTCAAGGAGAAAGAGGGAGGGTGCTGTCTAGCAAAGAAAGCATTGTTAACTTGTCCCGTCACAAGTGTTGAATGACGGTGTGGGGAAAAAAACCAAACCAAAGCATTGAGAGGATGGGGGGAGCAGAACAAATGGAAAATCTTCTTCTATCCTGGGCGGGGGAGGTAGTAGGTAACCGCAGGGAACGTTCTTTCTACGCAACCGCGTCACTGGAAAGCCTGGAGAATTTTCCTTCTTAGACCTCCAACAAACAGTCTTTCGTTGGGGGGCGTGACCGAACTAGAAAATGAAACCTCCTTTACTCTCTAAGGGCAATCAGTCAGAACGCGTGGCGGAAGAAAAGAGGGCGGTTCCGGGACAAACTCTAGAAAATCTTTCCGATCTTTGGACCGAAGGGTTTCCGAATTTGCAACGCCCGGGACGCGGGATCAGGAAATGGGGCCACCTCAGGTGTCACAAAGATCAGATCGGAGCAGAATTTCGTGCAGAGGGGAGCACAGGAAAAAAAAAATTCGGTCCACCCTGAGCATCGGGGAAAAGAGGGGAAAAGAAACGCATAAAGGGATCCTTCGGGAGAAAGCGTGTGTGATGGGCGAAGAAAATACCATGAGTTTAAGGATAAGAAACGAGTAGCGGAGTGCAACCTAGGAAGAAAAAAGAGGGGGAGCCTTTGGGAGGTTCCACCATTGACGGAGGGGATGACGACAGCCGAGCAAAACTCTAAGTCTGACCTGAGTGCTCTTGGAGCCGGGAAATTCGAAGTAATCAAGGGGAAGCGGCGCGGGCAAGGGAAAGTCGGAGGCCGGTTGATAGGAAAAACTGCCTTCATCTACCGACCGCATACGATATATAAATTGCGTAAAAAAAAAGGGGATGTGTTGCTAAAACTAAACCTGGGAAATGGGAGACACGTTTGGGGTGGTACGAACTTGTTGTGCGGGAAAGGACTGGGTGACATCTTTTGTGTTTTGGGGGAAAAAACTCTCTGTGGACGCGTGAAAAAAGGCGCCAAACAAGCGAGGGGCGATCCCATCCAAGAAAGTAAGCTCACAAAAGACGAATCCGAAATTATTTCCTGTCGACAAAGGGAGAAAAGAGCTTTGACGGGCTGAAACGGCAAAAAAGAAAAGGAAAAAAAGGCCTAAAAAAAATTGGCGGCGGGGAATCTGGATTCAAACGTTAAGTTCCCGAGGAGAAACGATTATCGCTACTCTAATGAACTCTTCCAAAAAACCGTCAGCCCTCTCCGCAAAAAGGGCAATAAGACACGCGGTTGGGTATACCGCCGGCTACACGTAATTAACCTTATATGCGAGAGCTGATGGGGGTGTGGACGAGGTTAAGACGTGCGTGCAGCTATTTCACGGGAAGGAAGTTGACGAACTGACATTCTGGTGTATGGTGAGGTTCATAGATCTTACTCAACAACAACTGGGAGGGGACTCTTACCATCAAAACATAAGGAAGAAAGTGGTAATTTCGCGGACCCCGATGGGGGGACGTCCAAAAAGGCCATCCCGCGGGAAATCCGAAAGATAGGCGTACGTAAGTGGCGGAAGTGTAGCCGGCGGAGAAGAAAAAAAATCGGGACTATTGTATAACTGGGTTCAGAATTGGCTGTAACCGGTTGCAAACGCTCGGGTGAAGAGTTCGAGAAGTCGGTTCTCGCCTGCGAACTTCACTAAGGTACCGTCGGACATAGGCCCGCATTGCAGACCGACAATCCTGCCCGTCAAATCCGAAAGAAATCGGGGGGTGCGCCGGAATACATTCAAAACGATAGTGAAAGGGGGGGGGAGGGGGATGCGCAATTGCAGGGAATTATCTTGGACCGACGAATCCACAGATAAGCGCGGGTCGTAAATATATTAAACATAACGTTGAAAAAAAAAAAAAAAAATAAAAAAAAAAAAAAAAAAAAAAAAAAAAAAAAAAAAAAAAAAAAAAAAAAAAAAAAAAAAAAAAAAAAGAAAAAAAAAAAACCAAGGAGGAAAACACCCGCGCCGATTGTCGGACCAAATAGGACCGCATAATAGGAAGGAGGGAGCTGCCGGGGCCCAGGCGGGCGAGCCATGAACCGCTCCTACAGAAAAAAACAAAAAAGCTCTCCAAAAAGAAAAAAAGCTCATATTACCCTTCGAAGGGGATCGACGGGGGCAGAAACGGGAAAAAGAAAGAGTCAGGAGGGGAGCGTGCTGCGGCCCAAGGAAAAATCATCACCCTCGAACCTTGGAACCTCCAAAAGGGGCGGCACGTCCGCTACTTCGTAATTCTCCTTTAAGACGGAGGGACCATGGGAGGCGGCCCTCGCCAAAGGGTCACGAGGGCGCCAACGAGAAGGACGCAATCGTGGATTCAAAAAGGGAAACGACCTCTTCTTATCAGTAGGGAAAAAATAAACTTGCTCCAGACAAAGAGGCGGTCTGCATAACGATCGATGCTACAATGAGGTTGCACCGGACGATCGCTCCCGGCGGCGAAATAAACCAGAAGTTTCCGATCGGAAAAAAAGATAAACGAAAAAAGAAACAGTGGGGGAAGGAAACGCGCTTGTGTCGACGCACGCCCTTATGGCGATTTCGAGCCTAAGTAAGTCAATTATGCCGATGAGAACAAAAAGTAGCGTTGGTTGAGAAGAAGTTGAATGAGGAAAGGAGAAAAAAGAAAAGACCTCTAACTGCCGCGGAAAAAGTGGTGGGACGGCGTACAGAAAACCGGGCAAGAAAGAATTTGGAAAAAAAACTATTCCTTTTCCCGGGAGATTCAGAAAACGCAAGCGCCTGCTGCGATGTGGCAACGAAAACAAGAGCGTCTGAACACGGGAAGAGCGAGTGAACAACTCGTCTAATGCTCGCCCGCACAACGAGCCAAAAAGTGGTACTGACGACGACGTCAGGGGAAGGAGAGCTTCAACTTCACTGCGCCTCTAAGCCGGAAAGGATAGGGGGCAAAAGAGATCAAGGCTAAAACACCGAGAACAGCCAAGAAGATCAGTAGGCAGACCCCCCCGACGTGACATTATCAAAGAAAGCTGAAAATCTACCATTTTCGCACGGATGGGAGACGGGAAAGATAACTATCATGTAACGAAGTGTCAGAAGGAAGAGGGAAAAAAAACAAATCGCTGAGAGAGTTCGGGGAGGAGCCGCCCCATTGTAAACTTCCCTGAAAATCCGGAGGGCTGCAAGATCCCAGAAAATGAGAGGACAACCTGGGACGGGAGGAGAGCCGGCTCTCCCAGCTCGTGGAAGGCCTCAAGGGGAGGAGGGGGTCCCTAAGAAACGAGCGGCCATCGACAAGGGAGCAGTCGCTAGCGGGCTCAGAAACCACGCCCTCATGCTTAATACACGGTACCCCGTGACAGAAAAAAAAGAGGGAAAGCCGTTCCTGCTCCGAGGGGACCCGGAAAATTCGAAAAACAGGAAAGAACAGGATACTCTGCGAGAGAAAAGAAAATCGGAGGAGCACAGCTCTCTCAACAACAACGGATGGGGGGTTCACCGCGCCCGATTTGCAGGAACACAGGAGAAGAGGGAGAGGGAAGGTGTCGATTTTCGCACCCCAGAGAGGACGTAGCGGGACCAAAACACTCGTTTGGAGGGGGCCGGAAGCGCCGAGCTCGGGGTCAAATAATGAAGGGCGGGCGATCGCAAAGGGTAGCTGACGATATCAAGGATAAAAGGAGGTGGGGCGCTTGGGCGTGGAACCATCGGAGGAAAAGAAATTCCGGGACGAGCTGGGGGGGGGGAGGATCTAAGAAACTAGAACGCCAGGTGGAGAGGGGAAAAGTAGGGAGGAGCAGAGTCCGGGATTTTTCAAAACAGTGAGACAAGCGAAAAGTCGGCTCCTCCATACCCGAGCAAGGGAATTTCTGACTGGTTAAGAATTTCCCGTTCGCGGGAGGGACGGAGGATAGTAGATGGTCTCAATAAATGGCAGAAAAATTAGAAGAGGGGCTCTGATCGGCGGGGATAGTCTGGACCTTTTTCCTTTTCGGGCGTTTCCGCGCCTCAGACTTCGGAGAACCTAGAGTCCGAGGCAGGAGAAGGGGGTCATCGAGGCAGTGACAGAAAGCGTAAAGCCGTCGGTCCCGTAACTTGTGGTGGGTGTGTCTATCATTAGAGCGTAGCTGACTTTCCGAGGGGGATGAATGTTGGAAAAGCGGTTTGTCCAGCGCCACAATCTCCGAGAACGAGGTGGGAGGATTGCCAACTAAAAAAAAGAATATGAAAGGACTTGTGCGCCCTGGCTTGGTGACTGCGGGAGGAAAAGCGGCAAAAGAAGGTTTGCCAAAGTCAGTAAAAAACTCCATATAACGCATCGTTTCGCGTCAGGTACCACCTGCAACCGCGGGGCGCGCAAGGGAAGTTGCGGACGCGTCGCGGTTAAAACGGGGTCTACGTTCCGAGTTTGGGATCGTAAAAGGGGGGGGGGGAATAAAAAAGAGACTCGACGGTGAAACTCATTGTATAGCAGAGGTCCGGCTGGAATTTCCTTAGCTTTCAATCCGGGTTCAAAGGAGGAGCCCCAGCTTGAGGAATCCCCCTGATAAAGCGGGAGAAAAGGTGGGAAGAATGTGAACGCTAGCGGGAGTATGACACGATTGGGCTGAACGAACATGATGTCCATTTAATGAAAGGGAAAAGAAAGGCAGCAGTACGAGAATCTTTTCCCTTGGAGTTTACACAGGGGAGAGGGGAAAGAAGAAGAGTCCCGGCGGCGGGAACGCATATTAGAACGAAACTGAGTGCTCTAAGGCTAGACCTTCGAAGATAAAAGACTGGCACGTCGGTATGTATATCAGTCTGGAAATGCCCAGGGAAGCAGCATTCCGCATAGAATGCCGGCAGCTAACGCAGGACCCGCATAAAGATATATTATTCGCACGGCTGGGGAAACGGAAAACAAGGGGGCTCACGTTTTGGGTAAGAACGGGTAAGTGGCTTTGTCGTGTGGGGAAATGGGTCAAAAAGGACGCGCGGAATCGGAAGCGCCACGCAAGAATAGCCACGAGAACCGAAAAAATCCAAGCCAAGACCAAGAAGGGAAGCGGCGAGCGGCCGCCAGGCGAGGGGTTCGGGGTCAGTGGGGGTAACGGCTAATCGAAAGACGCTTGGGGGGAGGGGGGGGGGCGAGAGCTCTACTTTTTACCTTTCCTTATCCGGCGCCGAGAAGTTATATTCAAAGCGCTTTGAACCTGGTTACACAGAAGGGGGACTCGCGACGGAAAAGTTATATCGTCAAGGAAAGTACGGGGGGGTCCCGCCGGAGTCCGAGAAAACTTTGCCGCAGGTATGCTAAGCGGGGGTGGAGGTGGGAAGAAGCTTCCTTGGTCAAAAAAGGGGTCGGAAAAAGAGGGGAAACTTCGCCCGAGTATTCGGGGGGGGGACCGGTCCATCATGTCTATACACAACAAACGGATAGGTATTAATTACAGGGACCATCCACCAACATATTCAAGTGAGTGAATGTCGCTGTCCCGACGGGGGGGGAAAAGGAATAGATCCCAAACGAATCCCGCGAACAAGCGGATAGAAACGTAATTATCGAATTGGTTAGATACAACATTTTTTTCCGTGGGGGACGATGTTCCGTCGCGTATATTCCAGAGGCTTAAAGGGAAAAAACTAAAAACTAAAGCAACAGTAGACGATAACTGAGTTTTCTCAGGCCTCGGAAAAGAAATCAAAACCGTCAAACAGATGAAAAAGTTCGTCGTTTGCGAAATAAGGGAACGTCAAAGAAAAACCGAATCGGGAAAGACAACGTCGCCCTCCATTTAGGAGGGGGGGCGTGTCCGTGCTTTTCGAATGCAAGGATTAGGCGTGGCCGCTTAAGGGGGGAGGGAAAAGAAGGCGACGTCGGTTGGGAACCAAAAATGACAACCAGGTTACGCAAAAAAGTGGATGAGAAAAAAAATCCCCCTCCGATTGGGGAGTGTCCAAAAAAGGGAGAAATGGGCACGTTAAGATATCGTCTGCGGTTAAGGGGAGGGAAGAAGGAGAGAACTGCAATGCCGGCTCCTAAAAACTATAAAGCCCGACGGGCCTCGCGCCGGAAATAAAGGACAATGGATAAAACTACGGGATCTTCCCGGGGGAGATCACCCATGTAGAAGTTTAGAGAGAACGGAAAAAAAAAAGGAATCTCCGTCGTCGCAACCCGCAGAAAGGAAAAAAAGTTCGACTTTCTTTTTGCAAGAAGGGCGAGAGACCTTCACTTAAATGGAAGAAGGTTGAGTCACACTGCCCGCGCTCTCACGAAGGACGAAAAGAGGAAGGGAGATAAGGGGGGGGGAAACCGATTCGACGCTAAGGGATCAAGGGTAAACTGGCACGAAGCAGGTGCAAAAACGGGCCTCTTCTTAAGAGAAAGATCCGTCTTTCTAGAACAATGGTGGGGGAAGGGTAAGCGCGCCGAGAGCAATCTGGAAAAACCAGACTTGTCAAAGGAATAACGAGACTAACCTTTTTGAGGCAGTAAAACGCGACTGGGAGAACGCAGGAAACCCGAGTAGATGGCGATATGCTCGCAGAGTCAGGACGGGGGGTGAGGTCGTAAAGGGCCTGGAAGACACGAAAACATGCTTTTAGCATGTGAGAAATTGAAATGCTAGAATTATTTCCCGTAGAGAAGGGAGGGCGTAAGAAAAAGCAGCGGACTTCGGCTACAAGTGCAAGACCAGGAAAAAATGAATGGTCCTAGCCCTTTTCTGAGCGGGGCACGCCTGCGCGAGATGTTGGCGCCAAAAAAAACCCGGACTTGGAAAGAGGGAGGAGTGGGGAAGGATCGGGCAAGACACGCTAGAACTAATGCTAAATGAAAAACCGACCACAAAGGCCGAACGGGAGTGCGATCAGATCGAACTGACAGACAAGAGGCCTCTGACTCGAGGGTGAGGAAGAATGCGGAAAAAAAACAGAGACACGGGAAAAAAAAGGGGGGGGGGGGTTTGAAAATGGGATGGTGGGGGGTCAAAATCAATTCCACCCTGCGAAGTCGGAAAAAGGGCTGGCCGAGCCGCCGCCTCTTTGAATACAAGGGCGAAAAGGGAGCCACAGGACCGTACTAATCTAAAGGGAAGACCAGCGACAAGAAAGAACCATTCGACTTCATGAAATACCGCAGAGTTCTGGGGAGATCGAGCCCTAGTGAGACAAAGTGAGGAAATTGGGGCGGCCTAACATTCGTTCCCCCATGATCTTAAAAGGGGCGCTGGGGAGATCGAGAGCCGCTCGAAAACAGCTTGGGGACCGGTGGAAAGCACGCTGCAGCCCGCTCAGCGGCGCTCTGGAGGGGAATGAGAGAAACTGAAATCTACTTTTCTTCAAACGCCCGCATCATGCTGAAAATCCGAGCAGAGGAGAAGACAGAAGACCCACCGAGGGTGCAGGACAGAAAGTACCTTGAGCGGCGTAGAGGGCCGAAGAAATCGCAACACGCGTGTGGAGACCTCTG
>Ga0179593_1561157_pt1 | contig 10015 bp, 11 predicted proteins | sample CZODoug2_1_08_16_FD_185931 | JGI IMG/M metagenome (GOLD analysis project Ga0179593, IMG submission 185931) | Vadose zone soil fungal communities from Angelo Coast Range Reserve, California, USA - CZODoug2_1_08_16fungal (PacBio error correction) | ecosystem: Environmental > Terrestrial > Soil >...
TGATTTTAGGGGAGAAGAGGAAGGAGAAAAAGATGTACACCAAATAAGAAAAAGGGAAGAAACAGCAGTTTTGGAGAAAAAAGGTTTGTTTTGCCGCTGCCCAAAAAGAAAAAAAAAAAAAAACCGGATCCCGGGCATGCGAAGGGGAAAGGGAAAGGAGAAGGGTGGAAAACGGAAGAAATGCAAGAGTATTTTGTGTCTGCCCCACAAAGGCAGACGGCGGCCTGCGAAGCAAAAAATTCTAAAAAGGAAGAGAGAGATCGCAGCCCCCGAAAAGAGGAGGGGGGACGTGGCTCAATACACAAAAAAGAAGGGGAAGGGAGAAAGGGGGGACACAGCCATCAGAAGACTTCTCCTTGCGGCAGGGACCAAGGAAGGAGGGACGGTAATCTCCCAATGGGGCTTCCCTGTCAGGGGGGGGATAATTACGGGAAAGGGGTCCCGGGGAAAAAACTTCGCCTGTCGGAGAGGGGACGGTTTTTGGGAAAGGAGAAAAAAAAAAGGGGGAAAAAAGAGAGAAGACAAATTAAGCTCAGGCAAGCTCACCAGCCCACGGAAAAGGAAACTTTCAAGAAGCAAAGAAAGAAAAGGGGAAAAGTTAACTCTCTTGAAAATCGAAGGACGAACGTAATCTCTTCCTCCAGGAAGTCAAGGATATCTGAGGGAGAGTGGGGGGGGAAGATTCCCCCCGTTGGGAAAGACAGTTCTGCCCTTCCTGCGGAAAAAAGGTGTCAATACAGAGTCTCAGGAGTTATGCAAAAGGAGAAAGGGAGGAAGAACGGCCCGTAATACCGCGTGCAGCAAAAAAGCCCTTCATTTTGCATGGAAAGAAGGTTGGAAAAAAGAAAAAGCGCGAAAGGAAAAAGGGAAAAGAACCGCGGACCCATAGCGTCCCAATGGGACGATTGCCCGTTTTTGCGGAAGGATAACTTGAACGCTGAAAGGGAGGTGAAAACGGGGTAAAAACGCTTCATCTCCCACAAAGGGGGGACGCAAAACGCAACGCCCCGTCGAGGGGGGGAGAGTGATTGGACTTTTGAGGGAAGAGGAAGGAGGAACTTTTTTCAAAAAAAGGGTTACCAGGATCTTTGCGCCAACCACCGCCACCGGCGCGTGAAAAAGGATGAGTTTTTCAAGTCCCCCGGGGAAGGCGACCGACAGGGATGCCTTCATTCTCAAAAAAAAGGGGGAGAGGTGTAGATTTTTCCAGAGAGAAAAACAACAGCGCGAAGCAGTGTGCAGAAAAAAGGGGGAAGTTGGAGGGGCAAGGAGGGGAAAAAAGAAACCTTCGGCCATCAGATTGGACACGCTGCATCATCGCCGAGGAAGAAAAGCGGGGGTGGGCACAAAAAAAGGAAAAGGGAGAAGCTCGTTTCAACGAGAAAAAAAAGGACAACACCGTGACTCCAGAGGCAGGAAAAGGGGAAAAAGGCGGGGAAGGAAGGTCTGCGTGGAGAAAAAGGAGGGGAAACGAGCGCAATCCTCTCGGCTCAGCAATAAGGACTGGGCACTGGGGAAAGAAGAGAAAAAGTCGAACCTTTTCCCATTACGGAGAAAAGGGTGGGTGTCCGTGCCCTCCCCGGAAAAGCTCCCCGAAGGAAGAGGAAAAAAAAAGGAAGAGGAAGGACGCCTCCTTCTTTGAACGAAAGAAGGAAAGCACAGGCAGCACTCGAAAGCCGAAACCGGAACTCCCAGAAACCAAAAGACCTTTGGGAGAAAAAAAAAAGAAAAGAAAGAAGTACCTGGTCTTGTGGAGCGGAAAGGCCAAGTGATCCAGTCGCCATCGACGATGATACCGCGTGGACCGGCAAAGAAGAAAAGGAAAAAGGGAGGGAGCTCCATTTTAAGCCTAATAAGGAAAAAGAAGGGGAAGGTGCACCAGACTCTTTACCCAGGCTTTTTCGTCATCGGGGAAAAGAAGCGGAAGGGGGGAATACGAGAAGGGGAAAAAAAAAAAGAAACAAGTTCACGTCCCTATCCCAACATCAAAAGAAAAAGAAGTGAAAAAGGGAAAAAAAGGAACTACCATCTTCCCACCCGTACCAGAAAAGACCAATCAAGTACCCAGAAGGGAAAAAAAAAGAAAAAAGACCATTTGTCTGACTCAAACAGAAAAAAAAAGGAAAAGAAAAAAAAAAAGTCACCCCCTTGCATCTCATAATGAAGGGAGAGAAAACGCTCAAATTAAGAACTCAATACAGGGGGAGGGGGGAGGAAGAAACAAAAGGAAAAGATCTGGAAACTGCCAGTTACCAGACGCCCGGAAACCTTCGCGGAGAAAAAAGAAAAAGAAGGTTGAATCGAATTTATCTGGAGCGAGAGGAAAAAAAAGAGAACTGGGAATGACCGGGAATACGCGAGGATTTCTTTGGGGGGATAATGGGACGGGTTTGTGGGCGAGGGGGTCAAGGAGAGGACGAAAGGAGGAGAACAGAGAGTATCCTTGAAAAAAAAAAAAAGAACAAGAAAGAAGCGTGAAAAAGCCGGCATGGCCGAAAAAAACCGGTCCAAGCAGGCCTGTAACGGATAAGAGAAGGAAAAAAAGAAAAGAAATCCCTCCATTCGATGGAAAAGAGGGAGTGTATGTCCTTCCTTCCGCGAGGGGTAAGTGATTCAGGAGAAGAAAGGGGAAATGGTCATTTCCCCCAAAGAAAGAAGGGGAAAGGCGACCGAAGGGGGGGAAAACGACCAGGGGTAAATTTCCGAAGAAAGGGGGGGAGAAAAGAACTGACCTTCATTTATTCAGAGAAGGGGACGGGAGGGGGGAATTGGTAGCTGATTTTGCCAGGAAAAAAAACCGTGGGACGGTTAGAGTCCCCGAGGGGGAAGGGGAGAAAAAAAAAGGGGACGTCTTCTGTGTCACTGGTGGGGAGAAAAGGGACAGGGACAGGACATGCCCGTTTATGGGCAAGAAGTCTACTGTTGGGAAAAAGGGGGGGTCCTCAATTTTCTGCAAAAAGAGGGGGGACCACCCCACCCGCCGCTTTTTTGCTGGGGTCCCTTTGAGGAGAAAGGAAAAAATCCTGGCACAGTCCTCCAAAGGGCAGGCTCGGAGGAAGGGAAAAAACTGGAGCTTCCACGATCCATGGGGGGAAAAAGAAGGGGAGGCTGGCCGTTGGGAAAAAACGGCCGGGTACGCCTTTGAAAGAGGGAAGGGGGGAAAAATTCGTCTGTGGAAGGAGAAAAAGAAAAAGACCAGGAAGGCCCGGTATCTTTGTGTGGGGGGGGGGTGGAGCAAATGCGGGGGGGAAAAAGGAAAAAGGGTTGCCTTGGGATAGGCCTTTTTTTTCGTCTGCGAGAAAAAGAAGAGGCCCCCCGCAAAAGGGCCCCAATACTGGGGAAATGTGAATCCCTTGATGAAGACTATTCAAGGGGTAGACACAGCCTAACTCCAGAAAGGAGGAAAAGGAGAGGAAAGAAATGTGTTGTATTAAAGTCAGGGAAAATCGTGAGCTGTCGTGGAAAAAGGGGAAAAGAAGAGACTTTGAAACGCCTCGGGGAAAGGAGGAACCACTCCATCCCTGCTGGGGAAGGGAAAAATAAAAAAAAGGGTCTCGTCCAACGAGGAGGGGGCCGCGGAAGGGGAGGGGGGTTGTACTTGTCTTTAAAGGGAAAAGGGAGGGAAAAAAAAACCGAGATTCGCCAGAGGGGTCATGGTGTCCACCAAAAAGAGAGGGGGAGGCACTTCTGGAAAGAGAGGAAAGATGAAATGCATCTGGGGAGATAAAAGGGCTCGATGGGGAAGGAAGGTGCGTTATTTTGGGGAAAAAATGCCTTTTTCACAAAAAGGGTGGCAAATTCTGCCTTCTGCCACAAGGAAAAGAAAAAGGAAAAAAATCTGGTGGTGTGCGGGAAGCCGGAGATGGAAACTCTCACCGAGCCAAAAGAAGGCGTCTACTCCAATCACAGAAGAACGCATCCCCTTGGAAAAAAAAAACTAAATCCGTCGGTGACGACAGGGGGACCAACTCCATCCTGCGCGAAGCAAAGAAACTCGCCCAAAATAGACGGCCTGAACCAGAAGAATCCTGTAACAGAAAAAGGGGGGAACGTCCTATCAACAAAAGGCTTCCAAACCAAAAGGCAAATCGGCACGGAACCAGAGGGAAAGAAAAAAAGAAGGTCCTATACTTCTTTGCATGAGAAAAGAAAAACTGAAACGGAAGGGCGCCAATAGTGGGGGGGGACCCCAAAGGGAGGGAGAGATCTGTTCCACAATAAAAGGAGAGAAGAAAAAAACGGTCCAATCGACACAAGTTACCATGACAAGAGAAAAGGGAGAAATGAGCGTCACCTGAAGGAGGAGAAAAAAAAGTTCTATCCGAAGGCCTGGCCCAAGGGGGGAAGGGGGGAAGGGAAAGGCCTTGGTTGCTGGAGCACAAACTGGCCACTCCGGTAGAAAAAGATTTCTCAAGAAATGCCTCCCTACGAAGGGGCTCTAAAAAAGAGGGGAACCGCCTCGCCTAGAGTCTGTAATTTCAACCCGAGGGGGGGACACACCGCGTTGGGAGAAAAAGGAAAAAAAACGAAAAGTGCCTGTCAAAACTCAAAATAAAAACTGAAACCCCAGGAAAAGAGAAAACGCCGGAAAGAAGGGAAAAGGCTATTTCAAATCGAGTAAAAAGGGGGAAAAAAAAAAAAAGGCATGAGAAAACTTCTGCTGGCGCCGGGAGCACTGGCCCTTTGGCGGAAGGGGGAGCCCCTTTGCGCTTTTGAAGGAGATACAGTTCTAACCAGGAATTTTTCCATTGGGGGAAATAATCAACAAAAAACACCAAAAATAGGGATCCTCCGAAGCGCATGTTTTTGGGTCCGGGACCCTTTCGGGGGGGAAAAAAGAAAAAAAAAAAACCAAATTTCCACCGAACAGGGAAAACGAAAAAAAACTCCTTTTTCAGTGACCAAGGACTGATTTGGTGGGGGAGGGGGGGGGGGGACTCGAAAAGAAGATTGGGGGGTCTCGCCCGCCACTGCAGAGACGAGGACGGCTGCTATCGAGAAAAAACCGATGGGAAGGAAAAAGAAAGGCATCCCAAACGCGTCATGTTCCGCGTAAAAAGACAGCCGGAATAACTCTGCATTTCGCGTAAAAAAAAAACCACAAAATCAGGAGAAAGAAAGGGAAAGAGTCCCGTTATCCCAGGGGGGTGACGGTTCGTTTTGGAATTGGACAGGGCACACACGAATGGCCCGGGGAGAAAGAAAAAAAAAGAGGAGGATCAATAATTCTGGGGGTGAAAAGAGGGGCTGTTCCCATCCATAAATCAAAATGGAAATAAAGAGCAAGTCCATTAAGCTCCAAAAAGAGGGAAAGGAAGGCCTACAGACAAACACAGAGTCTCTCGCCGTTCCTCGCGCCGCAGAAAAAAAAAAAAACCCGCATTACAAGGGATAAAAAAAAAAAGATGCTTAATCAGGTTCGCGGACTTTCCAAGAAAGGTTTTCAATTTTTTCGGGGGGGGGGGGGGAAAAAGGAAAGGGGTTTGGAAGCTCATTCGGCCGGAAAACGGCATGCCCAGAAGAGGTTGCATACATATTCTCCGGGACGCGTCGTAGGTCTGGAGAGGGAAGTGGAAGGGAAAGAAGTGACAGAGGGCGCATCGCCGCAACCAAGGCCCCCTGCAGGGGAGGGGGCCAGCATATGTTTTAAATAGAAAAGACAGAAAGGGAAAGTCGACAGAAACCGTAAGGCCCCGGCGCATGTGTCCGATTGCAAAAGAAGGGGCTTGTGGACCGAGCTTGAAAAGAAAAGAAAAAAGGAAAAACCGCCCAATATTCCACCCATGGGGGCAGGGGAGAGGGCACCTTAAAACAGCACGCCGTCCTCGGACAGAGCGAAGGAAAAGACTTTTGCGGGAAAAAGAAAAAAAAGGGGGGAAAACTGTTCACAGCGGTCCTGTGGGGAGACTTCCCTGGTCCGCCGCGCAGAGGCGGACGTTTGAAGGGTGCAAGTTCCCGTCCTCACCGCGGGAACGACGACAGTCGATCTTCCGTGCAGGGAGGGCTTTTGCTCGGTGAGAGGTGGAAGAGAACAAGAAGGGGGAAACACATGCGCGAAAAAGCAGTGGTAAAAACGACAGGGGCTTGGAAACGTCATGCGCGCCCAAAAATCGGGCCATCCACAACAACAAAAGAGTTCCCATTAGGGAGAGAAAGCATCCAACGATGCGAAGTGTCCGCACCGCGAGGGAACACATGACATCGATATGAGCAAGAGGCAAAAAGACGTACAAGCCCGTGGGAAAGAAAAAAAAAAAGACGGACTATCCTTTGCGAAGCCACTGTGGAGAATAAAGAGGGTCAACTTGTCCGCCTGTGGGTTCGGGAGAAAAAAAAGGGCTCCGGCTCGGGCCCTTTCCACAAAATTTCTCAACGCCAGAGGAAAACTACTTTGAAAAAAAGCAGATAAAGTGTTCCCATGACTTCCTCCGTGAGGAGAAAGCCCCGACCCTGAATCGTCTCCGGCGGCCTGAGAAAAAAAAAAGAAGTCTCCTCATTCTTGGTAGAAGAGGGGAGGGAGTAGAGAAACAGCCTCGCTAGCCGAAACTCGGGCCTTGGGGGAAAAAGTAAAACAACCCTTTGCTCACAAACGTTCAGAAGAGAGAAACGAGACTGTTCCCGGTGGGGGGAAGGAGAAAGGACCAAGTGAAAAACGACGAAGTGCCCCAATGTGAGGGAATCAAAGGCGTACAAGGTGCCCGGGAGGGTCAAGAAGGATGGCTCATGAATCGTGGAAAAAAGGAAACCAATAGCACTTAGGCCCCCCTTCGTCGGTGGAATGTGGGGAAAAGGGGAACGTCATCTACAAAGGACAGACAAGAAAAAGCGTGTTGGTATGACTCGCATTGGGGAAACTAGGCGCATCGGAACAAGTTCACGGCCGATCCCAACAAAAAAAGCGTGCCATAACGTCCGTGAAGGGAGAAGGAAAAAAAAAAAAAAAGACAGAAATCTATGAAAACAAAAAAGAAAAGACTAAAAAGTACCCGGCGGGGAACTCCCCTACCGACCAGAAATAATGGTCCTGACGCAACTCAGCTACCCCAATGACCACGAAAAAAAAAGGAATTAATGAAGGCCCTCAAGCCTCGTGGTGAGAAAAAAGAAGGGGAAACGATAGAAGCATCCGGTTTTCCGATGCCTGTGCGGAGGAAAAGGACTGAAGTCCGGATCTGGGAAGAAAAGGGAGGAAAAGGGGCCGCCGAAACCTCGCTGCGAGCCATAAAAAGAAAAATCCAAGTTGTTCTAGAGTTGAATCGAAATGGATTCGGAGCGGGAGACCGGCTGACCTGGAAGAGCGAGATTTTCTTTCGGGGGAAAAAAAAGCAAGAAAAAATTGGAGCGCGGTTTTGTTTCGGCGGGGTCAAAGAAAAGAAAGACAAAACAAGAGGAGGAGGAAAAGAGAGAGGTCCTAACCGAAAAAACCCGGCCCCATTCACGAAGAAAGGGGAAAAAAGGGGAAAAGAAAATCCTCGCTTCTTCCCCAGGAAAGAAAAGACTGGTAAATCGGACAGAATCCGCTCCGATCCATTAAAAGGAAAGACGGATGTAATTTAGGCTCGAACGGAAGGGGGGGCTGGCCCCAAGGTCCTGAGAAACAGGAAAAAAAGGGAGACAAAGGGGTGGCATTTACACCCCAATCCCCCCAAACAAGCGGAGCAGGCGAAAAGAAATTTTTACAGGAAGGGCCGATGCCGTTTAATTTCCGAAGAAAGGAGGGGGGGGGGGGAAAAAACCAAAAGCTTGAGCCTTTCAAGGAATGCAGATGCACTGGTTGGAAGGGAACCCGTGGGCATGTGTAGCCAGAAGAGAGGTATGGTCATCCCACTCGGGGAAAGGAAAGAAAAAGACCGCGGTGTACTACTTGGGATGTCGGGGGACAAAAACGCTTCTGGTACGGGTGGAAGAGGGGGAAAAAAAAGTATGGCACGCCTTTTTCCGCCAAGAGGGGGAAGGGTGGTTTATCGCCCCTTGAAACTGGTCCGATTCTGCTTCTTAGTTGAAAAACCACCCGCCTGCTGGGGGAGGGAAAGTAAAGGACTTGCACCTGTCCTTTTTTCGATGACGGAAAAGAAAAGAACGTTTGGCACATGCGAGAGAGGGGGCCTCCCCCTTGCTCGGGAGGAGGATCCACTGTAGCTTCAACGATGAAGAAAGGCTGGCCCGTGGCCACGGGACCGGACGGGGGAAAGCACTTGAGATCTTCTTATTGGCGACGATCACCGGAAAAAGGGGGCCGAAGAGAACCCACCGCCCAAGTCCTCAGAGGGTTTTTTTCCTCGTATGACTGGGGGGGGGAAGTGGTGTTGCCGGCAAGGGGACCCCCAAAGGAACCGAAAGTTCAATCTCGCTCCTGGGGGAGGAAGCGTCCCCCCAGGGAAAAATCAAAGACATGAGAGAATCAGAGCCTTGGTGAGCAGAGGAAAAAAGGTCATTCTGAAGACGACTTTCAAGGGGAGGGGGGGATCCGGAACCACAGCCCTAACTCCAGAAAAAAAAGTTCCGATCCTTTGGGGATGGGGGGGGAAGGGAAAAATGGTTCTGTAGCCGTGGGAGCGATGACGGGTCTAGCCGAGGCAGGATTTCCCGAACACCAGCAGGGAAGGGGGAAATAAAAAAGCCCCCTGCCTGCGAATAAATCTGAAAGAAAAGGCAAAACGAGTGCAAAAAAAAAACGCGGCTGTGTATTCCACAAAGAAGAACAACGGGCTGGTAACGGTTCCTGGAAAAGGGGGCAGCAACCGAGAATGAAAAATCCGGGATGGTTTGGCCAACCAAGAAGAATGGCAAAAAGAAGGAAAAGGCGCTGATTGCAGCGTAGCAAGAAATGGAAATGCCGAAGTGCTTGCGGGAGTGGGGGGGAAGAGAGAATTTGCAAGGGAAGGGGGGTCGCTCCTTCTGGAAAAAAAAAACTTTCGCGCCCTGTGTTTGCGGGGGGAGGAAAACTCTCAAAGGAGAAAAAGAAAACGCCTTCACCGCCGCATAAAGGGGAAAAAGACCAAATAATCCGGCGGTGCCGACGGTAACGGGGAAATGCCGCCTGACCACCGCGCCCAAAGAGGCTACCATGGAGGCGAAAGAAGAAAAGAAGGGGGGAAGAAAACAGACCCGGGTGACATTTTCCTATCACCTGAAAAAAGAAGAAAACCATCGCCTTTGCGCCTGAGGGGGGAAGGATGAAGGGAAGATCGCGAACGGGGGGGCCTAGATGCCGGTGTTTGGAAAAAGGAAGAAGAAAATTCGTTCCCCCACAAGAAAGTTGAAGAGAAAGCAAGAGACAAAACCTGCGCCTGAATGCCCGCCCTCTGGTTCCGCACGGTGAGGAATCGCGCACATGGAAATCAAAACACCATCTCTTATGGTGGCCCCAAAAAAAAGGCCTTGGGTTATCGGCGAGAGGAAAAACTGCAAAAGGCCACGGCCCGGTTAGAAAAGACGACAGCCCCTACTACGGAAGAGAAAAGGGCCGTAGAATCCTGTAATGCAACCAAGATCCAAGAGGGATGTACCTCGGAGCGGGAAAAAAAAATACAAACTGTTGCCTTTCAAACCCCCACAAAGAAAAAAAAAAGGAAAAAAAAAAGTTCTGTATAACGCCCGATTGTTCAAAAGCTACTCGCATGTCACAGCGATTTACTTTGGGGGAAAAGGAACCGGCCTTTCCGGCGGCCGAGGAAAACGGCGGAGAAAAGAAAGGGCAAATCTTTAGCGGTGGAAAGGGAAGTACCAAGGATCCCCTTTTTTCTAACACAGGATGGAATTCTGGTGGCACAGACATAAAGCCCGAATTCTGGATAGAAAAAAAAAAACCCTTCTTTGGCCGCACGGACATAAAGAAAAAAAAAAAAAAAAATTTTCCAAATTCCACCGCCGGAAAAGGGGGGGAAACTGCTCCTTGTGGGGGAGAAAAAGGGCCTGGTCCGCCTGATTTTGTTGGAAAAAGGGGTGGAGTGGGATCAGGCAAGAGTATTTTTGTGTCTGGCCCGAAAAAAAGGAAGACATACGGCTTGCCGGG
>Ga0179593_1594653_pt1 | contig 10015 bp, 15 predicted proteins | sample CZODoug2_1_08_16_FD_185931 | JGI IMG/M metagenome (GOLD analysis project Ga0179593, IMG submission 185931) | Vadose zone soil fungal communities from Angelo Coast Range Reserve, California, USA - CZODoug2_1_08_16fungal (PacBio error correction) | ecosystem: Environmental > Terrestrial > Soil >...
GTAGGAACTCTCCCGGGCGAGAGGGGTGAGTGTCTTAGAAAAGAAGGAAAAGCAGCGAGGAGGCGCTTTCAGTGGTTTGCGTGTTTGGTCTGTGGTGGGGGGCCTTGAGTGAACTCAAAGTAGGGGGGGGGGCGTTTCTTCCGCATGAGGCCGCCAAGCTCAGGGGTACCACTGTCCTAAAAGAAATGTCGAGAATAAAGGAGGCCATCCTCATAGGTCTAACCGGGCTACCCGGATAGGACGTCTTGAATGTGCGCGGGGAGCGAGAGCGTGTAGCCGCAAGTGGGGGGAAAGGAGAAAAACTAGCCCGTTGTTCGAACGTGACACCCCGGAAAAGGAAAGAGCGGTCCCGGAGTGGGGTTCAGAGGCCTTGGGAAAAAACCGAGGTCATTGACAGAGGGTAATCAGGCCGGAGCGAACACAGTGCGGGGCGTCTTATTGCAAATCTAGTAAAGGAGGGAAACAGGGGAGAAACGCGAAGGGAGGAGACACTTCGCAGACAAAGGAATGGGCCACGAGGTTTTGCCAAATCGTTTGACAAGGAGAGTCTTAGAGCAGGATTTCCGGTCAGAGTCAAACCTTTGAGATTGTATGATGGCACGGGTGGAAGGAGAAGCCGTTAACATCAAGATATACGACCTACAAACTGAAAGAAGGCACTCCACAAAGACCCGAAAACTTGTGGTCCAAAAGAAGCATGCGGGGAACGGAGGAGATACCAAAAGCGGGGTTGCGACAGCACTGGCACGGACTACAAAGGTCGCTCCATAACGACACAAATAAAACGAGATTGACCATTTTTCTGTAACCGACAAACTATTAAGCAAGTTCATGTAAGGGGGTGGCTGATGGTCAGGATCTGGGAAGAAAAAAAGCTAAAATCTGGGCCTCTGGGGGGGGGCGGTGGGTCCGGGGAACGTGCATCTTCGGGCAAAAAAGGCTGGCCACACTGATCGGGAAGAAGGGAAAGTTCCTGAAAAAGGGGAGCAGGAATCATCATCTCTTGAGTGGAAAATGATCACAAATCGAGGAGGAAACTCCAACTTAGCTACGGGGGTAGAGGTTCAATCGGGAGGAAGCGAGAGTCAGGCAAAATGGATACCTGGGAGGGATTCTAGGGATTTCGACCGAAAGGGGGGGTCCGTGCCAAGTGGGAAGACCTGGAGGCTGAGGGAACGTTACCTGCCGTATCACAGGAAAATACAGGGGGCAAGACCGAGGATGGCGGGGACATAGGGAACAATATCTGTGCCACTGAAGGACATCCGGGCGTGCACCTCGAACTGCGCTCTCCGTTGCGTGAATTGGAATGTATTACTCTTGAAAGAAGGTTCACGCTCTGGTATTCCGGTACGAACAGATTCACCTGTCGGGAGGCATGAAGGTAGTGGATAAGAAAGAGGGGATTTAAAGAAGGAAGACGATTTCGGCTAGAAATCGGACTCGCTCAAAAGGAAAAGGAAGCACGCCTCTGCGGCTCCGACAGAACAACTTTTGACGCGTAACAGTGTCTCGCGGTGGCGGCGTAGGGGGTCTTTTTCGAAAACTCACAGACCTTAAAAAGGGGGGATAAGGCTGGGGGATTTAAAGGTCACGACCTGAGAATGCGGGAGGGCCCTTTGAACAAGGGGTACGTTTTAAGGGGAAAAGGGGGACTGCCGCCACTCTTCCCGGGCGATAAAAAAGCGGGAGGTGGCACCTTGTTTCTGGTGTAATTGGGGGTAACCTGATCGTCCTCGTGTGTGCCGGGGTTCGGAAGGGAAAGACTAACAGAAGAAGCCGCGACACCCCGATGAGGGTGAAAACAAAACCAAAAGAACGCACTACGAAGCTGTGGCACGGTCGAAGGAAAAAAGGGTACGTCCGGGATCGGACGTCCGAAGAACGCAAACTGGCTTGCAACTGGCCCAAACCCTCTAAGCAGACCGCTGTGGGAAAGGACTGGGGAAAAGAGGAAGAGGGGGTCTATCCTAAAAATGATTATTTAGAGAGGAGCCAACACGTTAAGATGGGGGAAGTGCTACACCGGTTCCGGCCAACCGAGGGGAACACTCACTATGTCTGGGACCAGGGGACATTCCAGGTCCTCTCGGCACTAGCCGCCGATTGACCGGCAACACAGGTTTCCCTCTCGACCTGACACCGATCCGGAGGCTAAGTTTTCTAACCGGGGGGGAAGCTTCGTGGCCAGCTCGGGGTGCTCGTCTATCTTAAGAGGGGAAGATCGGTTCCGGTAACGAAAGCGGCGGCAGGACTCCTCGCAAGGATCAGTCACAGAGCCGTCCCAGCACCCGGTCAAACGGCGGCTCCGTCCGCGCAGAGATCGTTTGGGAGGACCGACAAGACGGAAGGGGTAACTCTGGAGGAATCCAACCCTGCCGACTTAGCCAAAAGAAGGCAAAGTTGGCGTGCGGACCTTCCAGAAGTTCCGTACCAGAAAGTAGCCCGGGGGCTCAAACGGGAGCTCCCAGCCTAGAAATTCAAACTCGCAAGGACTCATTGCGAAGCAACACGAGATTGAGGGGTGGTCAGGAGTCTCCGCCGTTCCTCTTCGAGGGTTCACCCACACTCTCGCCGTGCAACCTCCCCTTTCCGACGAGGATTCCGGGAGAGATGGGCCTGGCGTCCTAGGGGCGCGAGCCAGGAATCCAGAATAGCTGAAGGCATGGAGGCAAAAACGTCAAGCCCGCACTTCTCCTCAAATCAAAAAAAGCACGAGCACATCTTGTCCGAAGAGAAAAATGACAGAGTATATAAAGTTCCTGTCCCATGGCCCCTTTTTTGCAAGCTTTTCCCCAGTACTGGGGACTTCAAACGCCCCTTGTGCAGAATGGGTGATTGAGTATGATTCCAGCATTGTAGACAAAAGAGCAAAGGTCCGGGCCAGGGCCGCCCCCAGATTAACCGGGGGGGGGTCCGAACAAAGAGTAAAGCTGACACTACCATTTACCCGGACTTAAGGGAAATCGTAAAAAGGGGGGGGGCCAGCGCGCTGAGGAATTACTTATGTAAATGGGGCCGTCAAATTGGGAGAAAACTTTTTGGCCAAGCAGCAGAGTATAATTAGTTACGATAGAGTAAAATCACGGAAGTGAAGGATACATAGCTTTTCAGAGGTCACTATGGGTGGAAAGAGGGATTACTTCAGCTCCTTCCCCAAAAACACACAATGAAAGGTATTCCATGTCGGCTGAAAGAGGAACCAACCCCAATACGCAGAAGTTCCAATCTTCTTCTAGGAGAGCCTCCGGTCGACCATGTACGTATGGACTGTCTGACTTTTCTTATAAATCGGAGTACTTCTTCAAGGTGTCTGGGCCGAACGTTGCGGCTGGGGGGGAGTGCAGGAGCGGGCGAATAAGAAACGGGTAGAGAGCAAAATCCGAAAGTAGCATGGACCCAACGGCGGCCTGTCGGCCGCTTGGGAGGGAGCTCATGAGGTATGCGGATAGGGGGGATGGTGTAAGGGGATTCTCCTACAAGTCCGCAGAAGAAAAACAAAAGGAGGGGCCTAAGTGACTGCTCGAAAGTTGTAGCAAAGTGCGGCTCCAAAAGGGGGGGGGGGGAAAAGGAGGGGACCTGAACGGTCTCGGAAAGAAAACGGCAACACGGAAGGGGAGAAACCGGACCTTGAAGAAGAGACTGGTGCAAGATACAAACGAATTCACTGTGGTCCGAGGGAGTCTGTTACAGAACTAGGACAAAGTTCGTCGGTCACAGGGGGGGGGAAAATCCGTGCAAGAACTCTCTGTGAACAAAACTCTTCAAACGTCGTGTCGTCTGCGGAAAAGAAATAAAACTGGATAGACGGCGACTGGGGGACTCGGGTGGGCACGGGGAGAAAGCAACGAGCAAAACGAAAGAAAAGAAACAGGGTCGTGTCATCAGAGGGTCTTCCCACCCACTCTTTGGATAATCAGAAGGATTAAGGTTACGGAGGGCCACCGGGCTGGGAAATAAGGTGGTTAAAAAAACGAAGGGGAATCGTTTGTTAACATAGGATGCTTAGACCGTGGCCATACGAGAAAACACATTCAACAAGCCCCGCTGATATCTGGTCGTGAGAACAAGACTCAGGGGGGTCACGTTGGGAAGGACTGGGCGGTAACATCGAACATCGGTCAGACGAGGGTAGGCCGGGGGAAGGGACCTCTACAAAAAATTAAAGCGCGGCTGGAGCGTCACTACCACAGAACCATGGTTGACAAAACCACGAATTAGAACGGTCCCCTTTAGAAGTGAAACTATGCGGCGAATTGAACTCGAATTGACTACCCCAGGTCACAAAGAAAGGCCCAGAACGGAGCTGGGTGTCGGGCCAATCTCCTGCTGGGGGGGGATCACAGTTGGATTATCCGGGAAACTTCGAAGGATCACGAGAAGGAGCCAAGCGCCAAATGGATAAAGACAAAGGACCGTTTTAAAAGACGTTTGGAAAAAAGGGGAAAAAAAAGCACCCGCCCGGGCATAAAAACTCATAGGGATTCCTGACCGGGAGAAGAGGAGGACCGTTTCCCCGGGGAGCGCCATACATTCCATACAAAGGGGGGAACGACCAACAACCAAAGCCACACCGGGGGGGGGGAAACTTCACCACGCTGGCCATCTGGAGGCAACCGGCCCAAAAAGTAGAAGACAAAGTAAAGTAAGGAGACGCCAAATAAAGATTCCATTCTTAAGGAAGCTACGGACAGATAGTTCCAAACTGGGGGGGAATCTCCTAAAAGGGGCTGAGCAGAACCCAAGGCCCCGCAGGGTAAAACAATTAAGCGGCTTCGAAAACCTGAAAGAGGGGTCACCTTCAGTCGGGCCAGTTGAGGGGGAAGCCTAGGGCAAACTCTTAATTTGATCATCGCGGGCAGCCAAGTCCCAGGGATACGAGATGGAAAAATTGACTTCCTCCAAGACCGTGCCCGCAAAGATCTGCCGAGCATTTCACCCAGACGCGGGGGAGATTAGGACCTCTCTGACCAAAAAAAAGCAATCGCTGCGTCTCCAAGAAGGTCAGCCATGTCACTGGCACCCCACGGGACAGAAAAAAACTTAAAAACAATCCGTGATGTGCGCCTAGCAGGGGAACCGCGCACCTGGTATCGAAGTCTTTAGAAGACCTAACTCAAAGCCGGGCAAAGGCGTATCGTGCACGGCGTGTAGGACTAACTTGGAAGGATCTCATAGATTCGAGGAGAGAGTCCCCAGTCCTCGGACTATGTTGGGGTCCACCTTCGACTCTAAGTAAAAGTGTCACAGTAACAAAAGGGACTCGGAGGGTGGTCGAGGGGGGGGGGGGAAGTTCCACGGACAGAAAGATCCCAATAAAAAAATCTGTAAAAAAGGGGGGAAGTCGCCAGCCAGCAAGGGACGATCCCGGCCGCAACCAGAAGTCCCATCTCTCTAACAAAGGAGGAGAAGATAGCCGGGGAAAGAAAGAATAGGGAGCCAGGCGGGACCAGGCGTTGACCAGGTCGGGTCATCGGCTGGGATCGGGCAGCAATCGGCGGCACCTCAAAAACCCGAAAAAAAGTCAACCGGGGGGTAGAGGGGGGGAGGTAGGGCTAGAGGGGGGGATCGGAGAGGGGGGGTGGGGGAGTAAGAAGGGGGGGGAAGGGAATAAGTGGTGGAGGGGGGGGGGGGGGGAGGGGGGGGAGGGGGGGAAAAAGGACCTGAAAGGGTGGGGCGAGTGGTTGGGGGAGAGGGGGAGGAAGAAAGGAGGGAAGGGGAAGGCGGTAGAGGGGGAGAGGGGAAATGGAGGGGGGGTAAGGGAGGAAGGGGGGGGTGGGAGGGGGAAGGGTGGGGGGGAGGGGGAGGGGAGGGGAGGGAGGTGTCGAAGATAGGGGGTGGGGAGGGACAAGGGGGGAGGCGGGGAGATGGGGTGGATGGGGGGTGGAGGGGAGGTTACGGGAGGGGTGGGGTGAAGGTGGGGGGGGGTGGGGGGGGGAAGAGGGGGGGGCCGGGATAGCGTGTGTTAAGGGGGGTGGGGGATGCGGGAGGGGGGGAGGGGGAGGGAGAGGAGGGCAAGAAGGAGGGGTAGGTGGAGGGGAGGGAGGAGCATGGGAGAGGACAGGGGGGTGGGGGGTGGATGGAGGGGGCGAAGGGGAGAGGAGAGGGGGGGGTATTATGACGGGGAGGGGGGGGGAGGATGGAACGGGGGGGATGGGATGTGGGGGGGGAGTAGGTAGAGAGGAGGTTGGACAGAGGGGGGGGTGGGGGGGGGGAGGGGATGGAAGGGTGGAAGGGGGGCGTGGAGGGGGGGAAGAGGGGAGTGTAAGGTGAAAGGGGGGGGGGGGGGGGGGGGGGGAGGTGGGAGGAGGGGGGGAGGGAAAGAAGGGAGAAACGAAGTGGAATAAGGTGGGTGAGGTAAATGGGAGGGGGGAGTGCGGAAGGGGGCAGGGAGCAGTGGAAGGGGTGGGGTAAGGGGGGGGAAGGGAGAGGGGAGGGGAAGAAGGAAGAGGGAGGAGGTGGGGTGAGGGGACACGGGAGGGGGGGGTGGGGAGGAGGGCGGGAGGAGGGGGGGAGAGGTGGGGAGGAGAGGGGGGGGGGGTGAAGAGGGAACGGGGGGGGTGAGGAGGACGTGGCGGATAGCGGGTGTGGGGGGGGGTGGCGAGGGAGGGGAGTTGAAGAGGCGGGATGTTGGGGGAGGGGGGGGGGGGGATGGCGGGAGGAGGGAAAGAGCGGGGGTCGGCGTTGGGACGATAAGGGGGGAAAGTGGTAAGGAGAGAAAGATGGTGGGAGGGGGAGGAGTCATTGGTGGGGGGCGCATAACTGCGGGTGTAAAAATGAAAGATACGAAAGGGAAACGAGTGTGAAGATGGGGGGGAGGGAGGTGAGGGAGGGGCTGGAACAGCGGAGGTGAGGGATGGCGTGGGACCTTTCACTTGAAGCACAATTCGATATGAATTACGCAAGGACAAAATCGGGGTTCAAGGAGGGGCCCGCTCTTTCGGCGGGAGAATCAGTAGACAACCGGGTGGGAAGGTACGACGTGAACTACCCGCCCAAACGGGCGGGTTGGACTTCCCCAACCAGACGCCAAAGAGAAGTGCCATTGCCTTGGTCCGACCACCTTTTAACGCAGGCGAGGAGGGTAATAGCGGCCGGCGGGCGAAGTGAACGCTGAAATTACCCGATTGCTTAAAAGGGGCGCCATTTGGAGAGAGTGAGGCGAGGGACGCGTCATTTTTTAAAAGTCATAGAGTTTCGGTGAAGGGCTGGGGGGCGGACGGGGACAATGACCAGTGCGAGCCGAAGACCAGCTATCAGCGAAGAGTAAGACGGTCTTCAGGTATGGGGGTCATGAAGAAGGAGGAAGGGCAGGGGGGCCCCTTCGAGTAATTCGCCTAGGTTCGCACGGAAGGAGGGGGTTGGTAAGTGTGAAGAAAGGGTATTTTGGTTAATCGTGACTAGAGCTACGTAACTGGCCTCGCTCTCTTGGCGGGGCTTCTCAGGCAGCAGGGAAGAGGGGACGTCTTAATAGTGGTCAATACTCGGGGCCCAATCGCGTCAAAAGGGTGGGGTTTATGTCCAGGCAGACACGGGGGGTTGGTTGTGGTAAGGGGGGATTTGAAACAGCTGCCTTGTAGAAACTGGGTCCGAAAGGGGGTCTTTGCTCGTGGTCCGAAGTGGCGAGGGTCCAGTAGGGGATTGGTGAGATTAGATGTTGGACAAAATCCGGGTGCTCCGAAGGGGTGCAATCGTCGGAAAACAGGCTGTCAAGGAAGAGTCTGCCGCTGTGGCTGCAGGAGGTTCTCGCAAGACGCAGGCCATGCCCCCCCAACTGGCAAAATAGTCAAGAAACGCCACATCGGGGGGGCTGACAAACCAACTACCTGAGGTTGGCTGGGGAGGAGTCCCAAAGAGTTTTCCAAAAGCGAGGATAGAATGAAGGGGGATGATCGCCGGGGGGTGGGACAGACGGAGGGAACGGGGTTGGGCCGGCAAGAAGACTTTCAGCGCGTGTATTGAAAGTGAAGGACATCCTCCCTAATATTGTTTTAGAGGGACTTAAGAACCTCAGCCGCTTCTCACCGTCCACGCCGAGTTGGTACCATACAGCTCACCACGGGGAGGTGTGCCCGTTTGTTCAGTGGTAGCAGTCTGTCTGACCATTAATACGAAAAGCCTCGTAAAACGGTGGAAAACAGGGGACGACAGGAAAGGAGGCCATCATTATTACAAGGGGAACCATGTGATGGGAAATAGGTACCGCAGGAGTATCCATCTTGATGGGAGGGTTTGGAATGGAGGCCATAGGGTGGATAGCCGTCAAGCCTCAAATGGGGGGGGGAGTAAGCTTAAGAGATACAATGGAGCAATGTCCTAGGGGTTTGGGGGGAATGAAAACTACCCCTATTGCCTGAAAGGAGGTTCAAAGCGATCTCCATGCAAGAGTCTGTCATAAACTGCATGCCAGAAGGCGACCAACACACAGTCGCCTAAAACTTCTAGGGACTCCGCTTTAGAGACCGGAGGGAAACTATCTGTGGCACAAAAATGAATGTGGTGCAAGGACCTCCCCTGAAACTACGGACCTTAGGAAGTTTAGGGGGGTCATGGTTTCTTGCACGGGTCTCAGCCGTTCAAAACCGAAATATACTACCTACAAGACTTTATCAAAAAACCGAATGTCAAAACGTTGTTTGGGCATGAGCACCTCTGTAGCGGGCTGACTTCTACTTGAATCTGAGGGTCGACGGTGCATTCCGGCAAGTTTTCTAAGCAAAACCAGACCGGAACTCTTATTTAGGGTCGGGAAAAAAGGGTGCTCTAGAAATCCAGCATGGGGGAGTGGTTGTGGCGATGTAAGGATCCTTGACCTGAGCACTAGGGGTGGGGGGTGGGGGGGGGGGTGGGGGGTTGGGGGGGGGTGGTGGGGGGGGGGGGGGGGGGGGGGGGGGGGGGGTTGGGGGTGGGGGGGTGCCCTCTGGTTGGGTTTGGACAGCTCTAAGGGTCGCTGTCCAAACAGAGCGGAGTTACGCCCTGGAAAGGCTTAAGGGCCGGGCAGAGGAACATGCCTCGTAATGGGTGCGGTTGGCCCTGAGTTCCCCGCTGGGCGCAAAAGACCTGTGGAAAGTAGGAGGGTGTAATAGGGCGCCCACAGTGGGGAGTTGTCAGGGAGAATTCAGGCCCGGTACAGTTGATAGAGAGGGCCAGTATTAACATACTGAGGGGGTGCTATGGGGGGAAACAAGACTCAATTTCTTCGAGGCCGATGTAGGGCTTCAGAAAAATATTGACATGTCAATGGGCATTTTAAGGTACCTCTTGGGGAGAATGCCTTGAGTTTGGAAAACCCTGTCTAACACCTGTGAAACACTCACTTTCCTTAAGTATCTTGGAGGCGAAAGAAAAAGCTTTAAAGGGAGGCGGGTGGCGCTGTTTGGGAACATCTCTAGATGAGGGTGGGCGAGCCAGGAAAGTCTCGGAAGCGCAAGGCATCGCCGGAAGACTGGGAGTTTCAAGGTTGCTTAGCACTAGCAAAATTTAAGAGCTGCAAAATCGTTAGGGTATAGGTAAAAGCTGGGTCTTCGCAACTAGGCGGCTGTGTAATTGATTCGTGGGTGGACTGTCTGGGTTCGCTTCCGGCACGTGTTGGTGGGGGTGGGGGGGGAGGGTTGGGGGTAGTCTCTTAGCCTCCTCGATAAACGTTGGACGGAGGACTGGAGGGCCCCTGGAAGGGGATTGTTCAGGGGGGAAACAACAAAGGGTTACTTCGCTACGAACTGCTTCTCAGGAAACCGGAGAGAGGGGCAAGAGGCGTTCGGAGGGGGGGTTCAGCACGTGAAGGGGGACTGTTGCCTCTGGCCCCGCCGCTTGTGTGGGAGGGGTAATCTTAACGAAGAAAAACCCGGGATACCCGCTTGGGATAGGCCTCGGTAAAACGAGATCTGCAGTGTTCAAGGAGTAAAATTGTACGGGCGGGGAGTCTGCTGCAGAGAGGACCTGATACCTGGCCAAGAATTAGAGGGGTAAAAGAAAGACGTCCGGAACCTGTTACGTGAGCAGAGGAGGAGGGGGG
>Ga0179593_1612590_pt1 | contig 10015 bp, 13 predicted proteins | sample CZODoug2_1_08_16_FD_185931 | JGI IMG/M metagenome (GOLD analysis project Ga0179593, IMG submission 185931) | Vadose zone soil fungal communities from Angelo Coast Range Reserve, California, USA - CZODoug2_1_08_16fungal (PacBio error correction) | ecosystem: Environmental > Terrestrial > Soil >...
GGGGAAGAAAGGGTGTCTTGAAAACCAATATTGTGGCCTAATAGGGGGGGGCGTCTCACTACCTTGGGAAAGAAGTGACAGGCTCTTGCGCCAACAACAATTCTGAACCTGCACAACAAAAAATTCCAAATAGTAGAAAAAAAAAGAGAAAAACGGGCCCTCAGTCCCGTGTCGCACAACAGAAAAGTTCCTGCCTTGGCCTTATAAGCCAAGAAAAGGGGAAAAGCCGCGACAAGGGCAAAAAAATTCCCGCCTTCCCTTCGGAAAGCGGCAAAGAAAAAGAAGGGAGGTTGCCTGGGAAAGGATTATCCAGAAAAGAGGGCGAAGAAAAATTTCGTGAACCGGTCGCCCACCGTCGCTGATCGGGAAGAGAAAAAAAAAAGAGGACAGTCGCCTGTGGGTGAAATGAAGGGGGGCGGGGAGGAGCACTCTTAGCCGGCACAAGTCGCAACACACAAGGACGTGGACAGCCTAAAGGGACCTGCAGCGACCGGAGGCCTGAAACAAAGCAGGTTTAAGGGGAAAAAAGGAGGGGAGAAAGGTTCTGTGACGGGCCGACCGAATAAACGCGACCGCTGTGTAAGATCGTATTGGGGAGGGGGAAAGAGGCTGGATGGCTTTCCCCCGAACATCAATTGAATCGAAGTTAAGACAAAGGGGGGAAAAGGCTCGCCGTTCTGATGAACAGGATTTTTTCGCCCACAAAGGAAAAAGGGAAGAGGAGGAACCCTGGTAAAACGCCTGCCTTCAAGTTGGCCGCCACGATTACAGTCAGGTGGGGGGATAAAGAAAGTTTTCTCATAATAGTCGCTGCTGGGGGGGAAGGGAGGAAAAAAAACCTACACGCTTCGGGGAAGGGGAGTAAATCCAGGGCAAAAAAGGAGCTCATGCCGGCGCAAAACGATGCGCCCGGGAGAAAGAAAAAAAGTAAGAGACTGTCCCAACCCCACTAAAAGCCCAAAAACAGTCCGATATGCCTCGGGAAAAGAAAAGGAGGAAGACATCAAGTTTTTTGCTTCCGATGCTCTCAAAGCTAAAGGAAAAGAGGGGGAAAATGAAGGTCGCGACCTTTTGGGCCCCCTTCCAGCAACGATCGGTGACGCAGGGGAGAAAAAAAACTTGCAACGACTGCTAAACTTTTGAACAGAGAAGGGGAAGAGAGGGTAATAACCATTCAGATCCCAAAAAGCGTGCTTGGCAGGAGAAAAGAAATACCCATACATACAAAAAAAAAAGTCTCGAAGGAAAATCACATAGGAAAAACTCCCCAGGGGAGACAAAAAAAATTAGCATTGTTTATGAAGGAAGAAAAAGGTGGGGATTGCTCCTGTCCTCTTTGAAAGAGGAAGGAGGTCCGGGTCGCCCGAAAAAGGGGGAAAGAGAAGCCGCAATGAACGTAGAGTTCGTAAGTGGCCCAACGGGAAAAAGGGAAGGGGGGGAAGTCTATCACGGCGTTGAACATGGGGGAAAAAAAAAGGGAAAGCCCTCGTTATCATCGACCAACCGGCTCACTGCAAGAGGAAAGGAAAGGTGCGCCAAAAACCAACTGGGAGAAGTGGCAAAAGGGAGAAAAAAAAAGGGGAGGAGGACCTGGTATCCTGACAAGCGAAACTCGGCTTGGGGAAGAAAAAACCCCTTCGCTCCTTCCCCTAGGCTAAGGGGAAAAGGGGGGGGAAAGGTGGAGCAACTACTTGCCCACGGAGACACCCCCGGGGTAAATTCCGTCGGAATGAAGAAAGTAAGGTAGGACAATTGCAACGAGCTAACGCCCTTTGTCCCTGGAGAAAAAAGGGGGAAAGGGGAAAAGGGAGAATAAAGACTCCTCCTGAAGTTTGGGGCTCCGGCCCCGTGGAGAGGAAAAAAAAGGAGAAAAAGGCTGAAAGCTATAGCTCAATTTGTTGCTTAGGGAAAAGAAAAAAAGGGAAGAGGGGAGTGGTAACCGGAACCTCCGTGTAACACATAAGAAGAAAATTTGATTGGCCCAAAATTAGGAAAGGAAACTTCCCGCCGTTGTTTTAGGGGGGGGAGGAAAAGGAAAGGTAGGTCCGGTTTTTTTGGAAAGTGCTCAAAGTGACACTAAAAAAAAAACAAGTAGGCGTATTGAGTGGAACTATGCACCCCCGGCCCCCTCCGAGGGGAAAAAATGGAAAAGAAGAAACCTGAAGGCCGGAAGAGTTGGATCTCTCTCAACAACAACAAAAAAGAAGAGAAACTATCCCAACTATTCCTCCGGCCGAAGGGAGGGGGAGCTGCACACATCCATTGGCACCCAAACCCAACAACATCAGGGAAAAAGAAGAAAAAAGAAGAGGGCCGAGGTTGGCACAAACGGAAAAAAAAGGGGGGGGGGAATTTGAGCACCGAAAAAACCGGGGTCCTAACCGAAAAAAACTATCGAATATTTTTCCACCATAACAACGAGGGGAAAAAAGACCAATTTCGCTTCAAAATTCGGGGTTTCCACGGAGGGGACCAGGGGAGAGTTCAAAGGAAAGGGGGAAAAGTTGAATTTTCATAAAGCAACAAATTGAGCTATGAGAAGAAGGGAGTGAGACAAGGAGCCCCATCAAATTCGGGGAGGGGAAGAGGAAAAGAATAACCCCCACCAAACAGCGGAGTGCTGTATTCCATGAAGAGAACATCAGCCCTCCCTGGGAAAAAGAGGGGTTGGCAATTGTGTTACTACATGATGGCAGTTTTTAACGTTATTACGGTGTGGAAAAAAGAGGCACAATACGACGATTACCGGGGGAAGAGGAAGTGCAATTATTTCCGAAACACTACGATAAGAAGAATTTACTGTCCTTGAAGGGGGAAGAAAGGGGGTGATGAAAAACCGTGCGTCAATCAAAAAGGAGGGGGGAGGGGGGAAGAGCAGGGGCCTACCCAGGGAAAATTGAATTCCGCCGCTGAGGAAGATCATTTTTCGGTGGCCACTTCTAGGACAGCTCCCTTCACCCAGTGTTGGGCGAAAGAGTGAGAGAAAGGCAGTGGCGGTGTATCGTCAGGGGAGAAATTTTTTTTGAAAGTGGACTTGGGGCAAATTTTCAACCGAAGAGAATGGAGATAACAGCAGTTTCCCGTTGGGAAATGGGAAAGGAAGAAGGGGACTAGTCGGTAGCGGACACCAACTGGACAACCCCGCAATGGGAAAAGGGGAAAAAATCCCGCGCCAAGTCTTTTGTCAAGGAAAGAGGCCAGCCAAAAAAAGATCTCAAGGAAAAAGGAAAGGGGGGGGAAGATTGGCTTGCATAAACCTAAAAAAAAGGGGGGGGCGACTTCCCATCACAAACCAAAATAAGGAGAGGGGACAGAGCACCTTTGATGTATTGGGGAATTTCTTTTCTTTGTTTGTGGGGAAAGCCCCGCTCCTTTGCTTGTGGGGGGGGAAGGGGGGGATTACCTGAGATTGGCAGAGAAAGAGGGAAAAAGTTTTAGCCGTTTCCGTTGGGAAAAACATTTTTTGAAAAAAAGGCCAATCCGCAACGAATCGTTTGCGGTAACGCCCGAAAAGTCGAAAAACCCGCAAAGAAGGGATCAAAAACACAAAAAAGGAATTCCCTGCGGACAACCCTTTTAATTTGATGGGGAAAATCGGGAAAGGAGGGCAAACCTGATGAGGCCCGTGATCCTTCCGCGCCTCAGAAAAGAAGAAGGAAAGTCTCAGGGGGGGGGGGGAGGATTCGTTGTGGGGTGGGGGATGGGGGAAGCCAGTTTCGATTTTGAACGGGGGGGGCACGGAGCACTCACCGAAAAGGAGGGGGAAGCCCCTGCATAGCCAAGAAGAATTGGTTGCCCTGGGAGGTGCGCAAAAAGAGAAAAGGGTAAGGTTTTTGAGCGAAAGAAGGGAAAAAAAAAAAGCGACTTATTATTAGTCACACGTAAAAAATTAATTCAGTTTAACAAGAGAGGGGGGGGGCGGCCACGAAAAAAAAAGGCGGGTTAAAAAAAAAAAAAAACACAGGAATCCAGAGAGCCCCACATCAAAGAAAAAAAAAAGAAGGGACGGGGGTCCTTTGTCGCGAAAAAGAAAAAAGGAAAAAAAAAAAAAAGAAAGGAAAGAAGACCAATTCACCTAAGGAAGGGAAGGGCATTGGATGGGGGGAAAAAAGAATCCAGCGGATTCCCGATTGGGAGAAAAAAAAAAAAAAAAATTAAAAGGGAAAATAAACAATAAACTTTTTTTGAAAGGGGAAAAAAAGGGAGAAGGGCGTGTCCCTTGTCGTGACCCTTCGCATAAAACATGGTCAAGGAAAGTGTGCTGGCTATAAATGAAACCTCTGGGGGGGGGAAGGGGAAAGAAGGAGGGGAGGGCGTAAATAGGATGTCCCACTCGTCCGGGTTGTGTAGACCCGGATTTTTCAATCGATGGCGAGAAAAAAAAAAAAAACGGGACGGCATTTGGAAGGCGACTGCATAACGGGAATGGGGGGGGGGACTACTGCCAGAGCAGCGACTGGTTTTGCTGCAGGAAAAAAAAAGGGGGGGGTTTTCCAGCAAAAAGAAAAAGTTTCCACAAGAAACTTACTGAAAGGAGCCGGATTTTGGTGCCGGCTGTATGGGACCGCTTCCGAGAGACGCGGTGAATGTTTTAGGGGGGGACCCTGTTTTTTGTGGTCGCGTGGGGAAGGGGGGGAAGACTCGTTTTGGCTTATAGGCCAATTCAGGATTCCAGAAGGGGGTTGCGAACACGACTGGAAAGTGGGTTAGTTTTGGAAAAAGGGAAGTAATTAATACCTTAGTGGGAAAAAAAGGAAAAGGCACGGGCGGAGTTGTTGGCAGGTTGCAGGGGAAGAAAAGAAGCCAGCAGGCGGATTACGCGACCAAAAAAAATCGCCTCCTGTGGTCAGGAAAAAGGGGGGGGGGGGGGAAAAAAGGAGTTTCATTAAGAAAAGTCCTCTAAAGAGCGCAAACACCAAAACAACGGAAAGAAAAAGAGGAAAGGGTGGTTTCTTAGGAGAGGGTTTGCTGAACTACGGGAATTAGGGGAAGAGGGGGGACGCTCAAGCCTGTCCGCGTTATTTCAGAAGAAAAAAAAAAAAAGGGGGAAAAAAAGTGCAACAATCAGCAGACTGACATAAAAATATGTATTTACTTCTAACCACAGGACAAAGGAACGTGTCGGAAACCCTAAAAACCCTACCAAGGAAAAAATTATAAAGCCAAATCGGGATACAATTGCCCCCATGGGAAAACTGAAAAAAAAAGACACCGCCGTCTCTCGGTAAAGAGGGGAAAGAAAGGGGCCGAAGTTTCCTGGAAGATGATCCGCGCCTGGAAAAGGGGGCGCCGCACCGTCGCTGCTCTGGAAGGAAAGGAAGGAAACGGGGGGAAAATGACAAGGGGGCGGCCTGGGTTTTTCACGCAGGGGGAAGCGTCCGTTTTCGACAAAGGGGACATCCTATTCTGAAAAAAGGGGAAAACGACTTAGGCAAAGGGGGAACAAGCATGTTTCCATTTGCGCCACGCCAAGGGAAACTGAAAAAAGAAACGGCCAGGCACGCCCTAACGCTGTTAAAAAAAGGGCGAAAAGGGGAAAGAAAAAAAGCGGAAATCGCTTGATGCGAAACAGACATCAATGAATCGGTAAGTGAACTGAGAAAAAAAGGAAAAGGGATGCTCTCGTTTCGGATGAAACTAAAAAAAAAGGAAAAGCACTCCACCTTGCGGAGTATTGATGTTGGGCTCCGGGAGGAAACAAAAAAAGGCCTGTCCCCGGAGTTGGGAAAGAGAAAAGGGGGGGGAAACCCGAGGTGGAATTTCAAAGCTTTTCAACATCAGAGGCATGTCCCCACAGGCAGTTGAAAAAAAAAGGAAAAAAAGGGGTGCGAAATCCCCAGGGACAAACCCATTCTTCGAAGCGGGGATTCCGGCCCACTAGGGAAAAAAAAAAAAAAAAAAGAAAAGAAGCAGTCCAAAATCGACTGGCGAACCCCAAAAGGAAGAAGATTCCCAAAAAAAGGGAGGGGGTCTTCGAGGCGGGCGGGACGGGTAAGGGGGGGAAAGAAGGGAGGAGACAAAGCCTTCACCCAGACATCATAAGCCTGTCCGGCAGGGAAAAAGGTTCCGGGGCGATGGCACATAACAGCAAACGATTCGTTGCGCGTGGGAAAGGGGGGGGAAAAAACTTTTCAACGAAGAGGGGGGAGAAGGGGGAGTCGCTGCCATCAGAGTTTAATCCCCAATCAGCCAAACCTGCAGCAAAAAAAAAGGGACCCGCAAAGATCCCAGACAATCAAAAAGGGAAAAGGGGGGGGGATCACAAGAAAACTCCGGAGGGAGAAGCCAAAATTGAGCAGGTTGATGCAAAAAAAAAGGGGGGGATTTGCTCGGTGGCTTGCCCCTCGGAAAAAAGGGGAAAAAGGGCGTCCGGCGGAAGACAAATGCCGTGTTCAGTGGATGCTCGCGCAAAAGGGAGAAGTCCGAGTGGGGCCCACGTGCAACTGCTGTTAGAAAAAGAAAAAGAAGAAAGGGGGCAACATTTGATTACAGCTCAAAACAGAAAAAGTGGAATCCCGCCCTGACGTATAAAGAACAAAAAAAAAAAGGAAGAAAGAGGGGAGAAGGAGAAGAGGCCTCCAAAAACTGGGATAGGGGCTCCCGAAATTAGCGCCCAGCGTGCAAGGGAAAAAAAAGGGAATCTAAAAAAAAGCGAAGCTGGCCTTGGGGAAGAAAAAAGGAATAAGGACCCCTATCTAGGAAGGAAATTCTCACCTTAGTTTTTGTGCGGCACTACGGGCCAAAAAAAAAAAACAGGGGGAATCACGGTCGTATGCATATTTCGCGTAGTTAAACAGGAAAGAAAAGAAAACAGGGGGGGAACTGAAAAGAAGCTTGATTCAAAAAAAGCGGGAACTGTGAATTGATCAGCACTCCGACTGAGGGGAAAGGTGAAGAGGACACCGCATTTTTGCTGGGGAAGAGGAAGGAAAGAGAATAGCTCAATTTGTTTGCGTGAAGTACCTAATTCCGGATCCAGGCCGGGCGGAAAGGGGGGGAAAAAAGCGCGAAAATGGGGATTTGGCCAAATCTGACCCGCGGGGGAGGAGAAAGAAAAAGGGGGGGGGAAAGAGGAGGAATAGGTTTTTGGCCGGCAAGGGTACCAAGTTTTTTGTTCGGGCGAAAAGGGACCAGGGGTGACACGCCGGCCGTATTGTGAGTGGAACGAGCACCCCCGGGAAAGGGGGAAAAAAGAAAAAAAAAACCCAAAAAAAAAAACCCCAAACCCCCGGAACCCAAAAAAAAAAAAAAAAAAAAAAAAAAAAAAAAAAAAAACCAAAAAAAAAAAAAAAAAAAAAAAAAAAAAAAAAAAAAAAAAAAAAAAAAAAAAAAAAAAAAAAAAAAAAAAAAAAAAAGAAAAAAAACAAAACCCCAAAACCCACAAAAAAACTCAGCCCCGGCCCATGGATGTGCATGAGGGGGGGAGGAGTAGATCAACACACACGGAGGAGGATGAAGAGAGAAGTACTATCAACTATTCCGGCTCGGTAGGCCTCCATTGGGCCGGCTTTGACAAAAAAAGAAAGGGGAAGGGGGAACCCCGAAGTTTGGCAAAACGGGACGGAGGGGTAGTTTCACTTTTGTCAAAAAAAAAAAACGGGGGACGACCCTCCTGCCGGCCAAAAGAAAGAAAAAAACGGCCCGGAGGAGAAATCAAAGGCGGTCCATATTTGGACAATAAGGAGTGTGGTCGGGTTACAACGGAAAGAGGAACCGGCACTTGTCCGCCTGCACCCATTATTGAATGGGCAGGGAAAAAGATGATAAAGCTTCCAGCTTTACGAATCTGCTTAGGGAAAAAGAAGGAAGGGCAGGCCAGCCCCACCAACTGAGTCGGAGTGCTGATGTGAAAAAAGGGGTGACACCGCTGCGGCGACCACACAGAGGAGATTACAAGGGAACAACGGCGTTTTTAAGCCGAAAAAAAAAAAAAAGGGGGCGGAGGTAACTTACGACTTACCGCCAATCTGCCATACACGAAGTGAAAAGGAGGGAAAGTAAGGTGTGCCTGCACACCTAGGGCGAATAAAAGGAAGGGAGGGGAAGTAGCGGACGGTTGGGTAATGGAAAAAAAAAAAAAAAACCCTGCGAGGGTTTTTAGGAGGCCAGGCTACCAGAGGAAAAAGGAAAAAAGATTGAAAACGGCCGGCTTCCAGAGAGGGGGAGATCCTTCTGGGGGGTTTTGGCGAACTCGTCGAAAGGGATCCCTTTGTGACTGCAGTGTGTGAGCGTTGTAGAGAGGGGGGGGAAAAAAAGGGGGGGGGAGCTTGTTTTTAATCAAATGTTTTTCAAAAGAAGAGAAAATATACAAAACAAGGAAAAACTGAGGATCAACAGCAGTTTGGGGCACGTAAAAATCGGACGTAAGCAGGGAAGGAAAAAAAAAAAGGAAAAAAAAAAAAAAGGGAAAAAATCGCTCCCCCCGGACTCCAAAAAAGGGGAGGGGGGGGGAAAAGAGTCCCAGCCACCGGAGAAAAACAAAAAAACCCACCGATCCCGGATTGGGCTTGCCATAAAAAGAAAAAGAAAAAGAAAAAAGGGGGGGTTCCTTGTGATTAAATAGGAAGCCCACTTTGATTGTCCTGGGGGAAAAGGGTTGGGCACTGAGGAAAGAACAAAGGGGAAGGGGAAGGGTTTTTTGCTGGCAGGTTGGATTACCGTCGATTGCAGAGAAGGAAAAAAAGGAAGAGCCCAGTTTTTCGGGGGAAGGGAAGGGAAAAAAAGGCTTCCAAGCGCAACAGAGGTTTTGCTGGAAGGGGCATCGAAAAAGGAACAGGAGGAAACGGCTTCTAAAAATTGAGGGGAGAAGGAAACGGATGAGGACTCCGTCAAAAGCCTCGAAGGCAAGAAAAAGATGATCTCTGTGCCCCTGGGTTGTGGGGGAAGAAAGGGGGGGGGGTGCTCCAGTGGAGAGTTGGGGTGACGGTGTGATTCCATGTTTTTTGGAAAAAGGAAGAAAGAATCGTTTTTGCCCAAAAAAAAAAAAGAAAAAAAGAAAGGGGTTTGCCCTGGTGATTGCAAAGTCCGAGCGTTGGGAAAAGCGAAAGCGGCTTGTGACCTGACAAGAAAAAAAGAGGGGGGAATTCATTTAATAACAAAATTTTCATTTACCCTTCGGGTTATCCAAGAGGGACAAACAATCCTAAGGCAGGGCGAAAAAAAAAAAAAAAAAATCCAGGAGCGCAAAACATCAAATCGCGCCAAAGAAAGCAAAAAAATAAAAAAAAAAATGCCGTGATTGGGAAAAAAAAGGGAAGCGAATGAGTCAGTAACTTTAACTTCCGAATTCATTGATCGGGAAGAAGGGGAAAAAAAAAACAAGGGTTTTCGGCCCAGCAAAGAAGAAGAAAAAAAAAGAAAAAAAAAAGGGGGGAGGTCGCCCCCGTCCAGAACGGGTCCCCTTGTCGTGTGCGATAAAAGAAACCGAAGGGGAAAAAGGAGGAGGACAGGCCAAATCGCTGCGGCGTAAATAAGGAAAGGGGGGAAAAAAGGGGGGAAAACCCGCTTCAAAAAAAAATGCAGAACAGGGCCCGCCACTGCATTGGAAAAGGCAATACCGGGGAAATTTTTTTAAGCCGAGGAAAAGAAAAAAAGGTTTTCACGGGGGGGTGGGGGGGGGGGGGGGCACGGGAAATTTTTTTTCCAAGAAGAGTCACCTTTTCCCAGTAAACTTTCCGCAGAGGGGGGGAACGGTGGCCCGCCTTCCCGAAAAAAAAAAGGGGGGGAAGGTTCGTTTGTGGTTTTTTTGGTCGCGGGCAGGGGAAAGGGGGATCAATCGATTGGCGCGCAGGAGGAAAATTCTCGTATGTTTTTTAATTGCAAACACCGGAACTGAAAAGGGGGAGGGAAAAAAGTGAAAAATACTATTTGGATGAAGGAGGAAGGGGGGGAGGGGAACAAGCAGGGAGGTTGCGCATAAGCCGGAGGCGGAGAAAAAAGAAAAAAAGAACGGGGTACAAGATTTAGCACCAATAAGTCAAAGGGGGAGGAAAAAAAAGTATCACTACTAAAACCA
>Ga0179593_1616700_pt1 | contig 10015 bp, 18 predicted proteins | sample CZODoug2_1_08_16_FD_185931 | JGI IMG/M metagenome (GOLD analysis project Ga0179593, IMG submission 185931) | Vadose zone soil fungal communities from Angelo Coast Range Reserve, California, USA - CZODoug2_1_08_16fungal (PacBio error correction) | ecosystem: Environmental > Terrestrial > Soil >...
ATGTAAGGGAAAACAAACGCGTACCATTAGAAAAAAAGGAATCCACGTGGAAAAAAAAGCAGGGACTGCAATCGAAGACCGTGTCTAACTAGAAAAAGCTGGAAGAAGACAGCGCCAAAAGGGCCCACCAAATATGAGAAAAAAAAAAAACCATCCACCTACCGGGGGTTGACGATCACGAAAAGGACCTGGTCTCTGTCTCTCGTGAAAAGATGGAGCATTGACAGGAGGGGGATGACTCTAAAGTTCCTTCGACAGGTTTTTCCAGGAACACGAGGGAACCAGGAAAAAAAACGCCATAACGGGGAAGAAATAAAAAATGCGGGGGAGGGGTTACCGAATGGGAGAGGGGCCAGATCCCCGTCCAGCAAGGGGGCCGGAAGGTCGAAAAACCGCCGTCCCGATCAGCGCCTCAAAGGAGAAAAACTTCCAAAAAAGAAAAAAAAAATAAGGAGCGAGAAGAGTTGTAACCAGTGAAGGGGGGGCGTGAGCAGAGGAAAAACCAGGGGAAAAAAGTTGAAAAACCGAAAAATCCTCAAAAAAAAGAAAACAGTAAACAGGCAAAAAGTGAAAGCGCCGAACAAGCCATCAGTGACTGCAAAAGGGGAAGTCCACGTGGACAAGGGGGAGAACTACCGCACCGAGAGGCTGCTAGGCGAAAAAAGAGACCTGGGAAAAAAACGACTAATCGAGGAAAAAGGGAAGAAGCATTAACAATCAACCGTCCCCACCTGAGGGGGAGAATGAAAAGGGAGTACGGACGACGGGGAATTATCTTCATCTTCAAAAAAAAAAAAGAGGCTCATAAAAGGGGGTTGCGCGTGTTCCCGGGGGAAAAATCCTTCTGTGCAAGAGGGGGAAATAATCCAAGAAGCAGTCGCGCCGGATGCGGCTAGGAACTCACGTCAACTTAAGAAGGGAAAATGGGGTTATAAAAAAACAGCGCGGTAAAAAGAAACAAAAAAAACATCGGCGTAGGTCCAAGAGGCAGACTCAGAAAAAAAAAAAAACCGCTCGATGATTGCCTCCGAGGGAGCAGGGAGAAGAACGGCGTAAAGCAACAAAACCGGCCGATCAAAAGAAAAAGGTGAATGGCAAGAATTCCCCCAGGAAAAAGGCGGCCCTCATGTCCCAAGGGAAAGTGGTGCATGGCTATGGGGGGAAAAGCAAGGGAAAAGGGACAGCAAAAGAAAAAGGCGTGGGTCATCAAAGAAAGAGGGGACGCAAGGACAACTGCCAGCCGCAAAAAGGAAAGAGGGCGATAGCAGGAGGGGGGGAGGGGGGATCACCCCCCGCAAAAAGGTCCGTGTTGAAAAAAAAAAAATGAAGAACGCGGTGGTGGCAGGAAAAGGGAGAAAAGAGCGCCGTAAAGGGGGAGGTGAATGCTGTCCGCCACCCAGAAACCCGGCAAGGGAAAAAGGGTCAGCAGAGGAAGCCGCTGGAGAAATGGGGACGAATTCCGGGCAGAAGAGGGGAGGGAGAAGGCTTCAAAAATAAGAAAAATCAAAACAAAAGGGGGTAGGGAATGGGATTATCGCTCAATGGGAAAGAGGGGACTTTCACTTTTGGCTGCCAAGGGGGAGGGGGGAAGACACCAGAAATCCAATAAAGACGGCAGGGGGATTGAAGTTTGTCGAAAGGTCACCTGTTTCGATACTCCGATAATACGGAGTTGAGTTTCAGGAAAGGGGAGAACGCCACCAACAAGCAAACGGTGGTCACTGGGCCTTCCTAGGGGGGGGAAAAAACTACATTCAAAGCCCAAAGGGGGAAGAAGAGAGACTGAAGAAAGGGGAGGCAAGGGAAAGGGTGGCGATACTTAAAACCCAAGGCCATCTGAAAAACCACGCCTTTCTTCACGGCCCCAGAAAGGGGAAAGGGAAGAATCTCGGGGGGGAAGAACGAGGAAGAAACAACGAGAATAAGAATCCTGGGGGGGGCATACAGCCCCATGGCAACGGGGAAATGGATCGGCCGTCTGCTTGGGTGGCGCATCCAATCGAAGGAGAAGGGATTCTCCGCTTTTCTAATAAGGGCAAGAAGAGGGGAGGCGTGTGGGAAAGAGGATGGGGCGCGACCACCGACGGGTTGCGTGCGGGGGGAAATGTGGGGTCGGAACCGTCGATTGGAAGAGCTGTTTCCCCTGACGTTAGAAAAGTGAAGGAAAAGCGCCTCCCTAAAAAATAGGAAAAAACGTTCTATTGCCGAAATGAGAATCCTTAAATAAAGAGTAAAAAGGGAAAAGGAACCAATCCCCTCGAAAGGGAAAGGGGGGGGGAACTCAGGGGCCCTCAAAGAACTCTCCCATTGTTTGGGCCTTCCGTCCTCAAAGTGGGAAGTAACCAGGTGGGGGGGGACAGGCAGGGTTTTATTTAAAAAAAAAGGTCCTCGATCGAGGGAGAAGCGGGAAAGTGTTTCACTCTCGAAGGAGGGGGGCCTGTGGGAGGACTGACTAAATTAACTTTTAAAGAAGGAAAAAGGGAACCTGCTTTCTCAAAAGCCAAAAAGGGACACTAGAAGACCTGGGGGGAAGTTTCCAAGGTTTTCATTGGCAAGGGGAAAGGGATGCCGCGGTACGAAGAAACTTGGGGGGGGGGGGAAGGACCGCTTTGCCATCAACACAAGGAAGAAGTCCAGAAAGTGGGGTAAAAAAAAAAGGAGAGCCGGGCGCTCCAAAAAAGGGAACCTCAAGCAGAAGCTTCCTGGGGAGCTGTGTTTGGGGAAGGGGGGGGACCAAGAGGGGAGGCGCTGAGAAAAAAAAAATGGGTCAACGGCAGCAAAAAAGGGGGTACTTGGAACAGAGGCCAGAGACGGGAAAGGATCTCAGGGAACGGGCAACAAAAGGGGGAAGGAAAAAGGTATAGGGGGAGGGGGGCTGCCCGGAGCAGGGGGAAAGCAGGATTTTGTTTTCAAAAAGCAAGGCAAGGAAGGAGGCCTGCATCACTAAAAAGATTCAAGAAAAAAAGAAATTTCAAATAATGGGGGAGAAAAATAAAAGGGACCGATCTTCTTCAGGAGGAAGGAGGGCCTCGGCAGGAAAGCAATCGTTTCACGGGAGGGGGAGGGCCGCTCAAAAGGAGTTGGGGGCAAAAAAAAAAGGGGAGCATGTTCTTTGGAGAAAGGGGGTATCCCGAAGCCCAAAAGACCCCGAGGAAAGTTTCCAAAGAGACTGAAAAAGGGGAAACGCGCAGGTTGGGGGAGTTTTGGGGGGGGGAAAACGGGGGGGGGGCGGCTCGGGGAAAAGAAGAGAATCAGTCAACAACAACCAAACAAAAGAGGGAAGAGAATCCGTGAAGGAAGGGGGAAATCAGGGGGGAGAAAAGTCAAATCTCTGAAAAAAGGGAAAGAGGAGCCCCCCAGAGGGACCAGACAAGGTGGGGGGAGGGGGAAATCTCCACAGCGCCAAAAGGGAAAATCCGAAAAAAAAACGACACCCTCCCGCCGACAAAAAGGGGGCCAACGGGGGAGGAGGAAAGCCAGCACAAAACGAACCGGCCACTATGTTGGAACGAAAGCCTAGCAGCATTACAGCAGGGGAAGAAGAGAATAACTCTATGAGCAGGGGAAGAAAAGGGAAAGAGGGGATCTTTTCTTTGAAAGAAGGTATTTTGAGGGGGGTGCAAGGTAAACCAGCCGAGGAAAAAAGCCATACCGATCATCATCCAAGGGGAAATAGAGGGAAAAAAAAAGGGGACAGCATTCTCCCCTTCCAGCCGAGAAAAAAAAGGGGGACATTGTGAAAAGGGCACCAATAGGGCCATCTCCTTCATCAAAAAAGCCCACGCCGCTGATGAAAAAAAAAAAGAGGAAGCGAAGACAACGGGGAAAAAAGGGGGGAAGTCTAAATTATTAACTGGGGAGAAAGATTAACAGCACAACAAAAAAAGGGTCCAATACCGGAAAATCCGCCCGAGGGGAAAAAACATGAAAAAAGGGAAGGCCTTTACTCTCTGCGAAAAAAGGGAAAAACTTCCAGATGGAAAGGAAAGTGGAAGCGAAAAATCTCAACCGTGACCGGGAAAGGGGAAAAAGGCGTGCCCAGACGGGGGGAAAACCTGAGAAAAAGAAAGAAGGAACCTAAGTAGATCCGAAAAAAAAGACAACGGGTAAGGGAAGCCGAGGGAAAGGGACGTATTCAGTATTGACGGAGAAAGCATCGTCACACCAAGCGGACGGGGAGGGGAGGTTGCTGCAGGGGAAGGGAAGATTTTCCAAGAGGGGCCCTTTCAGAGGAATAAAAACTTCAATATATGACGTCAGCCTCCGGAGGAAAAAAGCTCCGGCCCCCGTGAAAAAGAAAGAAAATGCCCTGTAAGGAAAAAGGTCACTAACACTTCCTCACAGAAAGAGGAAGACGCTCCCAAAGGGAGAAAAGGAAAACAAGCCAAGATGATGGGTCTTCCCCTTGGGGGGGAACTTCTTACCGAGAAAAAAAAAAAAGGGAAAAATCAAGCCAGGGCAGCCCGTGATGGGGCATGGAAAAAAATCCCTCCCATGCGGGGGAAACTTGCTCCAAGGGACAGGGCGATTTATGAAACAAAAAGGAAAAAAAAAAACAGCAGCAGAAGGGGGAAAAGGTGGGGTGAATCAGGTGGGGAAAGAAAAAAGGGGAAATAGGCGAAAAAGAAACGGTACATGGAGGACCCAGGACTGCGAGAAAAAAAGACCCGCTTGATGGAGGGGGGGTTGGAAACAAAACAAGGCCATTGAAGAAAAGGGGGGGGGGAGGAGAACCAGTACAACGACAGCGCCGGATAGGGGAAGAAAAGAAGGGGGGGGGTTTGACATGAAAAAAAAAAAAAAAGGGGACCGTCACCATTTTGGGGGGGAAGGGAGATGGTTGGAGGAAAACCACTAGGTCGAACACACGTTCACGGCACCAGCGAAAAGGGAGCGAATATCTCTCTCAAGGAGGTAACAAGAAAAAGAGGAGGGGCAGTTCGGCGCAGTGCCTAGGGGAGTGGGGAAACCGAATAGAGTGGGCAGACCCAAATAGAAAAAGCGTCTCAGGTCATACCAAAAAGGGGGGGAGGGACATGGGGTGGGAGAAAAAGGGTTCAACCTCTTCGCATAAAAGCTGTCAGTTAGGAGGATCGCCCCAAAAGACAGGGGTTCCCTTCATGGAGGGGGGGGGGGTCCAAAAAAAGAAGAAGGCGGGGGAAACTACTTCGAGAAGGAGATCGCAGCCTGGGAATAAGAAGAAGGGGGGGCGTGGACCAGGGAAGGGGAACGCCCCCATCTTAGGGAAGGGGAACACGCCTTATTAAAAAAAACTGCAGGGGTGACCCTGGCCGCCGGGAAAAAAAGAAGGGAAAAAAAAAATAAGAAAGGGAAAAAGGCATGGGCTGACTGGATGAGAACAGAAGGAAACGTCAAAAGGAAGGGGATCGGAGGGCAGAAAGCGGCAATCGGTGAAAAGGAAAGCTCCGGCTTTCTACTCAGGAAGGGGCTTTGGGAGGGAGAGAAAGAGAGGGGGGGCTGCTACCGGGAGGGGGAAGGGTGCGGAGGGGAGAAACGAGGGGACCTTCCGTAAGCAAGAAAGTTCCACTGGCCAGGGGAAAAAAAGGACTCCCCGAAGGAAAGAGGACATGACTCTTGAAAAGGAAAAAAGGTGGCCGATGAAAAAAACACGCAGGGATACTTCCAAGGAAGAACGGTCCACGGAGGAAAAACCCCGAAGGGAGACGAAGGGGGGTTACTGAAGCTTTTGGTCGCTCAGCTCACTCGAAAAGGGGTTTACCTTAAGGGAAAAAAAGAAAAGAACGGACCTTCAACAGGGGGAAAAGGGGCTTGTTCGGCTAACTAGGAGGAAAAGAGAAAGGGGATAAGAGGGGGCCTCAAAAAACGTCCTGGGAAAATCCCGGCTGAGGAAAAAAAAATTCTGCCGGGGGGGAAGGGGTTCCTCGAGGGGAAGGGGTTCAGCCTTGAAAGGAAAAAGTCTTGGGACAAATGACCCGAGGGTCACGGCCTTGGCCTGTTGAGGGGGGAGTCCGAAAATGGGGAAGGGTTCCCCTCTTGGGAAAAAACGTCCCTGGGTGCTGGAAAGTCGGGGGGGAAAAGAAAAAGACAACAAGTACCTACTGAAAAGGGGGAAAAAAAAGGGGGGCATGGGGGGAGCGAGGGATCCCTCGCCCACTCTCAAATCCTGGGGAGTGTTAATTTTGTGCGATGAGAAGGGAAGTAAAAAAAGTCAACGAAAAGGGAGGGCGTGCCCCGGGGGCTGGACCATGTTTAAGCCCTGAAAAAAAAGGTTACGGTAATCCAGAGCGGGTGAAAGGACTCTTTTACGCCTTCAAAGGGGTCTTGCAGGGGGGGGGAGACTCTGAAGGGGGATCCTCGTCTGGGTTCCCTTGGGCAATCCCCAATAAGTGGGGGGGACTCCGGCACGACTCTAGGCCAAAAGAATACTTTCAAGAAAAATCATAGGGCCTTCCTAATTCGGGGAAGAAAAGGGGGAAGGGCACCGAAAATGATAAAAAAACGTGCTTCTCAAAAAAACAAAAAAGAGGGGGGGGAAGTTTTCTGGATAGAAACTCGGTGGGGAAAGGCGGGATTTTTCGGGTGAGAAAGGGGGTGGATCTACAAGGGTCGACACCAAAACATCCGGCTGAAAAAAGCCTTCTTCCGGAGGGGGGTCCGATACCTTTACTCATGAAAGGGAATTCGGGGGGAGAGCTCAAAAAAAAAACTAGGAAGGGAAGAGGATTCCTTCCCCACCGCCAAAGGAAGAAAGCGTCAAACCGCCGGAAAAGCCAGAGTGAGCCTGGAACTGCATCTCAAGGAAAAAACGGAGCTCCACAAGGCAGAACGCCGCGTCGAAAAAAAGAAAGACAGCCACCGACCGCCAAGAAAGAAAAAAAAGAGTCAAAAGAAAGAAAAAGGAAGATCTGCAGCCCAGATGGAAAGCAATCGCGTAACACGTGCGAGCTACATATTTTGCGGGGGAGGAAACCCAGCCGAGTGGGAAAAAGGAGAAATCCAAGAAAGGGGGGGGGAAAAAAGAGCATAATCCATAATTCTTAAGATTGAAGGGAAGAAAGGGGGTATCCCACGTCGCAGAAAGCCGCCTCCATCCCACGGTGCCCAGAAAAGAAAAGGGAATGACCATGCTCAGAAAAACAGAAGAAAACCCCTGAAAGGAAAAGGAAAGGGAGGTCTCTCTAGAAAAATAACAAGTTCGAAAGAGGGAACGGTGGCAATTAGCAACGCCGGGACGAAAAAGAGGGAAACCCGTACAGGAGGGAAAAACCACCAAAGGCCCCTCCACATTAAAGAAAAAGGTGACAGAGGAAAAAGGCACTGCCAGTCAGAGGAGAAACCTTTCAGCAGCCGAAAAAGGGAAAAGCACTAGGACAGAACTTAAGTCTTCAGGGGGAAGAGGGTGTTTTCAAAAAACAAATCCGAGGGGGGGAAAGGGGAACACACCTTCCAAAGAGGAGCGGACGGACAGGAAATAGGAAATTCGGGGAGGCATCCGTCACCAAAAAGGGAGGCGTTTCTCCGTGGAAGGGAAGGGTCATCAGAGGGGAAGGGAGGGGGCAATCTCCTCCTTATGTATCCCGTCCGTCCGGGGGAAGGAGGGTCCTTAAACGAAAAAATTTAAACAGGAACATCAATCTTGAAGGGGTAAAAAGAAGAAAAAACACGCCGCACATCACGCAAAAAGGGGGGAAAGGGGAAAAGCTCCCAAAAAAAAAAAGGAAAGCACACCGGCCCCTCTATTATTTCAAGCCTGAGAAGGAACGGCGTAAACCTGAAAAGGCCATCACACGCAGAAAAAAAAAATCCCCGTGGAGGAGGACTTCCCCAGTCCGCCGAAAAAAAAAATGTGACTGGCCGGGTGGGCAAAGGGGATGATTGACCGGCCGGAGGGAACAAAACTTGAAGAAGCGTGGGGAAAAAGTTTTGGGAAAGGGGAGCGCCATATTCTGACACCAGAAGTAATCCCAACTGCAGAGAGCTCAGTGAGAGAACCGCTTGATTTCCGGGGGGGGGGGGGAAAAAAGGGAAGCGGCCCCATGAGGAAGAGAAAGAAAAAAAGTATAACGAAACGGAAAAGAGAGGTCCGAACCTCTTTTACATTCAAGAAAGAAACGGCCTCACATGGGGAATAGGGAAGGCTGGCTATGGTTGTTCCAGGGGGGAAAATGAAATGGCAGCCCACACGTGCCAGCGGCAAGAAAAGGGGGGAAAGGGCTGCAACCAAGGATGGGAAGAGAGAACAACAAAAACGAGGAGGGGAAAAGGGTCCGGAGGCATGCAAGATCGGGCATGTGCCGAAAGGGGAAAAGGGGCCTGCCCGACTCCGAATGGCGGGTGGGAAGCCCCATCTCCGCGAAGGGGAAAACGCCACGAATTTGTTGAGGACGGCAAAAAAACGCCATGTCACCAGAAAAAAAGGGGGGGAAGAAAACCTATACGGCGCATGGTCGTGTCATGGGGCGGCTCCACAACCAAGGAGAAGGGCACCTTCTCTTGTTTTAAAAAGAAAAACGCCGGGGGGCGAAGGGGGACTGAAGAACTTTCCCCTCAAGAAAGAATGAACCGGGGGAAGGAACGCCCTATGGGAGAGGAAAGGCCACCTTGATGAAGAGGAAAGGGTCAAGGCGCGCTGGGTGGGGGGGGGAACTTTCAGAAGACTCTTCATCCATCGTCGCCCTGCCACCACGGGGAGGAAAAAAAGGCTAAGAATTTTCTGAATGGAAGGGGACCCATCAAAGGGCCGTGAAACTGCTGGATCGCAAGACAAAATCATCGGTACGGGAATTCGGAGAAAGAGACTCCCAAGGCACTCCATAAAGAGAGGAGCGGTGGGGCGTTACGCCATCGGCTGTGGGGAAAAAAAATACGCCTACTGTGTGCAGGAGGGGGGGTGCGGCAAAAGGGGGGGGGGTGAAAAAAAAGTACCGCGCTGTATACAGGACCCCTTTTCCTGCACGTGGGGAAACGGGGCGGAAAGTCTTTTTCCGGAGAAAAAAGGGAGAAGGCGCTGAACGGAGGGAAAGGAGCGGCGATGCCCGATTAAAAAAAGGGGGATGAACGGAAAGGCAGCCACTCGAAACAAAAAAAAAAAAAGATGGTGTTGGGACGCAAAAGGAAAGCTCACTCACGCCATGGAAGAAACGTTCCTTCATCCGCAGGACCGTTCAACAGTGGGCCCGGTGAGGGGAAAAAGGGACTTGACTTCTGGTCCTCTAAATGGGGAGACATCGGGACAAAGAAAAGACCGGAAATGCCTCAGACTTACGGGGAAAGAACAAAAAAAAAAAAGGGTCGCGCCCTGGAAAAAGGAGGGGGCAAGCAGAAAAAAAGAAGGGCTGGCGCCAAAAAAGTGTTCACGAAAGGGGCAAGGGTTCCTGTGGCGGAAGGGAGGGGCGTATGCCGCGGGAAAGGGGGGACTCCGGGAAGGGGGGGGGTGGTTCTTTAACCGGAAAGACCACGAAAGGGCTACTGTGGGGTAGAGGGGAAAAGGGTTCAACTAGCAGGGGCTCGCCAGGAAAGAGCGCTCGAGGGGAACGTGGGCCCTGTGAAGGTGTGAGAGGGCTTGATACGACGGGAGGGTAAAAAAGGCAGCGTCAAAGGAAAAAAACGGGAGCCGGCCGGGGGAAGGGGAAATCAAAGAGGGAAAGGGTTTTACCGAAAAAGAAAGGGGGGGGCCTTTCGGGATTATTGGAGAAGGGGGGAAGAAGGGCGGAAAGGGGTTCCTCGGCTTGGTAAAGAACAGGGGAAATACTGAGGCGCAAGAAGATGCCCGCTTCGAAGGAGGAAAAAATCATCTGGAGGAGAAGAACTTCGCAAGGGAGGGGAGACCTGCCCCTAGCGAAAGGGGGTCGCAAAATAGGTGCCGTTTCGGGGGGGGGGCCTGGAGAGGGGGGGAGAGAGGGTTGCGATCCAAGGTTAAGGAGATTTTAAGCTCGGGGTAGAACCGGAACCATCTTTCTCTTCAGTGAAAAACCGTGGATTGGGCGTGGAGGCCAAAAGGTTTGAAAAGGAAGGCGGGGAACGGGGGTGGGAC
>Ga0179593_1631543_pt1 | contig 10015 bp, 9 predicted proteins | sample CZODoug2_1_08_16_FD_185931 | JGI IMG/M metagenome (GOLD analysis project Ga0179593, IMG submission 185931) | Vadose zone soil fungal communities from Angelo Coast Range Reserve, California, USA - CZODoug2_1_08_16fungal (PacBio error correction) | ecosystem: Environmental > Terrestrial > Soil >...
GAGCGGAGAGGAGCCTGAATAAACCAACAAAGTCCTGTCTAGCGCCTGGGTAGCGCTAAGCTGGGGAGTTTTTTTAAAAAAAAAAAAAAAAAAAAAAAAAAAATGTATCCGAGGGGCAAAACTGGGGCCCGAAAAGGCAGCGTCTTTTGGAAGGCCGTGCCCGAAAAAAAGAAGCAGAAAAGGAAAGGATGGTCACCAAACTCATCTCCTAGCGGAGGTGAGGAAGCACGGCGGAGTTAAACCGAAAATAGAAAGGGACGAGTCGCTCAGGAAATGCTGGGCTTATGCCTCAGCAACGGGATTAAGGATCACTGAGGTCCTCGCGATGGGAGACGGGGCTCTCTCTGGGGGGCGTCAAACCGGGACTGAGACGTGGTTGAAAACTTTCAAGGATGGGGGGTCCCTGGGGTTCATTTGGCTGCTTTGGCTTGATAAAGTGGGGGGGGGGGGGACAAGGGGGAAAACTTGAAAGAACGAGGAAAGGCGCGGCAGGGAACTCGGCTCGCTCGCTGCTCAAATCCCGCGCAGCTAAGGGACATAAAGGCGCAGATCGGTGGATCGTGCCTTGGCCGGGCGTGGGGGAGGCGGTTATCGGAGGGTGGCTTGATGCGAGACGAAACAAAGAGGCGACAGTTGACCCGTGGGACGCTTTTCTCCGAAATCTCAACGAGGACACATAAAATCGCAACTTACGGGGGGGGGGGGTAATTCTTCGAAGGAAAATTGCAAGAGACTCTCGGAACGCAAAATTCTCGTAGGATGGAAAGAGCTCCATAGAGTGGGGGGACCCCGATAACTCGGCTATGGTTTTCTAGTTGGTTGCGAAACTTGGTGTTTCGAAGCATGTCGCGCATTTATCCCTGACTTCTTGCGGAAAAGATGACCGATCGCGGGAAGTCAATACTCTTCTGGAATCAATCCTTATTAAGATTTCGGGGGTCGGAAGGAGGAGTCAGGGCCCCGCCTTTTTCCCCGCTTTGAAAGGACGGTCATGGCTGCAGGGCCAGCGCTCGTGCGCGCCGAGCTTTCTTGGTCGGCGAAAGCTTCCGCGAGGGGGGGTAAGACGCGGAAGGGCCTTTCCTCAATTAGGTAGCGGTCGGAGGGGGGCTAGTGCCGAGGCTCAACCTCGGCGCAAACATCGAAGGACTATTCGTGAATCAGGGTATAGAGAGCATTAGAGGGGGCGGGTTGTCTTCTCTTAATGCTTAGCGCTGGTTCCCAATTGATCTCCCCTCCCCACACAGGAAGGGGAGGTATCTCGGGGGGGAATCTCTTGTTCCCTCTCGAAGGGAAAAGGAAGGGTAAACACCTTCCCCGCCATTTACTGGGGGGAATCCCGAGGGGCGGGGGGCCGAAAAAAGGATATGGGGACCGGGGGTCTATACTTTTTCTGGGCGGCGAGCAGGAGGAGTTGACAGGAAGTCCAGAATTCCCACCCCTTACAGACGTGTGCGGGGCTCCTGGGGATTCAGGAGGCTGATCTTAATAAAGTCATCGATTTAATGTAGGGTTATGGGATATGGGGGTCTTCCATGGTCAGCCCCGTGTCCCTATAGGGATTAGAGTTTTGGGAGCTTCAAAGTATACTCCCCCTCTCGGGAACATGCGAGCAGGAAAGACGACGAATTCAGGGGAGGGCTTTCAACTGTTCTTGTCAGGGCGCAGAGAGGGGATCAACCGGCCGGCGGAAATCCTCGGGAGGTGGGATGAGCCGCCAAGGTTAGCAGCGTGGAGATGGTTTAGCGTGTATGGCAAGACAGATGGGCTCGTGAAGACGCTGGTCCTGGCTTGGGGGGGCTGCGGCGCCAACGATCGAGGCAAGGAAGGACCGACGTTCGGTTATCCAGATGTACATCGCTGAAAACGTGATCTCTTAAAAAGATTTCCGGATAACCGGCTCCAAAACACAGGAAATATTTGTTTGAGGAAAACAAAGGAAATTTCTTCTAAACCTCCCTAACAGAAAAGATGCACCGGGGGGGGATCGCTTGAACCTTGAGATGTCCAGAGAAGAGGGATTAGGGGACCTTTTCTATCACAAAGAAACATGAGGGGAGTGGTTCTCTGGGAAAGCGAAGCTCTGCCGTGGGCCTCTCCCAGGGGGACCCTTACCGGGGTAGAAGGAAGACTACGAAGAAGGGGGGGGTGGGTCTAACTTACCGAAAAACTACGCCGACTGCCCTAGACGATCCGACCGTGGGGGGGGGGGACAGAGAAGGGCGAAGCGAGACCGGGCGGGGCGAGAGACGACCGAGACACTGTTCTTCGGGGGGCACGATGGCAGACGGGGTACTTCAGGCTTCAAAGTCAGTGTGAGAAATTAACCTGAAACTCTGAGAAAGCCCTCGCATTTGCACGAAAAACCACCCAATTACGTCCGCTACGGGCCAGCCCTTGTCTCAGGGGCCCCGGGGGGGGGGGGGGGTGGGGGGGGGGGTTGGGGGGGGGGGGGGGGGGGGGGGGGGGGGGGGGGGACCCGTCCCTCGTAAGAAGGATTGTCGGGAAACAGGGCGTAAAGGGAGGGGGACGTTTCCGCTAAAGATCGACATCGCAGAGGCCATTCTGAGGGTAACATCGATGGTCCTTCCGAAAGTCGCAGGGGGAACTGAAAAGACGGGGCGTGCTAAAAAGGAGCCGAACTTTTGACTCTTCTCACGTCCCCTAGTCCGCGGGAAATGAGAGGGCCGGAGGGGGAGAATCTTTGACCAACACGTGGGTCTATAGTACGGAACCAGGGGTCAACAGGGGGCATGGCTGGGTTGAAGTCCGGACGGCTCAGAGGCGGGAAACCGCTGCTGACAAAAGATGCTGGTTTCAACGCCGGACGTGTCGAGAGCACAGAGGAAAAGAAGAGAGGGAACTTAAAGACGAAACCATTCAGTCCAGACAAGGAAAAGAAAGAGGGGGGGAGCTCTTGACGAAATTCCGGGAGCTCAAGCCAGGGCTGGGAGAAATATGTGATTTGGCGAAGGGTCGCCACGTGGGTGTTGAAAAAAAAAGCTAAAAACGAGCCAGCATCTGGCAGAAGAAAAGTTTCCCGTGAGAAAGGAATTAAGTTTCTTGAGTCTTTCGCGTACTCGGGAGTCCTTAGAAGTCTGCGATCTTTCACAGAGACTACCAGGAAATTGACGACGACTAGGCTCGGGGGCAAGGCAACTCTACAGCTACTCCAAGAAGTACCATCCGAGCTGACGGGGACGGTCTTTTACACCGGGGGTGGGGCTGACTAATCACTGTAGCTTTAAAGGAGAATTACTTGGGAAGGGGGCCTCTTTATCTGAAAGGGGAGGTGACGGGGGGACTCTTCCAAGAGTGGCCTATGAAAGGATAGGCGCTATACTCAGGGGGGATTCGGTTCTCTCTCACTCTCCTGAAAGAGATGAGGCAGAGGCTCTAGGCCCCACCGAGGGGAAATGTCGGGGGAGGCTTCTTGAGAGCTTGGAAAGGATTAAGCGTCGTAAAGAGGGGGAAAAACCTGCAAAACGCATTTTTCTGTTCCTACTTAGAATCCAAAGGACAGGAAGAAAGCAAACTGACGATTTATCCAGGGAACTCTCATAGGCTATTCTCGCACCTTATATCGCACAGAAGAGGACATTACGGGGATGGCAGGGTCTCCGATCACGAGGCGGAGAAAAAAAAGGCGCTAAGTCTTACTGGGTAAACGTTGTACAAAGAGGAAGGACAAGCTGTAAAACGGGAAAAGCAAATTCCGACCTCTCATGCGACAAAGGAGTGCATGGGAACGACGCAGCACGGACACGCCCGAGATCGCCGGTAAAGAGCCACGCCCCCAACATCGCAAAAGGGGGGAGGCAGGCGCACATCAGCACAGCGATCGATGAAAAGCGGCCGGGGAGCGTTCGGGGGGGAAAGGGGAAACTAGAGGAAAGATACCCGCGCAGGATCACGCAGATAGCCGTCGAGTCATCGGGGCGTCTACTGCAAAGAAAGGAGGGCTCAAAGGGAGGACTGTGTCTAGGACCAAGGGAGTGACCATGGATCGAACGTCCCAAACGCCTACATCTCGGACCTAGAGGCCATTCAAGAAGACGATCCCGCTGGAGCGACGTACATCCGCGAGGCCCTGGGGGAGGGGAATCCGGGGAACCGTCAAGCTTCTAACAAAACCTCATCCCCCGTCAGGAATCGACTGAGGAAAAAGAAGGGGGAGGAAGACTTACCTGGTCGGAAGGGGGTGGATGCGCTGAAAATCCTCGAAGCATCTGAGGTTCTGGAGGACCGGAGCAGCGGACGAGCGACAAACGGCACCGAATCAGACTAGTCGTGTTCGCACGCCTCGCGCGCTTTACGAAGGGGCGCAAGGCGAATTCCCGACCTCGTGAGAAAACCAGGTTCCAACGAAGGAAAAAACCTCGCGAAGACTGTGACGTCGCCCGAGCACGCAGCCGCGCCACGAGGAATAGAGCGTAGCCTGGAGCAGGGGGTCACATTAGCCTGAATTTCTCTGCTTGGAAACAGGAGGAAGAATGGGGAAGACATCTCTTCTTCCCAGAGCTATGTCTTTAAGAATGGGAAGGTAGGAAGGAGCATAGCGCCAGAGATCGCACTCGCGGAACCAGATGCGACAAAAAAAAAAAGGGCAACCAGCGAGCGAAGTCATTGGTCAACCACTCAGCGACCAAAAAAAAAGAATCAAAACGGGGGAGGAGATGGCGGTCTCAGTAAAGTAGCCGACGAAACTTCACCACAAGGGGACGTCAGGAAAGGCTGGACGCGGAACTATGTAGGGAAAACGAGTTCAGAAGGTCTAGGTATGCGTGAACGGCTGGGGGAGCGGGGGCTTAGAAGGGGGAGACCTCTACCCCTCGATAACTAGGGACTATAAGTCAACACCGTCTGCTACCAGAGGACTTATTAATCGATCTTAGAAGAAACTAAAGGGTCGTGAAGAAAAAGCCGATGGCCTTCTCGCGTTACCAACCCATGCCTCCACACAGCCCAGCACCAAAAAGCAAAAGTTGGGGGGTCACGTTAAAAAAGGGGGAGCGCCAGCCGGGCAGCCACCGCGATCGCGGGACCAAGAGGGAAAAAAAAGAAAAAACCTCCAGGCAAGAAAAAATAACCGGACCTAGGCGAGAAGTGCAGCGGCGAGAGGTCGTCCTTTCTGTACGGAGCCACTCCGACGGGGAAAACGCACAAGAAGGAGAAAGAGGAAAGCGAAAAAGGAGTGGATGGATGTGAGGAACGGATTCTCTGCCGCAGAACCCATTAAATACGGGGCCGTCCTCAGGAAGGGAGGGAGGAAAAACTCCTAAGTAACCCACCCAGAAAAAATCGATGAGAGACATATCCTATCGATACACTGAAGAAAGGCAGGGGGGGGGAGAAAATATGGCAGGAGCGCCCGAAGGAAAAAATTCCCGAGTACTTAAGTTGCAATAGCGGGGGGGGCTGGCGAAGAAAAAAAAATCTGCTAAAAAAGATCACCGCCACAATGGACACAGGAGGGGGGGGGTGACGAAGAGGCAGAAGTCTGTCGGGGGCGACCTCGTGAAGGCAAAAGTTAAAGGGGAAGAAGTACAATCCGCTCACCAAGCGCGGTCGAAGCCGGAGTGATGTGGTCGAAGGGGAAAAGCCAGATTCTCGCGCAGCATAATCGAAGGGGCGGGGCTTCAGGGGGGCAAAACAGGCACAGGACGATGCCCTCAAGGAGGAACATGTATCTCCGTGCGGGGGGGGTTCTATCAGGGGGTGCTCATTGCAAGGGTAGACGACGAAGGAGCCGGAAAAAGGAAAGTGCGCGAGCGCCCTCGAGAAGAATGCGCCGTTGCAAAAGATCGTTGTTTCAATGCGTCGTTCTGAGAGGTTGAGACCGAGGGCGGAAAGATAAGGTGTCCCGAGAGGATCGAAACAACCGCTGGAAGAGCCTTTCCTAAACTGCCATCCGAGCGGTAGAAGAGAAAAAGAAAGGATGGGGGTGATCGAAGTCGCCAGGGGGAAACGAAAACGCTTTTTCCCCCCCGAGGACGGGAGAAAAAGAGCGGGGAAACACGGGCGAATGGGAGGCTCCGGCGACTGACCCTTAAGCCCAGGGGGCGCATGAAGGGGGGAGGCGATAGCGTAAAGCAAGCTCGGTACGACGCAAGCGAAGAAAAAACTCCTCGACCGCCGGGAAAGGGAAGCGTTCCCGCTTGGCTGAAAACTCGTCCTCCGAGGAAGGGGAGGACCGCGAGAAAAGGCTTGCCGACACCGGTGCCGTAGTCGGGCGGGCTGACGAAAGAGCCTTCCACCGTTTGAGAAGGAACGCAATAGCTCTCCATCTTGAAGACATCCTCTCTCAAAACGGAGGATTAAAAAGGGGAAGAGGGAGACAGAAGAAGGAGCAAGGAGGAAGAGTTGGGGTAGGAAGGGGAGCTAGAGAAACTTGCACAGGGTGTCCGAGCTGTGTCCAGCGGTGCCTCAGAAAAGGTGGCCCTGGGAGTCTTCAGCATCCCCGGTACGGCACAAGGGGCCAAGTGGAAGAAACCCCCCAAAAAAAAGACGGCCCAGCCGCCAGGTACGGCAATGACGAGCACATAGACATACCCCCAAGGGGGACAAAGATCGTCGCGGCGGAAAAAGTGCGGAGAGAAGGGAACGACGCTCTACTTTCGCGATCGGGGAGACGCCGCTTTCGATTGCGGAAGCTTAGCTAGACGGGTCAAGCTTGGAAGAAGAGCCTACATGTGTCTCATCTCGAAGAACGGCAGCGGGGTAAAACCGCGGCCAACTCGGGCGGCGGGGCGATCACCTACATCTCCCGGAAGAATACGTCGAACTGGAGGGAGGCACGAGACTGTTCAGATCTAGGAGGGGAAACCCGTCTTCTATTTTCGGAGCCAGGCCACGCTGGCTACGAAAAAAAAGAAGGCCGTTGTACCTGAAAAAGTAGCTCGGGAGAACACGTGAAAGTGTAGCGAAGCAATTCGCGGTACGGCCTGAAAAACCGAGGCGGTCCGTCGACCTTGGCAATTATCAACCTTCTAAAATAGAAACACAATCAAAAATGGCCAGGCTCGTGCCTAAACCTGGGGGGGCCCTACTGATGTAATTCAGAGAGAGTTATGCGAGAGAGAAACTGGAGGGAAGAGAAAACACAAACTTTCCGACGACCGAGAAAATTTTTTAGCTTTCTCTTAAGGATAAGGTCGTAGGGGGCTTCCACCTGAGCGGTCAGATTTCCGATGGAAGACAATCGTAAAAGCGGCTGCCGGAAGCGGCCGGGCCCCTCGCGGTGGTTGCGGGCGCTGGGCACAGAGAAGAGGGGAGTAAGGAAAAAACACGAAGAACCCCAAGTCGGACCGCCGTTAATGCTGCTTTCTCTCCGAATATCTAGAAAAAGGCGGCGGATTGTCAAAGAAAGGAGGGTCAGCCATCTAGTTGGAGGTTTTTTGACCTTCTAGAAACGATGTGGCACAATGGGGGGGGACTGGGGTGTCGTTAAGTGCTGGGGGCCTTCGACGATTCAATGACCTCGTGAGGCCGTGCGGCGGTTCCCATCTGAAACGCACATCCATGCAGAGGGAGGGGGGCCAGAAAAAGGGGGCCTGACTTATCTCACTACTAGGCTCTCGGGATGACTCTTCGGATCGCATACGAGACCTCGGAAGGCTCGGGGAGTAAGGCCGTCCCGTAGGGATTTAGACGCCTCCGGGTGGGGGTACCTTGCCCAGGGACCGTCGACTTGTTTTGGAACCAAAAATTGCAAAAGGGAAGGGGGTAATGGTGGCTAGGCGTAAAGGTTTTGGGGGACAAAGCGAGGGACAGAAAGCTTCGATCAAAACGGCTCGCCCTGCGCCTAGAAGGCTCGCCCTCATCTCCTTCTCAGTTTCTCCAGAGTGGGCCAGACCGGTTGGGGAAGTGGGGGAGTGATAGAGGTGGCTGTCAACTCATCTGGGAAGCAAGTTCCGGAACGGTCGAAAAATAGGCCGCGGGTCTCCACTAACGATCTTCCCATTAGTCCATCGACGTACGTACTTTGGGAAAAGAGGCACACTGCACTAGACCGGAGTCTCGTGGAAAGTAGGGAAGGTCGGGATTGAGGGAACATCATCAAGGGCCTCGTTGAGTTTCCGAGAAACGAACTTTAGGGGGTGATCTCTAGCGGCTCTTGTCTTTGCTTCAGCATCGGGATTTGGCTGTGGCAGGGAAAGCTCAATCGTGCTAGTTAAATCAGGGAACCCTTCTAATTCTCTTGCTCAGATCCCCTGGACCGACAATGGTCGGGGAGAGGATAGTTCTTTGAATCTGTGGGGGTGGGAAGTAGCGGGAAGAGAAAATCTTCGTGGGTACCGGAATCTCTGGCTTCCTCCCTCTCAAGCGCTCCCCGACCCCCCCCGGCCGTACTGCTTTTTGGCAAGCAATGCCGCTAGAATGAGGCTTTAAACTTAGGCCAGCGGAGCATTGCGTTACGGTCAGTTTCTGACTAGAGCCTGTGGTTGGCACTGTTCTCTCGTCAATTCCCAGACGGAAGCTCTTTAGTAGGTGTCGGCGCAGGTAAGGAATGCGCAGCTGGTCCTCCCTCCCAGGACCCCGAAAAAGGCCGCCAATGACCTCGCTACGAATGCTTACAGAACCGACTTATTGAGAGGAACGGGAGCGGTCAGCTGAAGCGGTTGTGCAGGCCTCTAAAAAAGGTGATCTTTTGGATAGGATTTGATCCATCTCTACACTCGGGGTCGGACGTGTGGGGTGGCTGACTGGGCACGTCCCTCCATTTAAGGCAATAAACCTAAGATGCAGGTCGGCGGGTACCTAGTAACGTAGAGCAGCTACCGGTTGAGAGGCTTCCATGCAGAAAAGTATCGTATTTCGAAAAGGAAGTCTTCTAGCAGTGAATCACTCGAGGGGATGTATCGTTGAAGGACTTCGCGGACATGACTCCCTTTGTTCCCGAGAATGTAAGATTAAAGGTGCGTTAAAAAGAGAACGAGCGTGCCTACGTCGAGCGGGCGTGAGCAGCTAGGGGGGCAGCTCGAGGGGCATTTACACCGAAAGCTATCGCCGAGTGGCGGATGGCTGCGAAATGAAAAGGGAGAGCTGGGTGAGATCATGATCGCACCAAACCGGGAGATTATCGGTCTGTCCTTGGGAAAGTCGTAGAAAAAATCTGTGTATCACAAGGATAGCCCAGAAGGTGATTAGGAGTTACATCGGCAGAAAGCCGCAATCCTCGTGTAGACCGGGAAAAAAATAAACCGACTTCACCGCCTAAATTATGATCCCGACCGGAAGTGGAAAGACAAAAGTGAGAAAAAACAAACGTGCACTTGCTATCTTGAAAGGGAGAGAAAACGCTGAATCGAAGGAGTATAGCAGGTCGCCTCGACGTCGGTCGTTGGGTCTCTTGGCATTCGGGGAAAGCCGCTCCGTGGCATACAAGATCTTTTCAAAGGGTGCTGGCTATCTAAGAGGGCTACTTAAGGGAAAGGAGAAGTAGGTAGAAACGAAGCAACCGGCGCGAAAGCCGTTGTCTCGCGATCCCTGGCTGAGGGATACAGGAGGGTTGGAGCATGAGGAAACACTTGGAAGACTATGAAAGCGAGAAAAAGGTCGGGATCGCTTGGAAATCCTGAACAGCTTACCCGTCGGGATCCTCTTAAGAAGGGGCAGACCAAACTTCCGGAAGGGCCTAGAATAGGATGCGAACGGTGTAACTTTCGTTACCTGTCCCTCTTAAAGATGGTTCTTCCGGGGGGCGTCTCTGAACGAATCTTACCGGATCTTCATCGCGAGGAGGCGATTTCTGGTTTCACTAAAGGAATGTATCAGCACGGGAACAGGGGCTTGGTCTCTAATTGGCAGAAACTGGGATATTCCACTTAAAACCTATTCGAGGTTCATCCGGGAGTAAGGGTGCTAATGATGTTAACCAACGGGCGCTATATCTTTCGCCACAGGCCAACCAGAGCGAAAAAAAAACTTAGGGGGAATCCGGGAACGGTCTCTGACGCACGAGTATCCCCAGCGCTGCTGACGAAGTCTGCTGGTTGAGAGGTACTGTGGGGGGAGA
>Ga0179593_1663331_pt1 | contig 10015 bp, 10 predicted proteins | sample CZODoug2_1_08_16_FD_185931 | JGI IMG/M metagenome (GOLD analysis project Ga0179593, IMG submission 185931) | Vadose zone soil fungal communities from Angelo Coast Range Reserve, California, USA - CZODoug2_1_08_16fungal (PacBio error correction) | ecosystem: Environmental > Terrestrial > Soil >...
CGGGCAGGATTAAGGAGCGGAAAAATAGGGGGAATGGTAAAAAAAGATTTACGCGCGCTAGAGAGTTATCCGGGGGGGGGATCTCCGGGGCCTCTAGAAAATAACTATACGAAAAGAGAGCAGTGCTTCTGAGCACAAAAAAACTAAGGATACCATCCCCCGGCAGGGGAACTTAGAGGTATACCTCAGTTTCCGAAGGAAAGGTACTTGTCCTATTGCGTACCTATATAGAGAGAGAAGCATCAAAGAAAGGAGGTGATGCCCTAGAAAGGTTCCACAAAATAGGGGAAAAGGTAATAAGCCCCAACTCGGCCAGGTGAACAAAGACCGTTTGGGAGACCAAGTCGGATATCCGCGGACGATCGACATTTACACATTAGGAAAGAAACGGAATAGGGGAGCATCGATGGGGAAAAAGCTTAGGAAAGAAACTTATTAACTCCAAAGCATGATACCAGTTTTTATATAAGAACCGCTCGTTGAAAAACCCCATGCAGCTCGAGGAGAAAAGTCCGAAGAGTAGAGAAAAAAACTCTCCGTGGCAAAATCGGGGGGGCAGGACGAATAAGCAAGTGAAAAGGAAAGAAAGGGACTAAATGAAAAGCAAAAATGTTAAGTCCGGTATGCAGGGTCAGAGTGGCGTTGCTGCGAAATCCTAAAAACTCAGAGAGGCTCTCCTGGAAGACAAGGGGGGGGGGTGAAGGGGTGGGGGGGAAAAAGGGATGAAATCGAAGACGCTTAATGCGAAAGAAATAACTGGGGGTGAGTGGTAAGCCTCACAAGGAGTTCCAGCTGCAAGAGGGGCAGCAAAGGAAAAAATCACGCGGCAAGGGTCATATGTAAAAAAGGAGAGAAAGAAAAACATTTGTGGACCGAATTAAACTAAACCACGACGCAAAAGACCCGAGAAGGAGATAGAGTACATCTACGGCAATTATGTTCGAGAAAGGGAAGGGCTAGGGGGAGGAAATAGGAACCGTCTACGGAGGAAGAGGAGTTGGAAAGGAGAGAAGGAGGGATCAAAACAGAACGAGACGGCTAAAATAGGGGAATAGCGGTAGTATTCTGCGGGCGAGACTGACGTTGTGATTGAGGAATGAAAAAATCCCTGCAAGAACAAAGGGGGCATACTTTCCTAACTCCTTAGGAGGGTAAACAACGCCGTCTACAACATACAAAAGTTAAAAATGAAAAAGGAAGTAATGACATCAGAAAATGGACGCAGAGAAAAACCGTCGGGAATTCCTAGGTAGAATGCTAAAAGGAGGGGGAAAATAGGGGAAGGAGGTATTTCTCAAATCTAAAATCTCACCAAGAAAAGTTTCGGCCAAACCGGGCAGGCAAAAAGCTGGGGGGGAAGTCTGTGGGAGGAAAGAGCAAAAAGAAAAAGCAAATATGAGTTTGGGGGACAGTTGACAATTTCAAAGACCTTCTAATTAGGGATCAGGAAACGCCGACTCACCCCAGTCAAAATGGTAAGAAAAAGAGAGAAGAGGAGAAAAAGATTCCATCTGGAAGAACTGGGAAGGCCGAGAATGAGAGCTCCTGGGGAAGGACCGCTGAAAAAACTAAAGGAGTCCTTATTACTATGATCACGGTAGAACCAAAAAAAAGAAAGGGAACGAAGTTCTGTATTATTGACGAGACTGGGGGGAAACGCGACGGACTTCAATGGTTCAGCCGCTGCTTTTTAACCCATGTAGAAACAGGACCCGACCCCTACGGGAAGAAAAAGAAGTCAGGGGATGGGTCGCGGTGGAGCCTGTGGGAAAAAACAACTTGAAAGAAAAGCAGAAAAGGAAAGGTCGAGAAGCCAGGGCCCGAGAAGTAAAAGAGTGAGGGGGATTCAAGGGGAAACCAGAAAATCTTCTGGATGGTTTTATACGACGGGTTAGGAAACTATGGCGAATGCGTTCAAAAGAGAAGGGGGTAGATCTATAAAGAACGGTCGGACATCTCGGCTCAACCGTACAGGGGGCCGGTGAATGAATCCCTGACCCCTACCAAAAAGGAAGAACGAAAGGAAAAGGAAAAGGCTAGTCGCGATACCATTTTACCAATAACATGGGGAAAGATATAGAATGCCGGGATCGGGAAGATTGTAACCGCGAGGAAGGGGTTCTCGCAGGTAGAAGTGAATCAAAAGCGCTACGTCTGCTCTGTAAAAAGTCGGGAGCGACGCTTACTGTCTGGCATTATCAAAGGGGGGAAAGAAAAAAAAGTGGAAAAACACTGAGGCGCTCCAAAAGCTCCGGCAAAAGTGAGAGAAAAAGAAGGTTCGAAGAAAAAAGCGAGGATGATCAAATAGATCGACCGCGCTCGAGAAAATGGGGCAACAGAGGGGAAATGCTAAGCAAGCAATAGGAAAAAGGGACAGACCATCTAAGTCTATTACTGAAGAGCAAATCAGGGGAAGAGAAGGGAGGGGGGGGCTCGGTAAGAAAACTAACTCACAAACGTAGGCCCCGTACCGATCATCAAAATACAGAGGAGCGAAAAGGTCGAGGAGCATTATGACCCAGAGAAAGGAAGAAGTTGACAAAGAGCTCTCTTCTTCCCCTAGATCATCGAGAGAAGTCTTCAAGGGAGAGGACAGTACCACCTGCATTATACGGGAAAAAAGTTAAATGGTGGCCATGTAAGTCCTACTAAAACACTCCCAATTCCTAGAGTGAAAAAAGGGTAACCTTCATCTCCCTGTAACAGCTGAAGAGCTGGAGGAGAGAAAAGACAACGGTCAGGGAGAAACGAACGAAAATTCCGTAATATCTGGGCAGGAGACCAGAGAGATGAAGAGCCAGAAATAGGGGGGACGAAACTAGAAAATAGGGGGATTCTTTGGACAAAGAATCCAGGAGAAACCGGAGAAAGGTCTACGTATATGTTGGAAGAAACCTGCGAAACTATAGGAAAGGAAGGGGAATCTGGAATTCCTATCTTGAAGAAGGTCAGAAAAGTCTAAAAGGGGGAAATTCACCGCGGTCGGAAGAAGTCAGGCGGGGGGAATAAGATCGGCGCTGTGGGGAGGGAGGGGTTCAAGACCCTCCGGAAGGGGAAAGAGGGGGAAGGGGCTCTATACCTGGGGAGATAATCGGATCAACTCGGGGGGAAAGGCGCGTGGCTTCCTCGGGTCAGGATAGATGAGCGGAGCTCGGGCCTTATATGATGGGGGGGGGGGGGGGGGGTTTGGAGGAGCCCGCTGAAAGTTTCTTGGTTCGAGGAGAGGGGGGGAACAAACAACAAAGGAGGGGAAAAGAGAGATATAGTCAAAGGATATAGAAAAAAGCAAGGAAAGCGGCTGAATGTGACCCCAATACCAACATCCGAGACTGGGGAGTAAAGCCGCTGGATAAGGTAAGGCGATGGACCAGCGAGCATCAAGTCGTGAAAACATCTAAGATACTCGAGTCTCGGATAAAGGTAGAGAAAGGTACCGCCTTTAATCCTCCTGGGGGTGAAGAAAAGAGACCCATGCCCAGCGCCTAGCCCATTTCTACGCCCATCCCTGGAGAGCGTTTCGGGGGACCTCGGGGAAAAGCAGAACAGGCCTTCCGAGCTGAAGTTAAAGAGGAAGTCCGGAAGAAGGGGGGATTTACTATCCCTATAAGTCGACCGGCAAAGGGGGGGAAGGAATTTCTTGAAAAAGGTCGGGGAGGGGGAAAAAAGTTAATGAATCTCCCCGGCAGAAGGCTGAATCACTCCTTCATTCGACCGCAATACGATATGGGACGCCAAGATATTAAAAGGAATGGAATCAGGTATTTGGAAGCTGAAAAGAAGGTCCAGGCAAGAGCAAATCGAAAGAGGAGGGAAAACTTTGTAGGGATCGGGCGGCCTCTCGCTGTACGAAATAGTGCTCAGGGCTGGGGCGGAGGGCCTCGTCCCTTGTGGAAGAGACCCGTAAAGATGGGGTCACCATATAGCTCCTGGTCTGGGCTCGGGAGGAACTCCCAAGAAGATACTCGTCGCAGCCGTCTGTAGAAAACGGGGGAGGAAGTGGTGGAAGTAGGGGTTCATCCTTAATCGAGACATAGAAGTAGGGGTGTGACGGCGTCTGAGAAGGCGGCTGAATCGTCGGTTCTTTATCGGCATCATGAAATTATAACGGTTTCTGACCTGGAGAGGGCTCTGTCAGGTCACCTCCTCTAATTTAGTCGGGGCGGAGCGGAAAAAGAGATGCTTCGATCGGTTCTCGTCACCGAAATGGGAAAGGGAAGTGCCGGAAAAGGGGCGCGGGCAGGAGATAGTGACGAACGGAAGAGAGTCAGGGGAGCAGAGTAGAAAGTGAGTGGACTTCAGCGCCTCACTTGAGCGGGGAATGAGCGTTGCTCCCAGCTCTGGGCAGAGGGGAATTGGGGAATCACGCATACTAATCCTTTCTAGGAAGAGGAAGGGAACAGGGCGGGACAGCGTCGATACGAAAGACGGAAGTGGTCTTCTGGTGTAGTAGAAATCTTATAGGATTCTAAATCCAGAGAAAGGAAGAGAGACAGGGGAAGAGCAAGCTTCGACCTGTAATGTAGGTCACTTTAAGAGATACGAAAGGGGGGAGAAAGTCAAAAAAGGTTTATTCCGGGGGACGGTGCCAGGATCATCTACAGAAACGCGCGACAAGTTTATCACTCTTTGACGGCCGACTGAAGGGTTCTCTGGAGAGGTCGAACCTGTCTCGTTGTCCAGTAAGTCAGGAGAAGGCGGCGATCAAACAAGAAGGAAAAGACCCCTCGGATTTATAGTCAATATTGAAAAGAAGCCAAGACGGCAGCTTTTCTCTTGCTGGAAAGACTCGAAGCATGCGAGAGTCACCCTCTGAAGAGTTCAGGGGGGGGAGGAAAGGGAGAAGAAAGCGACAAGAAAATTGAAAATGTAAGGATTGCTGAATGAGTAGGGGGGAAGGGGCCCGTAGGCTTTGCGTGCTGGTAGCAGTTTGTTTAGAGAAGAAGAGACAGTTTGCTCCCTTATAGGGGGGATTACGGGGCATAAAAACATCAGCAGTAACAGGCCGCTTTCAAAACTGAAGACTTGTATTTGAAAACCATTGACTAAACTAAAAACGTCCTTCACCTCGGGGGGGCTTACAACTGGATCACACAATAGATGGCAAGATGTGATAAAGGACTGTATCTGAGAGAAATCTTCTAAAAAGGGGGGGAGAGTGGGAAGGGGGTGGCGCGTTTAGGGGGGACCGATTCGACTGCGTGAGGTTGTACCTGAAAAGAACTTGGAAATTTGGTCAGACTACCACGAAGGAATCCCTGGGAGGGGCCGGGCCGCAGTTGCCCGAACTTTCCAGGACTTGGAGATATTTGAAAAGAATAGGACGAAAACGAAGGGGCCTTACAACGCGAATTATTTGCAGGATACGAGAGTGAGCAGCGGTTCGCGGGATCACAGTAGAGGAAGTTGTGTAGTTCAAAGAGAAACGCAGGGAACTGGACATCTTGGATCGGGGGCGAGAAGAGGGGAAGAAAGTGGATTATTTGCGATCTGGGATTAGAAAGGAAATCGGGGGTAGGGGAATCCGGGAGGGTCGGCGAATACAGCAGTTCGGGACAAGCTATCCACCTTCGGAATCTGTCTAGAGGAAAAGGTAGGAGTTAGACCGGCGACCTAACCCTACCATAAATCCTACTTCTCTAGGAATATGACCAGAGACTTAAATACGCATACGGTGCAAGGAGGAACATAATGTTGATATTCATTCAAGTGGTTCGGGGAGCGGAAGTTATAAGGGAAAAAGGGGCTTCGACGGGAGGGGAATATGAAAGGAAGAGGGGTATAAAGGAACTGGATGACCGATAGGCATGGAGAAGTTAAGACGAAAGAGGGATGGGAAGGAGTCACAAGACCCCCTATCTGGTCTAGCTTAAGCAGAAGGGGAAAAAAGAGGAAAACCGAGTACAACGGGAGAGGGGTCCAGACTGCCTGGGAGGGGGTGTATGATTAGAAAGGAATGTGTAGAAAAGGAAAAGAGGTCATAGAAAGGTGAGGGAGTTTGGTCTTCATGGGAAAGAAATACTAAGGGGCGCATGGGATCCACATAGACGAGGGGAAAATGAGGGGGGGGAGGTATTCCTTTTACTGAATGAATCTAGTAAGAATGGCAAGCATGATCATAGAAGAAAGGGAGGGGCAAGAAGGACCCTTTTGAGGGGACCAACCAGATCCTTGGATATAAAGTGGAGGCCTAGTTAGGGGAATCCAGCTGGAGTGACCGTCTGTCCTCTCGCTGCAATGGATGGGATTTTCACTAGAAAGGGAAGAATATCGTAAAGGTCACGGAGATCTATCAACGGAAATCAAATCGGCTGGCTTGAGGGGTTGGGGGATAGAGGTATAATCTATTACCAGGAAGGGGGGTTTTGAAAGGAGGCCCATACGTCTCTGATTTGCAATTGAGAAGGGGATCTAGTGGTACGATTCCTCGCAGTAATAATAGCGGGCCTTAAACGATTGGGGAAAAATGACGTTTGAACTCGCCTGATGACCAGTCAGGTCCGGGTGTTGAAAAAGACGAGAGGGGGGTGGGCGGGAGGATTGGTAAGAAGAAGGTTTTCTCAAGACTGTGCCAGGCTAGGTCCATCCCCATTGCTACTAAAGAGTCAAAACGTGCGTCCGAGCAAGAGAAAAATTTCAAAAGTCGATGTCCTACATTCGAATCAGGGCCCAGCTATCTAAAAAAAAAAAATTGAGGGGGAAGAGAGAGATCCTCGGGCTTATTCAGAAGGGAGAAGAGACCAGGGTGGACTTCTGGATCGGTACGCCGCGGAGAGAAAGAAGGGAGGAACAGAAAGTAACGAGGAAAAAGGAGACGCCCTCTTCCGAGAAGAAAAAGGGGGGCAATATTAGTCTATAAAAACCCCCGCTATCCCACGGAAGTCCACAGAGGAAATGAAATTAGAGTAAAGAGTAAAAGATACTGACGGGGTAATCTTACTCTATATAATAATAGAAGAATCGCAAAAATTAAGAGGAAGTCCTGGACGGAAGGGTCAACACCTTCCTAGGACTCAATGGAGAAAAGGTACCAAATACTGAAATTGCCACTGTTGGTCCGGAAAAAAAAGGGTCTGAAGTCGGAGTCAGATAGAAAAGGTATAAATAGAAGAAAAGGAAAAAGAGTCTATTCCGGAAAGTGGAACCTCAAGGTGACTTCCGCGTAATAATAGAGCCCCATCAGGATCCCTCAAATTTGAGAGAACGAAAGGGAAGAAACTCATCCATGAGCTGCTCATGATGGAGAAGCAGCTTATTGAATGCTCTGCCCCTCGGGAACTCTAAAAAAAAAATCGAGGGATACAATCGATCATATTAAGAGACATGAAGAAGAACTAAAAGCTTTGAAGTCCTGTTATGCCCGACGCACTGCGGGAACACATCATTTGAACATTGGGCTACCAAACAGAAATGAGGAGCCAGCACGGGGCCAGGGGGGAAAAGCGGCCATGAGAAGCAGTCGACCAAGAATAGTGGCTGGTAAAACTCGGAAGAAAAGGGGAGTCCAGAAGGGAGTCGTCCTCGGGGGGAAAAACCTGGGAGAGATCTAGGAGGCTAATCTTCCGGGCGGGCGACGAAACCCCATTGGGGAAACGAAGAACTCCAAAGAAAATGAGGTATATCATGAAAAGAGAGGGGGTACTCAGAAATGCGATCGGACACTGGCTCAGGCGGAGACGAAATCAAAAGAGACGCTTCTGCCTAGTCTCTCATTATCAACACTTCTAATTCTGAATAGAGAGGCGCCGTTGATCCTTTCTAGAAGGGAGGTTATAACAGGACCTCCACAATCCTCCACGACATAGTAGGGAAGACTTGAAGGAAAAGGACTTAGAACATAAGAAACAATGGAAGGAAAATCAGAGGAGAAAGAAAGTACGACTATCACTTAACAGTCGGGAAAGGAACACACTAAGGCCATTACCTCGTGATAACGCAACGCCTCGACGGCAAGTGAACAAGAAGGAGACAGTAGGGAAGTCAAGGAGGTACATTGGAAAAGAAGTAGGCAAACTCCACTTACTGGAAGGAAACTAGGGGAAAAGGCCAACTACTCATCAGGGAATGTCACAGTCGTTGTCAAACGGGAATGAAACAGTGACTGCCATGGTAAGGGAGTACAACAGCAGTAGCCTTCTCATTAAAAAAACCGAAGGTGGAAAAAAAAAAGATGGAGGAAAGAGGTGAAAATCTCTGGGAAGAACGGAGGGGAAAAATCCCACTAGATGCTTATACCTCTTTCCCTTAAGCTAAGACGAGCCGTCCGTAGGCTTCTTATTAACGGTCAATACGTCCACGGAAAAGAAAATTCAAAGGGGAAGGGGAAATGTTCTTCTGTAATGACGGGTACCACGCGTACCCCCCGAGGAGAAAGGGTCTCAAGGAGGCTTGTGGAACAACATGGATAGGCAGACTCAACCTCCTCAGGAGCCTAACCGGAAAGAGGGAAGAAACCAAGGAGACAAGTCTTTTTTTTCTTCGGGATGCAGGTATGAAACAAGAAAGGGAATTTTGAGGAGAAGGGGGGGGGAGCACAGAGTAAGCAGCCGGCTTTGCAAGGTAGGCAAAGAGCCGAGGGAGGGGGGGGATGGGGGTCTCTAAGGGGGGGGAGAAAGTTAATAGAATGACGTTCCCACTCTACTACAGGGAACGAACCTGAGGAGGGTATCTAAAAAAATGCCGGACATGCTCGTGTCTCACGGGGAGCCTAACGAGGGGAAGTGGGAAGAGGCCCGTTCAAACAGGGAAAGAAAAGGACCGGGAAAAAACGTCGGGGGGGGAGGGATCACCTTTTACATCAGACAGTTGCTAAAAGTCCAAGCTAGCGATGAGGGATAGGGAAGAGTGGAGCCAGAGAGAGTTGCTACAAAGAAGGAAGATTAAAAAAATGAACCGATCTAGGCAGCGCGCGGTCAACGGCCTGGTCTACGGGGGGGGAGAAAATCGTAATGCGTGAGCACACCTACACCTCGCCCCGACGGGAAAGCGGCGGATAGGAGCCTAGGTATTTCTCTAAACGGAAGAGACTAAGGAGGATAAGCAAGAAGACTCAAGAGAGAAAAAACTCAGGAGAAAAGGAAAGGTGAGGAAGTCAAGAAAAGGGATTTGGGACCTAGAGCGACGCAGCAGTCGTCTCTCCGGGAGAAGAGGAAGGAGAGGGAATCGGAAAATACCTCTAGGTACTCGGGGGAAAACACGGAAAGAAGAAGGGGGCACCGAGCCCTTATCAGAGAAGTCAAGCCGCAAAGAGGGAGAGAAAGAAGGGGGAAAACAATCACTAGGAGGGAGGGGGAGAGACCAGAACACAGAAGTTTCATCTCAAAGTCGGGTGTGCTGACTCCAGTATCGGAAAGAGTACTCTCTATGATGAAAAAACAGGGTGAGAGGGAAGAGAAGACTTTTAACAGGAAGAAAGGATTAAAGGGCGATTCCTACGAACACTCAAAAATGATAACACGCGAAGAGTAGTAAAAAATCCTACAGTAAGCAATCGGAAAGAAATCGTCCGGAAGAATACCTTCACATCGGAACCAAGTCGACCATTCCTGGTAAAAGGCGAATTATTATCACGGAGATAACCGGATTCGGAAGAAGAGGCAGGTCTTAGAGGAAAAAATAATTGTAAAAGAAAGGGGGGGGACTCTTCATTCATCATCACAGTCTGGTCGAAAAAAGTAAAGATGTGGAGAAAAAAAAAAGACAAAAATCATTCAATTGATATTTAAGTAGAGTCTGGAAAAGGAGGATAGGGAAGTCGAAGAATTATAGCAAGATATCAAGATTCGGAGAACGTTTGGGGGGCTAGAAGGGGGGACGGGAAACGTTCGCGACCCGCTTAAGGATTCCTGCGGCCGCCTGGAGACCTGGAGACTCAGGGATATAACAGGGAAAGATGGGAGGATAGGAAGCTGAGCCTTATAGAGGGACTGATAGCGGAAAACACCGTGGGACATCCAGTAAAGGTGGTTTTCTTGGGGAACTGCAGAGCTTAAGGATGTGAGATCGACGTGGGTATCTA
>Ga0179593_1667832_pt1 | contig 10015 bp, 7 predicted proteins | sample CZODoug2_1_08_16_FD_185931 | JGI IMG/M metagenome (GOLD analysis project Ga0179593, IMG submission 185931) | Vadose zone soil fungal communities from Angelo Coast Range Reserve, California, USA - CZODoug2_1_08_16fungal (PacBio error correction) | ecosystem: Environmental > Terrestrial > Soil >...
ACTCCGACATCAGGGAAGACTTCGGCGCTCTCCCATGCGCCGTCTCGAAAAATTTCAAAGTATTACCTGATCGGAGATCTCTGCCCGCACGCCGAGCTTTACTGGGGGCCGGAAGCCTGCTTAAGACAAAATGCACCGGGCGCACCGTGAGAGTCAGAAAGTTACAAAAAAATAGATAAGAAAACTAAAAAAACGAGAAGGGAGAAAGGTCAGTGTCCTCAAAGAAAATGAAAAGTCCGTAAAAGGGGTTGAAAGGGGCGGTCTGGTAAAACGGGGGTCAGGAGGGCTTAAGACCTCCAAGGAGGCGCGGGCAGGGGGTCGTAACAAGGTCGATCGCGACTCGGCATGGCGCACAAAAAAGGAATGTCTTAAAAAATTCCGAAAGGGAAAAGGCACCAGCGCAAAGGTGAAGTACCGGCTACCGAGAGGCGTGAGAAAGGGAAGTGGGAGATTTCGGAAAGGAGCCTAGAGAACGGCGAGGGGACAAGGGAAAGCCGCTGAGTCAGGGACATCGTGAGGAAAGAAGATCGTTTCAGTGAGGGGAAAAAGCTCGGAAAAAGAACCCTGGGGGCATTCAGGCAGCGGCCAAAGAGGAGAGGTACAAGTAGAGGGAAAAGGGGGCTGCTTAGAAAAGGAGCGGCGTTAAGGAACGTTGAGAAAAACGATGACGATAAAGATATACGAGTAGCGGAGGGGAAGAGAATGAAGTTCACAGGAAGGGGACGCCCATCGCCAGGTTGAGAGAAAAGTCATTGACCAGGTTTCTAGAAAGCGTTACTAAGAGGAGGGTCTTCATCAGGGGGCAAGCCAACAGGGAGGAGAACTCAGGAGGGGAGGAGCCGAGGGAAAAGGGAAAAAAAAAACCGTCTGGAGAGGGGAGGGTCAAAGGGAAAAATAAGAACACGCTGTCGGACTCGGGGGGAAACTAGAAAAAGAATTTGAGGAAAAAAAGGGAGTGGCAAGACCACGATTCAAGAGTCGTCGCAGGTCCCGGAGAAGAAAGAAACTAATTCCAAAAGGCCTCGGGAAGAAGGGATACTTCAAAAACAAACGGGAAGGAAAAGAAGCTTAAACGCACACAGGCAAAAATCACATCCAACGGCGAAGGCCCTTTGAGACGGAAGAATGACCTGATTGCAGGGATCTTATCGAAAAAAGTGCTGATCAAAAAGACAAAAGAAGGACACAGAAAAAGGATCGTCGAGGCTCAATTTAACTAGGAAAGAACGCGAACTTCGAGGAACAATTTTCACCGAGAAGAAAGGCTTCGCTCCGCAACAGCGGTAACCAAACGGAAGGAGAAGCCAGAGAAAGAAAAAACAACGGTGGTTAAGGAAGGGGATCAAAAAGTCTTGCATTGCAAAACATAACTCTTTCCCATCGTGAAGGAGAAAGCGGTGCGGGCGAAAGGTCTTCCATGCCGAAAAAAGGGGGGACAAAGAGCATCGGGCAGGGGAAAGAACGAAGCTGGAATAGGCGCAAAAGAATCAAATTGCCGCCCTAATCATGCATCAAAATGTGCCGGAGTCGCCTCTAGATCGCAAAGAGGGAGCGGTCAAGAAGAAAAGCACCTCAAAAAGGGGAACGTTTAAGAATCTGAAGGGAGATGAGGGGGGGGGCCGGGCTACGTACGTCCGCGAAAAGAACGGTATGATTGGAATAAGTCCGTGTTGCCAGACCCATCTGCGGAAGAGAGACTTACTAAGGAGGGGAGTCCAAAAAAAAAGATGGGAAGAGTAAAAAGCGTCATGTTACGTGATGTCTTCTTCTAATTCGACCACCGCGTCGAGGGAACGCATGGGGGAAACAGACAGAAAAAAGCCATGGAAGGAGAGCCGTGCATAAAGACAGAGAGATGGATATAACCTGGAAGGTAGCGTTTGCTCAACCGTCCTGCGGACGTCCCAGAGAGAGGGTTCAGAGGAAGCGTCAAAAAGAGAGAGAAGAGGGGATAGGAAGAAAGATCGGATCCTCCAAAAGGTCCTCGAAAAGGGTAACGGGCAACAAAAAAGGGAAACAGGAAAAAAGCGACGAGTGTCCTCGACCGCCACCTGAAACGGTTGGAAGGGGCTCAAAAGAAGGGAGATCAAAAGTCAGAGGGGCCGCTAGGAAGAAGGAGGGAGATCTCATCCCGTCTGCCTGCATCAGGGATGGCCGTCAAGGGGAGAGAAGTGAAAACGTGAAAGCCATCTAGGAAGGGGAGGAAGGGGGATAGGGAGACTAACTTCACCCGCGTAGAGAGAGTCTCGAAAAGTAATTGCCACTTTGCAAAAAAATGTTCGAGGTCACACCAGGCTATATTTCTCTTGCTCTCTATTCCGATTCGAGTCGACCGCTGGGCACGTTGTTCGGAAAGACCCACATAAAAAGCGCGCCTGAAAGTACGAAAAAAGGAATGCTGCCCACCCCGAGAAAGCCAATCCTCTAACACGCCCCAAGCCGGAAAACAGTGGATAAGAAAGTTGCTCTAAGGGACAGACTGGCAATGGGGGGAATCTTATTCGTTTTGCCTTTTGTACTGAACTGCAGGTTAGGAAGCGGTGGCGGACAGGCTAGGGGGCTTCCTCACCGCACATTCGAGTCAGGTTGACCGGACAGAGACTTTGAGAAAAGAACGAGGAAAAGGGCCTGAAATCGACGGGGGGGAGACTAGGTTGCCATTTCTTGGCTTCGCTTTCTAGACCTTTGGTACTTAGAGTTCCCCGGGAGATATAGCTTCAGAGAGAAAGAGAGAACGAGGAGAGGGAGTAGGGGTCACGTTAACGAAGAATTACTTTCACAGGTCCGGCAGAAAGGGAAGAGACAACCAATTGGGGGGAACTTCCTCGGGACCTGCTCTTCATCCTCCTGGAGGGCGGGCACGCCGGAAAACGTAGATCTCCATGTCTAGGGGAGTAGTCAGCAGCACTTGATCGTCAAAGTCCGTTTCCCTAATGGGGACCGGACTGAGAAAAGGATTGAGAAATCGGAAAGAACGTTAGAGGGATTTGGAAAGGGAGGACCTTCCAAACCACAATTGTCAACGAAAAAAAACGGGAAAAAACAAAAAAGGAGGGGAATTGAAAAGAGTAATGAAAAAAAGACCTGTCAGGGCAACTGTTCCCTTCCAGTTTCTGCAACCTCAAACAGTAGGGGGGCTCGACGACTTCAAGAGAAAAAACCCATTCAGGTCTGTTGGGCCGCTGGAGTGGTCGTCGTCGGAAACGGGGCGGATGGTTAACAAGGAAAAAAAACCTGAGGGGGGGTGGGACAGGGAAGAAAAGGTCTAGCGCTCGCAGTCCCCTATCCAGACCAAGGCGAAGAAGGGGTTATCCAAAAGGGATCCAGTACAAACAAGGAAGCCTAGTATCTCTGCCTGGGACGTCTTCTTCACGTCCCACCCCAGCCCCGAAGGCGCTTCAAGGGAAAAGGAAAAGTCCAGAAAATCACACAAAAAAAGGGGAGGACCAGATAATGCTTTTCTCCAGAAAGGAGATCATGTCAGGCCCCGCTGGGCCGGAAGCAACGAAGCTGGAGGGGGAGCACGGGATACTCGAAAAAGGAAACCTGAGGGGGCAGGGAAACGACCTGTTTTCGCCATATTCCTGAAAAACGGATCGGGCCAAGACTCCTAACGTGGACGCCGCTCGAAACAAAAAAGTGCAACGCAAACGCGGACGGCGGTCCCCGGCCCCGGGGGGAATACCACCTCGTAATCGGCCACTAACGGCACACGGGAGGAGGGGGGAAACAAAGCGAGCCCGTCAACCGACGTTTGTCTGGTACGCAGAACTGGCGGGTCCATTTGGGAAAGGCGGTCCCATGGGGAAAGAGGAAGATCCACAAAGGGTTTTCCCGTGGGGGGCAATTTCTTGGCCATGGTCATCCCTTAGTGGTCTAAAGGACACCGGAGCTAACCGGAAGGGGTTCCAATGAGGCTCGAAGGGAGGGTAGGGCATCAGGGGGTCAGGCCTGCCCATCCCGTCGCAAAAATGACTCTTTTAGCTTCAAGAGATCACGTGCACTCGAACGAGGCCTGGGGGAAGGGGGTGCCTGCCTAAAGAAAAATCAACCGAAAGATCACGCAGGACGCCCCCTCTGACCATCCGTCCCCTCCCCGGGCGCCCTTCGGGGCGGGGTCAAAAATAATAGAGCTCAAAGGAGAGAGCTCGATGATGACGAGGGGTCTGCCTTTCAGTCTCCCCTTTTATTCGCCTTACCCCCGCAAGACCGCCCGCTCACACGGGGGGAAAACGTCAATAAACCAAGGAAATCCCAAGGGCGGAAGTCGTCTCCACGTGGCTCTTCCAGACCAGGAACGAAAGGGTGCACGGGAAAGGCAGGGGGAGCATAAGGAAGCAAGGAGGCGAGCCAGAGTTCATTACAAAATTGGCGACTACTTTTCAGTAACGGGAGCTTGAATGAAGCGAGAAGGCTCTGACAAGGCCTGGTCCCTGGAACGAAAGGACATCAGGGGGGGGACTGTAAGCAGGGTACTGTGGAACCACCATCTAGTCGTACCCTGAAAAGACGCGGCGCGGGCGATTTTGGCTTAAGACGGGTCGATCATCGCGAGAGGAGAACGCAAAAAAATCCTCGCGGGAAAAAAAGGGAATTTGGAAGTAGGGTATATTTGCGGTACTGGTCAAGAGGATCCTCCCGTTGCAATTCCGCTAAAGGCTGGACGAGGAAGGGGGGATGCGAGGTCTTCACTCCAGCAACCGCCTTACTACGGCCCGCAGACCGGCCAAGCCGGAGGAAAAGCATACAAGCCCAGGGAGGAAAAAAAAAAAGAAGGATTCCGAACTGCAAGCATCCTCTTTCGAGTAGATCCTGTACAAGAGTTAGCACTGACCGAGGTCGGAAAGGATCAGGTACGGTCAAGTTCGCTGTTCTACATGAATTATAGAAACGTCGTCGAGGAAGGGAAATATGGAAGAACAAAAAAGAAAAGCGTGAAGACCGATGAAGTACCTGGGACTGCGATCTCTGGTACACCAGCCAGGTTTGAGATCACGACATTGAACCAGTTTCGACTCTTTATAGGATGAAGGTTAGGAGACAATGGGGAGCTAAGAAGCTGAGAGCGTAGAGGGTATGCGATAAAAATTCTGGAGCATTAAGTGGTCGAAGCGGAATCATCACAAGCCAACAAAAGACCGAGGAAGACAAAAAGCAAAAACGTAAAAATGCGAAGAAACGTGAACTTCAGATAGAAGTCGACCGCCAGGGATACGAAGAGGGGAAGGGAAAAAAAACCACAAGGTCCACTCAAGAAGATGACGAGAAAGCCGGCACCCGCAAAAAACCTGATCTTCCAGGTGACGACGGGCTATACTCTCCCGTGAAGGGGCCGGGAAAAAAAAACAAGCCTGACCGGGAAGACCGGGCAAACTACGGGCAGGAAGACTGCGACGGCAAAAGATTAATGGGACGGTCCATGGTCCGCGGAAAGCCTACTTTGAGCCGCTAACAGGAGGCTGACAATCAGGGGAGAGTAGCGCCGGAAGGGGGGGAGGGGCGCGCCGAAAAGAGAAGGAAAGGGGAACTCGGAAAGGGAAAATCTCCAACAACAGGAGGAGGAAAAGAGAGATCCTGAGCCTCTAATATCTGCCTGCCAAACGGCTGGCCCAGCGTGAAGTGGGAAGTCGCGGGTCGAGGGGAACAAAGGCCCTGGAGAGTTTGGGAGAGGAAATCGAAAAAGACAGTCCGAGCGTGAGAGTTCTGCCCGGTGTAACCTGTCCGTCCCGATCGCAAGACTGTGCAAGGAGAGAAGGTCTCGTAGCCGTCGGAAAAAGGGGGAACCGGCACTAAAAACAAAAAATTAGACCGACGGAAAATCACTAAGCGGTCGTGCCACGAATTTACTGAAGAATAGCTTCATCGGACAGGTAGGAGGGGCCTGGGTAACAAGAAAAAAGGACTGAGTGGGGAAGTGAGGAAAAATTGGAAGGGACTCCGTGGCCCTCTATTAAGGGAAAACCCTCGACTACCTCCTCGGTAAACTGGATGGGTGGAGGCGACAAGGGAGGGAAGTCTCAAGGCGAAGAGGAATACAGACTGTTAAACAACCTCGACGCCTCGGGTAGGCTAGGCGCGGCCAGTACGAGAGAAGGGGGTCGGGGTCAATAGTCGGAAGCTCAAACCGGAAAAGGAGGGCTTCACAGAGATTAACGCCTTGACTTCAGGCTCAACGTCATGAGCGAATGGATCGTGAGAAGGAGGAAGAAGGAAAGTAAATCAATGAGCAAGCGGGCAGGTCCTCGTATAACGAAGCGACCCCCGATCAAAATCTTACAACTTTAGCGAAACTGGGGAACACCGACGTGGGTGCCAGGATGTCTATCTCCTTCAAGACTTCATTCAGGTTATTGAAGGTCCGATCTTTTCACGACTCGATTAAGAAAGAAAAGGGCTGAAACTGGGTCATCGGGGAGAGAAACGTAGGGGAAAAAAAAAAGGTGTCGGGGGGGAAAAAAAATCTCCTCCCAGCCTCTTGTAAAATGTCTACAAAGGAAGGAAGACTTCGAGGAGGATATAGGAGAGCGAACTCGTCCAGAACCAGAAGGTCGGCAAGAAAAGGGGTCGAACTTTTTCCGCGGGGGAGGAGTCTCGTGCCATCCTACAGATCGATGACACCCTGAAGAAACGAATAGGGGACGGGTAGACTTTTCCCTAATCAGAGATACCGACCAAGAGATTCACCCAGGAAGAAAGTGGATTTCGGTGGACTAAGCCCTTTTCCTCACCACCCAGGAGAGAAAGAGGGTCTGTATGGGGAATGTTGTACGCTTCCTTTTCTGACTTTCTGTTTTTCACAGGGAGCGCGGCATCAAAGAAAGCGGTCATAGGGACGAGCCCGTTTCGCGATGAACGATGTACTCGGGTGCACCTGGATCGCGGGCGGCTCGGGGCAAAAAGGTTCGTAAACGGGGGTACTAATCGGGAGTATCAAGGGGGGAGATCTTCGAACTGCCACGTTAGTCGCGGGCCGAGAGCCCTGCCGATCCTAACGTGGTCAAGGGAGCCCCCTCAGAAGGCGCCCAGGGCCGGGACGGAGCGGAAAGATACCGAAAGCGCCCGAGCCGCTCGGCGATACTCCGGTGATGCATTCAAACCGCCGTCCTCCAGTAGATTGTGAATGGACGCCGGACGGAAGGATGACACGATTTGACATGTATTGACCGAAGGTTCGCGGCTTTCCATACCTCGATGTTGGGGGACGTCGGAAGAAGGGAAGTCAATCAAAAAAAAAAAAAAGCAGGTTCTGCCAGGTCAATCACATTTAGGGAGTGCCCCACCACGACAGAAACAGACAACACGGGCCACTTTGGTAGCTTTGGAAATGACAAACTATAATGCCATTAAGTGAATGGGGGGGAGATGAACGTCCTATGCCATTGTCTCTCCGAAAAAACCTTCGTGGATTTAGAGGCCGTTTGGATTTCTTGAGCAAGCTGGAATGTCCTATGTGAGGACTGTCCTCTTAAAACGTTTTCGTCTGAGGGGGGCCGGTCGGCAGGATGAAAAGACTGCTGGGAAGAGCCGGTTGGGGTGGAGAGGCTGCCAGTCTTGTATGCTCTCGCTCCGATCCGGATCGGTTAGGTAACAAATCCAATAAAATCCAGACCCCCGTCCAACCCAACTTCCGTCTAGCGGGTACAGTCGGAAAGAAAACGACCGGGCATGATTTTCCTTAAGCGTGGCCTAGCAATTAAGCTCTTCGTAACATGTCGGGAAGAAACAAAACGGAAACAGAGAATTTTAACAAAATTACTAATTAAAAAGCAAATGTCCTGACGCTGGAAAATGTAAAAGCTCGGGAAGTTGGGGGTCGAGGGACACGCTATATCCTCGCCGTGCCGGGGTCCTGCCGGCCGGGAGAGATCAAATGGGGTGGGAGAAAAGGTCCGGGAGGGGGTCCATCGATCCGAACGTGGCCTCCTCTCGCCATCACCACCACAGCAAGGGTCTCAATCTCGCATCCCTTCCTCAACGGCCAATACTACTACCAAAATCGTTAACTTCCACTAAACATCTTCGTGGGCCATAAGTTGGAAGCAGGCAAGCAACCGAACAATAATGGCGGATCAGAACCTGGGGCTTGTACAGTTTTTCCAGGTCTGGACAATGAAGGGGAGGGGGGAGGCTCAACGCGAAGGGTGGTGTTGGGGGCCCGTGGTATGTGGGCCAATGCGTGGTGTGGGGATGGTAATCCGCGATGAACAGGGGAGGGGGAGAAAGGGGACGGGGAATCGAAGACAGCGTGAGATTTACCACCAATTAGGCACGGGAAGCCGACTATAGTCGGCACTCAAGACAAGCAGGGAGAAACCAAGAAAAAAATGGGGCGTCAGGATATCACTTGAATCGAACTTTCGTCCGAGGTTCCTGCCTCCCGTGGGACCCTCGAACCGTCAAGGCGAACTTCGATGGAGAAGGATAACAAAAGGGAGCAAAAGTCACAGGCCCTGTCGGAAGCTTATTTCTTCTAACTTGACCACGACGATGATCTTCATGGGGGAAGAAAGCAAGTTAGGGGAAAGGGGCATAAGTGAAAAAGGATAGACGTTATCTCATCCCCCCCCGCCTACATCAACACTACCATAGCAAAATCTCCGCGTGAACAGAAAAGCTGAAGGCTTAGTCCTCGACACTGTCTAGGCCCGAAAAAAAGGACTAGCCTTTTTCCGGAAAAGTAGAGGTAGGCATTTCAAAAAAGGCAAACACAGAAAAGTACAAAGACAACACTATACATGACTTCCCCATGCTGAGCGATAAGGCTCGAACAACTTTGGGGGGCATAACTTGGAAGGGGAGTTAACTGGGAAAAGAGTGCAAAGGGGGGGCAGTCGGGCGCAAAGGTCTACCCTGAGCCTCTTCGTCTCGTGAAAGTGGGTCTGTAGGACACGTGGGGGTCATCGACGAAGGAAAAGAAAGTTAAAAAGGGGTAGTGCGAAAAAAGAGGCTCTGTAATCTAGTTGGGGAAACCTTGTCTCGGATCGAAGAGATTCCGGGAAGGTTAATGTCCCAGTCCGCTGTCGAGGAAAGCGGTGGAGGAGATGGCGGGAGTCTAGCAAGAAAGAGCCAAAAAAAGGAGGGACAAGACGGAGCAAAATCCGCTAAGTTCAGCACCGTTTATTAGATCAAGGGGCGTTCCTACTCTTGGGAAAACTCGGAACGGGGGGAAGACACTCAGGCCAGCCGGAGATCGAGGGCGATTTGAGCGACAACCTTCAGGTGGCGTTCGATGACAACCGGTCGCGACCAGCGTGCGGGAAAATTACAAAAAGGAAAGGGACACGGCGGGTGGCGATCGCCCAAAGGCTACGTTCGGGACGAGACTATGCTCGCTAGGGAAGCTTGCCGAACTTAAAGGAATCTCTGGAAGCCGGGGAAAGAAAGGGAGAAACCAAGTTGCTAGAAAAGTTTCTAATGAGACTGTTATTAGCATCGGCAGGCCCTCACTCGAGCCAGGCTCGGGGGGCGGAGAAGGTGCATAAAACGCAAGGAGGGACTAAGGGGCAAGCGGAGAAGAAGAAAAGGCGCGCCGAATACTACCGATTTCGGACCTCGTCAGGGGTATCGACGAAAAGACATCCGGGAGTAAAAATTGCGGGGGGGGGAAACACGTCTTAAAGGACGAAGAGGCAAAGTCGACCGAAAAAAGAATACGAAGAGGGAAACAATGAACCCTTTCCTTCAAAGCCTACCTTCGCTATGGCGAAGTACTGAAAAGGCCACCGGGGCACGAAGAAGTCCAAAGGGGAGAAAACTGGAGACTACGGAGAAAGGGGGAAGCTGACCGGGGGAGTTCGACGACCGTAAATAAGATCGCTACTACGGATCGAGCGGCGAAGCGGGGCCAGGAAAAAAAGAGAACTGAAAGGGAAATTACGAGGGAAAATAAGGGGAAGTAACAGCGACTAAGGAAGCGACGTGCACAAAGATCACCGCGCCCGTAACGGTCCGGCTGCTCGCGCAGAGCCGGCACTCTGGGGAGGGTAGTGGGAGTCACGGGATATCCCGGCCTAAG
>Ga0179593_1264763_pt1 | contig 10014 bp, 12 predicted proteins | sample CZODoug2_1_08_16_FD_185931 | JGI IMG/M metagenome (GOLD analysis project Ga0179593, IMG submission 185931) | Vadose zone soil fungal communities from Angelo Coast Range Reserve, California, USA - CZODoug2_1_08_16fungal (PacBio error correction) | ecosystem: Environmental > Terrestrial > Soil >...
AACAGTACGTGGCAGAAAGTCGGGTCAGGGGGGGAAGTAATTGGGAAAGGGGAAAAAGTCTTCCGTCCGTGAAGAAAGCGTCGCGGTAGGCAGCTTGGGAACAAAACATAAGATCTGGGGGTTGCCGTGTTCTCCCATTGGTTTGAAAGAAGACGCCTAACAGGCGCGAACTGGAGGAGGTGGCAAAGGGTGCCGACAAGTTCAAAAAGAGGGAAGAGAGAAAAAACTGAACTTGACTCAGAGAAAAAAGAAAGTCGGGGGAAAAAAGGGAATATTAAGCGGCTGTGATGCGAATGGACTTGTAAAATCTATACAGATCAAAGGGAAGAAAGGGAAGTGGCCTCCTTGAGGGAGGAAACGCGCCGTAAAGGTCCCGGGTAGACCAGGGGAGGTCAAAAGGGACTGGTAAAGTCCGGGAGGGTTGTTCCAAGAAAATTAGTACCTGCTGTTCGGTGCGAAGGTTTCAGGAAGCGTGGGACTGAAATGGAAATTGGTTGCCGTGTGCAGAACCATCAGAAAATAGTTGGGCGAGATGGGCCAAGCGTATTCTCAGAATTTAAGGAAATTTCGTGTGATAATTTAGAGGGGAACTCATGACCGTCTTGGGAATTTTGGGGTCTCATATCAAAAAAAAAAAAAGGGAAAAAAAAAGAAGGGCCTGTAAGGATTCTAAATTAGCAACATTGAAATTGGAAGGAAACCAAACGCGGGCTCTGGGAAAAGGCGCAATAAAAAAAGAAAGGAAGCAGTCTTACAACATCAAAGGCCAAATTTATTGCGCAGGAGAAGTTAAGTTAATTCTGGTATAGACGTAGACTGCTCAAGAATTAAACTCATTCCGGTCAATCGGGGGGCCTATGCTACTACGACCTTGAACTACCGCAAAAAGGTGTGTCTGCCTTCCGGTTTGGCACTAGCGTTGGCGTAAAGGGAGAAAAGGAGGGACTGAGAAGTAGAGGATGGAGATTTCTCTCTTGAGGATCAGAACAGGGGAAGAAGGACGCCCTAAGTGCAAATAGCACAGCGCCAAGAGTAAAACAAAAAAACCGGCGAAAAGTCAACTATCAAAGAAGGTGGGAGGAGGGAATCTGGAACCACCTTGTGCAGTCCTTCGGCCTATGAATGCCTGCTTTTCCTTGAAAAAGATTCAGGACTCGCAAGCAAAGGGGAACGGATCATTCTCGCAAAGACGAGGCGAAAAGAGAAAAAAATATGATCATCATCCCGCAACTGCAACTCGGGAAGACACCATCGGAAAAAGGACCATTGCTAAACGATCTATGTGAGTGATTGGGAAGTCCTCGTCGGGACAACTCTGTGCGCGTCCGCAAGAAGGAGAAGAATCGCCCGCCCTCTAATACGAATCAAAGACGACGATTGCGGCATGGTGTCGCGGACATTCTTCCTGGGGGCAAGGGGGGAAGCCGGGACGGGGCTTCCACCGAGCGCTCCCTAAGGGGGGGGGGGGGGGGGGACTAAGGAGTTTACGAACAGGTGTAGGCTTTTATGGGACAGGCGCGCAGCCACGGGCTTCGCAAAGGCACGTGCTCCTGTGACCAAAAGGACAAGAAGATGCAACATAAGAAAGGGCGACCAAGACTCTAGACAAGGGAAAGGGACCTCTCACCAGATCAGCTTAGAGCAGTAAACAAGGCCATTGGGGGAACCTGAGGCTGACAATGAGCTTTGATGAAGACTGCCCACAGCGAAAGAAAGACGAAGGTAAGCAAATGAGAACCACAATATTGTATGATATGTCTGAGGGGTGGGGGGAGGCAAAGGGGAGCGCTGTAACGGATAGGGTACAAATAGAACTAAAAAACAAATAGAGTATTTGTATGAAAGGCAGGGTCAAAGGGAGAGTGCCTTAAACCATTGGGGGGGGTTCAAAGCAAGCGCAACGAAGGGGAGGAAGAGTCTCGACAACAACAAAAAGGGGGGGGGGGGTAGATATATGAAAACGTATTTGCGCTGCTTGGGGGGAAATTTGATGTCCACCGTTAGCGAAAAGAATAATACCGTATAACTAGGATGGGGGGTTGGTAATTCTAGGAAAGAATCGTCGATTTACAAGCGATTAAATTTGAGAGGAAACATCACAGAAGAGAGGGTGCAGGGGACTGTGTCTATTGGGAGGGGGGGGTCGAGGTCGGGGAGGAAAAAGTCTTCGGAAGCTCTTGTCCGCAGACAGGGTGGCACAAAAGGTTAAACTTGTTTGGAGGGACAAGCAGCTATCGTTGTAGTAGATGAATCGGAAGGAGGGGACTCTGACTCAAGGATGGGGGGTGGAATCGGTCAAGGGGCAGAGAGAAACATAATTTTCAGAGCTCCAATCCTAAGCCAAAAGCGTACAGAACAAGTTCGGGAGCGTGCGGGGTGGAAACCTCCCCTACTGCAGGGGACAAAGGAAGGAAGCGGGTCCGCAAACCCCAGCTCTTTAATTGGAATCGGCTTCAGTTCGGGCCGGAACTGGGGAGAGGGAGGAGGACTTCAGTCTTCCGGCGTTCCACAAGCGCTGAGCGTCGCCGGTAAGAAAAGGGTGAAGTATGCCTTTATAAATGAAAAAAAAAACGGCGGGGAAGGGTGTCAAGAATGCGAGGAGGACTGTCAGTGGGATTCTGACAGATAGGTTTTTGCCCTCGGGATCTCCCACTTCGATGGCGAAGAAGGGGGGTAGAGGGTCGATGCCAAGAGCTGGGGTAGACCGAAAGTCACGCTCAGAAGAAGGACAGGGGGGGCCAAAGTCTCAAGACAATACACAACCTTTCAGGGATTGGGGTCATTGGTGATTTTGAAAGAAGGGGGGTGGTGGGGGGTTGAATCGGAGAATCTTGCCTTGGAGGGAGCAAGCAAGCGGTGAAAACCACGAGCGAGATGAGCAGAAAAAGAGAAGGGCGCCATGAAGAAAGGAGCACGGTAAGGAAAAAAACATATTTAGATAAAAGCGTTGAAATTAACGGGTTCGGGTTGCAAGTGCTTGAGGAGGAAACCGTTGAAAGAGGTCATTAAAAGTGAGAAAGAAAAAGAACATTTTCGGAAAACGAAAGGAACCGCTGCTAATCCACAAGGGACGTTGGAGTAGACAGTCATGTTAGTGCGAGGTGGGCCATCACGCAATAAAACAACTGCGTGGTGGACGAGGAAAATGGAAGAAAAGCTTGAGGGTGATTTTGTTGCAGAGGGGAAACTGGGCCCCGAAAGTACTCCATTCTCACAAAAGGAAAGCAAAGGTATTAATCGCCATAACGCATGGGCGATTCAACGAACCAAAAAAAACCCGTTTGTGATGGCTGTCCCACAAAAAGGGAGAAGGCCTTCGGCTGCAGGGCGCTGCTTCCGAAAAAGAATCAACTACCGCAAATAAGAGACGGGGAATCCAATATGATCCCCACACCACAACTCAGCGGGAAAAAGTTTCAGAAAGTGCCTTCGGGCGCTTTTGCGCGAAAGTTATTAAAGCTCTGGGCAAGTGAATTCCTATGGAACTGAAGAACCTCCTCTGGGGGAAAAGAAAGAAATTCAGCTAAGAACTTCGCTGAACTGCTAACGATCTTTTGGCTACGTCGATTCGAATATCTCGGCATCCGAAATGTGATGAAGGACAAACTACAAAGAATTCCACCTAATCCAGGGAGAAGAAAGGTGGAAAGCGGATTCAGGTCGAGATAAGAGCAGGTTAAACCAAAGAATAACCTTAACATAACAGCTAAGAGGTGCAGAGGGCGGGAGAGTGACATTCATAGTTGGAAAACCCTGAAGCAGTCGTGACTTCTTGAATGGGAGGTTGAAACGTAATTATAGCTCTAAAAAATAGGGAGCAAAGAAAACGACTGAACAAAGAAGAACGGTCCGGGGGACAAGAGTATTTGACTGTCAAGGAAGCAGAAATCCCTGTAACTCCAAGTACGCGTCGCGGTATGTTTAAACACGGGTTATGGGGTCCCAAAAGGGGGGCCAGTATCAGCCCATATTTAAGAATTCCAGAGACACGCGTCGACTGGCCAGAGGTGGGGCGGGGGGGGTAAGTGAGAAAGTTTGAACGGGAAAAAGAAAAACACAGCAAGGCGGCACACTGAGAAGTACCAAACCACGCTGTTATCAAGGACGGGGAGGGGAGTCCGTCGTTGCCCCGAGGAAAAGTATGGGTTATTTAGGGAAAGAAACGAGAAGGGACTCATCAAACGAAACCTTGAAATTTTAAACGTAGTGTATACCATGGGTGAATTATTGTGGGAGGGGTCCTCTTATGGAGTTACCCCTTCGAGGTGTACCTTCTTTCAGGCTCGCGGTATTTTCTGCAAGGGATGGAAATGCAGAGGGAAGAGGGGAAAAGTGGGTTAAAGGGGGGGAATAAACGCAGAAAACTGTCGGGGCCGTTAATGAAGCGTTGCCCAGCGCTATATCTAAATAGATGGAATAAAGGAAGTGAACTTTTGAAATGGAGATGGGGATCGAACCCGTATTTTCGGGTAGCGAAGAAAAAAACACTGACCCCAAAGTTGCATAAATAAGTTGCTAATGATGGGAGCATTGAGGGGGGTCTTCTCCGACAAAATGGGGCCTCAGGGACAAGTACACTCTCGCAAGGGGAGTACACAAAGCTGGGGGGGGGAGCACGGAAATTGGAGGGGTGGGGGTGAAATATGTGTACTGTATTTCCGGTGAAAGAAAGGCACGTTGGGGAAGGGTACATGCGACTACTAAACTTTCTACACCACACATGCAAGGGATGATAGTCTCTTGTTGATAAAGCAGGGGCTACCTGGTGCTATTCAGGAGGCTGACGAATTGAGGGACGGAAAGAGGCGCTTTCTTCGGGCTTCCGCAGGGGGCTGCTTGCTCGGAAAAGAAAAGGAACCGCGCACCGTTTGAAAAAAACCAAACCAACCGCGAAAACATTCAGGGGACTCCATCAAGGGAAAAGGGGGGGGGGGAATTGGAAGTATGGAAAATGTCGGCATTCAGACGACATGAGAGGAGAAAGATCGTAAAAAAATCTCAGGACGGATAGTCATCGACTGGAGAAAATAAAGACAAAAAAATATCTCTAGCACCCCGAAATGCAAGCTCGTCATGAGGGGAATAAAATCATAGCACGAGTCGAGTGCAAGAACGTCGATCCGAGAAAGGAGGAGGGGGACCGGGCTGGGTCAGATGTCTGATAGGCCGGATACGAACTACTCCTCATCTCCCGTCCGAACTAGATTAAACTAAAAACTTCAAACTACCCAGCGCTGTGGGAGTTTAAAAACTCTTCAAGGGAAAAAAAGGACTTGCCTGACTGGGGGCGACTTGCCCAGAATCCCGAATTTTTTTGGAGAGGAGGGGAGAAAGTTGGGGAGCAGTTTGGGAAAACCAGTACGCAATGCTTCCAGTTAAGCACGAGGACGCCAAACAAAAGAGAACAGGCAACTATAAACAAAAGCGCTTCATGCGTGCATTTAAAAAAGAGAAAAGTATGAGGATCTGACAGAATCACCAAACATCCAGCGCGCGGTTGCCACCTGAGTCCGACAAGGAGCTGGGATATGCAACAAGAGACTAAAAATCAAAAAGAGAAAAGGGAGAATTGCCAAGGTATGAAAGGGGAGTTGGCATAGGAATTAAGGAAGCGCGTCAAATTTGAAAGAAGAGGGAATCCAAACTATCGGGGAAAGAAATGATTATGAATCTGGAATGTTTTACACTTGGCGACCGAAAAGACTCAAAAAAGTGGCAAGAATACGAAAACTCAGAGGATCTAAACAAAACACCATAGGAGGGGGAAAAGGGTGGCAGCTATTGCACAGCTGCTTGAAAGGGTTTGGACACTTTGGTTAGGAAAAGCATTTAACGGTGGAAAATGCAGATTAAATCCAGAAAGAGAGGGGGGTGGGGGGAAGGGGAGGGGAACTCGGAGACTCCGTGGGAAAAAGAGGATGCACGCCGATGAAAAAGCCCAAAACAGAGTAAATTTGGTGGGAAAAAGACAGCGGGTTCTATTTTCGGGGTGGGAAGTAGTAGGTCTCGAGTGCCAGAAGAAAGGACATGAAAACAATAAAAAACCCCCCCCACACACCCCACCCCCCCGACCTTTTATACTCATTTTTTCCCAGAGCAATCTTCATTCCGACTTAGATGGGAGAGTGAAGCAGGACGAATGGACGCTGGACGTGCATGGAGGGCCGGGGGGGGGGGCGTCTATTGACAGGAGGAAAATGCGGAATTTTCCGAAGAAAAAAGAAAAAAAACGGAAATCACACATCATGGAGTAAAATAAAAACGAAAACCAACTTAGGGACTGTCGAACCGAACCAAAGTAAAGAAAAAAAAAAAAAAAAAAACCCAAAGACCACCCAACCCTAAAATGGAATTAACTCGACTGGGTAAGAAGCCGCGCTCAGCGCGGGAACTAGGTGGAATCGTCCTTTGGGCTGGTCGAAGACTGCGATGAGAGGGAGGATAATGCTGCTATACTCCTCACAGGGGGCGATTAAAATTGGAAGGATCAATCACGACAGAGTGGATACCGGAACAGGGGAAAGGAGGGGGTTTCTTCTCAGAAGTTGAGGGGAGCAGACTCAAGGAGTTGGTGGAGGACAGTCTTGGATTCTACCACGTACGGGTCAGTCCTGTGAGCAGGACAGGAATCTTGGGGAGGAGAAGAGGAATCAGAACAATAAGCCCCATTGTGGGGAAACCCAAACATCAACCTGATTTATTAATTTGGGTTCAGCCAGTTTTTTTTTTGTTAGTTGAAAGGGGCAGCTTTCTTGGGCTGCGGCCGAAGCAAAGCAGTGGAAGCAAAGGGCGCCGCGCAAACTTCTGCAAAAGACGAAGAATGGAAGAAACATTAAGACAAAGCAGAAAAGGGTAGGGTCGGGGCCCAAGAACATAATGCAAATGGGATTAAGGGGTGAAAGGGTATGCTTCCGGCACACCGTTTAAAAGAATGAGAGAAGTTTAATATGAAGGGAATAGTAGGGAAAACTGTAAGCACGCACTCAACTTCGCCGCAAAAGAGAACCGGGGGGTGGATTTTTTGCGGGAAAACAACTTGAATTCAGGGGGCGAAGTGTGACGCCAGCAGCGAACAGAAAAGCAAAAGAAGACGGGAAGTGACAGGAGGAGATGTAAGGAAGTGGGACAGCCATTTTTTAGTGTGTGCAATAAATAAAATTAAAAGAAGGGAACCAGGTCTTTGGTGTGAGGGGGGTTTTTGGGTGGCTATACCAACAAAGACGTGTTCTAAATTGAAAAAGAGACCCTCATCCAAGTCACTGTCACTATTCATCGCTTCTCATAATCGGGGGCGCCGAAAAAAAACGACCCAGGGTCGGTTTCCTCCAAAAAACAAAATTCCATCAGCTAGGCATAACGTGAAATAATATCTCACAAAAACTCATTGGCCAGGTAATTCAGAAAGGGAAACAAACCATAGGAGAAGGTAGCAAGCCAGGGAACAGATTGGTACTCACGGAACGACCTTGAAGGGAAAAGTGACCAGCAATTGAAGCTCTCAAGGTTCTTTCCGGACCATGATAGTTAATGAAGCTCACGGTGGAAACAAAGAACGAAAAGGCGCGAAGTCAGCTTGTAGAAGGCTCAGGTGGCCTTTACGGCTAGAGAACGTACACGGGTTCGCATATCGGAAAAAGGGGTTCTCGCGAACTTGGTAGGTAGATCAAAGAGGGCCAGAGGTCGCCGAAGCGTGGGAAGCGCGGATTGGGACAACAAGATTTAAAACTTGCGCTACACAATGATCGGGTAAGTGGGGGGAATATTGTACATACCTCTACGTACTAAAGGTCAGTTTAACCGAAAGGAAAAGCGACTAAAAATCGACTTTGGGAAACCCATGACGGGAAAACGGGAAGGTCGTGGGGGGACAAGGGGGGAAGTGTCAAAAAAAGGTCACGTCTGGTCTCGCGAAAAAGGAGAGATGGAGGGGGACGTGGAAAACATCAAAAGGTCAATCATTAGGTTTCAGTCAGGGTAGAAAAAAAAGTTGTTACGAGGGTTCCGTCCATAAATTGCACCTGGAGTAGGATGCAACAACGGGTAACAGATCCTGTGGGTAAGAAAAGGGGTTCCAGGTTATCTAACCCTATTGGTTAAACGCGGCGGCTGAAAAAGGGCGAATGGATTAGGGGAAGGGGGGGGGAAAGTAAGACATCAGAAATTGAAAGTCTTAGGGATGAAGACCGAACAACGTCTGAACACTGAGAAATGACAGAAAACCGCTGTGGGATCGTAATGAACTGTGCAACACGGGAGGGGAGAGGTCCATCATTAGGTGTGACAAAATTCCTAGCATCACATTTAGAAAAAAAGCTTAAAGGTCGGGACAAAGGAGGAGACCGGGATTGTGGGTCCCGGCCTGGGAGTGGGAGATCCTCAGAGGTTTTTCCAAAGTAATTATTGGACCTGAGTCGGCAAAGGTAGGTGCAAAGCAAAAGAAGACTGGAAACGGGGAAGGGGGGTGTCTGGCGTAAACGAAATAACCCCGGGTAGGGGGTTGTGGATAATGAACCGTTGGCCCGCTCTATGGGGGGGGAAAGGATGGATATCCTGCAGTGACTTGGGGGATGAGAAGATGGTTTCACATAGTTAAAAAGAGGGCAGGTGTTGTATCGCAAAAAAGAAAAACACTGACGCCAGAGGGGGCGAAAAGGGGCGAAAGTGCGGAGTTTTTCTCCTGAAACAACGATGGCTTGGGGCTCAAACGGGAACTCGCATAAAAGCCAGGTGTAACATCAAAGCAGGGGATTGAGCATGGAAGGACAGAAAGTTGGTCGGAGGAACTAGAAAATTTAATGGGCCACCGGCTCAACGTATGATTTCCTTGCGGTGGCCCGGGAACGAACCGTGCTAAAGCACTCAAGAACTCGAAAAAGGTGGCTGTCCTTGGGTGGGAACAAGAACCTCTCGTTGGGCATTCTATCGCGTCATGAGAAGAGAGGGGAGGACGAAGAAAGAGTGAAAGTATTCTCCGCCAACAGGTGCTTGGAGCCGCGACCGCAAAGAGCCCAAGATCAAACGCAAAAAAAACCAACCAAAAAAAATTCGAAAAATCAGTTCAAAGGAAAGGTGGGGAGGGCTGGACTAATACCACATGTTGCTTCTTCTGAAAGGAATGAAGCCGCTTGAGTCGAAGAACCGTCATGAGCTAGCCGGCAAGGACTGAAGCCTGCGGACGGGGATAAAATACAAGAATACGCAAAAAAGCCGAAAAAAAAAACAGAACCCGAACGACTCTTGAAGACAAAAAGCCGTAAAGATCACCAGAGTGTAGTGAAAAAAAGGATGCAGAGGAGGACAGCTGGGGCGGAGAGCTCGGGGCCAGAATCTAGGCCCTTTCTTCCGGAGAACTAATCCGACTCCTAATACGTCAAGTCACCGAGCGGGTGTGGTCTGTTCTACAGAAAAGATTTCCTGTTTTAGACGTAGGGCGGGGCGGGCAAGCACGAGTTGGGTGGGGTGGCTACATGACGACAGTGTTTGCTGGGAGGTTTCTCTCATTTTTAAGCGCCCGAACCGGAGGGGTCATACTATTATGCTCCAAACTGACAGCCCCTCAACCAGACATATCAAGAAAACCAAAAGACGCTCAGAGGGAGGGCGGGAAAAGAGATAGTCTTATAGGTCTCCTATAAGTGGGGGGGGGGGGGGGGGGGGGGGGTTGGGTGGTGGGGGGGTGGGGGGGTGGGGGGGGGGGGGGTGGGGGGGGGTTCAAAAATCTTCACTACAGGACGGCGCATTGTGGGAAACCAAATAGAGACATGAGCTTTAATACGAGAAAAGGAAGCGATACCGAAAAGTACAAAGAAATAACACAGGTCTCCTTGCCAAAAATTATTGTCTTCTGGGGTGGTAGAGCACTGGGACTCTTGACGGGTAATCTCCTCGACGTAACCCAACAAACTCTGCTCTTTAACTAAGTATTGGGGAAAGGGTAAGGCGGTTAGAACTACTTTGCAAAAAGGGGACCCAAGGGGGACACAGTGTCCCCCGCACGAAAAGCTGTCAACAAGA
>Ga0179593_1276916_pt1 | contig 10014 bp, 19 predicted proteins | sample CZODoug2_1_08_16_FD_185931 | JGI IMG/M metagenome (GOLD analysis project Ga0179593, IMG submission 185931) | Vadose zone soil fungal communities from Angelo Coast Range Reserve, California, USA - CZODoug2_1_08_16fungal (PacBio error correction) | ecosystem: Environmental > Terrestrial > Soil >...
AGCTTTGGAAGAAGCGACGGCAACATCCCAAAAATTTGGGGAGGGGGAGGGGGGGGGTTGCTCCCCTTTGGTGGGTTTTTAGGGAAGATGGGACAGTCTGAGTGGATCACTGGGCCAAATGAAAAGAAAGCCGGGGGGGCAAAAAAAGGGGAATGGCGAAAAAACAAGATTAATCAAAAAAGAAAAACCATGGACTTTCAAATAAAAGGCGACGTCCCGGAAAAAAAAGAGAAAATGCATGGGAAATATTCAGGAACTGGTCCACGGGAAAAAAGGGTCATCGGGCGGTGGAATACGTAAACCATACGGAAAAGCCCCAGTAGGGATCAGAAACCTTCAAAATAAGAAAAGGGATATCCGGTCTGCAAGTCCGGCCGTGGAGTCGAGGAGGAGGTCCACTACCGGCCTGGGTAGGAATGAGGGAACTTCAAAAAAAGGAAAAAAAAAGGAGAGTTGTTTGCAGGAAAGGTCCACCTTCAGGGGTCAGGGGAAAAAAGTCAACACCGTTACCGAAAGATCGGGGCGGCGGGGAGGGGGGAGGTGATCAGAAAAAGGGGGTGGGTTGCAGTGGCGTCTGGAAAGGGGGGGGCCCAGAGAATCGGACTTGTCCTCAAGAGATGTCAGGATGGGGGGAAAAAACGCTACCTTTAAAAAGAAACTACTACGAAAGTTAAAGGGAAAAAACTTTGGCACATCCCCGGGGTTTCAAGATACGATAAAAAGGGGAAGGAATTGGAAGGGGGGTCCCACGAAAGAAAAGTCAAAAGTCCAAGGGGTCTGCCAGCAGGGAGGCCCCTGGAATTGGGTATTTGGTCAGGGAGGGGCTAAGACCCGAAGAAAAAACTGGAAAAGGCAACGGGGGTTGGGAGTCCACAGGGGGGGGGGGGAACTATACCGGTCAGACAAGAATTTTAAAAAGGGGGACAGAGCAATGGTGTTTGTTCAAAAAAGTGCCGGCGAGGAAAAAAAGAGGCACAAGCTGCAAAACAGGGGAGGCCCAGCACACACACGGGGCCCATTTCCAGAAGGGGGGGGAAAAAAAAGGGACCTCAATGGGAAAAACTTGAGGTGGGAAAGGGGGGATTTGGGGGGGGACGAAGGGGGGGGGGGGCAATCATCAACAGACCAACCTGACTTGGTGGCCTGGGGGGGGAAACGTCCTCGAGGATTGAGGAAAATAAGGGACGGGAACGGGGGTGTTGATGAAAAAAGCCGTCCTGGTGGGGGGGGGAGTGCCTACTTGGGGAGCCTCCCTTCCCGGGACTGGGACCGGTAAAAGAAGGGAAAAAGTCAGTCCCAAAGGGCACAGGGTCGCGGGTCGGGGGAAAAAACTGTGAGCAGGCGGAGGGTCAGGGGTTCAAAACCAGGCCAGTAAGGAAAAGCAAGTGGGGGAAGTGGGGTTTCTTGGAAGGGGGGAAACCGGGGGCCACAGATTGGGAAAAAAACAAATGGTTGCCCGGCAATTGCAGAGGGCGGGGGGACGCATAAAAAGAGGGAACGTTTCTTGGGGAAAAGAAAAAAAACTGGGAGGGAAAGGGGGGCAGGGTGGAAAGGGGGTTGGATTGGCCACTGGTCAAAAAAGAATTTGAGTCCCGACGGGGGAGACGGTCGCAGCGGGTGTGGGGGAAGGGGGGGTCCGCGACCCAGAAACAACAAAAGGACGGGGGGGGGGGTTGCAAGGGAGAAAAGGCAGGCACATTTGTGCAGTGGCCCAAGAGAAAGGGACAAGGAGGTTATCAAAAGAAAAAAGAAACGGGGCACCAGGTGGAAATGGGAGGGACGTGGCTGAAGGGAAAGGAAAAACAAACAGGGTGGATCAGCTTTGCGGTATACTCGCCCGGAAGGGGGGGGGGCAAAAAAACGGGGGGGGGGGGAGAGGGGGGGCTTACCTTTGGGCGAAAAAAAAAACGGGGGGTGCGGAGGGGTGGGTATAGAAAAAACGCCTCAAAAAAACAACTTATGGGATTAGGAAAGGAAGGAGGAAAAGAAGGAACCCCTCAGAAGGGGGAAAAACGGGATAGAACCCGGGAAAAAAAAATGGAAAGACACAACACGAAAGGGCGAATTGAAAAACGGAGAAATGAATCAACACGTGGTGGGGCGCAAAAAAAGAAGAACATTAACGGCGGGAAGGGGTGATCGATAAAAGTAAAAGGTGTCCCGAAACACGGCACAACCTAAAAAAAACAAAGCTACCCCATGACAAAAACTTTCAGAATCCTGAAAACCAAAATTCAGGAAAACTGAGAGGACAAACCACGGGAGAATAAGAACCAGTAATTAAAAATACATCTCCAGGGGAAAGTGGGGCCCAGAAAAAAAAAAGGGACAACCTGTACACGAGAAGAAGGTGGGGAGTACCAAGAAAAACAGGACTAGGGGGGGGGAAGGCTTGAACACAGGAGGGGAACCACAACAGGGGGCGGGGGGGGGCTCCAGACACGGGGTCGACGAAAGGGGGGGAAAAAAAAGCAAAAAAAAACATAAAAGAAGGGAATGAAAAGGAAAAGGACCGAATCAAAAAAGCCCAGCAAAGAATCACTAAAAAAAGAACACATAAAAAAAGAAAAAGACCAAGTGAATGGGGGCAACAAAATCGGGGGGGGAAAGAGGGACGAAGGACCAAGAGGCACCAGGGACAGAAGGGAAAGAACAAAAAAGTCTGCAACAGATGAACCCTGAGAAAAAATCGATGAATCCCCGATCCCCAAAGGGGGTGGTCGGGGGGGGGAAGCTTAGAAAAAATGCAAAAAAAAAGGGAAAAGAGGTCCAAATTGGGGGGCCAAAAGGAAAAACCGTCAAATGCTCACAACCCGCCTTATCAAAGAAAGAGCGATGGGTGAACGGGGCATCGCAGGTTGGCTTTCCGCCCTGAAAACGAGGGGGCAGGGGGGGTCGGCTAGAAAAAGAAACGGGTACGCCTCTCCAACTGGAAAACTACAATGAGGGGGGAATTACAGAAAAAAAAAATCAAACACCGGAGCTGGAAACCGCGAGGAAGGAAAAAATAAAACCGGAAAAGGAACCAAGGGTGGTCTCTTGCGGTATGTCGCAGCTAAAAATAAAAAACAGACCAGGCTAAGAAAAATCTCCGCTGCGTAAAAAAAAAAAAACTTAATGGAAAAAAAAAGTGGGACGATCAAGGGGGGGGGTTGGGGGGAATCTGGTGTCCCTAGTCCTGCAGGAGTCTTCTGGAAAAAACCAAGGGGGGGAGGCTCAGAAAAGACGGGAAAAGAAAAAACTAGGCCAAGAAACGTCGGGGGGGCCAGGTGAGGGAAGTGTTGCAACAAAAACACATGAGCAAGGCGGGAAAAAAGAGACATGCCAGAGGGCAGCCGGGGGGGAGGCCAACCCAACCCATGGAGAACAAGTAATCCCAGAGAAGAACCGAAGCAGGGACAGGAAAACCGAAGAACATCGAAACGACTGATCAAAAAATGAGAAACAAAAGGGAGAGAAAAAAAAGGGCTTAATAAAAAGCAAGGGGGGGTGGAATCAAGGTACAGTCTCTAATCCACTACACATCACCGTGGTGGGAACACTGAATGGGTCTTCAAGAACCTCAGGGGAACCACTCAAACTAATTCACATCGCACCTGGAAGGAAAAGGGGGACGTCAAAAGGGGGGGGGCATTCGCGAAAAACCTTATATAAGAGAAACAGAGAGATGTAGAAACGTGGCCCCTTAATCAATTAAAACAAATTCAAGAAAGGCAGTGGTCCGTTCTGGTCACGGCAGGAGGAAAGAGGGGGTGCTGAAGGGCCAAAAGGATGACAAAAACCAAGGGCGCCAGAGGTTGGGTAATGTCCAAAAAAGTGAGACTCGACAAGGGTCCAATAAAAAAGGAGGGGGAAAGACCAACCTGGCAACAATTAGTAAGGTGTCCGGGAGCACACAACGAGTAAGAAACCTCACAAAAACAAAAACGAGTAGTAAGAAAATAGATAGCGTGTCGAAAGCCTCACCTGAGGGGGGGAGGGATTTTTCGGGGCTACGCCTTTTTGAAAGGGGGAATTTCCAAATGAGTGAAAAAGGGCAACAGAGGCGAAGTGGGGCAATCCGAGGAAGAAAATGGAAATCAAAAGAAAAAAAGCGTTAAGAGGCCCAGGGGCCAGAAAAGGTCGGACGGGCAAAAAGGTGAAAAAAGGCCGGGCACAAGGGCGGCAAAGCTGCTTTTGCACTACTGTCAAGAAAGTGGTCTCCATCCTGAGAGAAAAGGGTCGAAGGAAAAAGACCGAAACGGGTCAAGGGAGGGGGGGGGAGCTAGGCAGGGAATAGTTCAACTCAGGGTATGAATCTCAAAAGGGGGGGTCAGGGGTCCCACGGGAGTGGGTTCTTAAGGCCGAGAAAAAACCCTTGGGTTTTCCTGGTGGTCGCAACAAAGACCGGAGGGGCGGTTTGGGAAGTGGACAAGTTCAGGTACCCCGGGGGGGGGGGGTTTTTTCAGGGTCCAAACCGGAGGGGTAGGGGGAATGAAAACCTCCAAAGCTGTCCCGGGAAGGGAAGAGTGGGATAGACTGCCGAAACGAAGAAGGCCAACGAAACGGGGGAGGACCGGGAAAGTTCCTTGCGAAAATTTAGCCTCCCGGGGGGGAGGAAAAAAAGGGAGAGTTTTCAAGATGAAAACCCGTGATCCGGCCCAAAAAAAAAAAGGCAGTGTGGGGTAAAAAAAATGGAGGGATGACTCCTGAACGGTGGGATTGGAAGCTAAAACCCAAAACAGCCGTACAGAAAAATGCGGTTCGGGTTGGGGGGGAGTGGGCCGTGGGGGCCAAGACGGACCTTGGAGGCCAAAAAGGTGGAGGTTCCGTCCAAAACCAAAGGGGGAGGGTTCCACCATTGCAAGGGAGGAAACGGCAGAAAGAACAGCACGAAGAACTCAGAAAGCAAAAGGTGCTTCGCGGCACGAAACACGGGGAAAAAGAAAAAGGGAGTGGGGAAAAGGAAGGGGTTATATTAAGGGAGGTGAGCAGGGCGGAAGAGGGGGTAAAAAAAAGGTGTTGCGGAAAGGGGAAAAACGGTAAATAAAAACGATGTGTGTTATTGGGGGTAAATTGGGACGAAGGGGCATCAGCATCAAAAACTGAAAGGTGAAAAGGTGGGGGAGGGGTCTTCCTACAATGGAGAGACAAAGTGTTCATAAAAAGGGAAAAACAACCTTCAAGGGGGGGGGGTGGTGAGGGGCCTTGACCCAACCTTGTCTTCAAAACCGGGGGGGGGAATACTGGGGAGCATCAAAAAACGCTTTCTGGGGTCTGAGAAAAAAAGATTCAACTTGGAATGGGTCGGCGAAGGGGGAGGTTGAGGGGAAGGGTCACTTGTGAGCAGAAAACGGTCTTTCGGATAGGGGGCAAAAACCTTGGTTCGCAATTCATTGGCAAAGTCTGGGTTTCGGTGAAAGGGGGGGACTAGTAACAAAGGAAAGAACGGGGGGGGAAAGACCACTCAAAGGGGGGTGCGGAAACCGGACATGTCGGTGTAGCCAGCCGAAAGGGAAAAAGGGATGGTAAACAACCTTGAACAGGGGGTACATGGAAAAAGGGGGGGGTAGGTTGTGCAAAAAGGGGAGACGGGGGGAAAAAAAAATGTCGTTTGGAGGCTGCGTTAAGGAGGGGGTGGTTGACTTGGGCAAAAAACGCGCATGGCCGGAACACGCAGGGGGGGTGCAGATAGCACGTTTTGGGGGAGGGAACAACTGCGTTCAGGGAGGGGGACAGGGATGCGGGAGGGAAAAAAGGGAAACGTCAGGATTTGAGTGACGGGGGAAAAAAAAGTACATGGGCCAGTGGAAAAGAAAAGGGCCGGTAGCCGGACCGACTGTTGAAAGACAGTGGTCAGGGGAGGGCTTCAAAAAAAATTCTGGGGGGGTAAAAAAGGGCACGGCGGTGTGGGCAAGATGAGGAAAAAGAAATCACAAACAACAAAAGGGGAAAAGGAAAGGGAGGAAGAGATAAAAGAAACCGAAGAATGGACAAGGGGGGGAACGCGGCGAAACTGAAACAAAAAGAAAAAATCAAAAAAGATGAACAAAAAAAAGCCACCATATGTGTTATACTCAGCAAAGAATCCTAAACTGGGAAAACAGAAAGTCCAAGAAATAAGGAAAGCGGGCATGCTACTCAATGAATCATATTACTGCAAGGGAAAGAAAAGTTAAAATAAGGGAAATGCTGGCAACAAGAAACAGAGGGCGAGGACAGGGAAGGGTACACCAAAAACCACACGCAAGAAAATTACGACAGTACTACAAAAAGAATTCTACAGTTTCAGGTTGGGGCAACAAAAGAAACATCAAAACTGTGGTAGCAAGCTGCAATTTGGGGAAAAGGGAAAAGGAAGTCTTAATTTACAGGAAAAGGGGGGAGGAGACCTACAAAAGGAAGGGTGCCTCACCCGGTGAAAACCCACATGGCAAGCCAACGTTGAAGGAAAAAGGGAAAAAAAGGGAAAAAGTACAAGAAAAAAAACTCTCCAGAGGCCCAAAGGGAAAGTTAATGAAAAACTCAAACAGGAAGACCACTAGCAAAAAGGGACAATATCCAAAAAAACAAAACCAAAAAAAAAAGGCCACTCCAGACAAAGAGACCTCAGGATCAAGCAAGAAAAAACAGGGTGGGGGAAAGAAAGGGGGGGTCGGACCCAAGAAAAAGAAATAGACAAAAAAAAAAAAAAAAAGGCCATCGAATTGAAAAAAAAAGCCAGAAAGAACAAAAGGCAAAACTGGGGGACTAAAGATGACACTTTAGAGCCAAACACTGAAAAAAAAAGCAAAAGGTATTTTGGTTGGAAATTGGCAATCGTTACGAAAAAAAAAAAAATCAAAGAAAAGGGGGGGTTTGAATGGCACTAAGAAGCAGTTGCAGGAAAAAAGGAACCGGAGAGGGGATCAAAAAACTGCGTTCAAAGAAGACTTTGGCCAAAAAAAGTGGGAAAACGGGTTAAAACCTCTACGCGTGGTGCAAAGGGGGAAGATTCCAGTCTGCAGGAGGGCAGACTTGCGGATGTTAGAGGGGGGAAAAGCCCAAAGGGAAAAAAAGACTTGGGAAAAAAAAAGAAAAAGGAGGTACTTGCCAAAACTGGGATGTAAAGAAAAACCAAGAATGAGGGATGGGACCAGGGGGGAAGGGGAAAGGGGACAGCCAAAAAACACAAAAAAACCAAACTTCGCAAGAAAAAGTGGGGGGCGAGTCGAGGATGGGCGCGCTAAAGCAAAAAAAAAGACAAAAAATGTAAAGAGAAGGAGCCATACTGTTAGAAAAAAGAAACACATGGAGAAAAAAAGAACGGGGGGGTGGGGGATCTGGGGGGAAAAAGACAGGCCTGCAGGCGTCTAAGGCACAAGGTGAAAAAAGGAAAAAAAAAAAGGAACTGCGAGGCATACACCCGGTTACGCGGGGAAAAAAAAAAGGGCAGTTGGGCGGGCCGAAGGGAGGGGGAAGTCTAGCGAGGAACAGGGGGAAAGAAAAAGAAAAGATGGAAAAGAACCGACGTGAAATAGAAGGGAAAAAGTCTATCTTCGGGGGAAGCCATACACTGGATACATGTAAAAAGGGCGTAACAAATTCGCAAAAGTGGACCACCGCCATCCCGAAACTGAAAAAGACAAAGGGAAAACAATGGAAAAAAGGAAGTGCCTTATAATATAGCTCTGGGAGGGGGGGGGGTAAAAAATGTGAGAGATCACTGAGAAAAGTGTAGTCAAGAGAAGGTAAAGAGTGGGGGATAAAGGGGGCATGCCATAAGAAAAAAAAATGACCACCGAAGAAAGAACGTTTCTCGCAGAAAAGTAAAAAAAAAAAATAGGGGTAGTTTCATCGACCGTAATGCAAAAAAGGGGTTTACGAAAAAAGGAAAAATTGAAGAATGGGTGCAAAAAATCGGAAGGGGGGACTGTTTGACAAAGGGTGGAGAGGTACTCTTCAAAGGAGAGAAAGACCCAAAAAAAGGGTGGGAAGTCAGTAGTATTCACGGGCGGGGGTTGATAAAATGTGGAGAGGGGAAAAAAGCCCTAATCAGGGCAAAGTCCAAGGTTGGTCTAGGGTGAAGAAAGACTCTGGGGGCAAGTGCCACTGAAAAAGGAGGAAAAATCAGCAAGAAAGGGAAAAAAAAGGACTGTACGTATTCTTTAGTCGGGAAAAACGAATTGCGGAGGACGAAAGAAGACACCACAAGGAAAAGGGGGGAGAGGGGAAAGAAAAAGAAGAAATAGCTGGGGCGGAAAACTCATCAAAAAGTGGGTGGCGGCTTTTGAGGGAAAGCCGTTTTTTAGGGAGCTGGAAAAAAGGGATTGCTAAAAAAGGGGGCCACGAGGCTGGGGGAAAAAAAAAACCTGTGGGGGGGAAAGAAGTGGATGCGAAAATCAAAAGGGGCACTTGACTAAATCGACGGGTCTAGGGGGAGGGGGGGGGGCAAAGTGAGGGGGGCGACTCCAGGACCACGGGGGACATCGAGTGGCATCTTAAAACATCGAAAAACAGCCAAGTGGGTTGATCAAGGCGGCTTGAAAAAGACACTTTGGAGGGAAAAAGAAACGCAGGTCGTCGCAGACTCGGGGGGGGGGGAAAAAGATCGAGGGTTAAAGAAAATTATTTCCGCAGAAAGGAAAAACTGTTAGGGGAGAAAGCGAAGGATGAAGCCTGGGTACGATGCAGGGAAGTGGTCGGCAAAAAAAGGAGGAACCGTTCTTAAGGTAAGGATGTCAGGGGCACAATGAAAAAAAATACCGGGGGCTACTGATGAAAAGGGAAAAATGTCAAAAAACTAGAAACAGGTAACCGTAGGGATTTAAACGGCGGGGACAGAAATCGATTGTCTTGGAAAAAAAAGAAAAAAAAAACCATGTCGAGGAGGGTCGGGGGACAAAAGGCCTACGGCGGGAAAATAAAAACCGACTTGAGCAATGACATGACCGGAGAAAGGAGATAACGCCTTTGGGGGGGGGTTCTATGACGAAGAAAAAGAAAAGAGGGGGAAGGCAAAAGAGGAAACCGGGGATTTCAAGGGGGCATGGGGGTCGGGGAGCAGGCGGAAAAAGAGGGAATGAGTGCTGGGGAGGGGGGGAAATAACCGGCCAAAAAAAAAAACAAAAACAAAAAAAAAAGGAAAAGGAGAAAAAAAATGTCAACAAAAAACATGGCGGGGGGCAGGTGGGGGAGTCGGTGAGAGGGGAAAAGGACCAGGCCATAAATTTAGGGGGGGGATGGGACTGGAAGCATGGGGGGGAAAAAAGTTTTCCTTCGAAAAAGGTATCCGTCCGTGGAAACAGCAGCAGGGCGGCAAAAGCAGGGAAGGAGGGGGAAGGGTGGATCAGAAGGGGATCGGCAAGGTCTCCTGGTGGGACACTTGAAAAGAAAAGAGTGTGAAGGGTATTGGACTAAGGGGGCATTACTGTCCATGCAAAAGGAAAAAAGGGGGGAGGGTTGTGAAAGGGGGGGAAACTCGGATCAGGACAAATATGTTACGAAAGTGTGAAGCGAAGGGTGAGGGGGGGAACTGCGCAGTTCACGGGGGGGGAGGGGCTTTTCCATTCGGAGTGTTTCAATGGAAAGGGAAGCAAATGGAAAAAAAGGGGCAACTGGGGGAGGGAATGGGTCCGGCGCGTGGTCGCAGGAGAGGACGATCGGGGGGGAAAAGGGCTTTGTCAAAAAGCCTGGGTGGTCAGGGGTTCTTGGTCCTTGGAAGAGGGAAAGGGGAGCCAAGAACTAAAAAAGGTAACCTTCTGGAAAAAGAACACCCCAAAACGCAAAAAAAAAAATAGGAAACGTTCACGGTACCTGAAATGCGTGGGGGAAGTTGTTACAGGGAAAAAAAGGGGGAAAGAAAACCATTGGGCCAAAAGGACAAAGGATGGTCGTGTGAAAAAAAGGGGGCCTGGCGGTGAAGGAGGGGGTGTGGAAGGACGACCACCAGGGCCTCGCTGAGGGTGGGGGCAGAGTTGGGAACAGGGGGGGGGGGGGTACAGCCGGGGGGGGGGAGGTGGCAGGGGAAAGGTGGGGGAGAAATTGATGCGGAAG
>Ga0179593_1345786_pt1 | contig 10014 bp, 6 predicted proteins | sample CZODoug2_1_08_16_FD_185931 | JGI IMG/M metagenome (GOLD analysis project Ga0179593, IMG submission 185931) | Vadose zone soil fungal communities from Angelo Coast Range Reserve, California, USA - CZODoug2_1_08_16fungal (PacBio error correction) | ecosystem: Environmental > Terrestrial > Soil >...
TAGGAGGCAACCGAGCAAAAGACCGGAGCGCTCGGCCATCAGCGTGGGGTAAAAAAAGCCGTAAACAAAGTCACACACCAGTGAAGAAGATGGAGTCGCTCTAGTGAAGCCGGTCCAGCTGAAAGTACTCGCGGTACAAAGACAGCCGACATCGGGGAAAAAGAAAAGTCAATTAGGACCGCGGGGGGGGGAAGAGTGTTGTGGGTTTAAAGAAAAAGGGGGGAGAACCTGAAAAACAAATGTTTAAAAGCCAAAAACTGAGGGGAATAAAAGGAAGAGACAGCCGAAGATGCAGAGATAAGCTGGGAGACCTTCTTTGAGATAGACGAAGCGTACCGAAGGAGCGCGGAGGCCAAGATTAAAGTAAGAGGACGAATAACCGTGAGGCCTGGCCGAGGCCTCTTGTTGAGAGAACGAGGGCAAAAACAAAGGCCTCCAGGGTTTTCCAGTTCTTATAAAGCCGGGGAGCCAAGCGTAAACAGAGGGCTCAAAGCACCGTCCAATGCCGGCGAAATGGGGAGAGAGGAACGACCGACCGTTGGGGGTGAAAAGGTGACAAGGACAGCACCTGGTGAAAAAGACCGAAACATGTCTTGAGAAAAAGGGGCAGCAGCGAGCAGCGATAGACGGTACACCACCTCCCACCAGCTGAGGAAGGGTAGCTGGATGGCAGGGGATTCAAGAACTGGCTCAAAGGGTCTTGGCGTAAGAGATCTGGGACGCTTCCGGAGGGTCGAGCGCCGTGACGACAAAAAAGAGATGCAACGACAAGCTCGGTCAAAAACAGGACACACAGATGAACCCTGGGAGCAAGGAGATAATCAGAAAGCAAACACTCGGGGATACGGAAAAAGTAGAGGGAGGACGAGTGATGGGAGCCAGAATGGGGAAATTGTTTAAATGGGCTGTAAGCCGCTTCCGCGAGGTACAAAAGGAATCCAGAGATGCCGGTACTAGGGAAGCGTCCCAGAAAAAACATAAGATTTGACTATGGAAAAAAGGTTGGGGGCACTTGGGGCCGAAGACTTCGGAGCAGAGAAGTTACTCAAGTCGAATGGAAGGGAGAGTGCTGCACAGTCGGGAAAGGGGACGTGATAGGGAAAGGCCCTCACATCAAACCTCTTCCAACGTAAGCGAAATCCGCCAAGGAGGGCGCCAATGGTGGGTTTAGGGTTGGAGGTCCGAGAGCCATGCTACGAGGGGAAATGTACAAAAGAAGGACCGGGAAAGAAGAAAAACGGCGCTGAGCACATCGTTCCAAAAAAGCGGTGCACGGAGACAAAAAAACCTAGTCGATGGCCCCGGACAAAGGCAAGACGTAGAAGGGACTGGCATAAGGAGCAAACAAAATTTTCCGGCTGGGTCAAGGCAAGAAGTGCCCTCAAAGGAAAAATTGACCTGATAATTCGTCAGGACCGGGCAAGAAGGAGGAAGTCACTAAGGTGTCCCGGATGAGCCGAAGGCCTAGAGGTCAAGAGGGGGATCTAGTCTAAGAGGTCCGTTCGCGCGACCTGGAACATGGCGGAGAAGAGAGGATTCGAAAGCCAGGGTTTAACAAGAGAATCTTCCTGGGAGACCAAGGTCGATCTAAGAGTCGAGCCCACACCAATCAGGAGAAACGCCTGTCCGGACGCCTAGGGCGGGTCTTCCGAGGGGGTCTTGGGAAGACGGCAATAGCCACTAATTCGCATACCCGACCAGACGATAGGCTTTGGGGGAAGTCAAAGAGTTTGAGGGGCCGGAAATCCGGAGCTAAAAGTGGAGCCTTTATAGGGATAAAGAAATGAGGGGCGAGGGGCAGCGAAGACACAAAACGAAGCGAAACTTAGACATCTGGCTACCAGACACGGACTCTACGCCCGTGACTTCCGTTCAGGGGGGAGGGGAACCATCAAGCCGCCGGAGGGGGGTAACTCATGCAGCATGGGGAGAATCGGGTACATTCAAAGGGCCGGACTATCTGGATCATATTAGCAACGCGGCCACTACAAAGGACGGAGCCGAGACATAGTCTTAACGCGTGAATGGAACGACGAACGCGCTTTAAGGTGGTCGTTCCCAAGAGGCATGAAAGACGCGCTGAGGACAGCTTAAGGCGGGTGTAGTCACGCCATGAAATCCTTCCACGTCCACCGTAGCAAGCCACGCGGAATTAGGACTAAAGCCGAGAGGGGCCGTATAAGAGTTTCACACATTAGGGCGAACCAGAACTCGCCTTATCAGCGCGGACGGGGAGGGACTCGGGCGGTAGGGCAGGTGTCAAAAAAGAAGAGCAAAACTGAAATCAGTCATCATTAAACTGTCAGAAGGCGGGGGCCGTTCCGCGGTTCGGCGGTGCAGGCCCTCTTTGAAGAGGGGGAAAAAAATCAGGCCATAAAGCCGAACGCAAAGTGGAAACTCCGGAAACACGGCAGTCCACGGACTCAAACTACACGACCAGAGGGCCCTGACCCTCAAGAGGGACTAAAGTACCCTTTGCCAGAACTTCTCGCACTCCTTTGGATGAGGTTTTTCCAGACAGAAGGGCGGACAAGGAGTCTGTTCAAATAGGAGGTTCTTCTAAAAGCGCGAAAAGTAGAGCGAGGAAGCACTAAAGCCGAGAATAGTGCTGGTCAAGGAGGTGGGGTTCTGATAGTCAGTCCGATAAAGAAAAAAATTGGTCTCAACAGAATCAGTCGATTCATAGCTCTGGGGCCAACAGAAATAATCAACCCGGTCAGCAAGGGGGCAAGAAGGAATCACATCCCGGTAACTTAGCTGAGAAGACAAAAGAACGTTCAGACCAGAGCGATAAGCAACTGCGAGCCGTTACATCAAAAGGCCTGACCGGAAACTGGACTCCCCTATGTCTCAGGCGTGAGCGCGTTAAGCGGGTGAGGGGAACTTAAAGTGGAAGTGTCTGTCGGCAGTAACAGCGATGTCCACTGAAAGCGTAAAGGTCACGCGCAGAATGATAGAATGGGCGCTGAAAAGCGCCTCGCAAAAAGAGGGAAAAGACCCCGAGTATACTAACAACGGGCCTCGGGTGCAAAAACACTGTTTGGAGGAAACAGGTGAAAACCCATTAAGATGGCAGAGGACATCGGACACGGGGTCCTGTTCCTCCTCCGTGGGCGGAAAAAAAACAACGGTACTCCGCCCTCAGGCTGTCGGACGGGGGGGGAGGAGGGAGGTCCCCTGCGCCAAAAAAAGGCACTGGCCCCCCAGAGCCAGGACAGTGGATAGTGGGTAAAAAACAGATAACCAGCTGCTTACTTCTATATCAGCGTACGGTATGATAAAGATGGCAAGAAAAAGGGGAAACGAACCGCAACTGAATCCCAGAAAACTGTGTAAAGTCTATAAGAGTTGTGCTTCCGTCAGATAGGGGGGGCGGTCCACACGAGGGGAGAATGCCGTCACACTTCTAAAAAACGAACAAGCGTCCAAATGGGAAAAGAGAGAAAAAAAAAAAAACAAAAAACGGAGGAAAAGAAGAGATGGGGTCCCGGCAAACTGACAGGGGGGAGCAAGGTACGTTGGAACGAAAGGAAACTCGGACCGCCTAAAAAACAATGGAAGAAGCCAATAAACAAAAGGATAGACCGTTCAACCGGGGGGGAATAAGGAGAGAGCTTGCAAATCACCTCATCAGAACGTAGAGATATGAATTACGCATAGGGAATCGAGACTATCTCGACTTGTGGCACTGACGACGGTTGTCAGAAACATGCTTAGGAAAAAAAACAAATACTCCGAAGGAACACTGGACCGACTCCTAAATGGGCGAGCCAGAACCGTAAGGAACGTGCCGCCCGGCGTAAAGGGAAAAAGAGGAAACCGGAAAAAGAAAATCTGAACCAGGCCGGCCAAAGGGACCGCGCAAAACAGAAAGGTCGTCCACGCGAGGTCTGACCATCTTCTTCAAGTTCGTCGTTAGACAAAGGAAGCGATTCTCCGGTTGACTCATGGAACTGGGCAGACATCTCCAGTCACTGGGAATTAAAAATGAGAAAAGTCTCACCGAGCGCCGCTAAAAAGCAACGAAGGGGATCTCTCGGCCCTCTCTTCTCGTCCATGCGGAAAGCAAACTCGCCGAGGATCCGTATTTTAGGTTCTTTAACGGGGGAGTTCGGGAAAGAAAAACACCTGCCCTTTAAGCGCTGTCGGCTGGATAGAAAGTGAGACTGGGGGGACCGTTAGCATCTGCTTTCAGCGCTAAGGTTCCTGCAAGAGAAAAGGGGAGAGTTCTTAAAACATTCAGCATAGCGCCTACCAGGAAAGAATAGGATCTCTTACTGGAGGGCGCCGGGAAAGGGAAAGGCTCGAAACCAACACGCTGGGGGAAGAGGACGCCTTACTGGACCTTCGCCTCAAGACACTCACCGATTGGGGTCAACAAACGCCCGCCCCGTTCCCTCAGGGAAAGGCTCCCTGTCTGGAACTGGGGTGGGTCGTGAGGCGTCTTCACTTATCGGGGGTCGCAAGAAGGAAGGCGTCTTACACGCAGGTCGTTCGATTGTCCTGCTTCTAAGAAAAAAAAAAGAAAACCTAGGGCCTTCCGGCCGTACAGGAGCAGACCCTAAACGGACCGTGGGAACGCTGGGGCGGCCGTGGACCCTCTGTCATTTTGATCGACGCACTTCACTTAAGAGGTCGCATAACCCCGTCCAGGAGAGGGCAGTATTATGGGCAACTTTAAGCCCGTCCTTTACTGGGCCATCGCGGGGCGGGGAAGAAAAACCGCTTTTTAACTGTAGCTAACATGTGGCGAGGCAGGCCTATGGGGCGGCGCTAGCAGCGAAAGCGTTCCGTCCTAGGGGGGGACAGGCTAGTTCAACGAAACCAGTTCCTGTCTGTTACAGAGTCGAACATCCGGCTTGGACGCCTGGCCATGGAAGAGGAAGCATTCGATTCCGAGAAGTTAGAATCGTCGGGGGAAAAAGAAGCCGCGCAGAATTGTCTTCCTGACCGATGGCTGAAAAATCAGAGCCATATATGGACTAGATGAGAGGGCGGCTAAAGAAAAAAGACTGGGCGAACCTCCCGAAAAGATGGCCCCGTACCGCTAGGAGAACGGGCTTAGATATAACCGCAAAAAAGTGTGGAATCCCGACCATCAGGACCTGGAGAACGATCAAGAGAAATGTCAATTCCCCGCCGGGATCAAAGAACCGGAGAACTCCATTAGAAAAAGGTCGGCGGAAGAATTAAGGGGGGGAACCTCGGGTGAACGCTGCAAAAAGAACCCAACAAACGACAGCATCTCTCTTCCTGATACTCGTGAGAGAATGATGTGGGTAGAGAAGATAAGTAAGTTCCCGGGGGGGGGGAACGGCAAATAACGGTTAAGACCCTGACTTGAGACAGACGAATTACGACCAATTGTAAAGAAAGAAAAGGACTAGGAGACGGGAACTGGAAAAGGGAAGAAAGTAGCGTACATCCGGCACAAGGAAAATCCTTCAACAAAAGCAGACTTCGAGGAAGGGGGTAGGGGGCACTACTTCCCCTCAGAATAACGAGGAAACTGGGCTCTTCATTCAAGTAAAAGCTACGGCGGAAATTCAGGCAAGGAAAAGAATTCGAGTAAGTTTACTTAGGCCTGAAGAAACCAGACCAGTCGTCAGAGCGGATCCAAGGTACCCGATCTGCACTAACGGTCGGAAGACAGAAAGAGTGGCGGGCCCCGAATGGGAATCAAGGTAAGCTGTTGTATGCTGGCGGGAAAACCCGAGCACCAAAGGACCGACCAGCAGAAGAGTGAGCCGACCCGTAAGGTAGCGGAGCCGGGACTGGGGCAGTTCCAGGCACAAAGGGTTCAACAGAGAGAGCGACTCAACCTTGTTCGGGAAGTAAGGGGAAAATAGGCATCGATGGTCCCGTCGCGGGCAAAAGTGGGATCACCGCCAGTGATAGAAAAGGAAAAAATGCCGCCGAACAAAGAAAATCCACCATAGGGGAGAGAACCCGCGGTGCAGAAAATCCAAGGCAGGACCGGGCTCAATGTAAAACGCTAGCCTTACCGAGCCATGGGAGCAAGGAGGGGGGGTATCACCGGCGACCAACCAGCCAAATGAGCCTCAAGGGTACGACAAAACTAAGACAGGAGCAAAGCCCCCTAAAAAAAAGATGGAGCTAAACAACTCAGTCTGGATGGGGGACGCTACCGCGCCTGCAGCGAAGGAACAGCTCGGGCAGGCCAAGAAAAGAAGAGCCTGTACTACAGCCGAAAACGTGGCCAAAAAGATGAAAAGGGCTTCGTCGACTCAGCTCAAGGAGCCCTTACTGTTAACAGGAAAACCAGGTGAATTTGTAAAAAGAACCCGAAAAATAAGGCACAGCGATCAACCTTGGGGCCGGAAGAGATCACCGCACCTTTCCTCGCCATAAAACATCAGTACATCGGCCTACCTTTAAGATCAGAGAAAGGACAGGACCGCGAAAAGTAAAAGGTAAAGTCTTGCTAGACGCGAAGCCGGCGTTATAAGAGTCCGCGCAGAGGGGGAGGTAGAGAAGGGAAGAGAGTGGGCTTTGGCCCATTGTGGGGGCAACTACCAAGCGCCCAGAAATGAGAAAAGACCTAAAGCGGTCAAGAAGACCGGAGGGGGGAACTCGATGTGGTCCTGTGTATCCGGCCACCGCCCCAACCAAAACCCCCCAGGAGGGGGGTCATGGCCAGAACCAAAAAGATAGACGAAAAATCTGTCCTGCGGGGTGTAAGAAGACCACGAGGGTACGATATATAAGGCTGCGCGGAAAAAGGATAAATCTTCTCGAAAAACAACAACTTAGGGAGATTAATGTAGTGCAGGCGACCGCCGTCGCTCCAAGCACTGCAGTCCAGTCGTAAAGAAGAGAAAAAAAGGTCCAATAATCAAGGGTACCGTCAAAAGTCGCAATGACGCGAAACCGGAAAAACCTCGTACACGAAAATCCAGGATGACCGCGGGTGTGGAAGGTTTGCATGGTGGAAAAAAGGGACAAATGACCCAATGTGGGACAAACAATGCAGAAAGAAAGACGCCACCGAGAGAAGACATTGCCGCCCGTAGGCGCCGGGGAACGAAGGAGGATAGCAACGGGATACAGGACTTGCGCGGCACCGTCCGCTGCACGAGATTAAAAACGAGGCCGAGATAAAAACGGTTGGGCCGGCTGGCAGAGGCCACGGCTCACGCCCTAAGAAAAGAAGCAGTCCAGGTTCGCGAGTAAGAAAGAGCAGTCCAACACAAAAAGCTGGTCCGATCACCGTCCGGTCCTGCAGGCGATGGGGAGAGACGCCTACCGCACATGGGGTCAAGTGGACACTGACCAAAAAAGGGTCTGCACACAGGCTTAAAGCCGCCCAAATTGAGAGATGAGAACCTGGAAGGAATCCCACTCCAACCATCTGTTGGCCGGTTCATATGAATACGCGAGGATGGCGCGGCTCAAGGCAGGGGGAGATACTCGGAGAAGATCACATCATGTCCGTGCCGAAAAATCCCACGAGGCCAAAACTTGCTTCAGAACATGACACGAACATCTCCTGTTATCCCTGACGCAGGAAGCGCGGACTGATCCGTACAATCGGGAGGGGGGGGGACTGAGGTGATGGACGAAAGACAAATCGGGAAAAACTGTTGATCGCCTGGGGAAAAGAGAAGGCGTGACCAAAGAAAGAAGAGTATGTCCAGTTCCCGGCCCATACACACCGATGAAGGGAAAAAACTGCAAAACGTGTTATCCACCTGGTGCCGGAATAGCGGCGAGCCATCCTTCAACGGCGACGATGCTGCCTTTAGGACCTGATCGAGTTTTGCTAAGCTTCCGACCTGCTGACAACCGGCCGCCAAGGGCAGCCACTCGTTGGTCTGTTCTGAAACCCGTACACCAGGAGTACATGAGCAACCTGGACGAAGGGAATGAGAAACCGAAAAGAGCCTCATTGAGCCCGCACGAGGAACGCAAGAAGGCGATGGCCCAACCCAACGTACCAAAAGTAGCCGGAATGGCATTCAGATCACCCTCCTTTTGCCGAGCAGAAGGGCCAGGATTGGCAAAGGGGCCAAGGGAAATCCTCTATAAGCCATTGAACCCTCGACGGAGAGTAAAACCGGGCAAACTCGGAATCGGCTCCACGTGGTCAGAAAAGGAGGGCCGCGAAGAGTCGAGAAAAATCGTCATGATCGCAGGGCTGAAGGTTGAGAGAAGGCGGGGAAGGGCGGAGGACCTCTCGTAAAGGCGGAGATCATTTTATAAACGGAGAGTAAACTGATGGCATTACACCCACGGAGGTTGCATGCCGATAAGAGAAAGGAGCCAACATCAATCCTATCAACCGGACAAGAGAAGCTAGGCCGCCGAAGGAGAGGAAGAGAGCCAATCTTCTCATCGCCCGCCCTGGTCCCCGGCTTCGCTTGTTAAATTAGGCTGGTAAGTAGAAAGGGCGACCTTTTCGCCGGATCTACCGGAAGAAGGTAACGGGAGGCTTGGAGAAAGTCGTCAGCAGCGGCGCTAATTCCGCCGGCATGTAGGACCGTCCAACAAAGAGTCCGGCGTGGCAACGCCCTTCAGGTGTCCAAATAAGGGCGAAAGAAGTGACGCCGCGGGCACTAAATCCCGGGAGTGGGTTGGGGGGGAAGTGGGGCATCTGAGACATACTCCGGGAAAAGCAGATGCCTAGCAGGACCGGTAAAAAGAAGACTGTGCGACTCCGAAAGTGAAAGGTCGGGGAGAATCTAACGCGAGCGCGCGAACTGGTAGGCAATCAACGCTGACCTTCCCTCGTGCAACACAAATCAGCACGGTGGACACGCGGCTGATTCCCAACGGAGACGGGGAAGGTCACATGGGACAGAAAAAGTCCAATCCAAGGAAAAAAAAAAAACGTGAGAGAGATAAAAGAGTAATCTTAAGGCTCAAAACAGATCAAAAGGCACGATGGGCTTGAAGCTCAACCACGGTTCACGATGTGCCGTTCAGGATCGCGCGTACGCCACATTCCCACTGGGAACTTTAGAATCACGGAAAAAAACAAGCCAAAAACAGCAGGGTCCTCGCGCGGCCCGAACAAAGACTTAACGAAGGGAAAAAGAACGGACCAGTTACAAGGGAATCAGCGCGCTTACAAAGGGGCGCTCCAAGACGGGGTATGGTGATGCCTACAGACAAGTCAAAGGCGGATTCCCATCTGCTTGGACGGGGGAAAGGTTCAGAGAAAAAGTAGGAGACAGCTCAAACGAACCTAAATCTCTGTTCTGTGCAATGTTAGAGGATGATGCCCACGAAACGTCGCCTGGCAGCACGTCAGGAAGAGAAGCGTCCCGCGAAGATTGACTGGCAACCGTTCAAATGAGCAGGAAACACCGCGTAAATGCATTCATAAGGAACATCAGCAGAGACACCGTTAAAACGGCGCTAAGATCATAACCCAAAGAAAAAAGGGTGAAATCTCCTCCTGAAAGGACCTGGCCCTGAAAGCAGAGGGGATGAGTAAGGTGAGCTCGGAGGCAGATGCGGTGAGGAAAGTAGAATGTGTCGGTACCGTCAGAACAGGGGCACGCAATAAATTGGAAGCAACCTGACTCGTATAAAAAGGTACTGGCGCACGCTAACTCCGAAGGGGAGAAAAGTAATGTAACTAACGATGGAGCCGTCAGGTCCGTTTCGGGAAGCCTTGGACGGATTCGTCCTTTCAGGCCAGAAGAGGAAGGGGACGGCAAAATACCCTAGAAAAGGAGGGGCAAAAAAAATTCTTCCCATGGCATTCGGGGGTACGGCGGGAGATCCTGCAACTAAACCCACTCAGTGAACATTTAGAACCCGTCGATATTTAGAAAAACGCATCTAAGTCGGAGATGAAAGAGCAGGCCGTCTGATGGAAAAAGGAGATGTTGCAGGGAAGCCGAGACCCTGGACTACTTGTCCAGAAATATCCGACTTTTGTTCTAAACTTGCGTCTTCAACTAAAGATGGGGATGGAAAACGGCGGCTAAGACCTGACCACGGCCTACCTAAGCCGACGTCGGAAGAAAGAAAATCAGGGTCAAG
>Ga0179593_1349548_pt1 | contig 10014 bp, 13 predicted proteins | sample CZODoug2_1_08_16_FD_185931 | JGI IMG/M metagenome (GOLD analysis project Ga0179593, IMG submission 185931) | Vadose zone soil fungal communities from Angelo Coast Range Reserve, California, USA - CZODoug2_1_08_16fungal (PacBio error correction) | ecosystem: Environmental > Terrestrial > Soil >...
GAGACAAGGGAGTGAAGCTTTCGGCTAGCCGGTTGAAGGAAAGAAAAAGAAGAACCCTCGCTTTCATGAAATCCCGAAACATGGGGATGAACGGGACTCTCCTTAGAAAGCAAGTAGGAAAGGTTAGTGAGTATCCGCTACATGATGAAGAGTCGCCTGCTTCATATCCGGAGGACAGTAAGGATGGGGTTTCTACAAAAAGCTTTGCCCGGCGAAAGCTTCGAAACGCTTCGTTAGAAAAAAGGGAAGGACAATCGTAGCTGGCACAAGGGAACTATAGGAAAGATGATCTCAGGGCGGTCTTATAGGCGAAAGGCGCCTGAACCGCCGCAACACTGGAGCAAAGAGCCTAGTCCACATAAATACAAAGGCAAGTATCATAAGGGCCCCAAATTCTATTCCGGCCTTAAAAGGGACCAAAACTTATAGGGGAAAACAGATGCAGAACGCAAGCTCTGATGCGTCAACTGATGGATGAGGATGATTTTACAACCTAATCTGAGATTCGTAGGAATCAGGAAAGGCAGAGTACGTATCACCTTGAGCTGACATCACCAACGCCTTTAACGAAGGGGGAAAAGAGAAGAAGCTCGTACCATCAGTAGGAACAGAAAAAACGCCAATTAAGGGAGAGACAGAAGCTCGAGCGAAAAGTGAAGCTGCATTTTGGGAAAGGGCGGTGCGGAGCCTCCCATCGAGAAGGGCCACGGGAGGGGTTTGGCCAAGAACCAGCGCGCCGAAAGTTACTCGAAAGACGAGTAAAAAAAGGAGGCGTGGCCTGAGGGAGAGTTGATGGTCACTAACTAGACGGCCGAGAAGAAGGAGGAAGAACTCACCAATGAAATAGAGCTCAAAACAGATCGAGGAAAGCAAAAGACGACATCAAGAGACATGACAAAGGGCAGGGAAATAGACGAGAGTTAGTCTGCTGTTCACCATCCGTGGGGAAGGTATGAAGTAGATGGACGATCAGTAGATGACCTGCACTGCAACCCAAAGTTATCTGACTAGAGAGCGAAGAAAAAGCGACTGCGTGAATGGGGGAAGAAAGCTTGTCGCTAAACAGTGTAGATGAGAGGAGGGCAAGAAAATAAAGCCTTAAGTCAAGTGAAGGAAAAGTTGGGGAGCAAAAAAAATCGAGACTACGGGTGGGGGGCCTAAATCCTAAAAACGAAAAATCACCCCCCTCAAAAAGAAAAAAACCAACAGGAAAACCGAAAGGGTCCTTAAAACATCGGCACAATGCGAGGAACTTAAAAAAGACTAAGGGAGTTTGAGAAGGGATTACTCATCAGGCTTGTCGGGGGTGTATCTGACTCCCTTACAGGGAGGAGAAGAGAGTCTCCAGCCCGCTAACAAACTAAGCGGGGAGTCATTTTTATTAGCAACGTCCTGTCTGCAGTTTTCTCAGGGGGGAAGGAGAATACCGTCTACTGATCCCGGGTAAAACTCAGAACCAGGTAATGTCGACCATCTTATGTGGGAAAATCAGAAATTATCGCGGAGACTACTTCTCAGTGTAAGAGTTCTTTAGACGGCGGGAAGGGAGGAGGGTCGGGACCGCCACTCGCGGAGTACGACCGCTAGTCTATGCCGCCACATAACTTTAGACAAGAAAGGTGAGACGATTGGGGAGAGGGTGGTATGCGGGACGGGGGGGCTAATATCATCCTCCGTAAGCGAAAGAGTCAGTACGAAAAAGAAAATTCTCTCGGGTGGAGTGTGGGAGAGTAGTTATTCCCCTTCTCTAGGTGATCTAGGAAAAGTAAAAAAATGCCCAAGATCTGATCATTAGCAGTCTAACAGGAACTCAGGAAGATTTGTCAAGAAAAACAAAAAAGCGAATGAAAATTCGGGACTCGGAGGAATGAGTAGGGACAGCACAATTCTTTACCTACATGGGGTATAAAAAGATGTTATAGGGAAAGGAGGGGAAAGGGAAGAAGGCTCAACTCTCTTCGTGTCGGTCAGGGGGATTTGCTTCTTCATCAACTAAAGGGGAGTAGAGGAGAGTGAAAAACTCGTACTCCAGTGCCTACATCTGTTCTTGGAGTACATTCCCTCCTCATCATCAGGATAGTAAGAGGAGGTCAGACTAATAAGAGTCTTTTAGAAAAAAAGTGAAAAGGCTTTTAAAATCCATCAAAACTCACAACGTATAGGACTCCTAGTCCCGAATCAGCGGGGGACCCGATGAACACCTCAAGAACGGAAGCCTCTTCCAATAGAGGAGAGAAAAACGGGAGGAAGAAATCAGAACGGGAATTTAATTGTAGTGTTGAAAGATGGCAGAAGGCGGCAATTAAACTGGGGGGGAGACGATCACTGTTGTATCACTTGCTCTGGTATAAAAGAAATGGGGCCTGGAAACACTTCTCATGAAATGCCATTCAAACGGATGAGAAGCTGACCAATACTTCTAGGTTAAGTCTTGGGTGATCGATCTTCTGGTCTCGAAGATGAAAAGCAAGGTGGATCATTAAGCTCGATTCAAGAGGGCGAGAGTGAAAGCGACATGAATCCTAAAAAATCTCTTCTCAAAGAAAAACAAAGGGAGGAAGAGAAGGGGTCTGTGTGACGGATGGTTACTGTCGCGAGAAATTTTGGCAGATAATATCAAGAAAGTTCCAGGGGGGACCAGGTCGACGCGGGAAAGGAAAAATTTCGAGGAAGAAAATTGAAGAGATTTCAAACAGCGAAAGAGGGGGGTGACCTCGGGGGCGAATAGTCGAAGAGGCATGGTACGGAGGGAAGGGGGTTGTGGCCGGGCAATATATGTTCTCACCCGAGAAGGAGGAAAAAACCGTTATCTTACTAACAAAGGAACTGGTAATCCCTGGATGGTAAGGCTCGAAACAGGTCACGGAAACGATGGGGAGGGTTTTGCCGCTGGGAAGAACGAGGCTTTGAAGGGTCAAGGAGAGGTGAGTTATCTCAAAGGGAGTAGGATCATGGCAGCCTGATAAGGGGGGCAATCTGGGAAATACGGAGTGGGAGAGTTTTTTCAAAAAAACTACAATCGCCGGGGACTGCAAGACCAGCGGGAAGGGTGATACCTTATTCGAGGGATGTCGGGAAAGGACCAAGAGGAAGGAAATTGGAGGAAGAGGGCATTCTGAAAATACTAAGGGGCTCCAAAACAAGAAACTTCTCCTACTCAAGTTGATAAGAGGGAAGTCCGCTCAAGAACGGGAGGACGTCAAATCCACATTTCTGTAAACAGCCTTAGTGAGGGAGAAAAGGGAGCCGAGCCTCCGGAATCGCTGTGGGGTTTATGAAAAAAGAGAAGGGTGCCTTTCTATAGCCTCGGTAGAGGTCGAGGGGGTGGCTTTCAGATGCTAACAGGAGGCAAAAAGTCATCAAGACTAAACAAAAAGAGACAGGAGAAGCCGATCAGGCCGCAGCAGGAGTCTCGAGTAAAACGCCGTCTATATGAGAAAAGAAAGGGGAATCACCCACAAAGCGTCTCGTCTGCTTCAAGTTTCATTGTGTCTTAGCAGAAAAAAAAAGACAGGGAAGGGAGGGGGACTTTCCAGGCCGACGGAAAGCTCATTTCGCAAGCAAGCGTGCCATGGAGGGAGCACTCATGTCTATCTTGTACCGCGGAAGGGTGCCAAGAGACGTGTCAAATAGAGGGTAGGATATATGTTTACAAAAGGGGAGCTGATCGCCTTCCGAAACCCGCCACCTTCACGGAAAAGGAGATGAATTAAGCAGCTCGCCGACGTGTCTGGTGAACTGGATTTCGGGACTAAGCTTCTCAGCGCAAAAATCGATATCAAACGGCCAAGCCCTGGAGCTGAAAACGGAAAGGGGCAAATCTAACGCTTTGTCATGGAAAAATTGTCTGCGGCTCGGAGGGTCAGAGGATGGGAGTTAGGGGGGAGGGCCGTTTAGGGGGGGTAGGTGGGTGGGTTGTCTGGGGAGTTGGGGCGATTCGCACCAAACGCTCGTCATTCAAGGGACGCGAAAAACGGAAAAAAATCCCTGAAGCGGCCTGCTTTGATGTTCGGTGAACGCTAGACTACTGTACACTGCGGCGAGACAAGATTGGCTTAAAACCGTCCGCCTGAAGAGTGGGAAAATTCAAGTATCTGGGCGAGAAAAGGGGGGATGTGTGTCAGTTAAAGGGGGATCGACGGAGAGGAACAAAAATGCAGAAGGGAGCTTATGTCTTGACCTCTCCGAAGATGTTCATAGTTCAGCCTGGTGACTGGCGGAGGCTTAAGGTGCTTCGCAATGATCTTGGGTGGAAGAGAATAGAAGTGGCCTCTGCTGCTCGGATAAGGGAGAAGTCCGGATGAAGGGGCAAGAAAGGATGAAAAGGAAGAAAACTGCCGCTCCGAAAAGTCTAGGAAGGAGAGACTTGGGGGCTTGTAAACTCCGTAAGGGGATACGTATTCTGAGAAATGCAACCTCAAAAAGTCATCAAGGTGGGGGAAGAGAGTTCTTCGAACGTCCTTTTGATGGGATGGGGGAGGACTATGTTTAAGAGGCTTTCTCAAATTGCCAAGAGTAAGGCTTTTGTGGAATTCATCAATCAAGGAGAACTGAAGGAATGTCATGTCCATCGGTACGCGCAAGAGTAGTGGGGAAAAAGACATCCAGGAAAGCAAAAAGGGAAAAAGAAAGCGCTTCTTGAGCATAGTCTGCAATCGAGACCTGGATAAGGAAGGAATCGCCGGGGAGAGAGGAAGACTATTGGAAGGAGAGAGGGGCATAAACTACGAGGGGCGAGCGCTTTCAGTGTTAAACGGAAGAGGGAGCATTTAAGAAGAGAACAGACCGCAAAACTCATCGGCCCGATCGGGGGAAAGGATTAGAGACGAGAGGTCGTCTGCAGTGTACCGAAAAAAGGGGTTCGAAAGTGGCTCTGCAAAGAGGACGTGGGACTAGAAAGCAGGCTGCAGAAGGGGAGGGAACAAGAGAAGCTTCATGACTCAGGGCGGCTTTAGGAAAAGGAAACAGGGAAGAAGGCGTGGAAACGCAGAGGGAAAATAAAGCCGGTCAAAAAAAACTGGTGCTCATGGGCTTCAATGAAAAGAATCTGAACGTGAAAAGGGGCCTTGACCAGGGGGGGGAGCGACGACAGAGGAAACCGAGCGTCTGCTCAGGCCGTATGATATCGACAACCAAGAAAAGGAAGGGGGGTGGGAAAAGTGAAAATATATATTTCGGGGGAGAAAAGAAGAGAGGGAAATCTTTTCTTCTATACATGGTGTGAACCTCCCGCTTCAAGAATCTCTTCTGGCATTAACTCATCAAGAAAAACAAAAAAGTTTAGGAAAAAGGTTAAAAGGGACTAAAAGTTCGCCACTGATATGGAGAAACTCAAGTGTTGTCAATGCAGAATACGACTACTATGTGGGTCTGCATCTAAAAGGACGGGGAGAGGAAGGTGAGTCCCTCAACAGTGTTCTCGCAAAGAAGGGTCCCTTCGCTCGGAACGTAAATGTAAGGGAATGCTAGAGAGGTGACGCACGACGATATCTTTAGCATCACTTCACGATCGGGAAAGAAAGTGATCGGCACATTCGGTATATATTCCGAAAGGTGGGTGAGAACTCACGTCAACAACTTAACGAGAATAAGCGAAAGATACTGTCCATAAGGGAGATCTGAAGAATCTTATCCTCGGAGTTCCCACCAGGAAGAATTGACTTTCTAAGGTAACTACAGGCCAGGGTTGTCGATCCGGGGGATGTCCTGAAAACAGCGGGCTGGGGGGGAGGAAAAGGGATTGACTGATTCTGGCTTTGGGGGAAACACAAAATAAAGAGGAGACTTGAGGAATGGAAAAAGGAACAGGGAGGAGTAGAAAAACCTGGAATTATGGGGACAGAACAAAAACTCAGGGAATCTGTAAAGGGAAGCCAAAAAAAGGAATTCAACCAGAGGCAGTGAAAAGAAACAGCCGCACAAGTCCGTTCTCCAAATCTCTCTCACCATTATTGAGAAATGAGGGTGAGTGACTTTGCTTTCTACCGAAGGGAAGCGCCTCCCGGAGGGAAAAGACGCTCCACGCCGACTCTACAAAAATAGAGAAGGTAGGGAGTGAAATATGAGACGGGAGAGTAAGAAGAATTACTGCCGACTCCTTCGGCAGTCGCTAAGGGAAAAATTACAGAGGATATGAAAACAGTATGTCGAATACCGAGGGGAAAGAAGGAGGGATTAATACCGAGGGAAGAGATTTCTTCTCCTTTCAATAAGAAGGAAGGGAGGGAATGATCGTGGGTTACTTACGCGATCACCTTCCTAAAATTCAGGGATAGAACTAGATAATCACTCTAAGGGGGTCTTTAATTTGAATACTGGTACGTAGCCGAAGGTTGATAGACGTCTCTTTCAAGAAAAATCATAGACGGGAAGAAAAACGCCATGTTTTGTGGGGGGCAGCAGAACTGAATTACGAGACCGGTTTGAATAATTAAGAAAAAAGCAAAAAAGGCACCAAACACCCTCAACCCTCCCAAGCCCACCAAAAAAAAGTTTTTCCAGCCCAGCAAATGCAAGCAACCGCCTACAGAGAGAGGGGGAAAAAGGTCAGGTCGCTTTTGAAGGACGCGTGTTCAGAAAGAAGGAGGGGCATGGGGAGAGAAAAGGCCGATGCGCAGCTGGCTATGCGACCAAACCGCTCAAACCTACAGTCAGGGGAGGAGCATTGCAAGCGGCAGAAGAAGGGGGAGAGTCCGTTGTGCCGGTGCGTCGGAAGGGAAGAGAGGGGGGACGGGGTAACAGACTGGCTCCTAGTAGCATTCCTCGAGTCAATGGAAAAGCAGGGGGGGGGGAAAGAGAGAAAGGGAGTCGTCTTCCGGTCGAAGGGAAAGTAGGAATAATTCTTAGGTCGTCTGGCCAGGGAAGAACTCTGAAACAGAGGGGAGAGCATCCGCCACCATCATACAGACCTAGAATTGAGGTTCGGTTAAAGGTAAAATCAGCAGAAGTTTAGAGAAGACGAAGCAAAAGGCGCGGAGCGGGAGTTGTATTTTGTGTGACTTCCTTTCTGTCCCTCGGCGAGGGGGGAAAAGAAATGGAACCGCAACTACGTGCCATACATAGAATAATAGGGAACACGGAAAAAGAAACTTCAAATGGTGGGCAGAAAAGACATCCTCCCGGAGTGACGACGTAGCGTCCTTGCGCCAAAGAAAAGAAATCAGGAGGAGGTAAACGAATTTTGTATTTCCCTCTAAGGTTATCTATGCTTACCGGGGAGGGGAGAGAAAAACTTCTCTTCTGGCAAAGTTTATTTCTGTCGGAGCAAGAGGGGCTGATCAAGAATATGAACTAGTTAAGAAAGGTGCGAAAAGAATTCTGTAAAACACCCCGGAAATACAGGAGACACCGTCCATCTGAGGTGCCTCCTAATTCTCTGTTAGGTGAAAGAGGGAAACTCCCTTCTTTGTCCTATACATCGTGCAACGTGTCATAGGCCTGGTAGACCAAGCGAGGAAAAGGAGAATACAACAACGGGAAGCGCTGAGTCTTGACCGTCCTCTGGACCGATTTCGCGAAGCAGCTCATAAGAGGGGGAGGTAGTGACAGTTTTTATAATCCATCCGGAGGGAAAGGGTGAAGGGGGGGGTTCGCAGTCACGGGGGTACTCCGGTCTCCTGGGTTGACAGGAAAAACACTTCTCCGATGAATGCACGTGCCGTAAGAAAAGGAAAAGAAGTCGCACTGTAGCTTGCAGGGGAAAAAGGCGAGCAGTTGACTTGAGAACCGCGGCGACTGGGCACGGGGGGAGAGGAAAAATCTTCCTATGGAAAATTGCTCTCATAAAAGAACAGAATAGAAGGAAAACGAAAGCGAGGAGAAAACAAAAACGGAGGAGGATGGAGAGAGAATTTTCTTTTTACGGGTATTGGGCTGGACGAAGGAAGGACTCACTGGGGAAAAAATCTTAATATGGTTCATAGAAAAAACAGTGAAGGGCGACCGATAAGCGAGACGTCTCGAATACAATTAGAGGAGGAAACGCTATGAGACTTCGTTGACCCTCTGCCAAAATCTGAGCATGGGAGGCGAAGTGTTTTCCGGAGGATAGGTTCGACACGCGAAAGGAAGTAAACGGTATCATTCTCAAGTTGGAAGTGGAATCAATTCGGAATAGAGAAAAAAAAATGTACAATTCCCGATTTCGGGGGTTCTGAAAGACGGTGAGAGACGAGAGGGAAGGTCCTTCAGGGGACGGGGTTCTCGAAGGGGAAGTACTCTATCATTTTACGTAACTAAGGACTTGGTGGGCGCGGGATAGAGACCAGGTGAGACTTTGGAAAAGACGCGCCCTTCTGCGGAAAATAAGCTGGGAGGGGGGATCCGGTATGCCGTGCTTCTTTCTACCTCGGAAGATTCATTCAGTGTCGTCCCGATTTCAGAATGCAGAACGACCTGGCAGGGAGGAAGACGCAAGACCCTGCTCACTGAAGAGAAGGGGACTAAAGGATGTCTAGCCGTAGATGAGAGAAATTTCGACTGTTCAAGGCCAGTGAGGGAAAACTACTTCGTGCTTAAAGACCTAAGGAAGACGAGAGCATGCGAGCTGTGGTTTTTACTGGAAAAAAGAACTGGGGGGAAGGTAGGAATATCCTGATCTATTAAGGGAAAGTGGGTGAGGGGGGAAGAAGAAGTCGGGCTACAATCATTTCCTGGTAATAGAGACAAATACACATAATATCCGCCGCAGACTGCGAGGAGGGATAACGGAGGAAGAGATTCTAACCGCCGGCATCCCCGCAGAATATTCGGCGTTGGCATGGATGAAGGGAGGGTAAGGAGAGAGCCTCTCTCCTAACTATGCGGCTGGACCTTCCCAGTAACCGCATCGCCACAGATCGCAGTACCTTCTAAGTAAGGACGATGTCTAGTAAGGTAGAAATAAAGATATTGTTTTAACACCTCGAGAACTTCAAAACTGATCTCGTTGATTTTGTTCCAAAAGGGGAGGAGTTATTTACCTAATACCCGGCCCGAAATACGGCCATCTCTTTCTTCCAGAAGAATGGGGATAGACTACTTGGAGGGGTTAGAGGGGGGGGCGATAACGGGGAGCTGAGAAGACTGACATGTTCTTCTATATAAAAAGAAAAAAGCGCAAGGGGAAAAAGCGTTAAAAACCAAGAAGAAAGACTAAAAGGACTTTGTCATTTACGAAGGTCGGAGCTGCAGGCTTTCAAGATGAAGGGAGGAAGGGATGATGTGACGGGGAGGTTTTATTTTGTGATCAAGGGGAGGGTTTGTAGGAGAGGAAAAACAAAAACGCTCGGTCATTACGGGAAGGAGCCAAACGTCGTGCAGCCAGGAAATTACAGGGAGGGGATGTGGGGGAGTGAACGGGATATACTCACTACACCAAAGCGGTATACCATATTTCGCACAGTTACAATCCGTTCGCCAGATGCTGCTGAAGCAACCAGGAGGGGGCAGAGACTTGCCGTTGCAGTCAGTTGGATCGCGAGAGGAAGAGAAACCGCCGGATTCAGGGGGGACAAGGAGGGGAAGTGACATCTCCGTCTAGTAATTGCAGGTGGCCTGGAGAGGATGAGAAGGGAATATGTAAACTGGGTACAGCGCAGGATGCTTTGCACATGCTCGAGGAGTCGCGCCTAAATAGGAGTTGAAACCAGCGCATAGCAAGTACTAAATCCTACTCAGAGGAGAGTGCCGGGTCGGAGATCTTTGTGGGGGGAATTGTGAAAAGCAGGAAACGCAACTTCGGAAAAAGAAAAAAGTCCAAAAGCAGCTTCACTCCGGGAAAAGATCCGAGTTCTCCTAGAAAGGAGGGGGAGGGGAGGTGGCGAGTCCGATTTTGAAAATAAGGAAAAGGGACGTTCAAGTGAAGATGAAAAAAGAGGAGTGAAGACTATCAGGAGAGGACTTCAGGGAATTATTTTCAAAAAAGAAGAAGCTCATAGTGAGGGGTGGAAATCCCGCCTGCAGCTCCAGGGTCCCGCCAGAAGAGCTTCTTCCGCTAGGAGGCAAAAACAAAGAAGGTGACGGGAAAAGGGGAAG
>Ga0179593_1430938_pt1 | contig 10014 bp, 6 predicted proteins | sample CZODoug2_1_08_16_FD_185931 | JGI IMG/M metagenome (GOLD analysis project Ga0179593, IMG submission 185931) | Vadose zone soil fungal communities from Angelo Coast Range Reserve, California, USA - CZODoug2_1_08_16fungal (PacBio error correction) | ecosystem: Environmental > Terrestrial > Soil >...
TGAGATTTGGATTTCGAAACAGGGAAAGGTCCGGCGAAAAAAAATGGGAAAGAGGGCTAAAGGCTTTGATAAGCTTTTACCATGAGTAAGGGATCAAAACAAAGACCCTCCCCCAGTGGAAAGAACTTGGTAAAAGGAACCGATAAAGAGGAATAGTGGTGGCACGGCCAGAAAAAAGCGGGGATAGTAATTGGAGAAAAGTCTGGACCTCACTGATACATGATCGATTGAAGAATGAAAGAAGTCATCCAGCTTAAACTGGGATGACGATGAAAGGGACAAGAATGTCAAGGAGGGAGAATGCTCTATCCTAGCTGGGTGAGACGAGGGAGTGAGGAAAAGCAAAAAAATGAAAACGCAACCTATCAAAGATATTGAGAAAAAAAAAAAAAGGATTCACGTCATTATAACATGCTAAAATCGGCCTCGAGGAGGATTGGGGGTCGCTTTTCGGGCAGAGGAACCGAGGAATTAAAAAAAGGGAAAAAAAGAAAAATGACTATGTTTTCATACTCAGCGGTTGAAGTCCACGGAAAGGCAGCCCTCCAAATGCACATGTTGTGGATTCGGGGGGGGGGGTTCAGAGGTGATCAGGGAAGGTGGACTCATAATCCGCAACCCGTGGTAGGACGAAGACAAAAGAAGACTTTCGCCCCAGGGTAAAAAGGGGGAAAATAGGGGGGGTCAAAAATCCGATACTGTCAACTCCAAATATCTAGGGGTGCAACAAGTAGGTCAATAAGGAAAAAAATGCGGATAGTCAAGGGGCCTTGAAGAGACCTGGGGTTTATCAACGCTTATATTGTGGCTCCCGTAACAGAAAACGAAAAGAAAAAAGAGAAGAAAAGAGACAAAGGTCTTAAACATACGGCACGAATTGCGGGGATGACGGAGGACAATGAGAATCCGAAAAAATTCAAACTGTCGGTCAGCTGTCAACAGCAGACATCCGAGGTTCTTCACAAATTCTATACTACTTGCTTGGTGCAGCTCATGACGCACGATACACGCGCTAGCGAAAAGGAAAGAGAGCTTCCCTTGGCAGATATATCCAGGGGCGCAACCCGTCGCATCAAGAGAGGCCCGAAAAGGTATAGTCAACACAAATATCAGCAGGAATGTCCAGCCATAAAAATTTTCAGGTAGATCGAGAACTCTAAGCACTACATCAGCCTGTCGGGGCCAGGGCAGAGATAAAGCCCATCAAGAAACTCGAATAGACGCAAAGCGCGTCGTCTGAACCAAAGGAATTCGGGAAACTTCCATCACCCCAACGAAAAACCGCCGGCCAGTGCGAGGTGTTCTGAAAAGAAAGTATTGGAAAAAAGAGCGCAGGATCAAAAAGTTTCGCACAGTCGGAGCAACGGCGTGCGTATATGGCCGCCAAAGTCACTATCCGGAGCCCAGACTTTATCAGTTATGGGGACACAGAAAAGCTATAAACTTTCGGCGGCGACGATAGCGTCGAATGGGACCCTGGGCACATCACTCTATGAGAAAACGAAACCACAATTTCCGTTATGATGAAGTTGAGGGACGCAAACAGGGTGAATGTGATGGTGTGGATGGGGGGAAGCAATGAGCCATTAAATCTCCATAAATATAGCCAACATTCTGCAGCGCCAAAGAGAAGCTATGTCGCGACGAAATCCAGAAAATTTCCGAGGGCTCACCTCGTCCTGCAAGATAGCTCCTGCGTACAAGAAAAGTCGCAATCTTAAGTCCGAGCGCGCGAAACAAAAGGGAAAATTAACCTACCCAGGAACCTAAATTCGTCTATGCAGCATCGCCGAAGGGCAGCCAGAAGCCGGGTCAGTAAAAGGAAGAAAAAAAACGATCGTGTTCTCGAAAACAGCCACCGCACCAAGGTGAAGATATGGAAAGCTTGTAGGACCCTGGTCGGCCGGATCTCTATGGCTAAACTATAGGATACCGGACGCCTGGCACGCGGTAGTTGGGACAGATTGAACTTATACGTAGGAAAGGGGGCAACGTCATAAAAAGGATCGTAGGGCGGGGAAAAGAAAGAGAAAAGCAAAAAGAGGAATAGCAAGGGCAAAAAGACAACTGCTGCTTCCGATCGATGAACATAAACAAAAGAGAAGAAAAAAAATTATCCACACCACCTGCAGTTAAGGAAAAAGAACATCAGAAAAAAAACTCAATCTGAGTTGAGGAGAAAGTCAAAAAAAGACCAAACCGACGCCGCACGTCAGAACACAGAAAGACATCAAAACCGGCAGGGGATGAAAAAGAGGATCGGGTAGCCGGGCGATTGAAGGACTCGAAACCAAATCACCTATCTTCAAATTTCGGCCAACTTCCGGACCCGGGCCACCCTAGGACAACTCCACAGAACCCAACTTCTCCCCCTTCATTCCAGGGGACCTTGGCAAAGAAAATACCCAAGAGTGGGGCAAAGTCGTCCCAATTACGTTTCTTCCAGGGGAAAATGTGAGAGTGCTCCTCAATTTCCCAGCAAAAGAGCCGGGGTCTTCCGCTTAAACGCGAGAACCTGGGGGGGGTACTGGTATAAGTGGGAAAAAGCATGGAAGGAAACACCTAGGGTAATATTGGTCTCGGAGAGGAACTCAGGGACTCAGCTGCTAAACGTGTGCCGTATTCAGCTAAACCAGAAGCCTCTTTACGAGAAAAAGAAAGGAAAGTGAAAAAGAAGTGAATTTACCGCACAATAAAACAGGGACGGATATCAACTACCTATACTGAAAGTTCGGGTCGAGCCGGAGGGAAAAGGGGGGTTTCATCTCTCAGCCCGCCAGCCTCTTCTCGGGGAGGCGAAGGGCGCTCACGGAGGGGTTCCGACGCTTCAGGGAATTCGAAAATCGTCAAAACTTGATAAGCTGGATGAAAAGACACAAGAAGGGCCGCTAAAAGACACACTTTAGAAACAAACTAGGGATAAGAGAGATCTAACAGCGGGGGATGCAGGAAAATAGGACAAATTGCCACAGAGCGAGGTATGGAAAAGGCGAAAATTTCGCGTGTCTTTACGGATACTCCAAGCCGCAAAGGCTGACGGGAAAAGAAAGAGCATGGTAGTCACACATCGTGCAAATTTACACTGTAAGACTAGGGTTGAGACTTGGTGAAGTGTTTTGGAGCTTCGGATAATCTTGTCTGATTCTTAGTTCGAGGGAAAAAATATTTGTGACCGATCACCTAGAACCTGGTCGCAGTCTCTGAGTAATGTATGGAGATCGAAGCAAAACAACACGCGTCGGAGAAAAGAAGAAGAGGGGCGCCGCCTCTATAGCGGAAGTCGTACCAGTCTTCTATTGGATCGGGAAAATATGGAGGGGCGAGCAAATCAAAGGCCAAAGAGGAAAAGCCTAGCAAAAAAAGTGCACCATCGCCAAAGGAGATAGAACGGGAAAGGGAAAAACTTGGAGATCGGACTACTAATGCCGGCACTCTTACAACCGACAGCCCTCAATCAAGGTAGACTTCGAACAGAACTCGACACGGTGGGAAATTTTGAAATGGAAATCATGGAACGAGTTATATAGCGCGGGCATATTGTTGATAAAGTGTAGAGAGGCCGGAAATTTTGGCTGCCCCAGAATTGAGAAAAAGAGGTGAAAAGCAGGGTTACGGGGGTGACGGGGGAGCTGTAGGAAACGAAAGTGAGATCAAACGCGCGAAAAGAAAGGGCCGTATTGCCTGTCAAGAGAATCCAAAAAGAACATAATTAAGCTCTAACAAGACAGGGGGGGTGGTTCGTGGGTTTTTGAGAGGGTTGAATCAGAAATCATCTCTTTAACTAAGGGAAAGAAGGGCGCGGGCAGCACTTCGGGAGGGATTTCGGAAAGAGGAGGAGTAGCGTTGTCAGGGAAACAGGAAGAAGAGACAGGGAAAATCAGTCTTAGATTGACCATAGGGGCCCTCGGGGGGGGGGGTTCGAGGAATGGGGGAAAACAGTAGCAACCACGGTCTCAAAAAAAGGTGGTCTCGCGGGAGGTCTCAGCCAGTTCTGACTAGTTTTCAAGGTGGGCGGGCGGGGACCAAACCCCCCGATAAAAATTGAAGGGACGAACGAATGTAGGGGAACAAAAGAAAGGGGAGTCGTGAAAGTCCGGGAGACGGTTGCGACCTCTGTAACTGCTGGAAAATCTAATAGTGCGGTTCCAGGGCAAGACTCAAAGCCGGCATGGCACTACTTGCGGGTGGTCGCGTCCTGAGCCGATCAAACGATCCTCGAACATAGTACTTGGTGAGGCTCTTATCGTTCCGGGGAAAACGGCAAAAAAACCCGAATTTTGGCGGGTTCTGTCATAGACCAGAGCACAATAAAGCGATGAATGCTGGAATGATTTAAGGTCTGGATCAAAAAGAACGGTTGGCTCAATCGTCCGGAGGCGTTGTGTGCTCAAGTACGTAAGCCAAACAAAAAAAGTATTGGAAGACGGCTCTCCATGAGGATGGGGCGGCGAGGGGGAACTCCAAACCAAACCCCCCCATATACATGATCGGCAGGGCCTTAAGGACTCGGGACCGCGGGGTGGTTCTCGTCAAAGTTCAAAACCAGCCGAAGTCTGGAATCAACCATCTATCGTCGTTCGAAAAAAAGTGTCAATAGATCGAAGATCCAAGAACGGGCCGACAACGGCGTTATCGCAAAAAGTGGTGGGAACAGGTAGTTTCGAGAAAAAAGCACCTCGGTCACGGTGGATGTTACTGAAAAGGGAGCCTGGGACAACAGCCACCGCTCAGGAATAGGGGACCAAGAAGAGAGGTGGGGGCTCTTCTGGGGCGGCAATGTTCGCATGTTCAGAAGATCGGATTCCGCTTCTAAGGCTTGGGGCCGCTAAGTGGGAGACGATGTCCGGTTGGACCAGGAAGATTGGGGGAAAAGAGCCCTTAAATCGAACCCTGAGTTCATCTAAATCGGAGGACGCCTTCACCATGGAATGGAAAGAAATGGCCGCCCGGTGACTGCTGGCGGGGAGTTTCTCGGAGCGTCTACAAGAACAGACTGGGAAGGTGAGGGCCCTCCAAATTCCATAAAATAAGAACATGGGTGTGTGGGAAGTCGTGATCTTTATGGTGGTCGGGTCATCGAATGCGGGAAATGAGTAGAAGAAAGGGGAATCTTGGGAGGTGGGGAGCTCTTACCTAACTCGCGGTCGTAGGGCGGAACGAGATTCTTGTGGTCATAAAAGTGGGGGGGGGGGAGTAAGGGAAATACTCAAAGCTATTAGACTATTTCAGGTCCGAAACTCGGGATGATGGGCAGAGTGAACAACGGATCTGGATTCACTCGGGTGTCCATCAACACCTCGCACCAGGCGGCGTGGGGGGTGCCGGGTGGAGGGGAAATTCGGCCACAGGAATTCCCGGCTTTCCATACCGCCTTTGGCGGACGATTCGCATTGAGGGAGGGGGGAAGTGTATCTCGACAAGATGCCACCGGAACTCGCCGATATGGTCCGGAAGGCGATGGAGGAAAGCCGGATGGAACTGGGGGAGAAAAATCGTGCCTGATGGGTGACGAATTGGCGGCAATGCTCAGTGATTCTTGACTGCCGGGGATGCAGCTGAGGGGAGGCTAGACGAGGCCAATGTCACTTGCTCTCAGAACGGTGATCGGGAAGGACGGATCAACAGAAAAATATCGAATTGTGGGTTCGACGCCTCACAGGGGGGATAGGATAAAGCCGAGCCTTGGGCCGATTTTCAGGAGCGGATGCACTATCTCGGGAAAAGCTGCCGCATCACAAGGACGCGCCTGAGCCCTCCATCTTTGTAAATGCAGACGGGGGTGGGATGGTTTTAGGCAGGGGGACGGAGAAAACAAGACTACGCCGCGTTGTGACATAACTCCACATGGTCAAATAAGCAGGAGACATTCTTCAATCTCGCTTAGAAGGGGCGGCTAACCAGGAGACCGACTCAATTTTGGCCTGCCGGAGACTTGGGTTGTCAGACCAGATTACTTGAACGTCTCAATACGCGCTGGAGCGGCGTGCACCGTTTAGTCGAAATCTAAGGCTCAAAAAAAAATAAAGAATCAAAAAAATGGTAAGGGGAATGCAGGGAAGTGGAAGTGGACCAGCGCGTAAACACAAACAAGCTGATGGGTCGGTAGGTACCAGATAAGAACAGAAGGATAAAATGAAGGGGGAAGCGGGCAGAATACGCGGTTCATTCCTGACTGTGGAATTGTGCTGTGATGCGAACAAGCGTGTGGGGAGGGTTGCGGGTTAATCGTGCATAACGAGCAAAGGAAAAGCTGAAATGATCGCGCCCAGGAGAAACATCAAGGAGGATTGGACTGGTGCACGTCTCTGACGAAACGTTTGGCGGTCAGGGCTGAATCAAAAGAATGGGGGAGTGGAAGGCAATATCCCATGGGAGATGACGAATGGGATGGTTCGGAAAAGCATAGAGTAATCCCATTTTGTAAACTGGTGGGACGGCGGGTGGTAATGGGGGGAGCGATGGGAAGAAATCGTGTGGGGAGCCGCTTATCAAAAGAGGGCGACAACGTACTACCAGTCTTCTTGAGTTACAGTCACAGCGTCGAAAGCATTCCCTATACTCAACTAGGGGAAAAGCAACAACAAAAAAGGAGGAGAAAGGGAAAAAGAATAAGAGCTGGAGTAGATGGGGGCAATTGTAAAGGTCGACGCGGTAACTTCTCCAATCAGTATCATTTGGCGAAAGTCTTGTTGCTAAAGAGGGAAGAACCAGGGAGGCGGGATTTAATATCAAGCGCAAAAGATGAACACCCCCGCCTCCAGGAAACTGGGGATGCCCGAGAAAGGGGAGAAAGCGTCCTTGGGGTGAAACCCGGCCAGAAAAATGAGGTTACGAATGGTATATTGCAGATAACGCACCTTCTAGAACAGCCCTTCTAAAAATCACATCCATAGGCTTGTGTAAAGATTAGATACAGACAGAATGAACTGAGGGAATCCTGTGAGCTATCCATCTTGGCTCAAGGTAGATACAAAATTAAAAGAACCTATGACAAAACGCTATGGGATTCAATCCAAACACCATTCGGCGGAAACGTGCAGTGTGCCAGCTCGGTTAAAGCGCTGACGAAATTGGGGGTCGCCTGGAAGGGATAAGAGGGGACCATCGGATCTAAACCAGCTCTGGGGGGAAAGGAAGAAAATTTTTCCAGGTCAAGGAAGGCAGTTCCAACAGTCAAATTGGGGGGGATGTTGATTTCGATACCCGCTGATCTCCTAGACTAAAAAGGGGGCAAAACACAGCGAAACGCCAGCGAGGCTTGCGACCTTGACCAGCCATCGTTTTCGTCAAAAACGAAGGGGAAGAAAACGCGCCAAAAAGGAAGAGTTGGGGGGACGAACTTATCCATCGTAGTTGAGACGACGTCTGCTCAGGACAGTAGCGCGGGGGACTTGGGGATCAAAGAGGGAAGTAAGTGGTGTTCCAAAAACACTACGAAAACCGTGAACCCACAACTTCTTGCAGGGAACAAAACGGTGAAGGGGGGGAAGCAAGCTTTGTGTGTCGTGGCCGATGTACAGAGAAAAACGCAGTCAGGAATTCTGCAGGCGGTCTCTGCAAAAACAAAGAACCAGAACGTAAGAACCACGAAAAGAAGGGGTCTGACAAAAAATTCGAGCTGAGTTCTGGTGGGCCGAAACCTCAAACGATCAAGCCGAGGATCGCTATGATCATATTCGATTGTTTAATCGACAGCGAGATAAGTGCAGCAGCCAGGCCACCAAGGATCACTCTAAGGCCCTCAAAAAAGGGATCCCCCCAGTATCATGCAATCCTTCACAAAATCTTCGGGGTGGCCGAGGAAGTTTCTGCGTGTCCTGCCGAACTGCCAACATCTTCTCCCGGTCCTGTTGGCATAGGGAGAAGAACAACCTAACCCCGAGAGAAAAGAAAAAAGCAGAGAGATAGGGAAAAAGCACGGAAAGCTGGTGGAGAAACGCCCACCGGCAAAACCGCAGCCTCTAAGTGGCTCTTTCAAAAAGATAGGGAATAACGAAGGAAAGGGACGAGAACCAGAAGAGCAGCCCATCAACGAGTCAAGACAAGTCGTCGCAATCAAAAGGCTGGTGGATAATGGACAAACTACTGGACTTCCAAACTCATCTTTTCATGCGAGACATTATAAGGAAAGTGAATGAAAAGAACACCGAACGAGCTCATTGAAAGGCTACGATAGAAGAATTGTATGGATGGGAAAAGGTACTCCAGGACAAGAAGATCTAATAAAGAGACCCCATGTGCTATTGATAAGGGGGACACACGTTATTTGGGTTTATTGTTAAAAAATCCGGGTGAGCCAGGGACCAAGTGCTACAAAAAAACATCTGCGGAAACAGAGTCACAAAGCTACTGACTTGCCCACATCTACAGATGGAGTCTAGAACAAACGGTCGTTCCAGCATCTGATGTCAACCATAGGACGTACATATCATAGAAGCTTCACCAGCAAAGAAGCGGAAGAGTCCATAGGGGCAGCGAAAAAAAAAAAGACGAAAATTGAACCATCCGAAGTGAACACAACTACTCGTAGTGGCGTCTCAGCGCCTTCTGGTGACATCTCCGGAGGACAAGAGGGGGACAGAGTGACGAGGGTGGTCGAGGACCCAAAAGGGACAGGTCTAGCTGAAACTGGATCCGGAGAAGGAGCCCGTAGATGCCGCGGAAGTTGGAAAACGCCGTCGTCTATGGGGGAATAATGCTTCGCGAGGGGGTGTACGGTCAAAGTCGGGCCGGAGCCCCCAAGTCAGGGAATTCCTTGGAAAGAGAAAGACACTATCGTCTTAGCCTACGCGCACCAGCATCAGTGAGATCAATCGGCCCAAATCCATCGCGGGTAGTTAAAGGAGCGATCGATAACACTAAAACGCCTGGAGAGCCACACCGTGCTGGGTCGGAAAAGAAGGCAAAGAAATAACTCAGTAGTATGATTACTACATACCCGAAATGATGTCGAAACAGTCGAAATGTGTCCCTCGTCAGAACCGTGGCCTCGCAACACCCCGGAAGGGAAGTTTCGAGGGGAAATCAAGGAAGATTTTCCTCTCAGCAACAAATGGTTAGACTTGAAACTTAAGTTGGCCGGGTAAAAGGAACCCAAAAACTAGATAAAAAAAGATCCAAGACGGCGCCGGCTTCTTCCAGGGATTGAACGAAGCCAAACCTGTTCGTCCAACAGGATTTCGTCCAGAACTGGAACTCGGAATGCAGGCCATGGAAGACTCAACCTAGCATACCGGGCCGCCTAAACTCGAAACGACTTGGCGAAACCGGGGGGCGAAAACGTGTTTACAGCAGTAAGAACAAAAAAATAGGCCCTCTGTGCCTTAGCAAGAAAGGGCGCCTGACAGCAATACCTTCTATAAAGGGGTCCTAGGGAAAAATCAAAACGTAACGAAAAGAATCGGACAGCTGAAGAAAGACGAAAGAAAAGGTGTCTGGGATGCGAAAAGGGGTCAATTAAAATTTGGGAAACGATTGGGAAGGATGCTAATAAGATACCAGTGGGGGAGGTAGAAACCGTAAAAGAGTTTGGGGTTATTCAACTCTACGGGGAACAGAGAGAGGGTTCAACTTTCCGCACGTGGAGGAAAACCTACAGAGTCCAAGAACTCCCAGAATGGCCAAAACGTAAGAAGAAAAAACAAAAAAGTATGGAAATGCCTTTATAATCTGAAGATCCCAGCCTTTCCCCGAAACAGTGATCCCCAAGCGTCAGAATCTAGTCTAAATCGGGATTCATGGAAAAACATGGCAAACAAAGGAGTATGTCTGTGGAGAAGGGAAGGGGGGGACCGGGGTGACTGGGACTTGATCTTCATTCCGTAGCCTCGAGGGATCGGCAGGCTAGGAGAAATGTTTACAAACAACGTGAAAGGTGACAAACCTTAAGGAAAAAAGTGTGCGGGGCTGGGTTCGAGGATGAAAGGAAGCGGCTGGAAATCGATTGGTCAAGAAAGATGTACAGAACTCCGCGCAGCAAGGGTAGGGCAGTACCGTATATGTCGTGCGGGAGAG
>Ga0179593_1446084_pt1 | contig 10014 bp, 7 predicted proteins | sample CZODoug2_1_08_16_FD_185931 | JGI IMG/M metagenome (GOLD analysis project Ga0179593, IMG submission 185931) | Vadose zone soil fungal communities from Angelo Coast Range Reserve, California, USA - CZODoug2_1_08_16fungal (PacBio error correction) | ecosystem: Environmental > Terrestrial > Soil >...
TTCCCCTGTTCTCTGAAATCTAGCAGCAAGCATGATGCTTGGGGGTACCTCAAAAAAGGCTGTGGGCTGTGAACGGTCCGAAGAGGGCTTCGTCACAGAGACAGTAAGAAGAAGGTGGGCTGGGGGAGGGGAATGGAACGCTGGGGACTGTTATGAGAAAAAAAAAAAACTCAACTAAGAAAGACCCTCGCCGATTCACCCCATGTCGGCGAGTACGCATCGCGAGTAACGACATGAGCAAAGGGTTGGCTTCGGGGAGAAAAGATAACAACGTTGGAGGGAACGGTCGGCCAAAAGAACGTTCTTTGCTTGGGGAGAGATACAACTCTTCGCGTCTCAGGACGACGGACCGGTAAAAACACTGGACACGGTGCGCCGAATGACCGGTCAAAAGGAGAGCGCCGTCCTAAAGGAGGGAAGCTGTTCGAAGCGGTGCATCCTTTAGACCGCTCCCCCGTCTTGGGTTGCGTTGGGGAGCTTAAGTCTATCGAATCCTTGGCGCGACTCCCTTGATTGCTCGCCGCGGCGTCGGGAGAGGGCGTAGGGGAGAAGAGGAGATTCGAGAAGAGCGGCGCTCAGTTTGTAGGACCCCGCCGGAGGCAGGATTCGTTTGAAAAAACAACGAGAACCCTCTACTCAAGGGGAAATGGGCACCACCCTTATGGGAGCACATAGGGGAGGACCTATGACTGAGTGAAAAAGTGCTTTTAGGGCCAGCGCATTCACATGCGTCCAAAAAAAAGAGGCTCTCCTTGGGGTGCAGGGGTTTAGAAGAGATCGGGAGGAAGAGGGCCAACACGGAGGGGAAATTCTCTCTTGGGTACCTGGGTTTTCGGGGGGAAAGTTGCTTCCATTCCGGCACGTGCCGCTTACATGACTGAGCTCAGAGAAAAAGATCCGGTGAGCTCCCCCCTAGAACTGATCTTATAAGAATCAATCAAGGTCTTGAGGATGTAACCGCCAGCCGACGAAGCGCGGGGGAGGAGAAAAACTCATCGTAAAGAAGTGGCAGCGTGGTTTTCCTCTTACATCACGCTAGTCTATCTGGAAGGAAGTCCTTCGGATGGCCCAATTCCCTTACTACCGCGGGGGGGCCTGGGACTGGGTAGGATCAGGGGTTCAGCCACAAGAGATCCTCGACTAGGAAGGGAAAGAGTGCGGACGAGACTTCTCGCTTTGGCTGCGCAGAACCACCGCCGCTAGCGAGCTCCGCGCGCTGGAAGGCTCCGCTCGGGGGGGGGGGGCATTCGGGGGGGTGGGGGGGTGACGTATCATTGTCTGCGCCGAACGAGGCTAGCGAGAAACTAGCTTCTGGAGATCAAAACGAAAAGGGGCTGCAAACGGCTGCTGGACTCTGGCACTGTCGAGGCGGGGATAGTCGTCTACTACCCCGCTGCAGGGGTCAATGCTCGCTCTTCCGCGCAAAGGGGGAGTGCAAGGGAACCATCCACGAAGGAAAAAAGCTGCGTGCGCTTTCTGAAAGTGAGAGGTTTGTTTCATCTGGGAGGACAAGGTTGAGGGGCTGGAAGAGCGAAACGCCCTAAACTCCATGAAGCCTTCAAAGTCGCCTTGGCCTGGCCTCGGGAAAGCATGGCTCAGCTGTGAGACCTTTACTCAAAAGGGACGCCAAAACTCTCTGAGCACAGCGAGTCGAAGGGAAGAAGGAGAGAATATGAAAAGGGGGGGGAGAACTGGGGGAAGAGAGTCAAATCACCTGAGTGAGCGGACCTAAGTCCTGACGAACCATTATCGATCAGCACACCGAGGCGCAAAAAAAGGTGATGTAGAGAGGGAAGACCTTAAAGAGGAAAGATCGAAAGGAGCCCTCCGGCCGAGAGCCGAATCAGCGCGGCCTCGTGATCTCCATCAGGGACGCGTGACCGATGAAGGGGCAGTAACTTATCTCAGGTCAGGGAATGAGAGAGAGAACCGAGGCGCGACCATGGCTTCTACCCCCTCAAACCCAAAAAGCTGCCCCACTCAGACGCTAGCCCCTTCGCTGTGGGAAAGAAAAAAAAAAAATAGTATGACATCAAGAGAAGAAAGGGAAAATTGAAAGAGCTCGCACGTGCGAAGTGCTGTTTCATGCGAACCACCTCGAGCAGGGAAGAAAAAAACACAGTCGATGGGAAAGAGAAAAGAAAAAGGGGGGTTCCAGGAACGCCTCTCATCGGCTCTTGCCGGGTGCGGGGCATATAGACCCTAAAAGGGAGGAAAAATATCTGGGGAAAGCGCGTTTTCCCGTCTGGCCTATTAATCGCCATTGTCTCATGAAAGAGCTACGGAAAGAGTGGGCTGCGCGCGCTTCTACCTACTAGTTCCGGGGAAGCGAGGACTTTATAAAAAATAATCTCATCGAGACGGAGTCCGCGCGGATTCGGTAAAGACGATGCCTCGTCCTTTATCTCGCTCAATAGAGCGACGTGAGGAGGGGGGAGGGGAAGAAAGTTGCGAACATAAAGGAAGGACCTCCAAGAGCGTCTTTTCTGACTTGACCGGCATGTGCGCGGCGTGAGGAAGCTATCACTGCCCTAATCAGGCCAAAGAACCGGGAAGAAGGGAGGGGGAATCGCTCCAGCTCGCCCTTTCCTGCCCTCTCTCAACGAACTCATCGGGTGATCTGTTCGGCCAGACGAGGCTGCTGGAGAGAAAGTCCCCGGTCTTAAAAAGTTGAGAGAAGAGAGAAAGGGAGGAAAGAAGGGGACAATCCTATTTTCTGGGGGTCAGGTGTCCGTGTTGCTCCAAGGGGAAGCCCGTTATGGCCGGGGTCTACGAATCATCACGAGTCACAGCGCGGGAATCCCAGCAGCTGACTAGGAGGAAGGAGAGAACATCTACTCTTGCGAGGAGCGGCAAATGGGGTTTCGGGTTCGACCCATTCCAGCATGCGACCCTTCCCGACGCCGCTCTAGATTACTTGCAAAGACACAGAGGTTCATAAGGGGGCATGCTTTTCCGAGGCCAGATAGCCTTTTCTATTCAGAGAGGGGAAAAGACCAACTACACGCGCCCCAGTTCGAGCGCCGCTGTAAATCTGATCTGTGGGAGAAAGACGCATCTCTGAAACTCTCCATCGAAGGGCCAGGTCTCCCACATCGTAGTTTTCAGAGGCCCGGTGCACGAAGGACAGGAGATGCTCGGCCTTAATCCATCGGCGTGGATCTCTATACTGGGCACTCCCAGTGGTTGTGGTGAGAAAGGAGGGCCAGAAAAACAGCATGCCTGCCTCCCGGCGCGTCTGACTGTGGGGGGTCGATAGGCCGGGATATCGGACAGTTGCCAGGGGAGACGGGTCGGCCGGGAAAGAGGAAGATTTCAAAGTGCGGGACCTCTGACTCGATTGGCTCGGGGCACGGGAAATCGGGGCGATCTCCTGCGAATCGAGCAGGAAGGGAGTCGTACCTGAAAGGCATTGCCGTTTAGGAATCGGGAACGTTTGGTACCACGAACAAAGCTAACGCAAACTTATCCGCTCCAAAGGGGAATGGATGGAGGGGGAAACTCGGTAGACGGAGACGACGCGACCGCACCTATGAACGGGGGGGGTGGGGGGGGGGGGGGGGTGGGTGGGGGGGGGGGGGGGGTGGGGTGGAGAAGGGCCTCAAATTACTGGGTATCTCGTTTTCAAACTGGGCCTCGCGCACACGCCGAAGGAAGGAAGGGGACCTCCTGACCGGAGAGGAAGACGTGAAAAGATGAATGCCAACTCTTCAGACGCCCGGCGGTAAGGTCTTTATCTGTGTATTCGGGGGGAAACTACTCTAGATCTCTGGGGGGAAGGGAAGGGGGGTTTTCCGAGGTGACCTAACCTGTTCCTTGGTCTCCCGCGCGTCTCTGAGAAAAAGCGGCGACCAAAAAAGCGGAGCTTGGTGGAGCGAGCTCAAGTCAGAAGGGAGAGGCGCGAAACTCGAAAGGCAGTAGAGAACCAAAACAAGTAGAGCTTGAGGAAAAGATGATAGGAAAACCAGTCTGTATGAGTCTCACTATCCGAGAGGACGCGCACAATGAGGAGGTGGAGGGGGAAGAAGAAGAGAGATCGCTTTCGCATGAAGGTCCTGAACCGCGGCACACAACTTGGAAACACGCGAGGGGGATAGGCTTCCCCTACGGGAAACTCTACCGCCAAGGAGGACTTCTTCATCGAAAGGGGAGTTGAGAAGAGGAAAACAAATCTTCCAAGCTGCTCTCGCGTAGCTTGGTTCTCTAGCTAGAGCTTCATCGCAAGGCGGGGATCCCGGACCACGCTGATAGGAGAAATAGGTGGGAGGCATTGGAAAAAAAACAACCCTTCGCGATACCCTCGAGCGAACAAAAGAAGCGGACCGGAATCAGGTTCCGTTAGTGTTCGTGAAACACCCGTCTATGGCACAGGAGAGGGGGGACAGGGGCAGAGGAAGAAGCAGCGAAGAGCGGAGGTCGCGCTAGAAAAAAAAAAGGACTTAAGGGGCGCAATCGCGTCGAGGGTAAATTCACTTCGGGAACCTCAGAGAAAGAGGGAAGCTCAAAAAGAGAAGAGATTTGCACGCTGGGACAGGCCTCTCCCTAGCTAAACGAACAACATCGCAGCAGGGCAGAAAAAGTCTCGGGACCCGCTTCTTACACACAAACAAGCGAGGGCGCTGTTTCTCAGAGAGCAGAAGAGAGGGGGTTCCATTCAGGATCGATCCCGTCTGAACCCTGGCTCTTGGACCCACTACGCGGGCGAATCCAGGAAGAGACGGAGAATCGCCGGGCGCGAAGGGGCCTTTTAGATCCCCCTAGAAGAAAGGGGTAAAAGCTCGAGTAAAATGCTTACGATTGAGGGATGGATCTAACCCCTAATCATCATTCTAAGCACGTCTCGTTCAAAGAAGGGGCCCCTCCAGACCAGCGACTCCCTCGGGGGAGGGAGGGGGATTAGAATAGAGGCTTTTCGTACTTGAGACATTCCGTGCAGTTTCAAGAAGAGGCCTAACCCCATCAGATTCCTGCACCGGAAAAGAGAGTCTCAGAGAAAGAAGCGGCTCTGGACTGAGACTAGTGGGAATCTTCGGCTTGACGGCCCAACCTGCGCTAACGTCAAAACTCTTCAACCTTGCAACGCCTAGTGGAAGATGAGAAACCGCACTCAGGGAGGGAGGTAGGAGGGCATCTCTGTCCTCACGGCTTGAGCTAATCACTCGGTGGGTAGTTTGTGGGGGGTTGGGGAGGAGAAACAATCTCCACAGGATTACGAGGAAGTCTTGAGTCTTCCAGGAAAAGGAGCTGCTCATGAATCTAGGCCAGGCGTGCGGCCGCTGTTCCGCTCGGATTACTGAAAAGAGAAAAATAAGGCAAGGGAAAAAGAGCTTTATGGTAATGGACCTGTGTGCCTTCTAACTCCGCAGACGCGCGATCCTAGGAACTGCACCGATCAAGGACGCGAATATAATCTACCAAAGGGAGTACAGAAGAAATCAAGGGACGAGGAAGTCTTGCACAGAATCCTCTCGGACGGGCTCGTCGTCCAGATGCGAACGTGGAGAGAGCTCGAGCTTCGAATTGCTCCTCCTAGCGCAAGGGGAAGAAACATAGATGGAACAAGGGAGGGCCCTGCCGAGGATCAAATTAGAACGGCTCTTGACACTCATGCCGAGCAGAAGCTAGTATTGCTATCAGACCCGGTGATGTGAAAAGTGAAGAGATAGGGGGAGACTGCGAGGGGGACTGAAACTACTGAAGGCACACACGTTGCCAGGGGATAGGGCAGTAGAGAAGCCGGGGAGGGGATAAGAGGGGTTGAGAGAGGGGAAAATGTCTCAGGTTCTATTCCAAAGTAGTTGCTTTTCCTATCTTTGTAGGTTAGAGGAGGAAAGCAGGGAGGAGGGGGGCGGATCATTCCTTACAACTTCGGGAAGTCTTCCACGGAATCGGTAAAAAGGCGTCGGAAGTATATACAAGAGGGGAAAATCTCCGGTCGAGGAGGGGAAGGGGGAGTAGGCACCATCTTAGCGCGGGACAAGCTTTCCTGTTCTAGAAGAAAGCGTGAATTACATAACAGGGAAACGAAAGTCATTTTGCTGGATTGTGGGGGGGAGAATGGGGGGTAGTCGTAGAGGAGATAACAGTTGCTTACTAATCCTGACCTTTATAAGTCAATCTAATGAGAGCGCCAGTCTTTAGGAAGACGAGAAAATCTCTTTGTAGTCACAGGACCCGCCCTTTTGTAAAGGAGAAAGAAGAGACCCAGGAAGTAGCAGGAAAATCGTCCCAAGGCGAGGAAGGAAATCTTTATTTCTTTAGACGAGGCAAAAAAGAACGTGAATCTGAACCACACGCAAGTTGCTCCTACATCGCCAGCATCGGAAAACGCCGTTGGGCGGTAAAAAAATAACAATTCAGAGAAGAGAGAGAAAAATGAACTGCTAGATGTTATTATACGAATACACATTGATCATTCAATCTGACAAAAAAAAAAAGCACCAGCATATCGTAGAAAAGGGAGAAGCAACGCTGCTCGCATCAAGCGACGGCTAAAGCGACGAGGACTGGGCAGGGAGGTAAGAGGTTCTGTAAATCTCCATCCGATTCAACGTCTCCAGAAGGTATCCTTGCTTTGGACAATAAAAAGGTCGCAAGGTGCAAGAGCTCGCAATTGCTGTAGAGGAAGACAGACCAACCTGATGCAAGTCTTGAAGATCATGTTAATGAGCAAGACGTCCGAGGCAGGGATGGGCAAAGTCCTATCCGAAAAGAAAGAACAATGGTGTTCTAGGAAGGCCGCCACGGTAAAGCTGAGAGAAAGGGGAAAGAGCCGTCTGGTTTGCTTGAACGGAAGAAAGGACTAAGCACCGAAAGAAGACCGCGAGCATCGCCCACTCTTGTTGGGAGATATCGGGTATGCTAAGGTATACCCGGAAGGAGAGGCCTTCTCGGGAAGAGGGGGATTTGTTAAAGAGAGAAGGGGAAGAAAAAGGCACGAGTCCAAACGAGAGAGAAACCTCCGCAGAACTCCTCCTTTGTTCCCAGTGACAGAGAGTTTTTGATCGGGTTGCACCGCATATTCCCCCATTCTACGAGAGGGCGAGCGACCGGACGCCGATAGGGAGGAGAAAATCCAGCGGGGGAGGGAAAAAGGAAAGAAGAACCAGTAACCTCCGAGTAGAAGCAGGCATTGGGGACTGAGAAAAGGCTATAGACTGGCATAAAAAAGACAAAAATCCTGGGCAGAAGGGCGAAGCTTAGGACGATCGACCATATAAAACTCCGTAGGCCGGCTCTAAGAAACCGAGGAATGCGATCAAAAAGGTGAAGGGGGAACAAGGGCGTGACGAATGAAGGAATCTCAAATAGTGGTCTTCTTCTCATCCCGCAAGAAGGGAGGGGGGAAGGGGAAGGCACCGTGGCGCTTGACCAACCCATCATGCGCTCAGGAGTTCTCGCGCAGAAATCGAAAAAGATGTGTTTGTTGGAGAGGAGGGGAGGACTTCTCTGGGTAGGAGGGAAAAAAAGAAACCTGCACAGCTTTGCAAGCAACAGGAACTCAGCAAGCAATACGGAGGGATCTTCGAAGACCGGAAGCCTAACGGACCGTGCAAAGAACACCGGAAACGGAGGTACCACTCCATCATGGAAACTAGAAATGATAGAAAGGAGAATCTTTGGGGGGGGAAGATCAAAAAAACAACGAGTGTATTAAAATAGAGAGGTCCACCTGGCTCACTTCAATAAGAGAGCTCGACTTCATATGGCGTGGTACCTCCCCAGGCGTGGCTGTGAACGGGGCCTCGAAGGCTGCGCGAGGCGAAGAGACTCGCTAAGGGAGGGCTGGGTTGAGGGATGGAAAGGAGGGGGACTGTTGATTGCGAAGCAAAACACGCAAAAGCTCAGAAATCAACCCATTCGGCGATTCGCGAGAGGAGGAACCGACGAGACCCTCTGGCGATGCGCCAGCGCCACTGGAGTGAAAAATCAAGAGTGGGTCTTTTATCGACTAAGAACAACTATTCGAGTTCAAGGGAGTCGACGCAACTCACCACTGGCAAATGCTTCACTTGCGGATCGCAGGAAACTAAGGGGAGGAGAGGAGGGGGGGACGGAGCTGTTCTCACTGGAGACGAAGAGTCCAGTCTTTTGTGCGGGGGGGAGCTTGGGAAATTCTATCTCCTGGTCGCTCTCTCCCTGCCTTCTCTCCGCGGCGGAAAAAAAGTCGTTCTGGGGGACTAGAAAGAGTCGCTTGGGAGAGAATCCTGCTAATCTCTGGGGGATAGAAAGGAAACCGTCGACTTGGGGTATCTGCTTTGAAACTAATCAACAGAAAGAAGAAGAAAAAATGGGGGGACCAAAGGGTGGGAGCGGCTGGTCGGTATGAGTTGACCCTTGCTGTTACTCCCTCAGTATTAAAATAGGTGAGACAGCGGCAGCCTGAAGGGTGATCGGCCATCGCGATCGCGCAAAAAAGTGGTTCAAGGAGGGAGTCTGCTGGTGATTACCTGGGCAACTAGGGATTCAGAAGAACAATGCCGCTTGACCTGCTGAAGAAACGCCGCGGCAACCGCGGGCTCAGTTGCTAGACACCAAGGGAGGAGATAATCTTTCTGGAGGACGGTCTCCGTCCGCTAAGCGCCAAGGGAAGGGGCTGCGGCCGAACGCGATCTTCCAGCCTGGCTGTGGTGTTACCTAATCCCAGAAGGCGAGAAAGAGGGAAACAGGAGAAGGAGTGATTGTCAAAGACAGCTACAAGCTGTGACTCATTGGGATCGGCGAGTCAGCCAAAAAGCTGATCCTCTCCGACGGACAGGCTTCCTCCGCCGGTCGAGAGGGGGTATTGCTCATCATGCCCGGCTGACCGCTAAAGCCTCTGCGGGGAGGCTCAGAGATGGGGGTGGATGGACTTCGGAGGAAGCTCAGTAGAACTTTTAGGGACGTCGAACTAAACTACGAAGGGGCAAAAGTTCTCGCCTGCCGAAAGAGGTTGAGTTGTCGCTGTCAACTCCACGCGTCCCCTATGCAGAAAGGTAGGAGGGGGAAAAAAGGGCTACCTTGGGGGTCATCTTCCACTTTCGAGGATGGCCGGGGAGGTGAGCCCGACCAAAAAAAAGAAGCGTCCTCCTCTCATGCGCTGCCTACAGAAGGGCGAGGGAGGGGCTGCCTTGACAAAATTACCGCCTCTCATGAAACAGCGGAAAGGGAGCGGGACCTTCCGGCTAAGAGTGACGGTTATAATCCGTTGGTGCATTGAGAGGAACTCACTCGTCTAGGCATCGAATCCGTAACACCAAAAAAATCGATCATCAACAACCGAGGGCGAAAAAAAAAGTGCGGGGGGACAAGGGAGAGAACACTGTAAAAAAACTGCCAAGCAGGATCATGAGTCCTACCCGATCCGCCTTCAGTCTACAGCTCGGGTCCTCTTGGAAAAAAGGACGACGCCAAGCCTGGAAAGGATGCTTGTAAGAAAGTATCAGTGCAGGAGGCAGTCACACTTAAGCGACCTCTTCTACCTCACTCCCTCTCGGGCCCACCAAGTGAATAGACCCCTGTCTCCAGGGGGAAAGGGGGGGAAAAAAGGCTTAGAAAAAAACTAAACAGATCTGAGCCGAATAAAGATACTGGTCTTTGTGCAGAAGAGAAGGACCACCTCTTATCGAAAAACCCAGTCGATCGGAAAGAAATCACTGGGAAAAGAGGAATCCTCCTCTAGATAGAAATCTTCCATCGGGGGGGGAGAGAAAGAGCAATTGCTTCGAACGGAGGGGGCTAGAAGTTGGGGCCTCGGCCCCCCCCGCGGGACGGGCGCATGCGCAAGCGTCTATCGAGAGGGAAGACTTCAGAGATATCCCACCTACGAGTCAAGTCCGAGTAAGTTCGAAGCAAAACCAATCGGCGAGCTCGGCGGAGAACTGAATTAGGGGCGAGGAGTCGAGGTAATAGGGAGGGAGAGGAGGAAAGCTCCTGGAGAGAAGGGCACTGGGTTTCTGCGAAGAAATCATAAAGGGCAGGGGCCAACTTCCGGTGCTCCTTGAAAGTAGGTGCGAGCTCGAGCCGAGCAGGGCC
>Ga0179593_1457144_pt1 | contig 10014 bp, 8 predicted proteins | sample CZODoug2_1_08_16_FD_185931 | JGI IMG/M metagenome (GOLD analysis project Ga0179593, IMG submission 185931) | Vadose zone soil fungal communities from Angelo Coast Range Reserve, California, USA - CZODoug2_1_08_16fungal (PacBio error correction) | ecosystem: Environmental > Terrestrial > Soil >...
CCATAAATAAATTTGACATCCTGCAGAAAGACCTAAGCGCTCTCTTTCTTCTGGCCGGAATCGAGCATAACGGGGAACCGGATTCTCAGGCTGGGCGCACTATATAAAACCTTATTAAACGCCTCAGGAGGAGCACAATATCCAACTTTCTTCATGATGTATTTCGACGAGCCAAGGCGACAACGGGGGGCCTCGAGTTTGGCTGCAAAAACGGCTAAGGAGGGGTCAGGAAGAACAAATCTCTTGGCAGCCAGCGCCGAGAGCAGCCTCATAACCTACGCACGCCGGGCAGCGAAAGTTCTCAGAAAGCACTTATCCAGAGTCTTGAAGAACTGGGACGGTCAAACCGTGAGGCAGAAATCAAAAAGTTATTGCATACCTTTCGGTAGGCAGCGGGCGCAGAGTGGTGGTAAAACCCTTCCAATTAACTCTAATAATCTCAGTGACTTGACGTTCCAACGGGCTTTCTTTACGCGTTCAGCAACCTGTGGAAATCGGTCCATAAGACGCCGAGCCTATGAAAGCACGGCAGAAGAACAAGAGGGCGGAGATTCCTTAAAACAAGAGGAGCACGTATTGAAATAGAGATGGAGCTAAAGGGGCGCAGCATAAACCAATAGTGAAATATAGGCCCAGAGGGCAATTTAATACAGTGTATAGTTGAAAAAAATCTAAGGACTTCTTGAAAAAAAGGCGTCTCAACCACGTATGACCTTACAGGCTTTGTGAATCTATAAAGAAAGGGATTTTTCGCTCAATGAGGTGGGAATATCTATGCGGGGGTCCTGGGCATTATTTAGAGGAATGAGAGTACGGGGCCCACAAACTGTACTCTACTTTAAAGTCCAAGATTTTTCACAGGAGGGGGGTCCTTCAAAGACCTCCAATACTCCTGGACTCCTTTAAACCTTAAGGGGGAGCTCCTGAATCCCGTTGACTCGTCCTAAACGTCGCGCAAAACCAAAGGCACGGGGACGGGGAACCATCTTTCGACAATGTCTCAAGCAAGAGAAGCTGTCCTGTCACTAAATGTGTTGAAGCTTCAGAGCATACCAATAAAGACCCCAGGAGGGCTTACGATTACCTCCCTGATAAACTCGCACGGAAACTCAATATGCGTAAAAAAGAACCGGGCGCGTAAACTCTTTCCGCGACCTGAATAACAGTCCAGCGGCCCCACACAGGCTCTACATTAGGGTTCAACCGAGAAAAGGGGGACAAGAAAAAATATACTAACCATTGAACGCGAAGCTCCCAGGTGAGCTTCAAGGCTCCCACCGCAACCGCTTATGAAGACGCAGGATGTCTTTTCTCATTTACATCCGGGTGTCTGGGACTTTCTGCAGGGGGTATTTCTGGGGTAAAAGCAACAGAGAACAGCAAAGCGTATGGCGGACAAGACAAGCGTATGCCGACGGATCGGAGGTCAAAGAAAGAGGCTCTTTTAGGGATTAGGGACGAGAGAGATACCGTGGGGGGGACGGGCACCGTCAAGGTTATGAAGAACTTTGTTGTTCGTACATCGGGGTAAGAGGAGACGCGAGGACTTCAATTAAAGCTAAAGGACCTCCGAAGCAATGAAGAAAGAACGATAAGTAAGCCGAGTCCTCAAAAAAGACAATTTCGTCGGATACTCAGGTTCCAATTCGCTGAACGTCAGTTCAGACAACTACGAACTCAGTTTCTAAGGGTAAATTAAAATTCGAAGAAGAGAGGATTAATAACTCCCTAAGGCAGGATATGAGGGACCACCAAAATTTAGTTTAAAGGACCTAATTTCAGAGCCCAAATACTATAAGGTAAATCGTAGGGGAGAACCACAAGAAAAGCAGCCGCTAAGTAAGTTTTGTCGCTTTCGCCTTCGACAACTTTCAGCCGAGCCCGAGGCAGATTCGCAATCAAAGCGCAAATATCGTCAAAAAAACACAAAGGAGGAGGGGGGAAAAGAAAAACTATAGCGTTTATCTAGTGGTGTGGTGGCGAATGGCTAGTGAGGCAGTCGGTTAAATGAGAGCCCTTGTCGAAATAATACAGGACGCAAAGTTATGAAGGCTCTAGCGTGGGACGTAAACTCCGTACGGATCTCGATGCGGCATTTGGGTGGCCATGTTGAAGCCTGTGGGCATATTAAATCGCCTATAAAAGAATAATAATGGCGCCTGGCGGAAAGATGGGAATGTCCCACGGAAGACCGGTCAAAGTGGAAATATATTTCAACGAAGGGTCAGAGGTCAAGGGGGCAGCGAAACGGAGGGGATTCGTAAATTTGGTGAATGTCTCGAGTTATAGATCTGAGCTTGGGGGAAAAGATAGTGGCGTTCTAGGGTGCAGACTCGGCTGAGTGTAAGCCGCTCGCTATGTTTACTACTCGCTTCACGTCCAGAAACAGAAGTAAAAAACCCTGCGTGATAAAAATTATCGTGAAGGTAAAAGAGTCCAGGCCACGGGGAAAAAAATCGACCTCCTAATAGTTCGGGGGGACCGCGAATGCAGACAGCATTCGAGTGTTTCACGGGTTTAGTCGGATGCGAGATCAGGTGTAATAAAATATGCAGGAAAGAAGAATTACCAAGAACCTTTAGAACCGATGCAAACGCAGGCCGGATGCGGGCCTCATAGGTCACGAAGGGATCGGATCTGAAAAAACTGGGGATCTGCGGGATGGGGGTCAGAAAGGAAGCGGTATTATAACAATCTAAATTGTCCATCATTAGCCATGTTGCTGGGGGAAAACTCTTGATCTTGGTTACGTCGTGCAGACTGGGGGGGGGAAGGGAACGCCAGGAGGTGGACTGTATAAAAATAGTCAATGGTTCCTAGTTTTTAAAAAGGCCGACAAAAAGAGCAGAGCAAACGGGTCATTTTCTTAGTCATTAATATCAAACGGGCCCCTTTTTAGAGGCCCGGCAGAGTGATCTTTTTTAAAAGGGGAGACAATTGGAAAAAGAAACGCGAATTTTCTCGTTTGATTACCTTTAAAAACGTCAAGGTCAATGATGCGTGCATAAGGTCCCTATATTCGATCAATTCAAAAAAGAGGGACGCTTGAGTGGACACGGAGAAGTAGGGTCTGCCCAGTGTGGCAGGGACCTTGAGTAGTACCGGGGTTGTACATCCACGAAAAATATGATCAGGAAAATAAACAAAAAATCAGCTCACCCAAATGGAAGGGGGAAACAAGCCGGTAAGTCAATCTACGTTGGCTGAATTAGGGCTTTCATACTGGGACGTCGAGCTGGGTGTGGAAAAACGGGGAGAATCTACTTTTCAATCAATGGTGAGTTCCATTGGATGCGGCCCTCATTCTCAATCCAAGCTATGCATTTTCAGACGAAAAAAAGGAGGTGGAACGCTCGATCCACTTTTAAGTGGTTGTGGATTTAGGCCCGGAACGCATGACCGATTGGAACGGAGGTTGTCCTACCGCCCCGGTACCTCATCAATAAGAACGGAAGAAATGGGGGAGCTGGGTAATAGGGGAAACAATGGGCAGGGGAACCATAATCTCGCCCAGCCGTCCGCATTGCTAAAAAAGGGGGTTTAAAAAATGGGCCAAAATCTGTTTGACAAGGCAAATGGGAGGATTTGGAAATCGGGGCTTTGATTTTTCTGTGAGAATTCAGCTGGAGGGGTGGACGCCGGTGGCGGACGCTTTCAATACTGGAGGGAAAAGAATTGAAGGTCAAAAAAAAAAGAAAAAAAAACGCCAAAAAGGCCTATTGTCGGAGGGATCATATAAGGAAAGCACTGACAGCAGAAAGGATACTTGTGGAATGCCAGGAGGGAAACGAAAAAGCGGCAGAAGAAGGTGGCAAAGACACGCAGAGAATGAAAGGTGATCTCGATGGTACATGGCAGCAACAGCAAGCGCGCGCTGGAGTTGAGTGCTCAACTGTCACAATCGGTGGGGAATAAAAGAGAAAAGAGCTCCAAAAAAAATGAGGATTATTAAATAGTACTATACATAAAATATGTGACAAGCCTAAAGAAACCTCCATCGCGAGCTGCCAGAGGCAACAATGACATTCGAAAAAGAAACGGCTCTTGAGGGGTCGCTGAGGCACTGTGCAGCATCTAAAATCTGAAGACTCTTCTATTCAATAACAAAGAAGGCGACATTAGTGAAAGTAAAAAAAAGAGAAAAGTCTACCTTGCCACCTCGGGAATCTCTCTGAGTTTGCTGGGTCCGGAACGGCTACCGATTTACCTAAGGTTCCCTCATCTACAAGGAAAGATAATAGAAGGCCGCCAGAACTTCCTAATTGTATAAACAAAAATGCAAGAGAAAGCTTGCCAAGAATGAACCAGGTCAGCCTTTCAAAGTGAGGGGCATTCAATCAAACGCGGATCAGAAATTGGCTTAATAAAGCTTTCTCAAGTTAGGAATCTGCCCATGAATGAAGAATAAAGGGGGTCAATTGCTAGTGCGACTTATTGTTCCCGGCTTTCTTTAGCGGATGCAAATTCACTCGGGGGGGGGGGGGGGGGGGGGGGGGGGGGGGTTGGTACAAGGGGTGAGTCGTGCGCCAATAAAAACTCACACTTAAAAAACTCGATCTAAAAGAAGGAAGCGGATGGAAAAAAATAAGAGAAAAGAAAAGAACTGGCAGCATCCAATTCATAACCCATATTTAACACGAATAGAATAGGAGGGACACACAAAAAAAATAAGACTCATGTTACAGATAAATAATAACCGGGGAGTTTTGAAAGTACCTTCGCGGAGGTCGCATCAATGATTGTTAATACTATCGCGGTAAGATCATTTTTGGTAGGGATGTACAACATCGTAAGCTCAAGGTCCATCGAACATGGGGCAGACATCGAAGGGCAGCGCCTCTAACTTGGGGAAACTAGTTGAATAGGAGAAGGCCTGGGGATGAAAAGGGGGGAAAAATGGTGGAAACTAAGCACGGCTCAACCCATTAACCTCGAACACATTGAAAAAGGCGGCAATCATAGAAAATGAAAGGCACGTCACTAACTGTTTCTGAAGTAACATACAAACAAACTACGCGAAGTAGGGAAGATGTGAAAGTAGCTAAAAAAATACGCATTTACCATGTCATATACCGTACAGACACGCGCAGAGGCTACTAAAAGGTTAATACCAGAAAGGTGGAAACAAAGAAAAATGGTCGAAATAGGAGGGATCAATAAAGCTATCTTCTAGTATAAGCCTCTACTCTAAGGACACAAGGTTGGAAGGTCAGTCACGCTGACTGGATCAACGCTTAAAAAAGGGCCATAAAGGTTGGGGAGGAAGGAGTGGTAAGTTTCTGCTTTAGTAACGCCTATTGAGGCTGGAAGCAAACGCAACTGGCGATCAAAGCCAGGAAGAACGAGTAAGTGCCTAAGCACGTAACCAAAATAGGAACGATTAAAGGAGGGAGGGAAGGACTCTAGAACGAAGACCGGGGAATAGTCACGGTCATTAAATTACCAGGTGGTGGAGGACGTGAAAGCAGGAGTAACGCGAGACGGACTTACAAAAAAGAGTTTTCCTATAACGCCGCAGAAGAGCAGGCAAGCAAGATATAAAGAGAAAAAAAAAAGCCGGACCATTAACACGAATTTCTATCTAATACTAAAGGTTACGAGGAATGATACTTCAGGATAACTCCGTTAGCGAGTCGGGTAGAGGGGGGGAATAAATTCGGAAGACAGAACGCAGCAAATCTTAACTGCAAATGCCTATTATTAGGCAAACAGAACTTTACAGATGCCTAGAACTCTAAGAGTACGAATATAGAGAGCTGGAAAGGAGGAAGGAATCAGCATGCTCCTCTTATTAAAAAACAGCAAGGACTGACCGGTCAGGGTAAAACTTACGACAGGGCTTTTGAAAGAAAACAGACGCCGATTCGGCTAAAATCAATCTCTCCCCGAGATCAAAAAAAAAAAAAAAAAAAGGAGGGGAAAGAAGAGAAGATTAGAGATGGATTTTAGAGACTCGCGGCAGAAGGTTTTGAAGAGGACCCTGGACGAAGAACAAGAACGTATCCCTTCGAAGAGACGAAAGTCTTACTTCGACGCAGGGCCAGAGGGATCTAGAAGGGTAGGGAGGGGGGGCTATGTAACTTTATTCTCCGTTAAGATGTTGGCGCGATGTCATCGTGAAGGGAAAAATATGCGAAATCTCTTTCCAGGGGGTGGGGGGGGGGGGGGGGTCCACAAATTTCACTAGTAGTTACTTTTTCCGAATAAGAGAATAGGAACTGAGATGCGTCGAAATTGTTCGTGGAGTGGTAGGAGTAAAATCTTGAAAGCTTGAGGGGGGGGGGATGGCGCCGATTCAATCTATTAATTGAGGTTCACGCTACGTCGTAAAAAAAAAATGTTAAGACGGACTTACCAGAAAACACGTAAAGGACTACCCAGTCTATTCAAAAAGGGGGGAGGGATAAAGGCATGAAAAAGAAAAAGAGAAATGACAATATTTCATGGGGAACATAGATGTGGCACCAAAGCGTAACGAAGTGTTCGGGGGAAATTGGCAGATGCGCATTGTGGACTTTTCTTAACTAAAGAGGGAAGAGAAAAAGAATTAAAAAGTACACCCATTGCAGAAGCGCACGCGCGAATGCAGGGAGGAAAGGGAAAGGGGGGCGCTATCTCACCTTGGTGCTGAAGGCAACAGAGCTCTTCGAACTCCGAGGGAATTGGAAATAAATGTAGAAAAAGGGGTCCTGGGAACAGACATGGATCTTGGTATTCGGTCGACCCCCTAGTGTGTGATCTAGCCGATTAAGGGCATGGACTTATCTTAAAACGGGGGAAAGGAGTCTTTTTTTGTTAATCAGGCGTAAAGATAGGGACCCGTATGTGGGGGAGGATGCGGATAGCCGCAAAAATCTTTTTTGTTCTCCGGAAATTGAGAGCAGGTGAAGAAAGGGAGACAGGATTGTAGCGTCAAGTCTAAATGCGCAGTTGCACGCTTCCACGTCTTTTCATGGCCGCCGTACAATAGGATCGTATCGGCGTTGGGAAAAGGGGAAGCACGGAGAGGGAGAAACCAAACGGTTCTCAGGCTGATGAGTACCCATGCTGTGTACATCAAGATCAAGAAAATGTTACCAAAAGCTGGACGGTTAAGAATAGGAGGAGAAAAGACTCGTTAGTACTCACAAAGAGTAATTTCAATCGTGGGGCTGAGGGGAACGGAAAGTTCCTGCGTATTTGCCGAGAGGCTAGGAAAAAGGGGTCGAGATGTCTAGTTCACAGAGTTTAAGCGGGAGATGCATTCTATAATCTCTAGGGTTTCAAGAAGAGCGAGGGTAAGCTCGAAAAGAAAAGCGGTTGGACGTGGGGGGAATTTCTTACTCGGGCGCACTAAAGAGTGGCAACGAGGTGGCCCCGACGAGGTAAAAGAAGCAGAAAGAAGAGGAAGAAACTGGAAGGGATCTTCTATTTCAAAAGATGGGCAGGGATGCCAGGAAGGTGCGCCCTGACCCGGAAGGCTCCTTTTGCCCGAAGCAGGGGGTGTTGAAAGGAGGCCCATGGAAAAAAAATGCATTTGCTCTTTGATAGCGCATGGGGAGACTTTCGGACGGAAAGGTGGGGAGTGCGGAGATTGGTCCATCTCTGCGGGAATCTGAGGTTGAAGGGGAAACATCAGTACGAAGACAACGCTCGACTGAAGCGGGTGGGAGGGATCCGACGGGAACTTACAGAAACACTGAACAAAAACGGATGTTTGCCGTCCTTAGTAAAGTTGAGACGGGCGAGTCGATTGCGAAATAAGTTGTACACTCGAAGATCAGTGGAGAGGGCGGAGGAGGGGAAGTGGCCAGAGGCCTCAGACGCCTTTGGAGGTGGGCAGGCGAAAAGAATGTGATGTCGGAGCAGATCTCAACCACACAACGGATAAAAGAGAGAGGGTCCAAGAGGTGGAAGACAGGAGAAAGAAAGAAAAGAATCGCTGTGACCCTTTCTTTGCCGGAAATAGTCTATAAACCCGTAAATCTCGTGTCGGCAGGAAAGAAATGGGAGAACAGAACACCTGCTTAAACTAGAAAATTCAAAAAATGAGACACGGTTCAGGGTATTATTAAAATAACGTCGTCAAAGGAGAACACTTCCTATCCGCCGCTAAAAAGTGCAGAAGGAAGGACTACGGAAAGCACCTGCTTTTCGATCTAGTCTTAGAGAACAAAAAGGGAAAAAAGAGAAGGGGGGAAAGAGAAGTTCTCCCAAAAAGTGCACAGAAAGATCTTTAAAAAGAACTCACATGAAGAAGGACAAACCGAGGGACTGATAATGAGAATTGGAGGGAAAAGGGAGAGGGGGAAAAGATGAAAGGGGGGAAACCAAGTTCCTTGGAGCTAGGACAAATTTGTCAGTGCGGACTGGGAATGTTAAAGGACTTTTTACTGATATAAAATGCCATACAGGGGAAAAGAGAGGGGGTCAGAGCGCCAGAAATCACATACAACTAAACTAAAAAAAACCAAGGTGGCAGGGAGCGTAAAAAGCTAGCGTCTAGAAAAAAAAAGGGTTGGGAAAGGAGGGGGGGAAAAAGGGCAGGGAGAAGAAAAGAAAAACTAGAACGCAAGGTAAACAATTAAGGGAAAGTATCTCGAAACAACACTAAAAGGGAACTTCCAGTCATCTAAAGGAAAGACACGGGAGGGGGAAAAAAAAAGTAGGCGTTGGAATTATCCACTTAGCTGAGGTTCGCGACAAGATGTGGCGGGAGTAGCAGGATCGTGTCGATTTAGGGATTTATCTGGAGGTACCCGAAGGGGTACCCAGAATTTCCGTCGAAACTATTGGGCAGACAATAGAAGAAAGAAAGATCCACTCGGGGAATGCAAGATTTGGGGGTTTTTGTGGTGTTGAAAGGTGAAGGGGGGGAAAAAAAGGGCTACATTAGAAATTTGCAGTTGGAACCGGTAATCCAAGACGCAACACGAGAGATGAGGCGCGGACAAATCATGGAGTACAATTGCACATAAAAAAAAACCAAAAATGAGGGTGACGCGAAGAAAACCTTTGGTTTGAAAAATTCTATACGGTAATCGAACACAACTGGACAGCGTCAGAGAGATTTACTGCTAAACTCTGCGGGGGGGGGGAACCAAAGGAAAAAAAAGAGGGAGAATACATGTCACCCGTACATACTTCAAGAGAATACAACAAAGGGGGGGGAAAGTGAGACCATCCGGCATTAAAAACACCAAGGAAAATTTTCGCTAACGGGATGGGGAGGACCAGAAGGACGAGGAAAGTATCCGCGTCCTGGAAATCGCGAATCGCAGGGGGGAAAAGAGGAGGCGCTAAAAAAAAAGCGTGCATATGATTCCTCAGAAACGGAATGATAAGGGGGAAAGGGAGATGTGCATCGGCTTGGGTATGACTATCTGGGACTTGGAAAAGAGGACCGCGCCTATGGGGAGCTTACGAAAAAGAAAAAGGGGCATACTGAAAATTTCATTCCGAAAAAAACGACTTAATTGAACTGAAGTCAAAAAACAATAGAGGTAACCGGGGAAAAAAATAGGAGGTTTTATGGGAAGGGTTAAGAGAGAAAGGAGAAAGGGGGGGGAAAGCGGAAAAAACTAAGGGAGGGAAACTGTTTCTGACGTTAATGTAAAAAAAGGAGTCGGTTCTTACACAGGGAAGAAGGGCACAGCGAAACAAAGAGAATCCAAGATCGGGACGGACGCCCGATCAGGACACGAGACAATTTGTCATGAATAAGAGAAAGGGGTTCAGCAGAAAGGAGAGGGAGGGGAGAAAAAAGGAAAACTCTCTCCTTAAATCTAAGAAACGTGACCGCTACGGGGTCCCATTCAGTCAAGAACAAAGCCGCAATTTAAAGAAGCCTAATATTCTCTCTAAAAAGAGGGTACCGATGACATAAAGGAAAAAAAGAACCAAAATGCAGCGAATCTGCTGTTACCTAGAAGTCAAAGCAGACGGCGAGACGCGCTTGCGGAAAGTTCTTGGATAAGCTGAGGGAAAAACCAGAAAGAGCTGAAAGAGAGAGGAGGCAAAGAAGTTCGCTCGGGG
>Ga0179593_1473235_pt1 | contig 10014 bp, 12 predicted proteins | sample CZODoug2_1_08_16_FD_185931 | JGI IMG/M metagenome (GOLD analysis project Ga0179593, IMG submission 185931) | Vadose zone soil fungal communities from Angelo Coast Range Reserve, California, USA - CZODoug2_1_08_16fungal (PacBio error correction) | ecosystem: Environmental > Terrestrial > Soil >...
GGGCGCGCTACGTTGAAAAGGATCGGCGGTGGGAAGGAGGGAGGGACTGGATCGGGGCGGAGGGAAAAGGGGGTTCATGTAATCGCCACCGAAACATTGAAAGAAAGGGGAGGAACCAGAAAGACGGCCCCTACCTTAAAAGACAGAGGTAGGGAAAAAAGGGAAGAAACAAGAAGCTCGAACCTGAAGTATTGCACTACAAAAGGGAAAGGTAGAGAAAGATGGGGAAGAGAACGAAGAAACCACAGCTGGACAAGGAAAGCGAAGTCGTGCCGGCAATAGAAAAAAGGAGAGAGGGGACCGGATGAACAGGCCGCCTGGTCTATATGGCGATACCGACCCAAAAGACTTCTACCGTAATATTGGTTCGAAAGGAGTAACGCCGCCAAGGACGGCAGGACCTACAGAGAGTTTACTTCCAGGGGTTGGACGCCCGCCGGACCTAGTTCATGAGTCCTAAAAGGGGAGTGGGCGAGGCTTCTAACGCTCCCGCCCTGCAGGAAAAAAGGGGGGGGGGGAGGAGGAGCGCCGTCCGATAAGTGATAGGAGACTCCCGCGGGTCAAGGGAGAACCTGAAAAACGGCAGGGGTAAGTTTGTTTAGCCAGCATGGAAGCAAAAAAGTAGAAACAGGAGTCTTGGGGAGGAGGGGTGAGGGGCGAGCACGAGCCGGGAGGCATTCTCTGCAAAAAACTCGATTTTCACCCTGCCTGGAGAAAGAGCTATTCAACGCAACGCCCGCCGGGTCGGTAAGAAAAGGAGGCGGTAGTCGGGCCGCATAGTAGGCCTTGGGAAAATTGGCATGGCGGGACAGACCGGCGTGTGCCACCGCATCCAACACAGAGAGAACCTCGGCAGATGCGCTGATTGCGCGCGGGCGAGCCCCGGGTCTCGAGAGAAAACGTCGTAACCATATCGCAAGAGGCGATAGAAGAGTGTCGGGGGGGACAGGGAGGGGTCGGAGGTCGAAGAAGTTCACAGAAGCATGAGCCTCTCATTACGGGTTGTGGGGGCGACTCGCGCCCCAATTGATGGAAAAAAAAGGGAGGCGGAAGAGGATGCCGGCGAAGTTCCTCGGGGTTGTGTCGAAAAATGCTCGCTCGGAGGAAGGAAAGTAGAAGAAAAAAATCCCACGGCAGAACTTGAAGGGCACGTGGTCCATAAGATAGGGGACCGGTCCAGACGTCATCCAACCGGTACCTTCGGCGGGTACCGTGGATGCGGGCGAGCCACAGTTTCGAAAACCGCTTCGTAGAGTCGGCTGAGACCTTCAATAGACGAACGGACGTGTCAGAAAGGCTGACTCGACTCTTGAGATGTTGGCCTTTGCACTGAGGGGGTGAGCTTAATGCTCACATCTCCAGTACCGGCCACTACACGCCACGTGTGGGGAACGTGCCCGGCGGACTGGGATTCTCAGAGAGCCCGGCGGGAACTTCGATCTAACGTCTGGATAAAATGAAGACAAAGAAAGAAGTGGGACCCTCAGATCTTGCCGGTTCCCCCTAGCCGAAGAAAGAGAGCGGTCGGCCGTGCACCACGATGCGCGCAAGGAAAAAGAAAAAACACCAAACCGCACTTGAGAGTCCTTCGAAAAATGAATCAATCTAACTTTTTTCGTGGTTCGCGCGAGAGAATACTCGGGTCGCCGTGCTTCGATCTCCAGATTCTGTGATCTTTCCAATCAGGAAAACTCTCTCGGGGATCTTTGACCCCACTAACGAAGAACGAGAAGGGGAGACAATAATAGCGTCGACGAACCAGAACGAGAACTGAAGTCTCTTCCACTAGAAGAGAGTCCTTCATTACGGCACCGGATCCAAAGATACTTCAAACTGCGTAGGGAAAAGAAGAAAGGTCTGTCGCTAAACACAACTGATCGACATACAACGCGCAGAAAAGTGTACGTTCCTCGCTCCGGATGGACGCATAGGATAGGGTAGACCTTCGGGAAAAACCAGGGACTAAGGATACCCTTCACCAAAGAGGGGGAAAGAGAAAGAAGCACTTGGACGCGAAGAAAAAAAAAAGAAGAGGCTGAAATCAAGAGGAGCTGCTGCAAAGGGGAAAGGAAATCAGCAGAGGCCGCGTGTTTAGAGGGGTGGTAGGACAGACCTTGAGGGGGTCGTTATTTTTCTCGAAGGCAGGTGGAGACGGGAGGATCGGAAATGGACGGAAGACGAGACGGAGTGAGTAGAGCAATTAAGGGGAAGTCGGTTTCGTAAGACTGGTTTATGGCATCCCTCTCTAGAGGCTAGGGGGCGTTGGCAAGAAGACGCTCAGGACAGTATTCGTTGAACTGAAGAGAAGGAGCTTCGAAGCCCACGTAACCTAGGGGAGAAAGGAAGTCAGGAAAAGGGGGAACGGAGTCTCTTTTGGAAAAGACGAAAAGGTAGAAAGACTGAGGCGACATCGTTGTGTCCAGCCGACGGCATAGGAATCTGAGCTCGGACCGGCTGGCCAAGATAATACTGAAACGTGGGGAGGGGGGGGGGGACGCTGGAGTCTTTCCCCGGAAGGGAAGGGGAGACCCGACGATGCGCGAGAAGTTCACTATTCTCTAGAGTCATAGAAGAAACCGGCAGGGAAAGTCCTTCGTGGCACGCCAACTGTTTTGCGAGGAATTGAGAAGTCGGCCAAAGTCGCTCCACATTGAAGAGGAGGCGAGACCAGCAAATGGGAGAGAGAAGAAGTCTTCTAGGGCCAGTCTAAACCGCTAGGCTGCTATAGACGCCCGAAGCAAACGACCGGTGTTCTGGAGACGGCAAGGACGCGGAACCCGAGATTGGACCTAAGTGCGAAAAACGACCGCCTTCATGCGAAGTGGTCTTCAACGCCCTATCTGGGGCACCGACAAAAATAGGAGGAGGACGCCGGCATCGCACGACTCCTATGTCGTAAACTTTACGAGGGTCGAAAGACCCCCTCCTAGGATGGGGCGCATACAGGAATTTCGAACTGGGCTTTCCCAGAAAACTGACTAAAGCTCCGATCGCGCTCGAGGGTGAGGATCTATGGAACGGAGAGCGCGAGATCAAAGAACCGCTTATTGGCTCTCCTCTCCGGCGCGCCACGCAATAGGGACAAAAAATCTGGGGAGCGGTGGGGAATCAAGTAGAAGGATGTCCAGAAAATTGGGGCAAAAAAAGCCTTGGCCACTAGTCTGAGTGTGGCTCTCAAACAACACCAACAACGCAAGACCGATCTTCGTTGCCTCGGACGGGGAAAGCATGCCTTGTTCTCAGAGAAATAAGGGGGGGGCGGGGGTAGGGGCCTGGGTCGAAGACTGCTATATCCGACGAAAAGAAGAGACAACGAGCGCCGATTCTTCACTGGAATAAAAGCCAAAAAACAAAGTTAAACACGCCTTAAATGGAGAAGAGACTCCACTAGGGCATCAGTCCCTGGGGAGAGAGAAGAAGGAAAGGGCCCTCTAAAACCAGATGTGAGGAAAGAGGATAAGCGTCGACTCACGGTGCGACAAACGCTAGGGGTCGGGTCATCTACCAGTTTTCTGTAATACATTCAGCCGTACGTCTCCTTACGAAGGATGAACTCTTGAAAATGTCGAGGGAGAATCTTTGTTCAGCTAAGTAGATATCCATCGGGAAAGAGGGCAAAAGGGCTTGCCCGCTCAAAATTGAGTTCTTAAGGGCTCAGGGGTCGACTTTCAGCGTAAGGGTTGTATGTAAAAAATACTATAGGATATCCGGTTGGAACCCTAGTTAAGCCTATGGTGTGTGGGGAGAAAAAGGTTCCGGACGTTGGGACAGACTTGGGTGTGAGATCGGATTTGACAGGGTCAAGAGGAGCGCCCGCCCTTTGGGCTCGTTGGCGACATACCACCTGGAAAAAGAGAAAACGACAGAGACGAGGAAAATAGGAAGCTCCCGTTTCCTTTACGTAGGAGAGAAAAAATTACATGACCGCTATGTGGGGAAGAGAGAGCCGAAAGAAGTGGACCACGCTTTTTTATTACATAGGGGAGAAAGGGACTGAGTCAGCGTGGGCGTCTGTGCCACCGGTCCACTCAAGAACGATCCTAACCGAATCGTACCGACGCAAAAAGTACTTGGACTTTCAACCCGCCCCAACGCGGCTAGACCGGTGACAACATTTACAACAATAGGGGATAGACAGGACCTTGGAGAAAAGAAGAACCTACAGCTCTTACACTGGAGCCTCGTCCGGAGGGGGGCCAGATACCTCTACTTCCCACTGAACGGGAAAAAAAAAAGGGAAGCATGGGCCGAGGAAGGGGTTAGACCTTTTGGGATTAGAGAACTAAAATCATGACTTCAATACTTCTCATTTTAGTTCTTCTCAAAGAGGAGTAAGAAAAAAGGGACGTTCATTCCCTCTTACACTACTGACAAGGGAGAAGAAGACGGACCCAGAGGCACTTGTCTCCGCGTGTCGTTGAAGCGATCCTCAACATGAGGATGGTTAGAGGAAAGCGTCGTCATCAGGCTAAGAGTGAGTCGAGGGGGCTAATTTACGCGAAAAGGAGAATGGTGGTGCTTGTGGCGAAAGGAAGGAATCCGAGAGAGAGGAACTTCTCGATTCTTCTAAACGTCGGCGAGAAAGGAAAGGCGGCAAAGTGAGAGACACCACGATCGTAGGGGCTAACACCATTCTTGCAGGAGGAAATCGATTCCACGCACCGCAGCAGTCTTGTGGTGAGGACAGGATACGGGAAAGGGCTGGGAGTCGGTGCCGAGTCCATAGGAAAAAGGACTTGCAAAACTTGGCATGAGGGGAACACGGGGCTGATTTTCCTAATAAACAAAAGAAAAACAGCAAACTTAACGGACTCGAGGAGAGGGAGGCGAGCACTCCGCCGGTGACTTTTCTCTCGAGAAGAAGGGAATCGCATCCGCTTCCACCGCGAGGTAGCTCTATCGTAGTAAAATTTTCGGTTTTCGTGAAAGAGAGAAAGGTTTCCAAAAGGGCATGACAAGAAGTATCTTACGGGGTCAGGAGAGCGGCAGAACTCGTAACTGTGGCGCATGGAAGCGGCCTGGGAGACCAGCGTTCCGCATAGGGTGTTTATCTCTCCGGCGAGAGACCGTAAGAAGCGGCGGCCTGAAGAAAAGGCCGGGGCACCGTAGGGCCGAGTAGGGGCCGGTCCGCGGTCGAGGCCCAGCAGACCGAGGATGTAGACCGGGAGCGGGGCGGCGGATCCACACGGCGCACCGCTGGAGGGAAGAAGGGAGGACCGCGTGCACTCACACCTGTTCGCAAACGGAGACCGGCTGACCTACTCTGGGCAATTGCCGGCTGGCTGACTGGCGGGGGGGGCGTGATGCTGAAGGGAATTCTCAAAACACAGATCATCGAAAAGCATTGGCCTGGCCCGCCTAGGGGCCACGACTTGGGAACCTGGTACTTGCTACGTCCCGGCAGGTCTCTGCATAGGAGGGAAAACCCTTCCACTCTGGAGGACCTAAATGAAGTCTCGTTTGACGGACCAGGGAACCAGCCGCAGCAAGCGGAAGCTTACCTACCGATGCGCTCGTGCGAAGAAGGTGAGCGGGGGCTGAAAAGAAAAAGCGTTGCGCAACTATCTAATTTGTCCTCATAAGCGAGAGATCGCGCCTTCTTCCGAGTGCAGTTCCAAGAGGAAACAGCAGGCGCGACACCTCAAGCGGTTACAGGTGAAGACGCGTCAGCAAAAACGAAAGGAACCCAAGGGAGAAAGGGAGACGAAGCCTCTATAACAGGACAGATCCGTCGGAGCGAGGCCCGGCCAGTGCCGAAAAAACAATAAAAACTCCACAAAAAAAACGAGACGTTCAAAAGGGGGCCTACATCCTAGGTGTTCATCTAAAGCTTCATCAACCTAGGCAGGAAGTACTTTCTCACTTTCCCTGCTCAAGCTAACTGAGTTATGGCCTCACATCGGAGGAAGGGAAAAAAAGGCGTCGACCACACTTCGAATGACACAACTTATGGGAAGTAGATCGAAGTCGGGGCGACTACTTCTAATAGTGAAGATATATCGAGAAGTACCCGTAGGCGAGGGCCGCTTGGATGCTTGTGCCGGGTGGTTATAGGAGACCAGAGGAAAAGAGAAAAAGGGGGATTAACTTCGTTTACTTCCGAGGAGGAATGCGGAGAGACGAGAAGCTGGGAAAAAAGAAGGCTGGGTATCCTTAGTTTGGTGGGGGGACTGGGACGAGGGTTTCGTCGCTGCGCGGAGGTATTGCAATCTCTCGCTCGTTGCGACGACGGGGAGTTTTCACGGTAAGCGCCGAGCGCGGGAGCGCTGCAATACTTAAGGCAGAGGCACTGCTCCGAGAGCATCGGGGAAAAAAGAAGACCAAGTATCTGCCGAGAATAAAGAAGGCCAAGTGTCGATCGTGGACCGCAGTATAACGCGGTAAAAAGCAAGGAGGAGTGTGCGAGGGGAGGGGGGGCAGGGGGTGGTGTTGGCCCGTCGACTGATGTGCTGAGGAGCCTCCATCTTTGATCAACCGATGGAGGGGGGCGTGCCCAGCATTGTAAGGTGAACAAGGAGGGCTCTAGAAAGGTTCGGGCCTGCTTCATCGGATGGCGCCGTGAAACGTGCTTTTCAGCTCTCTGACCATGATGAGGAAAGAAAGTGTGAGACGTAAACGCCAGCACCTCCCCCTCGAAATCCAGAAGGACAGAACGCTAAGCAGGGCTAGCTCAATCCTTTCGAAGGGGCAGGCGGGGGTGGGTGGTGGGTGGGGCTCTTTCACGTGGGGCTGGTCCAAGGGGGGGCTGGGGGGATACTGTGTGGGAAACGGTGCGAGAACTTGGCGCCGCCTACGAATGAAAAGATACTCCGGTCCGTGGGGGGCAAGACGCGGAAGCCGTATTTACCTAAGGAATAATACCGTTAGAGCCGGGCGCCGCTAGTGTGGTCTTCATCCGCCGAAAATAGGCCGCGGCGAATCCCGACCAGAGGACCTTGGGAAGAGACGACGTATTCATTCTTTATGGCGCGCGGAAAGAACAGTCATCGGAAGCGGGCACGCTGGGTCATTCCGGCGGTAACCTCGAAACGGGCCGAAAAAAAGGCGCAAGAAGAACTGCCAAATCGAGCGGGTGAAAGAGGGAGAGGCTTCTCCCTCTAGCTCTATATCCGTTCGCGGAGGAGGCTCGCCCTCAGCAGCGGCCAAGAGAATCTTCCCGAGCCTAAGATGGGGGGAGCTGGACGGGGAGACCTCCCGAAAGGTTGAAAGCCTTTGACGGCCGCCCCTCCTTCCCTACTTCTATCGGACTCACCAACAACGCCGGGGACGAGCAGGCGTTGCGTGGGATCGCTCTCGGCAATGAGATGGGATGGTCGCCAGACGAAGACATTGATTTCGTCGCCGACGGGGGCTCAGCCAATCATCGCGACGGTCCGAAGACGCAGACTGCGGCCCTTATTGCTCAGCACACAAAAATCACTCGCTCGTGGCGATCTCCGGTAAAGAATTGCCAGCCCTGATCCGACGACGACGCCGGCCCGATAAACTGAAGCGCCGGATTTTTCTTTCTCTAGAGAGGAAGGCAACGGCCCCTACAACTAGGGGTCCGGCCGGGAGGTTCAGCACGAGGCGGGGGGGATGCGGGCCCGTACTAATGGAGAGAAAGAGAACTAGTCCTGTCGCAGTTGACAAGCTGCTTGGTGTCTTACGAATTAATCAGGGATATAAAAAGTAAGCAATGGATGCACGAAAGGAAGATTCGGGAGGATAATTGTCGGCAAAGGAAAGCCAGTTCAATCTGGGTCATAAGTAATGTCCTAGACTCCGGGGGTAGACCAGGCCTATACGGACCTTTAGAAGTCTGGGGGAGGGGGAAACAACCTTCAACAGAGGGGAGAGGGTCGCGTCTGGTATTGTGCGTACGGTCGGCGGAGAACCCTGGAGGTGGCGATACAGACGCCCACCACTCAAGCTGCATCCAGTTCTGACACGAATGTCAGGGAATTAACCCGTGCGTGCATTGAGGGAAGAAAACAAACAACAAGGAAGAGAGAGATGTAAGCGAGGGGGGCGCCGACGCGAACATTGTTAATCGCGTGACATCAAGGAAAAGGGATGCAAGCTGGCGAGGTCAGCTGATGCCCCCGAAAGCAAAAAAAGGTCAGCGCAATCGAAAATCAAAGACTCAGGATCTTTTCTTCAACTTCCCACCCAAGAGGATAGAAAACTAAGGTCCTGAAATGGAAGGTCAAACGGGATAACATGACTTATAGACGAAACCGAAAGCTTACGTCCATCTCTGCCGAACCAGGCCCTAAGGGGGGAGACCCCGCCGCCTTAATATTACTTAAGAACGAAACAAGCTACATGCTGAAACTGCTACAGGATTTTCGTCGTGTCGCGAGCAAAAGGAACGGCATGCCAATAAAAATTGTAGGGAGAAAAGGAAAACATTTCATACGCCGGCGGGGGAGAGCTTCTTAGAAGCGAATGCAAACCTGCTCTTTTTAGCTCCGCGGACGGAGCCCTGCTCCCAGTCACCTGGGTTACGCAGCCGGAATTGGGGGTGGTTTTCGGTCAGAACGCAGTACGAACCGTCGATGAGGCTGGTCGGCGATGCGGGAGAAGAAAGACTTCCTGCATAGCCAGGGAAAAATCGTCATTCGACGAAACCGTGATCAGGGAAAAAAAAGGCCGGTGCGGCCAAGGGGAAAATTAACTAGCTTCTCTTGCTTTGGAGGCATTCCGGGCGGTGAATGGGCGGGCATCCGACATCATATTCAAAACTGGGAAAAATGGGCATGTGGGACAGCCTGCGCGCTTGGGGGGGGGGAATTCTCGCTTCTTGATCAGGGCAGAATGCCTACTGGCGCGAGGCGAGTCAAAATCAGGAGGGTCCCTGTTATCACGCGTCGGGGCTAGCTATCCCGATAGAACGCCTCGACTAGGATGCTATCGCGGCGAGATTCTTGTGAGCAGGTTCTGTGTCAGGCCAGTTCGAACCTGAAAAGGACCCACTTCCGGATAAACCGGGGGGAGGGCGACGCGGTCTTACAGACATAGGCGTAGGACTGGGGATGCCGGCGAAGTTCCACAAATGTTTTGGTAAAAAAAAACGAGGCGTCGGAGAGAAGAGGCGGAGGGGCAAAGGGGAACGAAGTTCGGAGAGAATGCGTACCATATCGTCCATGATGGACTTGCACCAGGTCGCAGGTTACGGGAAGAGGGTCTCCGGTGGATGAGGTCGGCTCGAAGTTGCTCGCATGTTGAGTTGAAGTGACCCCTCGAATCTCCTAATTGTTAGGAAGGACATCTTCGACAAGGCTGATCTCTAATTCCGCTGGGGGAGCTTAGATTTCGGTTGGAGTGAAGGGGAGCTTGCGTCTTCCAACATTAGAAAAAAATCTTCCATCTTTGGGAACTCCCAGATTTCCCACGACGTGGAAAGCCTCCTGTTGGATTTCCTCGAACGCGGCCAGGAAGGTGAACTTCCCACAAAATCTTCTTTATCCCGTTCAAAACTTACAGGTCCAGGAATAAGGTGACGTCCACTCGCCTATTCTTTTCCAGGTCGAGAAAACGAGAAGAAGTCGAAGGGGGGGGGGGGGGGGGCACAAACGACTTTTTGGCCCAATTTTTCGGAACGGATGCGGACCGGGCGGTCCGGGCGCGTAACCGCTGTGGGGTAAAAGTCTGCCGTCTAGGCCGCGAGCCATCTGGCGCGTGGCGTTCTACTCCGATAAGGCCGTTAATCTGGCCGCATCCCACCCGCTTCTTGATCTTTACCGTCCAACGAAAATCGGAAGGCTGCTACGTCATCTATAGGTGTGTCGCTCGGATAGCCTCGCCGTCGACGAAACAAGACGAGAGCCGGCCAGGAGACTCCGCCACTATCCGCACTCGAACGTACAGTGCTCTAGGGCACAACAATCGAAGTTCAATAAAGGCGGAAAGAAAGAAGGTCTGTCTATACAAACAACTGTCGCATACACCGGCAAGCAAAAGAAATGGTACTTTCCGCCCGAGCGAACCGAGGGGGGGGATGTAGCCGGATCTTCGCGCGAACAACGACTG
>Ga0179593_1512759_pt1 | contig 10014 bp, 7 predicted proteins | sample CZODoug2_1_08_16_FD_185931 | JGI IMG/M metagenome (GOLD analysis project Ga0179593, IMG submission 185931) | Vadose zone soil fungal communities from Angelo Coast Range Reserve, California, USA - CZODoug2_1_08_16fungal (PacBio error correction) | ecosystem: Environmental > Terrestrial > Soil >...
CGGCGGGATGGACACGAGGGGGGGCCAGCGACACGCTCAGGGTAGAGAAGGGAAAAGGGGTGACTCACCGCTAAGGACACAGACAACGATCGCGGCGGAAATTGGGAGGGGGGGACGCATGATCTCGCATGAGGCTCAAGGGAGGGACAGGGTGATACGTGTCAAACAGGGGGGACCCCCGTGTGGAAAAGCTGGTGAAAGGGAGGTGACGCGGGGAATTGTGTGCCTCGTCCAAAAGTGGTCTGGAAAAGGAAAAAGGGGCTCAAAGAGGGGCCATCCGTCGAAAGGGGTGCAACATGGCCGTCACAATAAAGGAGGTCCGTGAACACACAAAGAAGAGATTCTAGATTCTGTGAGCCCTGCTTGCGAAGAAGTCAGGGGGCGAAAAACGCGAAGATATTGGGGGAATGGGGGAGATCAGTCAAAAGTAAAAAAAGAAGGGGGTACAGGAAGAAAGCACACCCTACCCCAAAAACAGGTGATGGAGTTCTTTTGGCATGGGGAGTCACTCTGAGTTTGGGGGTAAGGGGGCAAGTAGTTAGCTCGGAGATGGAAACTTAAAAACGGGAAGGGAAGAGGAAGAGAACCGTGGAATTCTCCTACACCAAAAATAGGCGGCAGGTCGAAATGGGGAAAGGATAGGGGTCAGCAACCACGTCCATCCTTTCGCACCTGTTTTTGAGTATGGGTGACAAGCAGTTGGGTCGCGGCCAGAGAAAATCCTAACCCATGTCGAGCAGGCTGTCTGAAAAGAAAATAAGAAGTGCTTTTTAACAGGCCCATGGACACTACACGTTTGGGGATTCTGTGCGTCGGAGGTGAAGAGCCGTAACGAGAATATTTCGCTTAGCCCCTCCACGTGTGGGGCAGGAAGAGAGCTGGGAGCTAGGGACAGAAAAAGAACCCGGCGCCAACGGTCGCAAAAGAGGCCCGCCAATCAAAGCAAGAAGGTGACGAGAAAAAAGAAAAAAGAGCTCAAAACCGTGCGGGAGGGAAAGAGGGGGCCGACTTCTAGTTACCCTGAAAAACGGTGTAAAATCCACCATCAGCATTGCAACACTGTCTGAGTAAAAGGGGAAGGGGCACGCAGGGAAGGAAGCAGACGAAACTTGACGTATGCTTTGGGGGGAATTGGACACGGACAGGCAAGCGCAGACAGTTAAGACGCGGCTAAATCGGGTTGGGGAGATCTGGTGGCTACTTCTTCCTAAAAGAATCAAAGCAAGACTGGTAGAAATTCATGCCTAGGGGAAAATGATCCGCGAAATGTCTAATATGGAGCAGTCACAGGAAATCTTGATGCTCTCACTCGCTGGGTTCATAAAACTTACTACCTGTATGCTGAAAAAGGTTGGGGAGGGTGCCACCCTTCGAGGGAGGGCCAAAAAGGCACCTTGGTGGGGATCCGCACTAACAGATGGTCGAGAACGGGCAAAAATAACAAGGGGAACCGTGGGGGTTAGAGTTCTACGTTGGGGGGCAAAGGGTTACCACAGCCGATTGAACCTTGAGGTCAAAGGGCGGGGAGGCTGCAGGGAAACCGAAAGAGGCTCGAAACTATAGAGAGGATTCTGGCTTGTTTGTGCGAAAACGTCTCTAAGCGGCGTCTAAGGAATGACCCGCCCGTCACTGTCAGGAAAAACCAAACGAGAAAGGGGGGGCGGTGAAAAACGCGCATGTCCTTCCGTAAGGTAGGGACGCCCCTAGCTTAGGGAAACTCCCTTCCGGGGTCTTGACCATGTCTATACCAAGTCCTAGGCAGGCGTCTCAGGTGAAGCCTCGTGTTCGAACAGGGCAGGACGGGAGAGAACCGCAACGAGTATATATCGGCCCTTAAAAGAACATTCGCCATATACGTTTAATCGGCACCGGCGGATCTACAGACACGTCATCATAGTTTATGTGGGCCAATCAAAGAAGGTACGTCTTGTCTTTTGGGGCCAGGAAAGTAAACGGAGTGCATAGTGTCGTTTTAGTCCATGTCTTAGTGTGGAACAGCACAATTAAGGGGGGTAGGGTTTGTTGATAACACGATTGCGAAAAAGGGGTCATTAAGGACACGGGGCTTCCACGATTTGAGCCTGTCCAAAGCTCGAGCTCTTCAAATGGTTTGTTTAAAAATCCCCCAAGAGGTGCTATCAAGCCAATTAAGCAGGGACGGAGTTCAAATCTCAATGCTGTAACACGGGTCGGTGCCCGCTCAAACGAGGTGGGGACAAAGAGGAAAAAAAATCTCTCAACCCCCCAAGGATCACTCTCAGTTAAAAATGGAGAAAACTGAAACTCGTCTGGGTAGAGGCAGATGGGTAACGGTGGTTACTCTATTTCGTCTCAAAAACATAAGAAATTACGTGCTGGGGGGACAGAGGGTACTTCTAACATAAAGAAGGGAAAGGCTGTGACTAGGGGCAAGGGGGCCACAAGTTTCCGCTACTGGTTAGAGGCAATAAAAAGGTTATCAACAAGTGAAAAACAATCCTTGTACCGAACCCACTTTTGAACTTTGGAAGAGAAGGCTAATGAAACGACGGAAAATAGAATGAAATCAGAGACTCGGACCGTTATCAAAAAAAAAAATACCAAGGGGAAAGAAAAACGACCTCGAGATGTAGTGGGGGGGGAGTGGATGAAACGGGAGACACTGCAAGGAGTTATAAGGGATAGGTACGGCAAAAGAGATCCCGCGTCTGATGGGTGGGAGACGGGGGGGAGGGGATAAGGGGAGCCAGGGGCAAGATCGTGTGACCCTTGTGAAAGTCGTCAGCAGGATTAACTTAAGAGTGGAGGAAAGGGGGAAGACGGAACTGCTACACGGGTAATGTAGGGAAGTTTCCGGAGAGAAGATCCTAGACAAAAAAGGAGGAGCGCGCAGCCATGAGGGGGAAGAAAAGGGCGGGGGAGGAAAAAAAACGACTAAACTTGTGTGGTTAAATTAGCGGAAAGGGCAGATTGACTATGTCGGGCCCGTAACTAAGAAAGGGGGACCTGGGCGGGGAGAAAAAAAGCATTCACAGATATTGGGGTGTCTGCGAAGAGGGAAATCCTGGAAAGGGGGGGAAAAAAGTGGGTGGAGGGGAAAAGAGGGGCTATCTCAAGGGTTTTTCCTCATTAGGAAAAGGGGGCAGAACTAAAGAGAGAGAAAAACCAAAAAAGGGGGGAAGTAACGGCAGTAGAGACACAGACTGGATTCAAACAAAGGTATAAGAACGAGTAAAAAGGGGAGGACACTCCCGATAAGTACCTGAGGCAGAAACCGACAAGACTAAGGGGGTCTGATCTACGGCACCTGATGGGGGAAAAAGTAGATCCCTAAGGTCACTCCTTACTAAAGAAAAAGGCGCAAAGCAGGGCAAGGATCATGGGGAGCTCGTCAGAAGGAATCTAATGGGAAAAAAAACTTCGTAACCAGAGTGGAAAGGAAAGAGGGCTGAATCCCTCAAAGAAAAAAAAGCCCCGTGAAAGTGGACGCCTGCAAAGGAGGAGAATAACTCTATGCAAATAGAAAAGGAAGAGTCCAGCGTTCTAACTCCTAAGATGGGAAGCCATGAGATTCTTAGAAGCTTTTTGGGACCATTAGCATAGCCGAAATAAGGAAAATCATAAAAGGGGGGGAACGGCTGAGTAACGAAATTCTACCGAGTCTTGACAGAGCGGGGGAGAAAAAGGAAAGCGAGGCGTTCCCAAAGAGAAGTCCTCGGAGGTTTACGGGGGAAATGGAGGGAAGGAAGAAGAGAAGTGGGGGCAAGAGGGGGGATAATGAAGGGGAGGGGGGGGGTGGGGACGGAAAGGGAGATATAGGTGGAGAGGCGGGATGAGGGGGGGGGGGGGTGGTAGAGTGGAAGGGAAAAGGAGGAAAGGGGGGGCGGGGAAGGGATAGAGGAGGGGGGGTAGGGAGAGAGAAAGAAGGGGGCTAGGGCTCATAGGGTAGGGTGGGGGTGGAGAAGAGGGGCGCCTCCCCTGGATGTCCGTTGCGGGGGCGTACAGGAGGGGGTGGAAGTTGAGAGGGGGTTGACGAGGTAAACTGGGTTCCTAGTGGGTGGTTGACGCTTGTTCGAACCTTACAGAAGAGTTCGCATAGGGTCTGGGAGGGGGGGGGGGCTCTCCCCAGAGCAAGTGTACTGAACTGTTCGGGAAGTTTCCTTGATTTAGAAGTGGAAACTCCTCTCGTCAGGTGGCATTAGGGCAAGGTCCAGGACCCGTTGACTTCTTCCTCTGTCCTCTGTTACAGGCCTCACGAAGAAATCGATGGCGGGGGCGGGAACTCCGAAGGTGGAGGGGGGTTGTCATCAAGACCAAACCCGTCGGCGAAGTGACGGAACTGATGGGGAGGAAGGAAGGAGGGGGTAAGGGCAGGAACTTTTTTTAGAAAGCCAACCCCCCCCCCTCGGTTAAGATCCAGAAGAGTGACTATAGGTAAGCTCGTTATATGAGGGTCCAAAGGAAGGTGGCCAGAGAAGTGAAAATAATCCAAACCGAAAACAGAGATGGTGGGAAGTGAACCACACACTTATTATAGGAAAATGGAAAAGAAGGGAGTCCCACCTCGAGAAGCGAGAGAGGGGGGGGGGAAAAGTTTTGAAACGAAATAGGGTCTGAAGGAAAAGAGAAGGGGCAGCTTTCTTGAATGAAAGAGGCAAAATCTCGCGTGGGCAATTTTGAAGGTTCTCAAAAGAAAAGAGCATGTCCAGGGAAATAGGTCAAAGAAAAGGGAGGGGAAGGGTGGTAAAAACTACTATTTAGGGCCTATGGTTAGGGGGGGGGGGGGCAAGAGGTTACAACTCCAGAAAAAAAAAAAAGGGGGAGAAGAGATGTGCACTTTGGGTGGCGCATAATATCTAGAGAGAGCCCGAGAAAGGCGGCAATCCGAGAAAAGAGGGGGAAGGGTTAAATCACTGAAAGGCGTAAAACGCTCGCCCGCATCGATGATGGCGGCTCGGTGGGGACTGGGGTAAGGAGGGAAATGTGAAGGGTAGCCACCGGGTAGGTTCGGTCTTACTGGAGGAGGGGTAGTTCAAAAGAGAGATAAAAACCTGATCAACAGGGGAGAGGGGGGGGAGCACCGTTGAAAGAGAGATCGCCAGCATGGTGAGAGGGAGCGAAAAGGGTTCGGCGGCTCTGGAATGCTAGGGAAGAGAGGCACGGAAGGCGGAAATGAAAAGGTGATGCGGCATGGGACAATAGGGATAAAAGAATCTGTCAAAAAAGGGGGGGCTATTTTCAAAGAGCGGGCGGGTCGAAAAGGATAGGGGAGCGTCCGGAGCAACACAGGAAGCGGTCCTGTCTCCTGTGTTAGCATTACTGGGGGGAAGTAGTTGAAGAAGGACTTTCAAGCGGAGGGAGAAGCAGGAAGGAGCAGTAGACAAGGATAAAATGTTCGACGCAGGAAGACAACTTATGAAGGAAGCTAGGGTTGTCGCATAAGATGGATCAAAGGGGGGGGGCAAAAGGGAAAAAAAGTGGGCTCAGAAAGGAAATAGATCACCAAACAAGGAGGGAAAAGAGAAGGGCCTGACTCAGGGGGAGGGAGAAAACGATTATTAGTAGGAACATTGAGATCCAAGTAAGAGAAGAAAAAAACAGGTCATTCAGGTCAAGAAGAAAACCAGGCAGAGAAAGAACAAGTCAAGACTAGTGACATTATACAATCTGACGTCTACAAAATGGGGTCCCGGACCGACAACCATGTAAAAGAAGCAGTGAGAAAATAAAAAAAAAAACCGCAGTATCCGTTGGATCATAAGGAAGCACCTCTAGGGGGACCCGCCCCGGAGAAGGCTACGAAAGCGGCGGATGTGGTAGAAGGTCTAGGATAGATAAGAAAGGGGACGTCAAAAAAGTAGTACGAAGGCATTAACGGAGAGATAAAAGATTAGATCAGCTACTTCAATTTGAAGAAAAGACAATCGGACGGAAAAACTCGAATACGTGGGGGAAAAAGCGATGACTGAAGGGACAAGTAGTCGGGGCCACCGGGGAAAAAGGAAAAAATAAAGCTTTAAAAAAAAAGAGAGAGTCGTCCCAATAAGGAGACATTGAGGAAATGGACGTTGAGATAGACGGTTTGCTCCCTCACGAGAAATCTAAAGAGCACTAACTCCTCTCCTCGGATGCAGTTTGCGTTCGTAATCTCGTCACTCCAAGCAGTCGCGGCTTGGAAAAAATTGCAGACTGAAGAGGGGGAGGGCATCTTTGTGAGTCCATTTGACCATAGTAGGGGCTTCGGCTGTCCCATCATACTAACTTGACGTGGGGAAGGAGAAGAGGGGGAGCGGGGGCGGGGAGAAGGGATGCGAAGGTGGGAAGAGAAGGGAAGGGAAGGGGTGGAAATAAAGGAGGGGAGAAAGAAAAAGGGGAGAGGGAAAGGGCAAAGGAGGTGGAGGAAGTGGATAGGGCTGGGGTCTCGGGGGAGGAAAGAGGAAGTTTTAAAAGAGGAAGGAGGGGAGAAAAGCGGGAGAAGGGGGGCACAGGTGGTAAAGGGAGGGGAGGGGATGAAAGGGTGAGACGAGGGAAGTGGATGTGATAGACAGAAGGGGGAGCAGAAGTTGGGTGGGAGAGGGAAGGTGAAGAGGCAGGGGCTGGGACGAGTTTGGAGGAATGGTGGGGAGGGCAGGAGAAAAAAGTCTCTAATGCATCGGCAAGAGGGACGGGGAGAACGGTTGAAACTTATGCTGGAGGAAGAGTGAAAGGATAGTTGGAGTGATGAAACAGTCGGTTAACGAGAACAAAGATTAAAGGGGGGGGTACTCTGCCGAGGGTTGGACAATTGGGGGAAAGCGGTTCGGGTACAAATGGGGGAAAAAAAAAAAGACCCGTAAAAAGACGAGTTTGTAAGGGGGGGAAATGCGATACAATCACAAGCGATGGAAATAGAGAGGGGACAAATTCAAGAGTCTTCAAAAATTGGCAAATTGTGGGAAACGACGAGTTGGCCATTGAGAAAACTTCAGAGGGAGAAAAGGTTGATCATCAAAACCGAGGATGTTTTCAGGTTGAAGAAAAAAAAAATGAAGTCCAGAAGGACGATACAAAGCACAGGGAAAAAGGGGGGTCCGGCAAGAAGACGGGGGAATCCAAGTGTAGGGAAAAAGGAGTGTATCAACCATAAATAAAAGAGGAAATGGACGGGGATGACTGATTGGGGTGCGGGGGGGGGGGGGGTTTTTGGCGCATACAGAGATGGAAGGCCAAAATCGTAAATCGAGGACCCGCAAGGGAAGAACTAGGAAAATGTCGAGAGCCGATAATATACAGACAAAAAAATCCGAGGGGTTTCGTCTGAGGGTGGTCGGTTCCGACGGGTTAAAGGTCCACAGCACAAGTGCAGGGCGAATTGAAGAAAGGACCGGTGCTAGGGGGAAAGATCCCCGCGTTATGATGCAAGGGGAGGCTAATTGCGTTAGCAGAGACCGCAGGGAAGTGAGGTCTCGCGCTGGTAGAACAGGCGAGGGCAGGAATTGGAGCCAGAGATTACAGAAAACTGATGGGTACGAACGCAGGAGTTCTGGGGGGCGGGGGTAAAGAAGGACTGAGGAAAACATAGAAATTGGCGGCGGACTCTCCTGGTCGTGGGGCTAATTATCGGTGACCAGGCTGCGAGGAAGGAAACAACCGGTTGGGCGCCTGTTGGTCAGGGCAAATGGGGAAGTTGGGGGACGAGGTCAGGGAGTTCAGGAAAGGTCCGTCTTTCATACACGAGATTGAAAAGGTATAGGCCGCGGGAATTAAAAAGGAAAAGCGGGGTTCTCCTAGGGTAGAGGAGATAAAAAGAGGGGGTACTAGAACTTCAGGGATGCAGACGAAAGAGCTGCGAATCAAAAGCAGTATTAAGGAGAAAAGAGAGGGGGGAGGCAGAGAGTAGTCCAAAAGGGGAAGGATTATTGGAATAAACCGATTATCACGCGTAAAGAGGATGTCAAAACAGAAGTCGACAGTGAAAGCAAGGGAAGATCACTAAAGAAAAGTCCCAGAACAAACTCAGGATGAAGACTTATGACCTCCCTGCGGGAAGGCCCAAGAAATCTGTCAATCCGTCCAGGGCGGGAAAAGTAAACCAAGCATAACACTGCAAGCTTCACTACCTGTTCATCGCGAGGAACGATCGAGGTGATAACGCCCCGGGTCTGTCTCCGCCAATCGCGATGTGGGGAAGTAAGGGAGAGTAGGATACGGTCAGCAAACGCACTGCCGAAGCACCGTCTTAACAACGATCTAAGACCACAACAAGCGAGTCAATAGCGGAAACGAACTAAAAGAGGACTAGGGGAACAAAGCTGTAACAGGACTAAAAAGATTTACCTGAAGTCAGCAAACAGTTGAAAAACTAAGAACGTTCTGGGGAGGACCCTGAAAGTAGAGACCATTCTCCCGGTTACAGAAACTGGAACTACGCGGAACGAGGTTCCGAAAGAAATACTCAAAAAACATAGCCACAGAATCGTATGATCGGGTAAGAGAAAGAAGTCTATAAAGATGATGTAAGCGGATTTCACTATGTATTTCGCTGTTGATCCATCAGTGTATTAGACACCACGGGACCCTCGAACTTGTTTGGTTATTGGGGGGAACTCGTTGAGACCTACCATGTCCTCGAATTCGATTCCTATCGTTCTGGCAAAGCCCACTTCTTTACGAAGGGGATGCTAAAATAAGACTAAACTTGGGGGGAAGTCGCGTTTCGTACTCTACCCGGGGTTTGGGGAATAACGCAAGAGATTAACGCAGGATTGGAAGTGAAAAGAAATGCAAGAGGGATTTTACAATTTTACCGATAATGCCAAAAGGGGAAAAGGAGCTCTCAAAAAAAAAAAAAGGATGAGTGGGGGAAGAGCTCTGGGGCCGACTAAAGAGGGCTGAGCTGAGAGGGTCAAGGGGAAACGAAAGGAGGTTGGCCATGAGAAAGGAATAACAGCAACGGCAGCGGGTCCCAGTGGGAAAGCAATCAAACAGGGCGATTGGGGGAGAATTGCTCAAACAAAAAACGAGGGAAGTAAAAGGGGGGGAACCGGAGGTAAGAAGAAAGGTCAGCCTTTTGGGGTCAAAAAAAAGGGGGGAATGACTCGGCATCGGAATGATGGAACATGTTAAGGAGAAAAAGGGGGGGGAAACCAAAACAAACCGAAGGGGAGGCAGGATTGCCAGGGGGGGCAGGGGAAAGTCTACAGGGGACTGGCGCAAGGGGGTATACCCAGTAAGACAAGAACCAAAACCTTCTGGGGATGAAGAGAGACAAATATGATGGGGGGTCGGCGGCGGGTTTTAGGCTACCTACTAGGGAAGGGGGGTCTCCAACGTCGGGTGAACCTGGAACGCTTGCTAAAGGGGTCTAGAAAAGGTCAAAAAGAAAGATACTTCTGATTTTTTTTACTTGGGCGGCGAAGGGAAGGTTCATCTTCAGTCCTCGCCTGAACTGGTGACAGAGGAGGGGAAGAATATGGGGGGCGGACCATGGGAGACGGCGAGTAATAAATGCGAAGGACTGCAAAAAAAAGGGAACGAGTACTGGGGACGGAGGGAGGGGGTCATGGAGGGGAAAGAAAAAAGATCTGCTTCACCACATTTTTCGAAGGGGTAACGAAAATGAGGTGGATAAAAACCAGCGTCGCGATGCAACAGTCGAGCTGAAGGTGGAGAAGGGTTAGGGCGCAGGGATTTCGATGCATTATCTGATGCCTCAAATGTCAAACAAGGGGGGGAGAGAGTGAATTGGAACTGACGCCTATCGTCCAGCGGGAATGGAGAAAGACGGACCAGAGGGGGGGGGACAGCTTTGACGGCTGATCTCAGGTGGATTTGCCACCATAATAAGGGCATTGTTTAGCGACCGAGAAAAAAAAAAGGAGGGGGAAGGAGAGATTCTGCTGAGCCACTTTAAGTAAAAAGTTCAAACCAGGAAATCAAAAAAATAAAGGGGGGGACACACGCAGTCCTTACCGAGAAGGCACCTCCGGAGAAAGAAAGAAGGGAAAGGTCAATCAACAGATAGAAAAGGGGTTAATAAAATTCTGATTACGCATC
>Ga0179593_1256444_pt1 | contig 10013 bp, 9 predicted proteins | sample CZODoug2_1_08_16_FD_185931 | JGI IMG/M metagenome (GOLD analysis project Ga0179593, IMG submission 185931) | Vadose zone soil fungal communities from Angelo Coast Range Reserve, California, USA - CZODoug2_1_08_16fungal (PacBio error correction) | ecosystem: Environmental > Terrestrial > Soil >...
AGTGGCGGGGACACCTTTGGGAAGAGTGGGACCTCAACGCATAAAAATCTACTTAATAAACGCCCCGGCTCCCAACAGATAAGACCAAGAAAAAAGGAGAAATCAGACAGGGGAAAACCATTGTGACACGCTTTTGCGGCTAAAGAGTCTGCCTGGTAGGGACTGACTTTCTATTATCAGACACACCCTATCAACTTCGGGACACCGCCCGGGGTCAATATATTTTTGTTTAATGACTAAGAGAGGGTAGGAGAAGGGCCCAAAACAAAAAAGAGGGGGGCAACCCACGTGACGTCACATTGTCTGTCGGGGAATACGCCAGAAAAGTGAAAACCACCGAACCCCGGGGAGGAAACTATTCCAGACGGAGAGTAAACATTTACATCGATCGAAAAAAAAAGAGGGGGGAAGAACTCTCACCCGCGAACCAGAAACACAGGTGGGACGTAAGTTAACTGGGCCCGGCAGGAACGAAAGAAAAGGGATACTGAGGGATTCAGTTCATCAGACAGAAAAAAAGGGGGGAGAGGCTTAAGACGGGGGGGAGGGTGGAGGACCAGGCGGACTTCGGAAGAACACGAACGAGGTTTGAAAATACCTTGCAAAAAGATGTCTAAGGACGGGTAGGAATTCAGGTGGTACGTCGAATAAGGGAAAGTGAATTAGAAATCCGCAACGGAAAGGAAAGAAGCGGGAGGACTAGCAGAAGGGAAAAATAAGCCCACAATCTTCCCGAGAATAAGCGTGATATGGACGGGACGCGCGGGGAGGCAAAACAGATGCATGGGGACAACGACACAGGAAGACAATTCAAAGGAGCTTTCCAAGGAAGGGAAGGGAAAGAGGACCTCTGGGGAGGGTAATTGGGGGCTTCTGCCTTGCTATTCTAATCGTAGCCGAAGCTAAAGACGCCCCGGGACGGACCATGAAGCCCGAACACGGGGGGAGAAGCCGCGAATTTCCGCTCACAAAGTTGACTATAAAATGCTAGTGGGGGAAGGGAGGAAAAGGGGTGGAGACGTCAAAGGGTTGTCCCGGAACATTACGGAGGGAGGGGGCACTAAGGTAAACCGAAAACATCAAATAAAGTCAAAGGATACACCTGTCTGAATACGGGGAAACCTATAACGGGGTACCGCGAAAATTTCTCAGTCCCCTCACCTAATAACGGTTGGTGACAAGGAAGACAAAGGGGCAATGAACTAGGGGTGAAGAGCGGTTGCAATCACTACACGTTGAAAAAAGATCTTAAAGCGGTTAAGAAAGAGAGAAAGAATTCCTAGGTAAAGTCAACTAGAAATCACATGGAGGATATTAAAGCGTGTTAACACATCTGGAGACGGCAACACAAAGGGTTTACATGAAACATCGGGCTTCCAACGAGAAGAGAGGGGGACGCGAAGACAAAACAGATCGACATTCTTAAAACTCAGAGATGTGGTATGTGTTTAGTGGAAGAAGGTCGACCTGTATTAATCACGAAAGATAAAAAAGATGGGGGACGAAAGGGTTGTAGTCACACCAGTTGAAAAAGAATGAACCAGATGGTGTGAGAAAGGGATGGGATCAACCATCAAAAAAAAACAAGCGCCCGAATAGTGAAAAAGAGGGACAGAGGGGGCGGGTAACCTATACGGTTGCGCGATTTACAAACCAAGAACGAAAGGGAATCGATTGAAAGGAGACGGCACCGAGGAATGATAACTCGAAGTGAAAAGAAAGCGTATCGGGGGTCAGAAATGGGACGCATTTTTCAGAAGCAAAAACTTACGTAGGGGGAGTCAGGTGAGGGAAGTGAGCAAGAGACTTGGAAACAATCACAAAAAAAATAAATGGAGCGGTGAAAAGAATAAGTTGCGCCAAAGAGCCTAGCGGGAAGTCAGAAGTATTTTGTGGACCGCCAAGCAAGTCGCCCAGAAACGCATTATCACCAGACATCATTCTCTAGAAAAAAAAAACCCGGATGAGTAAAGATAGAGAGAAAAAGGCGGGCAAGTCACGAGCAGGGGGGAACGGGACGATGTCGCGGAAGGTGGGAAACACCGTCACCGCACGCTCATGCCATCGTCATTAAACTTGAGGCGGAAACTGGAAAACCCAGGAATGAAGAAGTTTGGGGGGGGGGGGGGGGGGGGGGGGGGGGGGGGGGGGGGGGGGGGGGGGGGGGCGGGGGGGGGGGGGGGGGGGGGGGGGTGAATCAAAAAGAAGAAAGGAGGGAAAGGCAGGGTAAAAATCACAGAACAGGAAAATGGCAAAGGGAAACGTGCTGACCCATGAAAGCTCCGTCCTCTGGGAAGACGAGATTCGCTTCTCCTCAAGGAGTTACTCTAAACGAGGCTGGAGGGGATGTCGGGGGGGAAGAAAAAAAACTACCCAAAGTACAAACCCTGCGCGAGCGCTGGATCGCAACGGGAGAGCGGGAGGGGGATCTTGTTATCCGCCGTCAAAGAAAAAAAAGAGAGGGGTAATTATAAGAGTGGTCCTGTGACTTAAGAAAAAACCCATATGGGATATGGGGGGGGTAGGCATACCGGAGCACCAACGCGACCAAAAGCAGAAAACAACAAAGAGATGACGAAAAGAGAAGTCGATGCTGGGGCGGGTCTGCTGGCAGTTAATCGGTAACTCCTAGGTGGAGGAAACTGCACATTGCGGGGTGTTGGGCATTCCGTGGCCGGTGTAACAAGGAAATAAACAATTGGAGGAGTTAGTAAAGAGAAATCTGAATCCCAGGGCGCAAGATTCGGTAATCTTCAAGTCGTTCTCGTGGGAGGTAATGATGAAACACTGAATCAACCGGAAGGAGTGGGGATTGGCTTCCAGTACCCAAGTATCGTAGTATGTGGTCAATCCAGGAAAAGGAAAAAAAGTAGAGGGGTGGCCAGAGACAGAAGATTGGGGCTATGCCGGATTTGTACCGAGTGAAAGAAAGTCCAGTATGTCGCGGAAAAACAAACCTTGGGGGAGATTCAAAAGAATCACACCTAGTCCAGGGGGGCGGGAGATCTCCGGCCATTGGGAGACCGACTGGTCGGCCGTTCTCAGTGGGGCGTGAAACGATAAAAACTGGGTCGAGTAGAAAGGGGGGGGGATACCGAGAGAAGTACATGCCAGTTTCCGAAGACAAGCGTCGCCTAAACGTAAGAAGGGAAAAGGAAAGGAAGGGGAAGAAGGAAAAGAACGAGCCGGTCACGCTGCCCCATGCGTAGTTCATACCAAACCAGACATACCTTCTTACCTAGGGGGAAGGGGGGAACTTGGGGGAAGGGGGGGGGAAACGGTCGCAGAGCGCTCGCATCGTTGCTAAGGAAATAAAGGGACTTGAGGTGGCAGTACCACCTACATCCACCCGTAGGGGGGGGACTAAGGGTTCTGGGAACAATCGTTGAGTGGGGTCTTCAGGAAAAAGCAACTAAACAGACGACCTAAGAAAGACCGAAGAAGGAGGGTTGTTTGGGAAAAAAGACATACAGGGAGGACTCGGTCACGTCAGGCCAGGCCCTGAATTCAAAAGCGAACCCCGGAGTGTCGCGGTGGGGTAGAGTGGAAAAGAAGGGGTGGTAAGGATCTGTGATAAAATTTTTTAAGAACTCCTTGTCTGGAAGGAGGAAAAAGGGGAGTCGGTGGGGACAGGTGTTACGTCGGCAATTGCGCGCAAAAGACAACGGCATTGGAGGAAATTGGCGCCTTGGAGGCAACGATCATAGTACCAGGAGCCAGAAAAGGGGGAAAAGAAGGTGCAGAAGACAGAAGAGGGGAAAGTGGAGGGGCGGACCCTAAGATTGGTGTGTCTTTAATAAAGCCTTCCTCAGGGAGGAAGAGGGACAAAAAGCGTGGCTGGAAGAAGAAGCATTGAAAAGGGTTTCCAAGGGAGGGAGACTAAAGTGATTCGCTTGAATGAGAAGGGCGGGAAAAAAGGAAGAGTGGCATGGGGAGGGAACTTGACTGAAAGTTAACCCGCCATCTCGTAATCTCTCAAAAAAAAACGATGGGAGTAAACTGGGAAAATGCTGGGTACAAAGGGGCAATGGTCAGGCAACTGGCAAAATAAGTGCAACCTAGACGGGAGGTCAAGACCCGGGCTGACTCTCTACCACCGAGCCCTGTGAAAAACCCGGGTGACACCTGCTCGCTCAGCCAATTTAGGCCTATTGAATCAGATAACTGAAATATTCAGCAAAAACCCAGAAAAGAGGGGGGGAAAAGACAATGCCCTAAGGGCCGGGGCCTAAAGAGTGTGGAAACTTCAGTCCGGCTTCGAATGGAAAACCCGAAAAGGTTAATACACAGGCGCCCTGGGGTGAAAACACTTTGGAAGAGAGACATCCATGACGCCTCAAAAAAACCAACCGAAGAAAACTGGGAACTTTCCAAGGGATTGAGGGACACCGTTACATCAAGAAGCGAAAACAACTCGGTTCACTTAACAAAACCATCACAAAGAAAGGGGGGGGGAGGGAAGAAAACCGTGACGGCAGGAAGTCCGATGATACACTGAAAACTGCTGCATATGCTTAGGTCAAAAAAAAAAGCGAAAATGAACGCACCGGGGGCCGCGCTTAACGGGTAGATGGTACCATATCTTTGATGGGAAGAAGACACTAACGGCGGGGGGAAAAAAGAAACTGACAACTAAACAATTCTAGACGGTGGGAGGGGAACAATGTCAGTTGGGTAAGAAGGACTAAAATTTAATATTGGAATCCACCATAAAGTCCCGTTGGAGAAGCTAGATGCGAAAGGGATTCCAAACTTAACCCAAGAGAAGAACGTCAGCGGCGGTGGGGGACCGTGAAGAGCTTGTATTAACTAACAAGAGTCCTAGCTACAAGGAAGAAGGGACATTTCGTAGTCAAGTGATTGACCATTACTGAAACCGCGGGAGGCGTGAACAAGAGGGGGAGGCGGAAAACAATGGAGGAAGGTTAGACTGTATACGAACTAGGAAAAAAAGGGGATTGCCAGGAAAGAAGGGGGAACTGCGAAGACAGGGAAAAAAGTTCGGATCTCCAAAGTGAAGGAGAAAGAAACGCAGCTAGGTGGTTTGAAAACTCACAAACCCGGGGGGGGAGAAAAAAGGAAGAGATTGCAAGAGTAAAATCCCAAGGCATACAGAAAAGTCCCATCAGGCTGAAGAAAGGGCCACACCTTAACAAGTGTACCGCGTGCTTAGAAACGACTCAAATCCACAGACAAAAGACAGAGATAACGGGGGGTGGGGGGGGGGGGAGTAAGCAAACAAATTGACTCGGTTTATAGAGGGTAAGAAAGGGGACACTACACAAGTTGAAAGAGAGACCTGGGGCAACTTTACTAATAATGCAAATAAGGTCAGCTGTTCGTCACAAACAAATCGCAATCAAACGCCTGTCGGCGGTGGCCACATCTGGCCAAGGAAAGGCACAAATCAACCAAGTTTCAAACTTAAGAACAAGGGAGGTACGCAGGTGGAAGCCACCGTCTATTGTGAAGCGAAACAAGCATAGGAGGAAGATGGTCGGCAGAACGATGGGGGGGGGGATTGGAAAAGCTGAGAAGGAGAACAGAGACCCGATCCCCAGTGGCGCTTCGGGGTGGTAACAAAGCCAACGGGTGTCAGAAGGAAACTAAGAGGGTAGAAACTGCGGATCAACCAATCAAAAAAAGAGCCCGAAGAGGGCCAGGAAGAAATAGCACAGGACTTTCGCCCTGGGCTACTAGCGGCGATTTGAAAACAACGAACAACGAAAATCCGCGATGAACGGGAGGCGGAAAAACTGAATGCCAGAGGAAAAGAAAAAGAGGAAAGAGAACCGAACGGGTTGTCGCAAAAAAGGAAACAGCGGCCAAAGGTCCGTCGGGTGCAGGAGGTGGACATGGGGAGTCAAAGGCTTGCGTGAGGAGGGGTCAATCAAAAAAACGTAAAAGGAAGGAAGGAAGGAACGAATAAGTAGGCAAGGAGACATATTAGCCGATTGCATAAAACTTTGGAACCAACGCCTGATCGCAAAGCGCGGTCGTCCCGAGACCGGAGCAGTAGCACCAACAAGATCAATTAAGACATCTCAAACCCAAAGAGGTATAGGATGGGACTGGAGGGAAAAAAGCCTGTCGCGGACAAAAACGGGAAATGAGCGAACACGTTTTTCCACATTTCAGCAATCATCAGGCCACGGGTACCTGGGAAGAAAGGAGGGAGTGCCGTCACGCGACCTAAAGATACGTGTTTTGTGTTCAGAAACATCTACCTACTACTTCGGTCACTGCAGGAAAAAAAAACCGACGGCAGGTGGGAACTGCCAAAAGTGCAAAAAAACTTAGTGATGGAGATGCGCATAAAACAGAAACAGTAGAGAAATCGAGAGGAGCCGAAGGGTCTGGAGGGTCATCGCTATTCGGGATGGAGGTCGGATCAAAAAACCCAAAGGGAGAACAAGAGAGGAAGCCTTGAAGAGCAAGAAGAGAGGTGTCCTTGGGGGGTTGATCCCGCGAAAAAATCATTAAACGGTACTTAGAAAAAGGGGGCATTGTGAATTCAAAAAGGTGGACACAGTGTTACAGAGGGGAAAGACCGGAGCAGGAAAAGAAAAACCTCAGCAACGAGCGATGATGCCGCCTCGAAGCGATGCTGGGGGGTCTTGGTCTGCGCGTAAAGTCGATACAGGTGTACTTCAAAGGGCTCAGACGCACCTTCAGGTGGGGGGAAGGAAATGGCAGAGGGGAAAACGAGACTAAGCAGCAAGGGTGAAAGGATGCACGGGCGAGCGCCGCAGATTAGGTAACCGAGGGTTCAAAGACCGGTGAGATTATCAAACGGGGTTGAACATTCTTACACGAGGCGCTGACAAAAAGGAGGGAAGGGATTGATGAAAGGGGCCCAACAGGAATTAGGTGTCGGGTGTGATTAATCCATGCAGAAATGAACACGGTATAGTTTGGGCCATTGGAATGAAACTTTTCCTGGGGATGGGGAAGGGGTAGTGCACACTCAGTAAGGGTCCTGACACCGGGGTGTGCAATCACCTATAGAAACTAGTAATTGCGTTAGGGAGAGAACGGCAACTTGGGGAGATGCAAACCCATTCTAGTGCTTGCAACTTGGGAGTTAAAATCCTGTCGAAGCCCGGGGGGAAGAGGAAAGGAGAAAAGACAGAAGGCAAGAGCAGGTGGCCAGAGGCAAGCTAAGCCTCCCGGATCAGTCACAAAAAAAGCAGACTACGAATGGCAAGGGAAGGGCAGTGTCGCGGCCCCAGTAGGGATTCAGACAACGCTCTTCAATGACAGCGTACGTGAGGAGAAGGAAGGGGGGTGGGAGTGGGGGGGAAGAAATATAGGCACGACTGACGAAGGGCTGAGGGGATATTACTCATTAACTTTGAGTACGCTCACGTACCACCACATGCACAGACAAAGTATAGAAAAGCTGGGGGGGGGTCGTTTAATGAGTTGAAGTGGGAGTGGGTCGGGAGAAAAAAAAAAGAAAATCTGGTCCGCCTCACGAGCCGTGAAAGAGATACGGTCGTCATTTGGTATGTTGTTTTTGACCTCAGGCTATGCCAAGTCTACTTTTCGGTAGGGGAGGCCGGCAAAAGGACGGACCGTAAAAAACCAAGGCAAAGTAGGACCGGCGACTTGAGGAAAGGGGGAAAGAACTCCTGCCGGAGGGAGAGGGAAAATTGACAGGTGGGTGGGAACTTTTGGGGCGTCAGAAAAAATAGCGCCGAAGACACCGGCATTGGGGGGCCTCAACAGGGACCTGGGGGTAATCCAAAGCATGACGGGGTTGGGGGGACAGAATAAAAAAGTCCGGAGGAAGGGTCCTAAAGAAAGACCGTAGAGCCGTTGATTGGGAGAAAAGTGGCGTTGTAATGATAAGAAAAGGAGCGGAAAGACAGATGAAAAAAGAAGGGAGCCTAAGCTGAACACGGAAACAAGGATTCTACGAAGGCGCTGGGACGGGGAGGGAGGGGGGAGCAGGGCGGGGGACAGGACGCGAAAGGTATTTTCGGTGCCTCTTGAAAAGGTACCAAAAGTCGGTACTAAAAAAAACGGGGAAAAGGAGAGATACGATATGGCGGGGGAACACCTTTTGGAAAAGGGATGAATTACTATAACGCTCGGAAAGGGGGGGGGGGAAAAGCCCACGGCGACACGGAGAAGAAACGGCTAAAACACGTTCTTTACCGGGACCCCCACATAACTGTAGGAGAGAAAATGAAAGGGGACTGGCAGGATAGCCGAAAAGGCATATTATAAAAAAAAAAAATCAGGAAGTCTGTTAAAGCAAAAGAAAAAATGCTTTGCCTACAAGAGGGGGGAGAAAGGGGGGGGCTCCTCCTTAATTTGGCTTGCCCAACCCATAGAGGGCCACAGACTCCCCTGTGGAAAAAGGCAGGTGCTTACGGCCGGTGGGAAATTTGCCGACACAAACCCCTTTCCTATTAAGAAAAGGGGGGAGGAAAAGTTACATAAAAGACCTGAAAAAAGGGGCCTTTCACACACCCGCTAAAAAGCTTTTCGCCGTACCCGGGGTAACGCCAGGGCAGGAAAAAAAGAACTAGGGGGAGACTGCTGCAAGATGATAGTCAAAAACAAAGAGAAGACCTGATCAGACTTCTTCGATCGGAGGAGGGAAGAGGGGATTTCCGGTCAGACAATAAAGAAGGGAAAAAAACAACAAGATGTCTATACAGGGTGCATTCAGTTAGAGGCGAACTCAAGGGAGGAGGGTCACTTATCCGCGACTACCGCCACTAACGGGCATAGCGCTAATACAAAACCACTAACCAAAAAACAGTCCCTAGGAAAGAACGAGCGGCGGGGATGGGCCATACGGGTAGTCTCCCTATAACCTAACGGAAAATAACAGGTTCGTAATTCTTTCCATGTGGAACGTTGAATTGGACGGATAGGTAGGATGCGGAAACTGGGAGAGGACCGTTATGCTCGGGTAACGCCTACTCGAAACCGTCTAGCCAGGAAAGACCACGGAAAGAGAACGCAATCAGCAAGGGCCAGGAGAGTCGAAAGAAGGGACTATTTGGGGATTATAGGTTATTTTGAAGAGAACAAAAGTTTGATGAACCTGAGGGAGAGGGAAATACGGGGAAAAATCCCAAGGAACGGAAAACCGAAAAAGTTCTCCCCCAGGAGTTCCCGGGCCTATACCGTGTGCAAACGTGAGAGGAGACTCAATCCCGAAACGAAAGACGAGATTGTTGCAAGGGAAGGAAAAGGGAAAAGGACGAAGGTTTGAAGAGAGAGGCAGGATTGTCACTCACGTTTTATAAAGAAAGGCAAGAAGTAAGATGGCGGCCGGAGTAGTCACCGCTGTAGATGAGGACGATCATCGCTCAGGCTTAGAGGAACGCTTTGCAATCTGGAACAGGAAAAGGAACACCCCCAATGCAGTGGCCAACATATAGGAAGAAGTGGGAAGGCCAAAAGGACGATTGTGCACTCATAACAAGAACTCCATAGAGGCGATGGAGGGGCCTCGCTAATGTGGTTGATGGGGCGAGGGGGCGGATAGGGAGAGACGACACCTAGTCCCATTGGTTGTCGCGAAAGAGGGGTTGAAAAAAACGGTAAGAAGAAAGGAAGAGTTTGTGTGCTGACGGGGAGAATCAAAATCCACACTCGGCGAATCGGGCCCTAACAGAAGTCAGAAGAGGCGTTCGGAATTTTTCGGGTGATTCGATTTAGAAATAGACGCAGAACGAAAGAAAGGGGAAAGGGCAACCGCCCTGACGGAAGGCTGCGGAAAGAGGAAACGGGGAAAGCTCAAAGAGTCGAATTTTGGAGCACTGTTAAAGGTTGGGGGTAGCGGTGACCCAATAGCCGGAGGGGGGCTGCGTGGACATTGAAAGTCATCAGTATGGCGGGACTGCACCACAAAAACGGAGAATGAATCAGGCGGGTACGGCCCGAAGAAGTGCTGAAAAGCAGAAGATTTCCTAGATTGAGGTGGGGGTCTCAGAAGGGAAATAGGAGGGGAATAGACGAGTCGGACGCCCCACAGTCTCGATCGAAAG